>Ga0160430_100170_pt1 | contig 49408 bp, 47 predicted proteins | sample HID1971I_E0MG_FD_108274 | JGI IMG/M metagenome (GOLD analysis project Ga0160430, IMG submission 108274) | Enriched millipede-associated microbial communities from UW Madison campus, WI, USA - HID1971I_E0 MG | ecosystem: Host-associated > Arthropoda: Insects > Digestive system > Unclassified ...
CGACCTCGGAGTCCTCGGCGAAGCCCGCCTCGCACTCGACGCCTTCGCCGACCTTGGTGACGCTCACGTCGTGCTTGCCCGCGAACACCGGGGTGATGTCGGTCTTGGGGTCGACGCCCGCCTTGAGGAGGTTGTACGACGGGAAGAGGTAGCCGGAGGTCGAGGACGGGTCGACGAAGCAGACCTTCTTGCCCTTGAAGTCCTCGAGGCTCTTGATGTCGCTGTCCGCGGGGACGATCGCCTGCGAGTAGTAGCCCGGCTCCTGGCCCTCGGCGGTGACGATCGAGGAGATCGGGGTGAGCTTGGCGCCGTTGTTGGTGGCGGTGACGTACGTGAAGCCGGAGAACGACGCGACGTCGACCTTGCCGGCGACGGCGGCCTCGATGAGGGCGGCGTAGTCGGTCGACTCGTGGTACTCGACCGTCTTGCCGGTGATCTCGGCGATGTAGTCCATGAGGGGCTGGTAGTTCGTCTCGGTGTCGACCGAGTCGGGGACGACGCCGAAGACGAGCGTGTTCTCGTCGACCGCGAACCCGCTGGTGGAGGACGACTCGTCGGCGCCGGGGGTGCCGGACGCGTCAGCCGAGCCGGAACACGCGGCGAGGCCGAGGGCGAGGAGCGCGACGCCGGCGAGGGCGGGGAGAGCGCGAAGCTTCATGAGGACCTTTCAGGGTGTGAGGGGTGATCCACGGAAGACTCTCGCAGGTGCCGAGCCGAGATATGTACCTAACTCGGAAGAGTTCAGGGCTCGTTTACCCAGCATTAGCCTGGATGAACACTCCTGTAACGTGCTCACGTCGGACGGGCTGACGAAGTAATGTACCTATGTGGCCGAAGCTGTGTACACCCAGATCGCTGACGACCTCCGCGCGCAGATCGCGGCCGGAACGCTCCGCCCGGGCGACGACGTGCCCACCGAGGCCGAGCTCGCCGAGAGGTGGCGCACATCGCGCGGCCCGATCCGCAACGCCCTGGCCGCCCTGCGCGGCGAGGGTCTGCTCGAGACGAGCCGAGGGCGCCCGGCGCGGGTCGTCGCCCGCAAGGCCAACCAGGCCGTGGACGTGTCCGTCCCGTTCACCCGCTGGGCGCGCGAACTCGGCGTCGCGCCCGGCGCGCAGACGCAGGAGCTGAGCCTGAGGCGCGCCGGCGACATGGCGGCGGCCCTCGGCGTCGAGCCGACCGACACGATCGTGAGCGTCGTGCGGCTGCGCCTGCTCGACGGCCGGCCGACCATGCTCGAGCGCCTCAACTACACGGAGGCCGTCGGGCGCCGACTGTTCGAGGTGAACCTCGACGAGATCTCCATCACGGAGTACCTGTCGTCGGTCGGCCACCCGATCGTCACACTGCAGCACGTCATCGACGCGGTGGCTGCCGATGAGCAGGACGCCGCGCTGCTGCGGGTGCCGCGCGGGACTCCCATCCTGCGGCTCAACCGCACCTCCCGCGATGCCGAGGGGAGGATCTTCGAGGCCTCCGAGGATCGCTACCTGAGCGAGGTGGTGCGCTTCACGGTGGCCGCATCCGGCATCTCGACCGACGGCCACTACATGCGGGCGGTCGGCGCGTAGCGAGCGGGAGAGCCGCCGCGGAGAGCCGGAGAATCGGCCCGTTAACGCAGAAGGCGATCGCGAGCGCGCAAGTGTTTCAGAAGCCAGAAAGACCGCGCCCGCGATCGCAGCGCTGGGGACGCTTTATCTGGGGAGCCTCCAGATTACGGGGGCAGGCAAGCGCTTCTGAAGAGTCGAACGTCGAGACTCTCCTAGACTTTCGTCCAGGGTCTCGGAGACGGAGAAAAAGCGCGCCTCCACACTCTAGGGCATCACACGACCGGAAGACGTGCCGACACGACCCAATGCCCCTCGACCTCTCCGGCGCTGAACTCGCCGCTCGCGCCCATGACGCGCTCGGCCATGCGGCTGAGGCCGGTACGGCTGGAGGAGAGCTCGCGGCGCGGTGTCGTCGGGAGCGGGCTGCGCAACGTGAGGTGCGCCACCTCGTCGTCGACGTGGAGAAGGATCTCCACCTGGCCCGGACCTGCGTACTTGAGGATGTTGGTCGCGGACTCGCGCACGATGCGCGCGAGGACGATCTCGACCGCCCGCGGGATCCGCTCGTCGGCGGGGTCTCCTTCTCGGACCACGGTGTGGCCGGCCGACTGGAATTCTCCCTGCGCCTCGTCGATCGCCTCGGCGAGGTCGCCGGTCTGCACACTCGACGACTGCGGTCCGTCGTCGGCGAGCTCGATCACGAAGCGGAGATCGGTCATGGCCTTGCGGGCCGCGACGCGGATCGCCTCTTGCGAGTCGCTGCTCGTCTGCGGGTCTTCGAGCATCTGCACGTGCAGCGACACCACCGTGAGGTGGTGCGCGATGCTGTCGTGCAGTTCGCCGGCGATCCATCGTCGCTCGGCGAGTACGGCCTGACGCTCCTGCTCGGCCGCCGCTTCGAGTTCACCTTCCAGTCGGCGTCCGCGAGCGAACGCCAGTCGCAGAGCGAGCCCGACTGCTCCCGCCACTGTCGCGAAGATGAGGTAGATGCCCACGTTCACAGGAACCTCGGAATCGCCGTAGGCGATGACGCCGGTGGCGACGAGGAACCCTGCTGTGTAGGACAGGATCAAGGATGTCCACCCGAGCCGCATGACCAAGGCAGCAGCGAATGCCGCCGTGATCAACACCTGGGTCTCCGTTCCGGTGAGGAAGGAGAGCCCCAAGGCCGCCCCCAGCGCGCATGTCGCGATGAGTGGGGACCACAGGTAGAGGGCGAACACGGCCGATGAGGCGATGCTCACCGCGGAGGTGAACGGGTTGACGTTCGGATCGGTGAAGAGTCCGATGACGTCGACGGCGATCATCACGCAGATGATCGCGAGGATGACGATGCGTTCCACACGGCTGAGCCGCTCGCCTCGACCGAGTCGGAAGATATCGGGCGTTGCCCGAGTCGACTGGTCAAAGGCCATGGTGCACTATCTCCTATATGCCAGCTATCCTAGCGGTAGAGACCAAAAAGCTTGCCAACCTGCTGCCAGAAAGACATAGGATTCACCTCCATTTACTAGCCGTTCGTTGATGTCTGTATTCATCTTCTCGGCGAATCCCCGCGGGCACATCGGACTCTGGTCCAGACCTTTTTGGCCAAAGGTCTACATCGCTCTCGCGCGTCGCGCGCGCCGTTAGGCTTCCCCCATGCAGGAAATCCGTGTCGTGATCGTCGATGACGATCCCCTCGTGCGCTCAGCGCTGTCGCACTTCGTCTCCCGCGACCCCGAGATCTCCGTGATCGCGCAGGCGGAGGACGGGATCGAGGCGATCGCGACCGTCGAGAGAGAGCAGCCCGACGTCGTGATGATGGACGTCCAGATGCCCGAGATGGACGGCATCGAGGCCACCGGCGTGATCGCCGAGCGCTGGCCGCACGTCCGCGTGCTCGCGGTCACCACGCTCGACGGCAGTGACACCGTGCTCCCGATGCTGAGCGCCGGCGCCTCCGGCTACCTGCTCAAGGACTCCAGCGCGGAGGAGATCGTCACCGGCGTGCGCGAGGTGCACAGCGGGGCGAGCTCGCTGTCCCCGCGTATCGCGTCGATGCTCATCAAGCACGTGCGCGACTCCACCCCGGTCGCGGCCGACGTGGATGCCCTCGAACCGCTCACCGAGCGCGAGGCCGAGGTGCTGCAGTGTCTCGCCCAGGGGATGTCCAACGCGGAGATCGCCAAGGCGCTGATCGTCTCGGAGGGCACCGTGAAGGCGCACCTCGGTCGCATGATGTCGAAGTGGCACCTGCGCGACCGCGTGCAGATCCTGGTCACGGCCGCGCACGCCGGACTGGTCAGCTTCCGCTGAGACGCGGTTCGGACACGACGATGAGGCCGCCCGTTCCCGGATGGGCCGCTCATCTCCTCGGGCTCCCGGGGGCGGTGTCGTTCCGCCGCTACCTGCCGATCGTCCGCGCCGCGGGCACGCTCGGAGAGCGGATGCGGGCGCTGGACGACGCTGCCCTCCGGGCTGAGGCCGGATCGCTCGACCTCCGCACCGGCGTCCGGCAGCTGCCGCCGGACGCGACCGCCCGGTATCTCGCGATCGCGCGCGAAGCGGCCGATCGCACACTCGGCCTGCGGGCGTTCGACGAGCAGCTCCTCGCGTGCTGCGCGCTGCTGTCCGGCCACGCCGTGGAGATGGACACCGGCGAGGGCAAGACCCTGGTCGGCGCTCTCGCGGCCGCGGGGTTCGCGTCCGCGGGCAGACGGGTGCACGTGATCTCGGTCAACGACTATCTCGCCGAACGCGACGCCACCTGGATGGGTGCCTTCTTCGGTCTGGTCGGGGTGAGCGTGGGCTGGGTCGGCCAGCACACCCCTCCGGAGGACCGGCGCATCGCCTATCGATCTGACGTCGTGTACGCGCCCGTGAGCGAGATCGGGTTCGACGTGCTCCGCGATCGCTTCGCCGTCGCCGACGACGAACGGGTCGGACCGGTGTTCGACGCGGCGATCGTCGACGAGGTGGATGCGGTGATGATCGACGAGGCGATGGTCCCCCTCGTCCTCGCGGGCGCCACGGACGATCAGGCGGACCCGTTCGAGGAGGCCACGGCGCTCGTGGAGAGCCTCGTGCCGGACGCGGACTTCACGGTGGACGGCGAACAGGCGACCGTGAGCCTGACCGACGACGGGCTCGACCGGGTGGAGGAGCAGCTCGGCGGGATCAACCTCTACGACCTGGAGCATCTCGGCATGCTCACCCGCATCAACCTCGCTCTGCACGCGCGGGTCCTCGTCCACCGCGACGTGGACTATCTGGTGACGGACGGCAGGATCACCCTGATCAACACCACGCGAGGGCGGACAGCGCATCTGCAGCGCTGGCCCGACGGGCTCCACGCCGCGCTCGAGGCGAAGGAGCACCTCGCCGCGTCCGCTCCCGGCGCGATCCTCGACCAGATCACGGTCCAGGACCTCCTCCTCCGCTACGAGACCCGATCGGGGATGAGCGGCACGGTCACCCCGGTGGCGGAGGACCTTCTCGAGTTCTACCGCCTGCCGGCGGGCAGGGTCGAACGCCACGAGCCGAACCGCCGGGTCGACGGACCGGATGTCATCGTCATGAGCGAGGACGAGAAGACCGCGGCCGTGATCGAGGAGATCGCCGCACGCCACCGCTCGGGACAACCGGTGCTGGTCGGCACCCAGAGTGTCGCCGAATCCGAGACGCTCGCCGATCGCCTCCGCGCGACGGGCATCCCGGTGCGGGTGCTCAACGCGAAGAACGATGCGGAGGAAGCGGCCATCATCGCCCGCGCGGGCGAGTACGCGGCCGTCACGATCTCGACGCAGATGTCCGGGCGCGGCACGGACATCAGGCTCGGCGGCCCCGACGAAGAGGACCGCGACCGCACGGTGGGAGCCGGGGGTCTCGCCGTGATCGCGACCGGCAGATACCCCTCACGCCGTCTCGACGCACAGCTCCGCGGGCGCGCGGGTCGGCAGGGTGACCCCGGCGTCAGCCGCACCTTCCTCAGCCTCGACGACGACCTCGTGCGGATGCATGCGACCGCCGAGATGCTCGCCCGCATCGACCGTCAGCGGGACGCCCTGCCCGCCCTCGAGCGTCGGCGCATCGCCGACCAGTGCCAGTCGATCGCCGAGAGCATGCGCACCGACCGTCATCGTGCGACCTGGGTCTACAACCGCGCCATCGCGGCACAGCGCGACGCCGTGCTGCGGCACCGGAGCGACGTCGTCGACGGAGATGTCTCCGACGCCCGGATCCGCGAACTCGTCCCCGAGCAGTGGCGCCGACTCGTGGCGGCCCGGGGCGCGGATGCCGTGTCCGAGACCGCGCGCGCCGTCGCGGTGCACTTCCTGGACGAGCAGTGGGTCACGCACCTCATGGTCCTCCAGGAGCTGCGCGACGGCATCCACCTCCGCGCCCTCGGTGGCGAGAAACCGGCCGACGAGTTCCACCGGCTCGCACTCCGCGAGTTCCAGGGCTTCTTCGACGGCGCGTACGGCAGCACCGCGGACTTCCTCCGCGAACTCACCCCGGACGACGTCGGACGCGACCTCGTGGATCTGGGCCTCCGCCGGCCGTCGGCCACCTGGACCTACATGGTCACCGATGACCCCTACGGCTCCCCTGGCGACCGCTTCGTCCGCCGAATCGGGAAGTTCGTCCGCTCCCGACTCCTCGACCTGGAGTAGCCGCAGGGAGCGCTGCGGCGCGCGCCAGCGACGGTCCGGGTCCCACCATGCGGGTCCGCGGATCTGCGGGATGCCCCTGTCCATCCGGATCTCCCATCCCGACCGGTCCAGCGAGCGGTGGTGCCACCAGCACAACGGCACACCGTTGTCGGTGTGCGTCTCGCCACCCCCGGCGTGCTCGATCACATGATGGATCTCGCACCAGGAAGCGGGAACGTGGCACCCGGGTATCAGGCATTCACGGTCACGGGCGACGATGGCACGCCGCTGATGAACCGTGAACACCCGGTCGGTCACGGACACACCGATGATGCGTCCCGCATCGAGGAGCACACGCTGGATCGCCCCGCTGCACGCGGCCTGCCTCGCCACCCCGAGGGGGACAGGAGCCTGCGAGCCGGCGATCGTCGACCACCCTGCTCCTGTCGCGATGTCCTTCACATCCGCCTGCACCACCAGAGTGGGTGCGGCGCCGGCCAGCTTCGGCATCTCATCGTGACGAGCCGCGATCCCCATCGCCGCGGCCAGCGCATCGTGACGCTTCTGCGCCGCGGTGCGGGCATCGATCACGGCGCGCGGATCGGCGTTCCACGGATCCATGTTCCCGGGATCGCCTTCGGCCGCCACGGCGTCGGAGTCTCGGAACACGACGCCCGGCTGCGGCGGACCGTCGGTTTTCGGATTGCACTGCGCGTCGATGATGAGTTGCAGCTGCGCCGCGGCATCCGGCAGCAGATTCCCTCGGAGCGGGTGCACGCCGTCGCGCAGCCGCCCGACCGTCACGAACCGCTGCTGTTGTGCCCGGAGGTCGGAGGGCTCCGCTCCATCAGGGTCGAGGGCCATCGCCAAGGCCTGCGCGAACTGTCGGATGTCGTCCGGCGGCGCCGGCGGCGCCGTACCAGCACCGGCATCGGCATCGGCATCGGCAGGACCCCCGCGCGCGAACGCGGCGAGCGCGGCATCCGCCGTCAACCGGTCGGCGACGCCGATCCGATCCCCGGCCTGATCGATCGGTCCGGTCGCCGCGAGAACTCCGGCCACCCCGATCGCACCGTCGAGGAGTGCCTCACGAACCTCGGGGTAGCGTGCAGGAAGCCGCTCCCCCGACGACAACGCCACCTCACGTCGCACGGCGGATGCCGCCTTGAGCATCTTCGAGGCGCCGGGAGCGTCGACCCGCGCCACCCGCTGCAGCAGCTCGTTCGTCGAGCGGCAGCCGAAGCCGTCGGAGAACCGCGGCTCGGCCGAGGCCACCGTCGCCACGATCACCGCCTCCACGCGGCGGAGCGCGTCACCCGCAGCGCGCAGGGCGTCCATCCGCTCGGCATCCGCGAGCGCGGTGAACGCATCGGCGGACAGCACGAGATCGAGATCGGCGACGACCTGATCCACAGCATCCGCGAGGGAGTTCATACCCTCGATTCAATGCCGGGCCACGGACATTCCGCCCCGAAACAGCCCTGTTCAGCAGCCCTTTTGCGGAATATCGGAATGCAGTCGAACAGAGCCGGCGACCCACGCTCACAGCGCGAGCAGCACGATCCCCGCGACCACCACGAGGGACGCGCCGATCCGCCACCACGGCTTCGACTCCCGCAGGACGAACACCCCGAACAGACTCACCAGCACGACACTCACCTCGCGCAGCGGCGCGACCAGCGCGACCGGCGCGATCTGGATGGCCGTCAGCACCAGGATGTAGGACAGCGGCGACAGGATGCCGAACACGACGATGCGGCGCCACTGCGTGCGGCCCAGCGCCCAGACCGCTCCCCACCGGCGCCGGACCGCGATGGAGTAGAAGGGGATCTGCAGCAGCGTGGTGCCGACCATGAACGCGACCGGCGAGAGGTTCCAGGTGCGCACCGCGTGCGCATCCCAGATCGTGTAGATCGCGATCGTGACGCCGGTGAGCAGACCGAAGAGGATGCCGGGGTCGATGCGGCGAGCGCCGCCACCGCGTCCGCGATCGACGAGTCCGATGGCCACCACACCGACGATCACGGCGGCGACGCCGATCAGCGCGATGAGCGAGGGCCTCTCGCCGAGCAGCAGCACCGCCACGATCACGGACAGGAAGGGTCCGGTGCCGCGCGCGGTGGCGTACACCGTGGAGAGGTTGCCCTCCCGGTATCCGCGCTGCAGCACCGCCATGTAGCCGACGTGCAGCACCGAGGACACGACGACCCCGAGGGCGAACGACCAGAGATCGTCGGTGCCGAGGCCGCCGGTGAACGGGACGACCCCGACCCACACGAGGGTGCTGCCGACGGCGCCCCACCAGAGGAACGGCACCCCGGCCCTGCTGATGCCGTGGGCGATGATGTTCCACGCGGCGTGGGCGACCGCCGCCCCGAAGACGAGGACGAACGCGAGTGCCGACACGATGAGACCCTTCCGTTCGGCGCGGGCGCGACGAACAGGGTCCTCCGGGCTTTTGTCCTGTCAGATGACGGCCCTCCTGCGGAGGAGGACCGTGGCGCCGCTCGGACCAGGCGGGTGCGAGACCCCGGAACCCTAGGCGCTATCGAGGGCAACCCTAACGCGCATGGATGAACGGACGGGAAACGGCCGCGCCGCGTTCTCCCGGCGGGGGGAGGGATCCCAGCGCCGCGAGTACGCTCGAAGCAAGCCCGTCTCCAGGAAGGCACTCCATGCCCGTCACCCCGGTCGCCCTCTCACACGCCGAGGATCTCGCCGACTTCGTCGCCGCCTCGCCCTCCAGCTACCACGCGGCCGCCGAGGTCGCCCGCCGCCTGGAGGCCGCCGGGTTCACCCGGCTGCAGGAGGAGGACGCCTGGCCGACTCCCGCCGGAGGACGGTACGTCGTCGTCCGTGATGGTGCGACGATCGCCTGGACGGTCCCCGAGGATGCGACCGCCACGACGCCGGTGCAGATCTTCGGCGCGCACACCGACTCCCCCGGTTTCAAGCTCAAGCCGCAGCCGACCACCGGATCCCGCGGATGGCTGCAGGCCGCCGTCGAGGTCTACGGCGGGCCGCTGCTGAACTCCTGGCTGGACCGCGAGCTGCGCCTGGCCGGACGCCTCGCCCTCGCCGACGGCCGCGTCGTGCTCGCCGACACCGGCCCCCTGCTGCGCCTGCCCCAGCTCGCGATCCACCTCGACCGCGGCGTCAACAACGGTCTCGCGCTCGACAAGCAGGTCGAGACGCAGCCGGTGTGGGGTCTGGGCGATGCGAGCGAGGCCGACATCCTCGCCGAGCTCGCCGCGTCCGCCGACGTCGCAGCCTCCGACGTCCGCGGCTACGACGTCGTGATCGCCGACTCGGCCCGCGGTGCGGTGTTCGGCAAGGACAGTGCCTTCTTCGCCTCGGGTCGCCTCGACGACCTCGCCTCCGTGCACGCCGGCGTGGTCGCCCTCGAAGCGCACGAGCCGGCAGCGGGAGGGCCGATCGCCGTGCTCGCGGCCTTCGACCACGAGGAGCTCGGATCGGAGTCGCGCTCCGGTGCGGCCGGACCGTTCCTGGAGGACGTGCTCGAGCGTCTCTACGCCGGGCTCGGGGCCGACGCCTCCGAGCGTCGCCAGGCCTATGCCTCGTCGTGGTGCCTGTCGAGCGACGTCGGTCACTCGGTGCACCCGAACTACGCCGCCAAGCACGACCCGGTGGTGCAGCCGGTCCTCGGTTCCGGTCCGATCCTCAAGATCAACGCCAACCAGCGGTATGCGACGGATGCGGTCGGAACCGCGTCCTGGCTGGCCTGGTGCGAACGGGCGGGCGTGGCCACGCAGGAGTTCGTGTCGAACAACAGCGTGCCGTGCGGATCGACCATCGGCCCGATCACCGCGACCAGGCTCGGCATCCGCACGGTCGACGTCGGCATCCCGATCCTGTCGATGCACTCGGCGCGTGAGCTCGCGGGGGTCTCCGACCTGCATGACCTGACCCGCACCGCGCAGTCGTTCTTCGCCGGCTGAGTCCGTCGTCCCGCGGCGGCACATCCGCCCGCCGGGGCCCCGGCAGTGCCAGGATGTCACCATGACGGACATCAAGCCTGCTCTCATCGAGCGCGCGGGCATCGAGATCATCCCCGAGTCCGAGCGGACCGCCAAGCCCCGCGACCTGTTCTGGCCATGGTTCGCGGCGAACGTGTCGGTGTTCGGCATGTCCTACGGATCGTTCGTGCTGGGCTTCGGGATCTCGTTCTGGCAGGCGACCCTGGTGTCGGTCATCGGCATCGTGGTGTCGTTCCTGCTGTGCGGGCTGATCGCGATCGCCGGCAAACGCGGCTCCGCCCCCACCATGGTGCTCTCCCGCGCGGCCTTCGGGGTGCAGGGCCAGAAGATCCCCGGCATCGTCTCGTGGCTCACCTCGATCGGGTGGGAGACGTTCCTCGCGATCATGGCCGTGCTCGCCACCGCGACGATCATCACGCAGCTCGGCGGCGACGGCGACAGCATCGCGCTGAAGATCATCGCCACCGTGATCGTCGCCGCCCTCATCGTCACGGCCTCCGTGCTCGGCTATCACACGATCATGAAGCTGCAGTCGGTGCTGACGTGGGTCACCGGCGTCGTGACCGTGCTCTACATCATCCTGGCCGCACCGACCATCGACCTGGGCGCCGTGCTCGCCCGCCCCGACGGCGGCATCGGACAGGTGATCGGCGCGCTCGTCATGGTCATGACCGGGTTCGGACTCGGATGGATCAACATCGCCGCCGACTGGTCGCGGTACCAGAAGCGCACGGCATCCGACGGCGCGATCGTCGCCTGGAACACGATCGGCGGCTCGGTCGCCCCGGTGATCCTCGTGGTGTTCGGTCTGCTGCTCGCCGGGTCGAACGACGCGCTCCTCGCCGCCGTCCGGGACGACCCGATCGGCGCGCTCGCCTCGATCCTTCCTCCCTGGGTGCTCGTGCCGTTCCTGCTCACGGCCGTGCTCGCGCTCGTCTCGGGCGCGGTGCTGGGCATCTACTCCTCCGGGCTGACGCTGCTGAGCCTCGGCATCCGCATCCCCCGCCCCTCGGCCGCCGCGATCGACGGTGTGATCCTCACGATCGGCACGATCTTCGTGGTGTTCTTCGCGACCGACTTCCTCGGCCCGTTCCAGAGCTTCCTGATCACGCTCGGGGTGCCGCTGGCCTCCTGGGCCGGCATCCTGATCGCCGACATCCTCCGCCGCCGCAAGGACTACGACGAGGCGGCACTGTTCGACAGCCGCGGCCGCTACGGCGCCTGGGACTGGACCTCGATCGGCACCATGGTCGTCACCACGGTGATCGGCTGGGGACTGGTCGTGAACGGCTTCGCCGAAGATGCGCCCTGGAACAACTGGCAGGGCTACCTGCTGTTCCTCATCGGCGGACGCGACGGCGCCTGGGCGTTCGCGAACCTCGGAGTCTTCTTCGCGCTGGTCCTCTCGTTCTTCGTGACGTACTTCGCGCGCGCGGGGAAGATCCGTCGCCAGGAGAGCGCGTGACCTCTTCGACCGTCTCGGGAACCCCCGCTTCGGTAACCACGGCCCCCTGGCTCGTGGTGATCGATCCGCAGGCGATCTTCGCGTCCTCCGACTCCGCATGGGGGTCGCCGTTCTTCGCGGAGGCGATGCCGCGCATCCACGCCCTGGCCGCGACCTTCGGCGAGCGCGTGCTCGTGACCCGGTGGATGCCGACGGCCGACCGCTCCACGTCGTGGGGCGACTACTTCGCCGCCTGGCCGTTCGCGGATCAGCCCGCGGACGACCCGCTCTTCGACCTCGTCCCCGAAGCCGCCGCGCTGTCGCCGCGTCCGACGATCGATCTTCCGACGTTCGGCAAGTGGGGCCCGCAGCTCGAGTCCGTCGTCGGGCACGGCGCACGGGTGGTGCTCGCGGGGGTCGCCACGGACTGCTGCGTGATCTCGACGGCCCTGGCCGCAGCCGACGCCGGAGCGCACGTGACGATCGCGGCCGATGCGTGCGCCGGATCGACCGCCGAGAACCACGCGGCGGCGCTGCAGGTGATGGGCCTCTATCCGCCGCAGATCACGATCAGCGACTCGTCCGCGATCCTCGACGCGCGCTGAGCGGATTCCGCGCGGCGGTTCAGACCGACGCGCGGACGGCGGCGGCGATGTCGGCCGGCGTTCCGTGCCACGGAGCGCCGTGCCCCGGCAGCACCCAGGACGCCGAGACGGCCGCCAGGCGGTCGAGGGAGGCGAGTGCCTCCGCCGGCTCGTCCGTGAACGGCGCGGGCTGCGCACCGGTGCGCCCGGTGAGCACGTGACGTGTCGTCAGAGCGTCGCCGGCGAACACGGCATCGACGGCCGGGACGTGCACGGCGATGCTGCCCGGCGAGTGCCCCGGCATGCCGATCACGACCGGCGCGCCGGGCAGGTCGAGGACCTCGCCGTCCGCGACCTCGACCACCTCGGCGACGTGGTGCGTGCGCAGCGCGTTCTTGCGGATGCCGTAGGCGAAGAACCCGAGGGTCGGGCCGAGCCGCGCCGGCCCCATCGAGGTCTTGGGCTTCTCGCCGGTGCGGACGCGATGGCTGTCCGCGGCATGGATGAACACCGGCACGCCCGCTTCCCGACGCAGGCGCTCGGCGAAACCGATGTGGTCGCTGTCGCCGTGCGTCAAGACGAGGCCGCGGATGTCGGACAGCGGGCGCCCGAGATCGGCCAGCTCGCGCTGCAGGTCGTGCCAGTGGCCGGGGAGACCGGCGTCGATCAGGGTGATCCCCTCGGGCAGGTCGACCAGGTACGAGGCGACGATGTCGTTGCCGAGGCGGTGCAGGTGCGGTGCGAGCTTCATGGCGATCCTCTCGGGATGTTTGCGATGGCTATGTTACGTAGCTATGATGGCTATTGTCAATAGCCATCGAGGAGGGCGCGATGCCGACACCCGAACGCACGTCGATCGAGGAGATCGTCTCGGCCGGACGCGAGATCCTGGAGGCGACCGGTCCCGCCGGCCTCACGATGCAGGCGGTCGCGACACGCGTGGGCGTGCGCGCACCCTCGCTGTACAAGCGGGTGCGCGATCGGGATGCCCTGCTGGCCGCGGTCGCCGCCGCGTCGATCGACGCGCTCACGGCACGGCTGGAGGCGGCGGGCGACGACCTGACCGCCCTCGCGAACGCCTACCGCTCGTTCGCGCACGAGCACCCGGAGGGCTTCCGCATCATGTTCACGGTGGCAGCCCCGCACGACGCCCTCGAGCGCTCGGCGGCGCCGCTGATCCACGCGGCATCCGCCCTCGTCGGGGAGGACGACGCCCTCGACGCGGCACGACTCCTCACCGCCTGGGCGACGGGCTTCCTGCAGATGGAGCTCTCCGGCGCCTTCCGACTCGGCGGCGACGTGGACCGCGCGTTCGACTACGGCCTGCGGCGGCTCCTCGCCGGCCTCACGGACTGAGGCCGCACCCGCCCCGCCCCTCCCCGCGCACCGAACCGGAATACTGGCACACTGAGCGGTGGGAGGGGTCCATGAGCATCGACGCGCACGCCGAAGAGTCCGCACGCCCGAAGAAGGCCCGAAAGCCCTGGCACCGGACGAAGGTGGCGCTCGGGATCATCGTCGCCGTGGTCGCCGTGGTCGCGCTCATCGGAGCACTCACGCCGTGGCCCTCGGCCATGGTCATCCGGGCGGTGTTCACCAAGGGCGGCGACGACACCGCCGCCGAGATGGACCGGCACGTGCCCGACACGAAGCTCTCGGTGCAGAAGGACGTCGCCTACGGCGACGACGGCGCGGACACCACGATGGACGTCTTCCGGCCGGCATCCGCGACCGGCCCGCTGCCCACCGTGGTGTGGATCCACGGCGGAGCCTGGATCTCGGGCGCGAAGGAGAACGTCGACCCGTACATGCGCATCCTCGCCGCCGAGGGATACACGACCATCGCGGTCAACTACACGATCGGCCCGGAGGGCGTGTACCCCCTCGCCGTGCAGCAGCTCGACACCGCCCTCGCCTACATCGACGAGCACGCCGAGGAGCTGGGCGTGGACGCGAACCAGATCGTCCTCGCCGGAGACTCCGCCGGCGGGCAGCTCGCCAGCCAGATGGCCACCCTGATCACGAGCCCCGACTATGCCGAGATCATGGACATCGACCCCTCCCTCAAGCCCGAGCAGCTGGTGGCGACCGTCCTCAACTGCGGCGTGTACGACCTGTCGGCGCTCGCGCAGCTCGACGGCATCGCCGGATGGGGATTCAAGTCGGCCATGTGGGCGTACTCGGGCACCAAGACCTGGGCGGAGGACTCCACCGGCGCGACGATGTCGACCATCGACTGGGTCACCGCCGACTTCCCTGCCACGTACATCTCGGGCGGCAACGGCGACGGGCTCACCTGGCTGCAGTCGATCCCGATGGCCCAGCGCCTCGACGAGCTCGGCGTCGAGGTGACGACCCAGTTCTGGCCGGCGCCGCACGAGCCGCAGCTGCCCCACGAGTACCAGTTCCACCTCGACCTGCCCGATGCGCGGACCGCGTTGCAGAAGACCATCGACTTCCTCGACACGCACACGACCCGCTGACGTCGCCCTTTCCTCTGCCGCACGAACATTTCATACCTGTGACGAGCGCCACGGAAGTGATATGTTCGGCGCATGCACACCGAGAACGAACGCGCCCTCGAGTCCGGCATCGTCACCGACCTGTCGGGCCGGATGACCTACGGGTCGTACCTGGCGCTGGACCAGCTGCTCACGGCGCAGCATCCGGTGAGCGAGCCCGAGCACCACGACGAGATGCTGTTCATCATCCAGCACCAGACGACCGAGCTGTGGCTCAAGCAGCTCCTGCACGAGCTCTCCTCCGCACGGGAGCTGCTCGCGCGCGATGACCTGCGCGAGGCCCTCAAGCGCATCGCCCGCGTCAAGCGCATCCAGGACGTGATGACGCAGCAGTGGTCGGTGCTGGCGACCCTCACCCCCACCGAGTACGCGCAGTTCCGCGGCGCCCTGGGCAACTCGTCCGGGTTCCAGTCGGTGCAGTACCGCGCCGTCGAGTTCGCGCTCGGCAACAAGAACGAGAAGATGCTCAAGGTCTTCGCCGACCACCCCGCCAACCTCGCGCTGCTCACCGCCGAGTGGGAGAAGCCGACGCTGTACGACGAGTTCCTGCGCTTCGCCGCCCGTCGCGGACTGCCGATCCCCACCGAGATCCTCGAGCGCGACGTGCGCGAGCCCTACCGCGAGACGCCGGGGCTCGTTCCCGCGATCCGCGAGATCTACCAGGACCCGAGCCGCTACTGGGACCTGTACGAGGCGTGCGAAGACCTGGTCGATCTGGAGGACAACTTCCAGTTCTGGCGCTTCCGGCACCTCAAGACCGTGGCCCGCACGATCGGCATGAAGGTCGGCACCGGCGGCTCCAGCGGCGTGGGCTTCCTGCAGCGCGCCCTGGACCTGACGTTCTTCCCCGAGCTCTACACCGTGCGCACCGAGATCGGCAGCTGATGCGAGCCGCCACGTTCTTCGACGGCGACGGCTGGCGCGAGGGCGTCGCCGAGGTCGTCGACGGGCGCGTGCGGCTGCGCGCCGAGACCCCGGCGGCCGGACTCCCGCGGCTCGACGGCGTCGTCACCGGCGGCTTCACCGACCACCACGTGCACCTGCAGCTCGTCGACCACGCGCTGCTGGCCGATTCGCTGCTCGGGCGGGTGGTCGACCTCGGCGGGGACCCCGGGGTGCTGCACGATCTCGCAGGACGCCTCGTCTCGCCCCGCGTCGACTTCGCGGGGGCCTTCCTCACCCCTCCGGGCGGCTACCCCTCGGATCGCTCCTGGGCTCCGGCCGGATCCGTGCGCGAGATCCCGGATGCGGATGCTGCCGCCGACGCGGTCGCCGAGATGGCCGAGGCCGGCGCCTCCTGCCTCAAGGTCGCCGACAACAGCACGGCAGGACCCGTCTTCCCGGACGCGCTCCTCCGCACGATCGTCGAGCTCGCGGCGGCCCGGACGCTGCCGGTCGTGGTGCACACGGAGGGACCCGGCGAGGCGCAGCGCGCCGCCCGCCTCGGCGCCACCAGGCTCGCACACGCCCCGTTCAGCGAGCGCCTCGACGACGCGGAGATCGCCCTCCAGGCCTCGTCCCTCGCGTGGATCTCGACCCTGTCGATCCACGACGGCGCCGACCGTGCGACCGCCATCGACAACGTCCGACGCTTCCATGCGGCGGGCGGCACCGTGCTCTACGGCACCGACATGGGCAACGGCCCCACCCCCGTCGACCTGAACCAGAGCGAGATCGCGGCCCTGCGCGCGGCCGGACTCGACGACGACGCCCTCCTGCGCGCGCTCGCCCCGGTCGACCCCCTCAACCCCTCCTCCCTCCTGCTGCTCCTCCCCGGTCGCGCCGCCGCGAGGGCCGACATCCGCAGCGCCCGCCCGCTCACCCCCGCCGACCTGAAGGTGTGACATGACCGCTCCCCGTGAATCCGACCCCCGCGACGCCGCCCTGCTCGATGCGGCCCGCGCCCTCGACGCGGCCGATCCGCTGCGCGGCCACCTGGACGCGTTCGCCGAGGCCCCCGGCGTGACGGCCTACCTCGACGGCAACTCGCTCGGCCGTCCCCTGCGCGACGCCCCGGATAAGCTCGCGGCGTTCGTGCGCGAGGACTGGGGCACGCGGCTCATCCGCTCCTGGGACGAGCAGTGGATGGCGCTGCCGATGGAGCTCGGCGACCGCATCGCCCGCACAGCCCTCGGCGCCGCGGCCGGTCAGACCGTCGTCGCCGACTCGACCAGCGTGCTCATCTACAAGCTCATGCGCGCGGCCCTCGGACGGGTCGAGGGAACCGATGACGGAGGGACGCCCCGCACGGAGCTCGTGATCGAGGCGGGCAACTTCCCCACCGACCGGTTCCTCGCCGAGGGCGTCGCCGCCGAGACGGGGATGACGCTGCGGTGGATCGAGCCCGACCCGGTGTCCGGCGTCACGGTCGCGGACATCGAGGCGGTCGTCTCCGAGCGCACCGCCCTGGTGTCGCTGAGCCACGTCGACTACCGCTCCGGTGCTCTCGCCGACATGCGCGCGATCACGGCGTCCGTGCACGAGGCCGGCGCGCTGATGATGTGGGACCTGTGCCACTCGGCGGGCGTCGTCCCGATGCAGCTCGACGAGTGGGGCGTCGACATGGCCGTCGGCTGCACCTACAAGTACCTGAACGGAGGCCCCGGCTCCCCCGCCTTCGCCTACCTGCGCCGCGATCTCCAGGGCGTGCTGCGCCAGCCGATCCAGGGGTGGTGGAGCGCGGCCGACATCTTCGCGATGGGCCCGGAGTATGTCCCGTCCGATGACATCCGCCAGCTCCTCAGCGGCACCCCGCCGGTGACCTCGATGCTCGCGATGCAGGGGATGCTCGACCTCATCGAGCAGTCCACGATTGAGGGCGTGCGGGCGAAGTCCCGGTCGCTGACCGACCTCGCGGTGCGCGCCTACGACGAGGTCCTCGCGCCGCTCGGCGTGCGGCTGCTGAGCCCGCGGGATGCCGATCTCCGCGGCGGTCACGTGACGATCGGCCACCCCGACTTCCGTGAGGTCACGCGCCGGCTGTGGGCCGAGGGCATCATCCCCGACTTCCGCTTCCCGGACGGCATCCGCCTCGGGCTCTCCCCGCTGAGCACATCGCACGTCGAGACGATCACGGGCGTGCTCGCGGTGCGCGACGCCCTGGAGTCCGGTGACTTCTGACCGCGGGGATGCACCCGTCCTGGACGACATCGATGCGCGTCCCGGCAGCACCGCCTCGCTGCTGCGGACGCTCGTCGGCGTCTTCCTGCGCCCGCTCGGCGGGTGGATCTCGGCGGCCGACCTGGTCACGCTCGCGGGTGAGCTCGGCATCCCGCCCGCGCAGGCCCGCACGGGCATCACCCGGCTCAAGCAGAAGGGACTGCTGCTCGCCGAGCGCGGCGACGCGATCGGCTACCGACTGAATCCAGCCGCGGTCGGGATGCTGGAGCGCGGTGATCGCCGCATCTTCGAGATGCGCGAGATGACGGACGCGGATCCGTGGTGCCTGGTGACGTTCTCGATCCCCGAGAGCGCGCGGAGCGTGCGGCATCAGCTCCGCCGTCGGCTGCAGTGGATCGGCGCGGGAGTCGTCTCGCCCGCGCTGTGGATCTGCCCCGGGCACCTCCGGGACGAGGCCGCCCAGATCCTCGAAGAGCTGGATGCCCGCCGCTGGGCGACCCTCTTCCAGGCGTCCGCCCCCGCCCCGGCCGGCACGCTCGTCGACGCCGCGGCGCAGTGGTGGGACCTGGAGGCGCTGCGCTCCGACCACCTCGCCTTCCAGGCCTCGCTCGACGCGCTCCCCGCCGAGCCGTTCGCTGCCTATGTGCAGCTCATCGACCGGTGGCGGGTGCTGCCCTACACCGACCCCGGGCTGCCCCCGTCGATGCTGCCCGCCGACTGGCCGGGGCGCCGGAGCTTCGACGAGTTCGCCCGCCTGTCCGCGGCTCTCGCCGAACCCGCGTGGGAGCGCGTACGCGACCTCAGTCGCGCAGACGGGCGGTCGTCGCCCTGACGACGAGACGGGTCGGGAGCGTGACGTGCGTCTGCTCGACCTCTCCCCCGCCGAGGAGCGTGAACACCATGTCGGCGGCGACGGCGCCGAGCCGCTGCATCGGCTGACGGATGGTCGTCAACGGCAGCGCCCGCCGGGACGCCTCGGGCACGTCGTCGAAGCCGATCACCGAGAGGTCCTCCGGCACCCGCAGCCCCAGATCGTGCGCGACGTCGATCACGGCGATGGCCGACAGGTCGTTCGCGGCGAACACCGCGGTGGGGCGCGCGGGGCCCGCGAGCAGCACCCGGGCCGCCTCCCTCGTCGTCTCCAGCTCGTAGCGGCCCAGCCGGACCAGCGACGGGTCGACCGGGATGCCCGCGTCGGACAGCGCCCGCCGGTAGCCCGCGTCGCGCAGCCCGGCGGAGCGCAGGTCGGGCCGTCCGCCGAGGAACCCGATCCGTCGATGGCCGAGTTCGATGAGATGGCGGGTCGCTGTGAGGGCGCCGCCGAAGCTGTCCGACTCCACTGTCGGCAGATCGGCGCGGCCGGTGTGCGGGTCGATCGCGACGACCGGGATCTCGGTGGCCGCACTCACGACCGTCGGCGTCACCATGATGGCCGCGTCGATCAGCGTGCCCGAGAGGCGGCTCAGCGAGCGGCGCTCCCATCCTTCGCTGGCGCCGTGTCGGGAGCCGCTGTACGCGAGGAGGTCGAAGGCGGTGTCGTGCATGGCGGCACCGACACCCTTCAGGATCTCGGCGCTGAACGGCTCGAAGTCGGCGAGGAGCACGCCGACGACCCCGGTCCGACGCGCACGCATGCTGCTCGCGACCAGGCTGGACTCGTAGCCGAGCTCGCGCACCGCGTCGAGCACCCGCTGCACGGTGGCATCCGCGATCCCGTAGCGCCCGTTCACGGCCTTGGAGACGGTCGACACCGACACCCCGGCCGCCCTGGCGACGTCGTGGATCGTCGTTCTCCCGCTCATGACTGGTCAGCGTAGACCTCGGGGACGGCCAGAAGGAAACTGTTTTCGAAAACGTTTGACGGCTGTGTCTCCCGCCAGAAGACTGCTACCCACCGCGACCTCGCCCGAGCCGTCGTGGGGCGCCCGCACCGACGCGGCGCGCAACTCTCGATGAGGAGAACAATCACATGATCAGCAGAAGGCTCCCCCTCGCTTCCGCGGCGGTTCTCGCCGTCGGGGCACTCGCCCTCTCCGGCTGCACGGCGAACGACTCCGGCGACGACGGCGGATCGACCAGCATGACCCTCTGGCACAACTCGACGACCGGCCCCGGGGTCGATTTCTGGAAGCAGACCGTCGCCGACTTCGAGAAGGAGAACCCCGGCGTCACGATCGACATCCAGTCCATCCAGAACGAGGATCTCGACGGCAAACTGCAGACCGCGCTCAACTCGGGCGACGCCCCCGACATCTTCCTGCAGCGCGGCGGCGGCAAGATGGCCGCCATGGTCAAGGCCGGCCAGCTCAAGGACCTCACCGACGTGATCAGCGGACCGGCCGCCGAGGAGATCCCGGATGCCGCGTACTCGGCGAGCAGCCTGAACGACAAGATCTACGCGATGCCGATCGCCGTGCTCCCGGGCGGGCTCTTCTACAGTCAGGACCTGTTCGACCAGGCGGGGATCACCGAGAACCCCACCACGATGGCCGAGCTGGAGGCGGCGACCGGCGCCCTGCGCACCGCCGGCGTCGAGCCCATCGCCCTCGGCGCGAAAGACGCCTGGCCCGCCGCCCACTGGTACTACTGGCTCGCCCTGCGCGAGTGCAGCCCCGACACGCTCGCGAAGGCCGCCGACGAGGGCGACTTCAGCGACGACTGCTGGGTACGTGCCGGTGAAGACCTGCAGGACTTCGCAGCGACCGAGCCCTTCAACTCGGGATTCCTCACGACCACGGCGCAGCAGGGCGCCGGCAGCTCCGCCGGCCTCATCGCGAACCACCAGGCGGCGATGGAGCTGATGGGCGCCTGGGATCCCGGCGTGATCGGCTCGCTGACCCCCGACCAGAAGCCGCTCCCCGACCTGGGCTGGTTCCCCTTCCCCGAGATCGAGGGCGGAGAGGGACTCCCCGGCTCGATGATGGGCGGTGTCGACGGCTTCTCCTGCTCGGTCGACGCCCCCGCCGCGTGCGGCGACTTCCTGAACTACCTGGGCACGTCCGAGGTGCAGACCGCGTACTACAAGGCGTTCAACGCCCCGCCCGTGAACACGGTGGCGCAGGAGGCGGTCACCGAGCCGTACCTGAAGACCATCCTGGAGACCTACAACGCGGCCCCCTACGCGTCGCAGTGGCTCGACACCGTCTACGGACAGAACATCGGCAACGCCCTGAACGTCGCCGTCGTCAGCATGCTGGCGGGACAGGGAACACCGGAGGACATCGTCAAGGCTGTCAAGGATGCCGCGGCGAAGGCGTGAGGCGACCGCCCGGCTGGAAGTGATCCTTCTGGCCGGGCCCGCCCTGCTCGTCTTCCTCGCCTTCGTCATCTTCCCGGTGCTGATGGCCGCGTTCTACGGCTTCTTCAGCTGGCAGGGATACGGACCGCCGACGGAGTTCGTCGGCCTGAAGAACTACCTCACGATCCTGCAGGACCCGCTCTTCCACGACGCCCTCACGCACAACGGGATCATCCTCGTGATGTCGCTCGTGCTGCAGGGGCCGGTCGCGATCGCGCTGGCGCTGCTGCTGAACCGGCGGATGCGCGGGCAGTCGCTGATCCGTGTGCTGATCTTCGTCCCGTACGTGATCTCCGAGGTGGTCGTCGGAACCGGCTGGAGCCTGATGCTCCAGACCAGCGGTGCCTTCAACGCCCTGCTCACCGAGATGGGGCTCGGCTTCCTGGCGAACGACTGGCTGTCCGATCCGAGCATCGCCATCTGGACCCTCATGGCGATCATCACGTGGAAGTACGTGGGCTTCGCCGTCATCCTCTTCCTCGCGGGCCTCCAGGGGATCCCCGAGGAGCTTTTCGAGGCGGCGGCGATCGACGGCGCCTCCTACTGGCAGATCCAGCGGCGCATCACGCTGCCGCTGCTGGCCCCGACGCTGCGCATCTGGGCGTTCCTGTCGATCATCGGGTCGCTGCAGCTCTTCGACCTCGTGTACATCATCTGGGGGCAGTACATCGCCTCCACCGCCGGCACCTCGACCATGGCCACGTACATGGTCTCCGAGGGGCGCAACGCCGGCAACTACGGATACGGGAACGCCGTCGCGGTCGTGCTCTTCCTGATCTCCCTCGTCGTCGCCCTGATCTATCAGCGGGCGGTCCTGCGACGTGACACCCAGGGCGCGCTGACGGGATCCTCCACCCGACGGAAGAAGAAGGACCGATGACTGCCACCTCCGTAATCGTCACGCGCCCCCACGGCCTCCGGGGGCGCGCACGCCCGCGGCTGCCCTGGGCGAACCCGGCGGTGTACTTCATCGCTCTGATCGCCGTCGGGCTGATGCTCGCTCCGATCGCGTACATCATCGTGGGCGGGTTCCGCACCAACGCCCAGATCACCGCCGACCCCGCCGGGCTGCCGCAGCCGTGGGTGTTCGCGAACTACCTCGACGTGCTCACGGGCGACATCTTCTGGCGCCAGGTGCTCAACTCGCTCGTCGTCGCCCTGTCGACCACCCTGGGCGTCGTCGCGCTCGGGCTGATGGCCGCGTACGTGCTCGCGCGGTATCGGTTCGCCGGGCGCGGAGTCCTCTACGCGTTCTTCGCCGCGGGTCTGATGTTCCCGCTGACCGTCGCGATCACGCCGCTCTACATCGTGGTCCGCAGCCTCGGTCTCATGAACTCGCTGGGCGGGGTCATCCTCCCCCAGATCGCGTTCGCGCTTCCGACGACGATCATCATCCTGGTGCCGTTCCTGCGCGCGATCCCGGACGAGATCCAGGAGGCGGCGTTCATCGACGGATGCAGCCGCCTCGGCTTCTTCTGGCGGATGGTGCTGCCGCTGTCCCTCCCCGGGGTGATCACGACCGGCATCCTGGCGTTCATCGGGAGCTGGAACGGCTATCTGCTCCCGCTGTTCATCCTCAACGACGCCGCCTCCTTCACGCTGCCGCTCGGGGTGCAGTCGTTCGCCTCGCAGTACTCGGTCGACACCGCGAAGGTACTGGCGTTCACCTCGCTGTCGATGATCCCCGCGCTGATCTTCTTCAGCCTGTTCGAACGGCGCATCGTCGGCGGCCTCACCGGCGCGGTCAAGGGTTGACCGCGCAGCCGGACCGCACGACCCCGCATCAGAAAGAGAGAACCGTGTCCCCTCACCGCCTTCCCCGCCTCTCCCCCCGCGTCGAGGCGCTCCTCGCGCAGATGACGCTCGAGGAGAAACAGGCACAGCTCGTGGGGTTCTGGGTCGACCAGGGCGACGAGGTGGTGGCCCCGCTCGCGGGCGAGAAGAAGAGCTCGACCAGGTACGAGGAGGCGAGCGTGCACGGCATCGGGCACCTCACCCGCGTCTACGGCACCCGGCCGGTCGATCCGCGAGAGCGCGCGCACTGGCTGTGGGCGGAGCAGGCACGGCTGCAACGGGAGACGCGGCTCGGCATCCCGGCCATCGTCCACGAGGAGTGCCTCACCGGCCTCGCGGCCTGGCAGGCGGCGACCTTCCCGACGCCGCTCGCCTGGGGCGCCTCCTTCGACCCCGAGCTCGTGGAGCAGGTCGGCGCCGCGATCGGTGCCTCCATGCGGGCCCTGGGGATCCATCAGGGGCTCGCACCGGTCCTCGACGTGATCCGCGACCCCCGGTGGGGGCGGGTGGACGAGTGCATCGCCGAAGACCCGCTGGTGGTCGGAACGATCGGCACGGCCTACGTCCGCGGACTCCAGAGCGCCGGGGTCCACGCGACGCTCAAGCACTTCGTCGGCTACTCGGCCTCCCGCGCCGGGCGCAACCACGCCCCCGTGCACGCCGGGCCGCGAGAGATCGAGGACATCCTCCTCCCTCCCTTCGAGATGGCCGTGCGCGAGGGCGGAGCCCGCAGCGTGATGAACTCGTACACCGACATCGACGGCGTGCCCGTCGCCGCGGACCCGCGCTACCTCACCGGGGTGCTGCGGGAGCGCTGGGGCTTCGACGGCGTCGTGGTGTCGGACTACTTCGCGGTCGACTTCCTGCGCAGCATGCACCGGGTCGCCGCAGACTCGGCCGACGCCGCAAGACTCGCGCTCACGGCCGGCATCGACGTGGAGCTCCCCTCGCCGGACGCCTACCTCACCCTCGCGGATCAGGTGCGCGACGGTCGGCTGCCCGCCGCGGTCCTCGACGCGGCGGTCGGCCGCGTCCTCGCCCAGAAGGAGGAGCTCGGGCTGCTGGACGCCGACTTCTCGCGTCCGCCCACGGACATCGACCTGGATTCTCCCGCGCACCGTGCGCTCGCCCGCCGACTGGCGGAGGAGTCGGTCGTGCTGCTGCACAACGACGCGGTCCTCCCCCTGGACCCCGCGACGGCCGCCCGCATCGCGGTGATCGGCCCCAACGCCGACAGCGCCGAGGCGCTCATGGGCTGCTACTCCTTCGTCAATCACGTCCTCGCGCATCACCCCGATACGCCGCCCGGGATCGCGCTGCCGACCGTCCTCGAGTCGCTGCGCACGGAGTTCCCGCACGCGGAGATCACCCACACCGCCGGATGCACCGTGGACGGCACCGAGCGCGACGGGATCGCCGGTGCGGCCGCTGCGGCGGACCAGGCGGACATCGCGATCCTGGTGGTCGGCGATCGCGCCGGGCTCTTCGGCCGCGGAACGGTCGGCGAAGGGAATGACGTCGAGTCGCTCGAGCTCCCCGGCATCCAGCGCGACCTGGTCGAGGCGGTGATCGCGACCGGGACGCCGGTGATCCTGATCACCATGACCGGACGCCCCTATGTGCTGGACTGGGCGCTTCCCGCCCGCGCCGGAGCGGTCGGCGCGATGGTCGGCCTCGGCGCCGTGAACTCCCCGGCTCCGACGGCCGGGACCGCCGAGCCCGAGGCCGCCCGCCCCGTCGCCGTGCTGCAGACGTTCTTCCCGGGCGAGGAGGGCGGACCGGCGCTGGCGAGGGTGCTCAGCGGTCGCGTCTCGCCGTCGGGTCGGCTGCCCGTGTCGCTGCCGCGGTCGGCCGGCGCTCAGCCGTACTCCTATCTGCACCCGGTGCTCGGCGGTCGGGCCGACGTGACCAGCGCCGACCCGACGCCCGTGCGCCCCTTCGGCTTCGGGCTCACCTACACGTCGTTCGCGCACGAGGATCTGACGGTCGACCCGGTCGTCGCTCCCGGGGGACGGCTGCGGGCATCCGTGCTGGTGCGGAACACGGGCGGGCGCGAGGGCGTCGACGTCGTGCAGCTCTACGCTCACGACGAGGTCGCGAGCGTGACCCGCCCGGTCGCCCAGCTGCTCGACTTCCGACGGGTCGCCCTGGCCGCGGGAGCCGAGGAGCGCGTGAGCTTCGACGTGCCGATCGAGCGCCTGTCCTTCACCGCCGTCGACGGCGAGCGCGTGGTCGAGCCCGGGCGGATCCGGCTGTGGGTGGGCGGCGCCTGCGACGACGAGGAGGCGGTCTCGACGTTCGAGATCGTCGAGACCGCCCCGATCGTCTGACGCGCTACCCGGCGACCTCGGCGAGGAACCCCGCGACGTGCTCCTGCAGGCGCAGGATGCGCAGGTCGCGGGCGAACTCTCGGTCGAAGCCCTGGTAGGCCAGCGGCGGCAGGATCCGCACGTTCCGGTTGCAGCCGAACTCGGCGCAGGTGAGCACGCCGACGCTGTCGCCCTTGCGCCCGGCGGGCCCGGCCTTGCGGGCGACGAACAGCTGGACGTCGTTGCGGAGCGTGACGTCTTCGCACCACGAGCACTGGGCTCTGGCGATCACACGCTGCTCGGCGCGCTGCAGGAAGACCCCGACCGGGGCGTCGTCGATCCAGGTGACGACGTAGGCCCGGCGGGGCATCTTCGGGTCGACCCAGCCGAGGAAGTCGAGCGGCTCGAAGTCGAGCTCGGCGAAACCGGGCGGGAGGGTGAGGTCGGAGACCTCCTTGCGGGAGGCGTTGAGGAAGGAGGCGCGGATGCCGCGCTCGTCGATGGGACGCATGGGAGTGGTGCTTTCGGAGTGGTCGCCGCGAAGGCGAGTCGATCGGAGGAAGGATCCCGGCGACGGATGCCGGGTACGACGCGACACCGGGGACGGGGGTTCCGCCTCCGGTGGGTTCTCAGCCTCTGTCCGCGGCGCGGAAGGCGCCTGCGGCTCCGTTCTGCGCCCCGAGGGCGCTCATCGACGACAGCACCCGGCGAGCTTACACCTGTTTGTTTCACTCCGTGTCGGCCCGCCTGGGCACCGCGGAGAAGGCGACCTAGTCTTTCCGGAACGTCGAACAAGAAGGAGACCACCGTGTCCACGCCGCTGAACCGCCTTTCGCCCCTCCCGGTGCGTGAGCGTGCGGCGTGCATGTGCAGCCACGGCGGTCGGTGCTCCTCGTTCGCCCCGGGCCACGCCCTGCATCTGATCCAGGCGCGCCTCGCCTCGGCGACGCCCACCGACTGGGTCGACGCCCTCGTCGAATCCACCGACGCCGTCTCCGGCGACCTCGTCGTGCGGACGCTCGACGGCGACGCCCACACGCTCTGGAACGGCTCCGGCGCTGCGCTCGAGGCCGTTCCGGGCACTCCGGTCGCCCTGCATGCGCGCTACGGCGTGCTGGCCGTCGGCGGCACGCAGTTCAACGTCGCCGCCGTCTGACCTCTCGCGTCGCCCCCTGACCGGATCGGGCGCTCAGGCGCTCACCATCAGCATGTCCTTCATGGCCGTGCAGGCGTCCATGCAGGCCTGGCACGCCTGAGCGCACATCCGGCACACGTCGCTCTCGTCGGCGTGCCGGGCGCACGCGTCCATGCACGTCTTGCACATCGCGATGCAGGCGTTGAGCATCGCCATCATCGACGCCGGGGTCATGCCCTGCATCCGCATCATCGACCGCATCATCGTGTTGCACATGTCCGCGCAGTTCATGCACGCCGGCGAACAGTCCATCATCTGCGTCGAGCACACCGTGCAGGCCTGCTCGCACGCGGCGCACGCATCCATGCACGCCTGCATGACGGCCATGTCCATCATCTGCATGTCGGGCATCGACTCCATGTTCTTCGACATGGCGCCCATCATCATCGAGTCCATCGCACACCGCTTCCTTCATCGAGGTCCGCGGGCAGGACCACCCGCCTGGCGCCAGGCTAGTCGTTCCACGGGCCCGCGTCGATGGGCCGCCATCGATGGGGCGGAACGTTGACATGGCCCGCGCGGATTGTCAATCCCGTGGCCCCTTCTCGGGAGGAGTGGAAGGCTCGTGACCAATCGATCCGCCTACGAGAGGAGCAGCACATGAGTGCCGCAGATGACATCAAGAACGCCGCCGAGAAGGCCGCCGGAAAGGTCAAGGAAGGCGTCGGAAAGCTCACCGACAACGAGAAGCTCGAAGCCGAGGGCAAGGCGGATCAGGTCAAGGCCTCGGCCAAGCAGGCCGGTGAGAACGTGAAGGACGCCGCACAGAAGACCGGAGACAGTGTGCGGGACGCGTTCGACAAGTAACGCTCCCCACATGGAAAGAGGTGAGACCCGCCAGTGGCGGGTCTCACCTCGATCGGGTCAGACCTTCAGTGGTGTCAGACCTTGCGGCTGCCGCTGATGGCTCGAATCAGCCAGGCGATCACAGCGATCGCGAGGAGGACGAGCCCGACCCACAGAAGGAACTGGAGCGACTGCACCAGTCCTCCGGTGATCGCAAGGATCACTGCGACGACGATGACGATGATCAGGAGGATGTTCATCGGTCTTTCCCTTCTTTCGGGGCGCGAACGCCCGACTGCGGTGCCTCCACGCTAGCCGCGGGAGCCGATCTGCCCGAGGGGGTTGACTTCCACCCTCCGAGTGCGCGAAGGAGCAGAGCACATGCCAGGACGACGCAACAATTCGCTGAAGGATCCCGAGCTGTACGAAGAGCTGCGGGATGACGGCGCCTCCAAGGAGAAGGCCGCGCGCATCTCGAACGCGGCGGCGAAGGAGGGACGCAGCGCGGTCGGTCGTCGCGGTGGAGAGCACGGCGACTACGACGACTGGACCGTCCCGGAGCTGCGCCAGCGAGCCAAGGAGCTGGGTCTGACCGGCTACAGCGGCAAGCGGAAGTCCGAGCTGATCTCCGCCCTCAGGAATCACTGAGGCTCCGGATGGCGCGCTTCGGCATCGAGGAGGAGTTCCTGTTCCTCGATGAGCATTCGCTGGTGCCCGTCACCCTGGCCTCCGGCACGCGCGAGCGCATCACCCGGATGCGGACCGGCGGCGAGGTCACGCGCGAGTACCTGAGCTCGCAGATCGAATGCCTCACCGAGCCGGTGTCGACGGCGGCCGACGCGGAAGCGCAGCTGCGCCACCTGCGCGGCCTCATCGGCTGGCATGCCCAGGAGCAGCACGCGATCGCCGCCGGCACCGGCACTCCCTACGCCACGACCCGCTCCTCCGCGGTCTCCCCGTCTCCGCACTACGACGACGTCGCGGAGCAGCTCGGCCACCTCACCCGCGACCACGAGGTGAACGGGCTCCACGTCCACGTGGAGGTGGGCGACGACGAGGAGCGGGTGCGCGCGCTCGACCGGGTGCGGGGCTGGCTCCCGGTGCTGCTGGCGCTGACCGGCAACAGCCCGTTCGTGCACGGACGGGACTCCGGCTTCGAGAGCTGGCGGAGCATCCTGATCCGACGACTGCCCTCGTCCTGGTGCCCGCCGCGCTTCCGCGACTACGACGACTACCGCGCGCAGGTGCGACGGCTCATCGACCTGCGGGCGATCACCGAGACCGCCTCGCTCTCCTGGGCCGTGCGGATCTCCGAGCGCTTCCCCACCGTCGAGGTGCGGGTGTTCGACGCGCAGCTGACCGCGGAGGACTCCGTGTTCGCGGCGCTGCTCTCCCGCGCGATCGTGCTGACCGACGATCACCGGCAGGAGCACGTCGGCGTCGACGGGATCGACGCCTCGCTGTGGACGGCGGCCCGTCGCGGCATGGACGCCCGGCTGATCGACCCGACGACCGGCGAGGTCGACGACGCGTGGGCCGTCGCCGACCGGATGCTGGCCGTGATCGCCCCCGCGCTCCGCGAGAGCGGGGACGAGGATCGCGTCGGCGAGGGATTCGCCCGGCTGCGCACGCTCGGCACCGGCGCCGACCGGCAGCGTCGTGCGGTCGCGGGAGAGGGACCCGCCGGGCTCGCGCGACTCCTCGTCGCGGGCACCCCGGCACCGCACCCGGTACCGCCCTCGCCCCCGCGGCCCGATCCGCAGCCGTCACCGGTCCCCTGACCCGCCCCGACGTCCGCCACCGGGAGTAGTGTCGGCCTGTGGCATCCTTCGCCCCGCTCCAGCGGCTCGTCATCTCCATCGCGGTGCTCGCATCGTTCGTGACCTTCCTCGACGGCACCGTCGTGAACGTCGCGCTGCCCGCGATCAGCCGCGAGCTCGGCGGCGGCATCACCACCCAGCAGTGGGTCGTCGACGCGTATCTGATCACCCTGAGCGCCCTGATCCTGCTCGCCGGCTCCGTGTCCGACGCGTACGGCCGCGTGCTCGTGATGCGCATCGGACTGATCGCCTTCGGTGTGGCGTCCATCGCGGTCGCCGCGGCGTTCGATCCGCTGATGCTGATCATCGCGCGCGGTGCGCAGGGAGCGGCCGGAGCCCTGCTGGTGCCGAGCTCGCTCGCGCTGATCACCGCGACGATGCGCGCCGATGTGCAGTCCCGCGCGATCGGCGTGTGGACCGCGTTCACGACCGGAGCGCAGCTGGTCGGCCCCCTGCTCGGCGGGCTGTTCGTCGACTTCCTCTCCTGGCGCTTCGTCTTCCTGATCAACGTCATCCCGATCGGGATCACTCTGCTGCTCCTCGCCCGCTTGAAGCTGCCGGAGCACCCCCGCGGCATCAAGGTCGACTGGTGGAGCGGTGCCCTCTGCGCGATCGGACTCGGCGCCGTGGTGTTCGCGCTGATCGAGCAGCCCAACATGGGATGGCAGTCGCCCGCGATCTGGATCCCGGCGCTCGGCGGTGCCGCCCTGTTCGCGCTGTTCCTCGTGCGCCAGCAGCGCTCCACTTCGCCGCTCATGCCGCTGTGGCTGTTCCGCGTGCGCGACTTCGGCTGGGGCAACCTCGCCACCCTCTTCGTGTACGCGGCGCTGTCGCTCAACGGCTTCGTCGTCGGCGTCTACCTGCAGCAGGGCGCGGGTCTCAGCGCGACCGCCGCGGGACTCGCGAGCCTGCCCATGACGATCCTGATGATCCTCGTCAGCTCCCGCGCCGGGCAGTGGGCCGGCAGGTGGGGGCCGCGCATCTTCATGACGGTCGGCCCGCTGATCATGGCGGTCGGCGCGCTGATGCTGCTCCTCGTCGCCGCCGACTTCGACTACTGGTGGCAGGTGCTCCCGGCCATGATCGTGATGGGCCTCGGCCTCTCGCTCACGGTCGCGCCGCTGACCGCCGCCATCCTCGGCGCGATCGACGAGAACCACTCCGGCATCGCCTCGGCCGTGAACAACGCGGTCTCGCGCGTCGCCGGTCTGCTGGTGGTCGCGATGCTGTCGACCATCGTCGGCGGCACCCTCGACCTCGACGGTTTCCACAGCGCGGCGTGGGTCACCGCGAGCCTGCTCGTGATCGGCGGCGTGGTGTCGTGGATCGGCATCCGCCGCAATCCGGTGGAAGCGGTGCCGGCCGACGTGGCCGCCTCCGGGTCCGACCCGCATTGACCGTGTCGGCGGCCGCGCGCAGACTGGACGCACCGTCGCTCAGCATCCGGAGGTCACCGTGAGCACCGCACAGACGCCCCTTCCCCCTGTCGTCGACGCCGCGACGTGGCGCCGCGAGCTCGACGCCCTGCGGGTGCGCGAGAAGGCCGCCACCCGCGAGCTCGATGCGATCGCCGCGCAGCGACGGCGGCTGCCCATGGTCGAGCTGCCGGAGTACACGCTCGTGGGCGCCGACGGCCCCACGCGCCTCGCCGACCTCTTCGACGGGCACTCGCAGCTCATCGTCTACAACCACATGTGGTCGGACGGGAGCGAATGGCAGTGCCCGGGCTGCACCGGCTTCACCTCGCAGTTCACGCGACTCGACGTGCTCGAGCGCTACTACGACGCCCGCTTCGTGATCGTGACGAACGGACCGATCGAGGAGGCGCTCGCCTATCGCGACCGGGTCGGCAACCGCATGGACTGGTACTCCAGCGCCGACAGCACCTTCGGCGCCGACATGGATGCGCCCCCGAACGCGGGCTTCGGCGTCAACGTCTTCCTGCGCGACGGCGACACGGTCTACCGCACCTGGCACACCGCGGGTCGCGGGACCGAGCGGCTGAGCCATCTGCAGGGACTGGTCGATCTGCTCCCCTACGGACGGCAGGAGGAGTGGGAGGACTCTCCGGAGGGCTGGCCCCAGCATCCGACCTACGCCCAGGGCATGGGCTCGAAGGAGATCGCGGAGCTGTACGGGGCGACGCACTGAACCGCCGGTTCCGGGGCGCGACACTGTCGGTCGTCGCCGCGCTGCTGCTCGCGCTCGGAGGATGCGCGGCCCCGGCGGAGCCGCCGTCGCCGACCGCGTCGTTCGAGCTCCCGCCCGCCGGCGCCGTTCCCGACTACCAGCTCGGCGGCGCGTACGATCCGGCAGCCGAGGTGGGCATCGTGGGCCGGGACCGGAGTGCGGACCCCGCTCCCGGCGTGTACTCGATCTGCTACGTCAACGGCTTCCAGACACAGCCCGGCGAGCTCGATCTGTGGGCGGAGGATCTCCTCCTGCACCACGACGGCGCAGTGGTCTTCGACCCGGATTGGCCGGACGAGGCACTCCTGGACACGTCGACGGACGACCGCCGGGAGCGGATCGCCGCCCTGGCCGTCCCCTGGATCGAGGGTTGCGCGGACGCCGGGTTCGACGCGGTCGAGTTCGACAACCTCGACTCGTACACGCGCTCGGACGGGTCGCTCACCCTCGAGGACAATCTCGCGCTGGCGACGCTGTTCGTCGACGCGGCGCATGCGGCGGGGCTCGCCGCCGGGCAGAAGAACGCCGCGGAGGACGCGGAGGCGCTGCGATCCCGGGCCGGCTTCGACTTCGCGGTGACCGAGGAGTGCGCGGCCTACACGGAGTGCGGCGCGTACACCGAGGTCTACGGCGACCACGTCATCGACATCGAGTACATCGACGAGCTCCCCCGTCCGTTCGCCGAGATGTGCGCCGACGACGAGTCCCCCACCTCGATGGTGCTCCGCGATCGCGATCTGCGCACGCCCGACGCCGCCGGCTACGCGTTCGAGATCTGCCCCTAGTCCCGACGCGGCGTCCCGTGGATCAGAGTCCGTCGTCGTCGCTCCAGTGCTCCTGCCAGCGCCAGTCGATCGGCTCGGACGCGCGCTGGTAGCGGATGTCGGTGGACAGTCGGATGCGGTCGAGCGGGTCGACGTTGTCGGTGCTGGCGTGCACCACGTACGAGGAGTGGACCATGACGTCGCCGGCCCGGTAGTCCGCGAGCAGCCACCGGGCGTCGTGCGCGTCGGCGAGCCCGGGGAGGTCGGCCGTGATGGACGCGGCCGGGCGCTTGTCGCCGCGCTCGCGTTCCTCCGCGAGCGCCCAGTGGTGGCTGCCCTCGAGGTAGGCGAGCCCGCCCTGCTCGACGGGGCAGTCGCCGAGCGGGATCCACATCGAGAGCACGCGCTCGCTCCCCTCGCGGAGGTAGACCAGGTCGTAGTGGGCCTGCGTCGCGGTGCCGATCCCGGACTCCCCCGGACGGATGTGCCGGATGATCTTCCGCTTGTGCAGGTGCACGTCCTCGCCGAGGAACCACTCGAACCAGCCGCGCACGTCGGGGTGGCCGGTCAGCGCCGCGTAGCGCTCCCCCGGCACGATGTCGTCGAACAGGGCGGAGCGGATCTTCGCGCGGTCGATCTCACCCTGGGCACCGACGCCGACGGCCGGATCGGAGCCCGGAGCGACGATGCCGGTGTCGGCCATCGCCGTGAAGTAGTACTCGCGGAACTCCTTCACCAGTGCGGGATCGAGCTGCTGCGGCAGGAAGAGGTAGCCGTCGCGACGCAGGCGGCTCCACAGCGCCTCCTTGTCGTCGCGGATCGCGTCCGGGACGGGCTCCATCCGGCCCATCCGCGTGGGTGATTCGTCGAGGGTGTATCCGTTGGAGGTGAACATGAATCCAGAATCCGCGACACTTGGACTTCCGTCCATGGACTTTCGCTCCGGATCCTTGGATTTCCGAGTGCCCGTATGGGCAGCTTGAACTATTCGCCCACGCCCACGCGGGACTGCTGATCGCGGAAAACGGTCGGGGAGACCCCGGTGCGGCGACGGAACAGGCGGGAGAAGTAGGCCGGGTCGTCGTAGCCGACCCGCGCCGCGATCCGCCCCACGTCATCCCGTGTCTCGGCGAGCAGCGTCTGCGCCTGGGCGATCCGCACCTCGATCACGAGCTCGTTGACGGTGAGTCCCGTCGACGCCTTCACGACCTGGGCGAGTTCGCGCACGGTGAGCCCGGCCTCGCGCGCCCGTGCGGCGACCGAGAGCGGCCGCGCCGCCCCGCGGACGAGGAGGTCGACGGTGGGCGAGGTGGTCGCCGGCGCCCCCTCGCCGGCGTCGAGGATCGCGAGGAGGAGCCGCTGCGTTGCGACCGAGGCCGCGATCTCCGCCCGCGGGCCGACCGCGGACAGCGACTCCCGCAGCGTCCCGAAGAGCTCGTCGACCGCCTCGACCGGACGGGCGAGGGCCTGCACCGGATCGTGCCGGCTACCGAGGCCCAGCTCCTCGAACACCGCGAACGGCGGCCCGGTGAAGAGCACCCAGTGCTCGGTCCAGCCGTCGGCATCGGGGCCGTAGCCGTGCTGCACGCCGGGGCGCAGCCACAGCACCGCCGGAGCCTGGACCGCGATCCGGACCGCTCTCGGGCGGAACTCCTGATAGGTCCCCCGCCCCGCCGAGATGTAGACGAGCGCGTGCGTCGGCAGCGAGCGGCCGGCGAACGGCTGCACCGGCCCGCCCTGCTCCCCCGCGCCGTGACACGAGACCAGGAGCCGCTGCGTCGTGTCGCGCGGCGACGCGTAGCGGGACCACGACGCGGGCTGAGTCATCGCCCGTCAGCCTAGTGCGACGACGATGCCGCTCCCACCCGCACGCGCCCGGCCGGTCGAGCCAGCCCGAGCCGCTCTCGCAACGTGCCCTCCTCGTAGGCCGTGCGCGTCAGTCCGCGGTGCTGCAGCTCCGGCACGACGAGATCGACGAACTCGCGGAACCCCGACGGCTGGGTGAGCGCCTGCACGACGAAGCCGTCGGCGGCGTGCGACTCGAACCGCTCCTGCACCTCGTCCGCGATCTGCGACGCCGAGCCGACCGTCACCGACTCCCAGAACGACTGCGCGTAGAGGTCGCGGGCGGTCAGCCGCTCCCCCGCCTGCAGCCGTGCCAGCCGCCGGTTCGGCGAACGCGACTCGTTCGAGATGTCGGTGTCCGGCGCGAGCACGATCACCGCGTCGGGGTCGTCGGACAGCGTCTGGCCGATCGAGTGCGCCACGTCCTCCACGATGATCGCGGCGGGCGTGGAGGCGAGGATCCCGGCCGCCAGGTCGTGCGCCTCGGCGGCGCTCCGGGCGACGACCGGACGCAGCTGCGGGAGGATCGCCAGCTCGTCGGCCTCCCGCCCGTGCGCGACCACCCGCTCCCGGAGCCCGGCGGCGAACCGCTGCGCCTCGGCGAGCGGGAGGGCGCGGGCGAACACGGCATCCGCGGTCGCGGCGGCGAGCTCCTGTCCGGCCTCCGAGCCCCCGGCCTGGAACAGCACCGGGTACCCCTGCGGCGGTCGGGAGATGTTGAGCGGTCCCCGCACCGCGAAGTGCGCCCCGCGATGGTCGGCCACCTGCAGCTTGTCGGCGTCGGCGAACAGTCCGCTCTCACGGTCGGCGATGATCGCGTCGTCGGCCCAGCTGTCCCACAGCTGCTGCACGAGGCCGACGAACTCGGCCCCGCGCTCGTAGCGCAGCGCGTGGTCGAGGTGCCCGTCGCCGCCGAAGTTGCGCGCCTCCTCGTCGTAGCGCGAGGTCACCAGGTTCCACGCCGCACGGCCGCCGCTGATGTGGTCGAGCGAGGCGAGGGCGCGGGCCACGTGGTACGGCTCGTTGTAGCTGGTCGAGATGGTCGCGGCGAGGCCGATGTGCTGCGTCCTGGCCGCGAGCGCCGAGAGCAGCGTGAGCGGTTCGAGGCGGGTCTGGCCGTAGTGGTCGACGCCCGAGGGGAACCGGTCCCAGAAGTACAGGCCGTCCGCCAGGAAGATCGTGTCGAACACGCCGCGCTCGGCGGTCGCGGCGAACTCGGCGTAGTAGTCGATGTCGACGTGCCGATGCGGCTCCGCGCTCTCGTGCCGCCAGCCCGAGACGTGCGATCCGCCCGGGTGGAAGAGGAAGGCTCCGAGGAGCAGTCGACGGGTCATGCGGCATACCTTCCGGCGGGGCGTTCGAGTCCGAGGTTCTCGCGCAGCGTGCTGCCCGCGTACTCGGCGGGGTAGATGCCGCGGTCGGTGAGCCGCGGCACGATGTGCTCGACGAAGCGCGTGAGCGTGTCGGGCAGGGTCGGAGCCATCAGGATGAACCCGTCGGCCGCGCCCTGCTCGTACCGCGCGATCAGGTCGTCCGCCAGGGAATCGGGAGTGCCCACCGTGAAGCGGCGACGCAGCACCTCCCAGGCCAGCTCGCGGAGCGTGTACGGGCGCTGGGCGAGCAGGTCGGCGATCGCCTGGTACCCCGACTTCGACTGGTTGAAGCCGTCGACGTCGAAGTCGAACGTGAACGGCTCGTCGACGTCGCGCTCGCCCAGGTCCACGCCGAGGTAGTGCGCGAGGAGGTCGACCTGCACCCGCTCGGGGGTGAGCTCCGCGAGCTCGCGGAAACGCTCCTCCGCATCCGCCGCGGTGTCGCCGATGATGGGCGAGAACCACGGCAGCACCTTCAGGTCGTCCGCCTGCCGACCGGCCGCGACCGCGCGCCGCCGATAGTCGGCGTAGAGCGCCTGCGCGGATTCGAGCGAGCCGCCGCCGAGGGTGAACACGGCGTCCGCCGTGCGGCCGGCGAGCGCCCGTCCCGCCTCGGAGGCGCCGGCCTGGAAGAGCGGCGGATGCCCCTGCACGGGTCGCGGGATGTTGAGCGGTCCGCGCACCGAGAAGTGCTCGCCGCGATGCTCCAGCAGGTGCAGCTTGGACCGGTCGGCGAAGCGGCCCGACGCCTTGTCGAACAGGAAGGCATCGTCGTCCCAGCCGTCCCAGAGCCCGTTCACGACGTCGACGAACTCCGCGCCCCGCTCGTAGCGGATGCCGTGCTCGAGATGCGCGTCCCTGCCGAAGTTCCTCGCCTCCTCGTCGCTCGCGCTCGTCACCAGGTTCCACGCCGCGCGTCCCCCGCTGAGGTGATCGAGCGAGGCGAGCTTCCGGGCCACGTGATACGGCTCGTTGTACGTGGTCGAGACGGTCGCGGCGAGTCCGATGCGCGTGGTCCGCTGCGACAGCGCGCTCAGCAGGGTGAACGGTTCGAGCCGGACGTTGGTGCCGTGGTCGATGCCGGAGCGGAAGCGGTCCCAGACGTACAGCTCGTCGGCGAGGAACAGCGTCGCGAAGCGCCCGGACTCGGCGGTCTGCGCGAACCGGGTCCAGTAGTCCAGATCGAGGTACGAGTGCGGTTCGGCGCTCGCGCCGCGCCATCCGGTGATGTGCTCGCCGCCCGGGTAGAATACCCCGGCGGCGAGGACGAGCGGCGCGCGGCTCATGCGGCCACCGCGCGGCGCGACACCCGGTGCAGGGCGGGCGCGACCTCGGTCGTGAACAGCTCCAGTGCATCCTTCTGCTCCTCGAGCGAGTGATACAGCCCGTCGAGCTGCAGCTGGAGCTGGGTGGTGTACGCGAACGCGGGGTGGCGCGCGATCGACGCGGCGATGTCGTCGGCCGTGCCGTAGTGCAGGTTGAGCCGCTCGGCGATCTGGGCACTCGAATCGGCCTTCGGGAGGAAGTCCCGCGCCCAGTTCCATTTCGCGGCGAGGCCCTCCTCGGCACGGGCGAGCGCCTCCTCACGGCTGGCCCCGGGGAAGATCCAGGTCGACAGTCCGAGCCGCGGCGTCGCCCCCTCGGCGAGTCCACGGTGATACGCCTCGGCCGACACCTCGCCGGGCACGACCTGCGTGGTGCCGACCAGCACGCCCTCCCCGCGCTGTCCCGTCTCGAACGCGCTCTGAGCCGTGAGCGTGGCATGCCAGACGCGATCCGCGATGCGGGGCCGTGCCGGCGCGAGCACCTCGCCGTCGGTGGTGACCGGTTCGCCGCGGAGCGCGGCGGTCAGCCGGTCGACCGCCTCCAGATAGGCCTTCCGACTCTGCGAGCGGTCGTCGATGTGCGGGATGCCGAACGCGGAGGCCGTCTGCGGCTGCCCGCCGTTGGCGAGGCCGAGTTCGAGGCGGCCGTCGCTGATCGCGTCCAGCACCGCGGCGTCCTCCGCCACCCGCAGCACCTGCTCGAGCGGGAGCGTGATCGCGGCCGTGCCGAGCCGCAGCGTCCGGGTGCGGGCGGCGAGCGCCCCCAGGAAGACGAACGGCGAGGGCAGGCCGCCCAGACGGCCGGCATCCGGCTTCGCCAGGTGGAACTGGCGCACCCACGCCGAGTCGACCCCCAGGGACTCCGCGTGCACGAACAGGTCGAGGTAATCGAGGTAGGTCTGCTCGACGGCACCGCGATGATCGGCGAGGTGCGCGAACAGGCCGATGCGGAGGGAGTCGGAGGCGCCGGCGGGCGTGTGCGTGGAAGACATGGCGCCACGTTAGAGCGCCGGGACGCAGCGGCGGGCGGTGCGGTCATCCGGCGTCAACACGCGTCACGACCCGTCGACCTGCGTCATCCGCCGACATGTGCTGTCACCGTGGGGAACCATCGTCGCGCGGATCGTCGCCCTGCCGTTGGATGAGCGGGTCACCATTCTCAGGAGGAGCGATGTCCGATCCCGGTCCGGCGCTCACCGCCGCTCACGCGACGTTCCTGTACGGCGCGGAACGTCCGTCCCGTGACGGTCGATCGCGGCCCTGGCTCCCGGTCGTCGCGGTGTTCGTGTCGGTCGCGCTCTGGTCGACGACCTACGGGCTGAGCGCCGTCGCCCTCGTCACGGCGTCGCCGGCCGTGCTCGCGGAGCTGCGTCTCGTGCTCGCGGTCCCGCTGCTGCTCGGTCTCGTCGTGGTGCTGCGACCGCAGCTCGGCCTCCCCGCCCTCGGGCGTGCACTGCGACAGCCGATGGCCGTGGTCCTGGCTCTCACCGGAGTCGCGCTGTTCTACCTGCCGAGCAACCTGGGGCTGACCCTGTCCACCGCCGGCACGGCCTCGCTGATGTCCGCCTCCCTCCCCGTGCTCACCGCCGTGATCGCCTGGCGCGTGATCCGGGAGCGGATCACCGGGCGCGTGACGGCCGGCCTCGTCCTGACCACCCTCGGTGTCGCGATCGCCTCCGCCGGCGCGGTCCGACTCGGATTCGGCGCGGTGCTGCTCGTCGCCGGGCTCGCCTCCTACGCGCTGTACACCGTGCTGCTGCGGCGCACCGGGGGCTCGACACGGGATCCGGCCCTCACCGACCCGATCGTCCTCGCCACGGCCACGGCCGTCTGGGGCGCCGCGCTCCTCGCCCCGTGGCTGCTGTGGGAGGTGTCGACCGGCACCGCGACCTGGCCGTCGGGCGGGCCCGCCTGGGCGAGCATCCTCTTCCTGGCGCTCGTCGTCACTGGCCCCACGATGGCGCTCTACAACTACGGCGCCGAGCGGGTGCCCGCGGCTGTCGCCGGCACCGCGACCGGTGCCGTGCCCGCCTTCGGATACGCCTTCGCCGTCGCGCTCGGCGAGCCCGTCGAGGCCATCAAGGTCGTCGGCGGCGTGCTCGCGCTCGTCGGCATCGTCGTCGCCGCCCTCCCGGCGCGCGACCGGTCGGTCCGCATCGGCCGTACGGCAGCACCGCACAGACAAGGAGCAGGATCATGACGAACACCGCAGTCCTCGATGCCCCCGGCATCGCGACGAACGGCCTCGTGCATCTCGAACGACACGAGGGCAGGGTCGAGGTGTGGAGCGGCGACGAACGGATCGCCTCGAGCACCCGGGTGATCGAGCTGCACGAGGTCGACGTACCCGTGCGCCTCTACTTCCCGCGCGAAGACGTCGCCCTGTCGCGCCTCCGCGTCATCGACGGCACCACCTTCTGCCCGTTCAAGGGCGTCGCGAGCGACTACTGGGCGCTCGGATCCTCGGCGGACGACGCCCCGGTGGCGTGGTCGTACCCGGATCCGATCAGCGCGTTCGCCCCCATCGGCGGGCACATCGCGTTCTACGACTCGCTGGACATCCGCCCGGCCGTCGAGCGGGCGTGACCCCGTGAGCCGCACGGGGACCGCACCTCGACGCGTCGACCGTCCGGCCGCCGATCCCGGTCCGGTCCCCGTGCGCATCCGCCACTCCAAGGGCGGGGGCGCGCGCGGGCACTTCCAGACCACCGGCGACGTCCGTGCCTTCACGCACGCGGGCCTGTTCCAACCGGGGATCCGCACCGATGTCGTCGTCCGGTTCTCGGCGACGCTCGGGTACCGGGGCAGCCGCGAGGCGTGGCGCGACCTCCGCGGCTTCGCCGTCAAGTTCCTCACCGCGGAGGGCGAGTACGACCTCGTCGGCAACAACTCCCCCGTGTTCTTCCTCCGCGACGAGGCGGCCTTCGCCTCGCTCGTCGTCGCGCAGAAGATGTACACCGACGGCGCGGTCTTCGACTACGACCGGCTCTGGGACTTCTGGACCACGCACCCGGAGTCGGCGCATCAGGTCGCGTGGCTGCTGAGCGATCGCGGGATCCCCCGCTCCTGGCGGCACCAGGACGGATTCGGCTCGCACACGTTCCAGTGGACCAACGCCGAGGGCGAGCGGTTCTGGGTGAAGTACCACCTGCGCACCGACCAGGGCATCGAGAACCTCGCCGAGGACGACGCGGACGCCGTCGACGCCACCGAGGTCGACCATCAGCGGGCGGATCTGCGCGCCGCGATCGACCGCGGCGAGCATCCGTCCTGGACCCTTTCCGTGCAGGTGATGCCCTACGAGGACGCGCGCACCGACGAGTTCAACGCGTTCGACCTGACGAAGGTCTGGCCCAAGGCGGCCTACCCGCTGATCGAGGTCGGTCGCCTCGTGCTCGACCACAACCCCGACGACGAGCTCGCCGAGATCGAGCAGGCCGCGTTCGCACCGTCGAGCTTCGTGCCGGGCATCGGCCCGAGCCCCGACCCGATGCTGCTCTCGCGCATCGACGCGTACTGGCGCTTCCACCGACACCGCGTGCAGGCCGGCTTCGCGAGCCGCCCGCCCATCCCCTTCACGGCATCCGTCGAGGGGTGGGACGAGGACCTCGCCCGGCGCGCCCGCACCTGGGACCCCGATGACGACTTCCGCCAGGCCGGCGACCTCGTGCGCCGGGTCCTGGACGACGAGGGACGCGAGCGTCTGCGGGCGACCGTCGTGGCGCAGCTCGCCGAGCTGACCGACCCGGCCCTGCGTGCGCGCGCCCTCGACTTCTGGCGACGCATCGACGAGGCCGAGGGCGCCGCGATCGCCGCTGCCCTGGGCTGAGCCGGCGCGTCCGCCCCGCGGAGAGGACGCGGAGAGGAGATGACCGGGCGCGACCACCCGCTGGTCGCGCCCGGTCCTTCGCAGTCCTAGGCGGCGACGACGTCGCGGAGATTCCGCGTGGTCTCGCCGCGCAGGCTGCGGGCGGCAGCCACGAGGGATGCCGAGTACGGATGCTGAGGAGAGCCCAGCACCTCATCGACGGCGCCGGTCTCGACGATGCGTCCGCCGTTGAGCACGGCCACGCGATGCGCGATGCGACGGACGACGGCGAGGTCGTGCGTGATGAAGAGGTACGACACCCCGGTGCGCTCCTGCAGCTCGACGAGCAGGTCGAGCACGCGTGCCTGCACGCTGACGTCGAGAGCGGAGGTGGGCTCGTCGCACACGACGAGCGGGCTGCGTCCGGCGAAGGCCCTGGCGATCGCCACCCGCTGCTTCTGCCCGCCCGAGAGCTCATCCGGGAGCTTGTCGAGCACCTCGCCGGGCAGGCCGGTGGAGAGGGCGAGCTCCTCGGCATCGGTGTCGCCGTGCAGCAGCTGGATCGACCGGGAGAGCGTCTGCCGCACGGTGCGCCGGGGGTTGAGCGAGGCGTCCGGGCTCTGGAACACGAACTGCACGGGCACGGCGGTCAGGGCATCGTCCCGGTCGAGGGCGACCGTTCCCTCTGCGCGCGCGAGCCCTGCGATCACGCGGCCCAGCGTGGTCTTGCCGCTGCCGGATTCGCCGACCAGGCCCAGCACCTCGCCGCGGCCGATGTCGAGGTCGACGCCGTCGAGGGCGAGGTGCGTCCCGTAGCGCTTGCTGATTCCCCGCACCGCGAGCAGCGGCCGCGCGTGCTCGGGCTCGACCGGTCGCGACGTGGCGTCGAGCGAGGGCACCGCCTCGACGAGCAGGCGCGAGTACGGGTGCAGCGGGGTCTCCACGATACCCGCGGCCGCACCGTGCTCGACGAGGATCCCGCGCTCGAGCACGCCGATCCGCTCGGTGTGGCTCGCCACCAGCGGCAGGTTGTGGCTGATCAGCAGGGTGGCGAAGCCGCGTTCGCGGCGCAGCCGGTCGACGAGCGCGATCACGTCGGCTTCCACCCGGCTGTCCAGACCCGTGGTCGGCTCGTCGAGGATGAGCAGGCGGGGGTCGGCGGCGAGCGCCATCGCGATCACGACGCGCTGCTGCTGTCCGCCGGAGAGCTCATGCGGGAACCGGTGCACGAGGTTCTCGGGATCGGGCAGGCCCACGTCGGCGAAGGCCGCGATGGTCGCCGTGCGGGCGGCACCGGTGCGGAGCCCCTGCAGCCGGTAGGTCTCCGCGACCTGGCTGCCCACCGATCGGGTGGGGTTCAGCGCCCGCGCCGGCTCCTGGTAGACGAAGCCGATGGCGGTGCGGCGATAGTCGCGCAGGGCCCGGGTGCCGAGGCCGAGCACGTCGTGGCCGTCGACCGTGATCTGCGCGGCGCGCACCTGGGCGCCCGCGGGCAGGTACCGCGCGAGGGCGAACGCGATCGTGCTCTTGCCCGAGCCCGATTCGCCGACCAGCCCCAGCGATCCCCCCGCGTCGATGTCGAAGTCGACGCCGTCGACCGCCCGCCGCAGTCGCCCCTCGACCTCGTAGTCGACGCTCAGCCCGCGCACGCTCACCAGTGGTTCGGTCATCGTCGGAACACCTCTCGGAAGTTGTCTGCGATCAGGTTGAGGGAGACCACGAGCGACGCGATCGCGAGGGTCGGGAACGCCAGCGTCCACCACGCTGCTTGCAGGTAGGTGCGGTTCTCGTTGACCGCGAGGCCCCAGTCCGGCGACGGCGGGGCGGAGGCGAGACCGAGGAACGACAGCGACGACGAGATGAAGATGGCCCCGGCCACGCTCAGCGTCGCCTGCACGAGCACCTGCGGCCAGACGTTCGGCAGCAGCTCGCGGAACACGATCCGTCCGGCGCGCTCGCCCTGGATCTTCGCGCTGGTCACGTACTGCTTGCCCATCTCCACCAGCACGGCGGCACGCACGATGCGAGCGATGCCGGGGGCGAAGAGGATGCCGACCGCGACGATGATCGTGAGCGGGCTGCCGCCGAACGCCCCGACGATCACGAGCAGGAAGATCAGGGTCGGCAGCGTGAGGAACACGTCGAAGCCGCGCATGAAGAGCTGGTCGACCCAGCCGCGGCGGTACCCGGCGATGAGTCCGAGCGTCGAACCGAGAGCGGTCGCGAGCGCCGCCCCGAACGGCCCGACGAGCAGGGCGGGTTCTGCGCCGGCGAGCACGCGCGCGTACACGTCGCGACCGATGCGGTCGGTGCCGAACCAGTGCTCGGGGCTCGGCGGAGACAGGCGGGCGCCGCTGTCGGCGAAGGGATCGAGGCCGACCAGCCGCCAGCCCACGGCCGCCGCGATCCAGAACAGCACGATCACGGCGCTGAGGGCGAAGGTGGGTCGGCGCAGGAGTGCGACCCAGCGCCGGGGACGTCGTCCGCGCGGGGCGGCGTCGGGCCGGATGCTCGGGACGACGGCATCCGGATCGACGGGGTCGATGGTCGTCGCGTCGGAGCCGCGCACCGCCTCGGTGAGGGCCATGTCATTCTCCTTCGTCGAAGCGCACGCGCGGGTCGATGAGCACGAGGGCGATGTCGGTGATCAGCAGCGCGAGGAGCGCGACGACCCCGGTGACCATGACTCCCGACTCGAGCAGGAAGATGTCCTTCTCGACCGTGGCCGAGACCAGGAGAGCGCCGAGCCCCGGGTAGCCGAAGAGCGTCTCGACGATGGCGCTGCCGCCCAGCAGGGCGCCGACGTAGATGCCCAGCAGCGACACGGTGGGGATCAGCGCGTTGCGCGCCACGTGTCCGACCGCGAGCCGCGGGCCGTGCAGCCCCTTGATGACGGCGGTGCGGTAGTACTGCGAGTCGAGCGTGTCGAGCACTCCCGTGCGGGTCATCCGCGCCAGCACCGACAGATACCCGAGGGCGAGCGTCACGGCGGGCAGCACGAGCGCCCGCAGCACGTCCCCGGGAGGACCGTCGAGACTGATCGACGACTGGATCGGGAACCACCGGAGCCACAGGCTGAACACGATCAGCAGCAGCACGCCGACCACGAACTCCGGCACCGAGGCGAGCGACATCAGGGCGATCGTGAGCGTGCGGTCGGTGCGCGATCCCTCGCGTCGGGCCTGGATCGCGCCGAGGGCGAAGGCCACGGGCACGAGGATCACGAACGCCACGGCTCCCAGGAAGAGCGAGTTGCCGAGTCGCCCGAGCACGAGCTCCCGCACCGGGGCGCCGTAGATGAGGCTCGTGCCCCAGTCGCCGGTGACGAAGCCGATCAGCCACGAGAAGTAGCGTCCGACGAGGGACCCGGTCAGTCCGTGCGCCTCGTTCCAGGCCTGCACCTGCTCGGACGTCGCGTACTGGCCCAGGGCGTTGCGTCCCGGATCACCCGGCACGACCTCGATGAGCCAGAACACCAGCACCGACACCACGAGCAGCACGAGCGGCACCTGGATGAGGCGCTGGCCGATCAGTCGCGGCACCCGGTTGTGTCGGGAGCGGAGCACCGCCAGCCCTCGCCGGGCGGACGACGCCGTCGAGGCGGTCCCGCCCGACGAGAAGCTGACGGTCATGGTTCACTCGCTCGCGATCGAGATGCCGGCGAAGTTGTAGCCCGACCAGAAGTCGATCGGCGCGATGAACTCGCCGCGGACCCGCTTGTTCTGCAGCACCTCCGACCGCACGAGGGCGGGGATGATCGTCGGGACGTCGGTCCACTCCGTCTGCGAGATCTCGGTGAGCAGCTTCTCGCGCTCGGCGTCGTCGGTCGTGGCATCGAAGTCGGCGACGAGCGCTCCCAGCGCGGGGTTGGCGTAGTGCGCGGCGTTCCAGGCGGCGCCGTCGGCGTAGAACAGCCCGTAGTACTGCGACGGCACCCGCTTGCCCCAGCTCGTGATGGTGAGCGGTGCGTTCAGCCAGGGCGAGTCATCGCCCTCCGCGTAGTACTGCTCGTCCGACAGCACCTCGAGCTTCACGTCGAAGCCGTCGATCGCATTGAGCTGCTGCTGCAGCACCTCGCCGTAGAGCTGGAAGGAGGTCGTGATCGTGAACGACACGGTGCGTCCGTCGAGCAGTTCGGCGACCTTGTCGAGGTCCTGCTTCCGCTGCTCGATACCGACCGGCTGCGGCAGGTAGTCGGGCAGGACCGGGAAGTCGTTGCCGACCGACGCGGTCCCGCCGAACACGAGGTCGACGATCGCGTCGCGGTCGATCGCCCAGGCCAGCGCCTGACGGATCGTCTCGTCGTCGAACGGCGGCTTCGTGACGTTGAGGTGCACGCCGTAGAAGTGGCTGTACCCGGCGGAGAGGGTGTCGTAGTCGTCGACGTTCACGGTCGCGAGCACCTCGGGCGACACGGTGATCCGGTCGATCTCCCCGGCCTGGAACGCGAGCACGATCGCCTGGGGGTCCTTGTAGATCTTGAGCTCGACGCCGTCGAGGTCGATCTGGTCCGCGTTCCAGTAGTCGGGGTTCTTCACGTAGGTGACGCTCTGCCCGACCTCGTAGTCCTCGAGCAGGAACTGCCCGGCGCCGACCGGGTTGTCGAGCCAGGTCCCCGGCTCGTAGTCGGCGGGGAGGATGCCGGTGTTGCTGCCGGCGAGCAGCCGCGGGAAGTCCGAGAACGGCCGGGCGAGCGCGAAGGTCACCGTGCTGTCGTCGGTCGCCGCGACCGTGTCGAGGATGCCGGCGAACGCGCTCTTCGCCGGCGAGATGCTGTCTTCTCCGATGATCGCGTCGAACGTCGCCACGACGTCGTCGGCCGTGACCGGGTCGCCGTCGTTGAAGGTCGCGCCGTCGCGCAGCGTGATGGTCCAGGTGAGGCCGTCGTCCGAGGCCTCCCATGCGGTCGCCAGCCGCGGCAGCGCCTCGCCGTCGGCCGTGAAGCTCACGAGCTGCTCCGTGACGAGTCCCGTGATCAGCTGTGCGTCGCCGTCGGCGACCGTGAGCGGGTCGAGCTCCGCGCCGGGGTCGCTGATGCCGATGCGGTACACGGGCGTCGCGGCATCCGTCTTCGTGTCGGAGGCGGTGGCGGTCGCGCATCCGGCGAGCGCCAGCAGGGTCGCGCTGAGGGCGGCGACGATCGCGAGCGGTCGACGACGCCCCGTCGGGGGCGAGAGGAGAGCGGTCATGGGAGGTGTCCTTGGGTTCGGGTGCGGTGTTACTGCGGGAGGAGTTCGGCGGCGTCCACCTGGACGCGCTCGGAGTAGAAGGCGACGTGGCCGGCGATCGGCTGCAGGTAGTCGAACGGGGTCGGGTAGGACCAGGCGACGTCGACGGAGGGATCGCTCTTCAACGACCAGTAGTCGTCGGCGTCGCCCTTGACGGGACAGTGGCTCTTCGACGCGGTCTCCTGCAGCAGCTCCCAGTTCACGTCCTCCCGCGGCAGGTAGTAGCGGTCGGCGTGGTTCGACTCGTGCAGCACGATGGCCCGGGTGGAGTCGGCGAGCACCTGGTCTCCGGCGAGCACGCGCACGCGGTGGGCGGCGGGCTCGGTGGTGACGCTGTGGGTGCGCTCTGCGGTGGTGTCGGACATGGTCGCTCCTCGGATGTTCGGGTGCTCTGGTCGTCGAGCGGGACGGGATCGACGCGCTCCGCGGTGCGTCGTACGCCCATATAAGTCCCGAAGGGCGCCGGAGCCGTCACGAGGTTCCCCGTGATGACGACTCATTTCCTCGCGTGTCCTCCGACGCCGTTCTGCGACACCTCCGGGACGGCCGCACCCTCGCCGCGCGGTGCGTATGCCCCGTGCGCGCGTCTGCGTCAAGTCCCTGGAGCTGCCGGTCCGGGCACGGGAGGATGCGAGGGACCGCACCGATGGGAGCTCCCTTCATGACCGCATCCGCCCCGGCATCCGCCCCGGCCGCATCCCTCGCCTTCCGCGACCGCGGGCCGGTGAGCCGCGCCGTCATCTCCCATCTGACGGGCGACGACGACGCCGACGACCACACGGCGCTCGCTGCGACTGCCGTCGCGACGGGCACCGACATCGTCCGCGACGACGACCTGCAGCTGGCCCTCTTCGTCCTCTACGCCTCCGCGTACGGATCGCTGCCCGCGCTCGACCCCGATCGGGAGTGGGACCCCGCGCTGCTCGCGACGCGCCGCATCCTGGAGGTCGAGTTCGAGCGTGCGCTGCGCGACGCGGTGCCGATGCCGGAACTCCCCGAACCGACCGTGGATGCCGTCGGCCGCGCCCTGTTCGCCCTCGCCGCCGCAGACACCGGGCCGAGCCTCTCCCGATACTTCGCCAAGAAGGCGACCAGGGAGCAGGCGGAGGAGATGCTCGTCCTGCGCTCGGTGTACACGCTGCGCGAGGCGGATCCGCACTCCTGGGCGATCCCCCGGCTGGAGGGGCGCGCGAAGGCCGCGCTCGTGGAGATCCAGTCCGACGAGTACGGCGGCGGACGCCCGCAGCGCGTGCACGCCGTGCTCTTCGCCCGCGCGATGCGCGCCGCGGGCCTCGACGACACCTACGGCGCGTACGTCGACGAGGTGCCGGCCGTCACCCTCGCCTCGCTGAACATGATGTCGCTGTTCGGACTGAACCGCCGCCTGGTCGGTGCGATCGTCGGACACCTGGCCGCCTACGAGATGACCTCGTCCATCCCGTGCCGGCTCTACGCGGACGGCCTGCATCGCCTGGACTTCGATCCCGAGGTCGCGGCCTACTTCGAGGAGCACGTCGAGGCGGATGCGGTGCACGAGCAGATCGCCGCGCGAGATCTCGCGGGCAGCCTCGCCGAGGACCACCCCGAGCTCCTCCCGGACATCCTGTTCGGCGCCGCCGCCTGTCTGACCGTGGACGGCTGGGGCGGAGCCGCCACCCTGGAGGCGTGGACGGAGGGTGCCTCGTCGCTCCGGACACGGGCCGGATCATGAGCGGGTCGGACGAGCGCGCGACGATCACCCCCTACCCCGACGGCCCGCTGCTGGTGCGCGGCGACGTCGAGCTGCGCACAGCCGACGGCGAGACGATCGCGCCGCACCGTCGCACCGTGGCGCTGTGCCGGTGCGGCCTCTCCACGCTCAAGCCGTTCTGCGACGGGACCCACAAGGCAGCGGGGTTCCGCACCGACGACTGATCACGGCATCCCTCCCCGGGGCGCCGGCGTCAGCGTGCGAACGGATCGATGCCGACCGCGAGGAAGAGCACCGCGAGCTGGACGATCGAGGCCCGGAAGACGAGCAGGGGCCGCAGCTCGGCGCCCTGCCTGCTCCGTGCGTGCAGGCGGTGCGCGGAGAACAGGAAGCCCGCTCCGGTGACCAGCGCCGCGGTCCAGTACACCGGGCTCACCTCGGCGACGAAGGGCAGCACGAGCGAGCAGAGCACCGTCGCCCACGCGAAGCCGATCACCCGGACGGCGACGTATCCGGCGTCGCGGGTCGCCCCGAGCATGGGCACGCCCGCGCGTCGATAGTCGTCGCGGTAGCGGATCGAGAGCGGCCAGTAGTGCGCGGGCGTCCAGAAGAACACCACGAGGAACAGCACGATCGCCGGCCATTCGATGCCGCCTCGCACCGCACTCCATCCGACGAGCACGGGCATGCATCCCGCGATCCCACCCCAGACCACGTTCTGCTCGGTGCGGCGCTTGAGCGCGAGTGTGTAGAGCACCACGTACAGCACGAGCCCCGCCGTCGACAGCGCCGCGGGGAGCGGGCCGACCGCCGCGACCATCCAGACGACGGATGCCACGGCCAGCACCCACGCGAAGATCAGACCCGCTCGCGGGGAGATGACCCCGGTGACCAGTGGTCGGCCCGCCGTGCGCTCCATCAGCGCGTCGCTCTCCCGCTCGAGGTACATGTTGAAGGCCCCGGCAGAGCCCGCGCTCAGCGCCCCGCCGAGGAGGACCGCCGCCATCCGGCCGAGGTCGGGCCGCCCGTCGGCGGCGAACACCATGACGGGGATCGTGTTGACGAGGAGGAGCTCGAGGATGCGGGGCTTGGTGAGTTCGAGGTACGCGCGCAGGATCCGCAGCACGTGTGCTCAGCCCTCCGGCCAGTAGTGGCTGTCGGGCAGGGCGCGGGCGCCGAAGATCGCCTGGCCGACGCGCACGCAGGTCGCCCCCTCCTCGACGGCGATCTCGTAGTCCCCCGACATGCCCATCGACAGCTCCCCCGCGCCGATGAGATCGGGCGCGTCCTCCCTGGCCTGGTCGCGCAGGGTGCGCAGCAGGGCGAAGCACTCCCGCACCCGGAGATCGTCCGGCGTCAGGATGGCGAGGGTCATCAGGCCGCGTACCCGGAGCGTCTCGTAGGACGGCAGCGCCTCGAGGAAGGCGGGCAGCTCCTCCGGCGGCATGCCGAACTTGGAGTCCTCCGCCGAGGTGTTGACCTGGACGAAGACGTCGAGGCGACGTCCGGCGGCCCGGAGCCGCCGGTCGAGCGCCTCGGCGACGCGGAGCCTGTCGAGTGCCTGGAACTCGGTCGCGAACGCGGCGACGTCTCTGGCCTTGTTGGTCTGCAGGTGCCCGATGATCGACCACGCGACGTCGAGATCGGCGGTCTCGCCGTGCTTGCGCACCGCCTCCTGCACCTTGTTCTCCCCCAGCAGCCGCAGCCCCGACTCGATCGCGACGCGCACCCGGTCGGTCGGCACCGTCTTGCTCACGGGGAGCAGCGTCACGTCCTCGGGCGCGCGCCCCGCCCGCAGAGCAGCGGCGGCGATGCGGGCCTGGACGCTCGCGACGTTGTGCTGGAAGTCCTCCACGGTGAACGCCGTGGGGTAGCGATCCTCGGCTCCGGCCGGCGCTTCCATCTTTGACATAGGCCAAACAGTAACATAGTCTTAGGCCGATCAGATCCGGGTGGAATCCGTCACCCGACGCCGCACGATCGAGGAGCCGCCATGCCCGCTGTCCGCACGCTTCCAGACCTGTCCGCCCCCTCCGTGCGCACCGAGGTGCCGGGCCCGCGCAGCCGGGCCATCCATGAGCGCCGGATGCGGACCGTCGCCCGCGGTGTCGGGAGCATCCTCCCCGTGTAC
>Ga0160430_100171_pt1 | contig 49250 bp, 47 predicted proteins | sample HID1971I_E0MG_FD_108274 | JGI IMG/M metagenome (GOLD analysis project Ga0160430, IMG submission 108274) | Enriched millipede-associated microbial communities from UW Madison campus, WI, USA - HID1971I_E0 MG | ecosystem: Host-associated > Arthropoda: Insects > Digestive system > Unclassified ...
CAGCACCAGCATGTCGTAGCGGCCCCAGCGGTATTCGCCGTAGAGCTTCTCGGCCGCACCGATCATCTTCTCGGTGTCTTCGAACTCCTTGGCGGCCTTGCCGACCATGGTCGGTTCGGCCCAGACGCCGGAACGACCGGAGATCGGCTCGAACACCAGGTCGCCGGCGGCGATGGCCAGCAGGTAGGACGGAATCGGCTGCGGCATCTTGAAGGTGTAATCACCATCACGCGCGGCCTTGGGGTCGTTGTCGGCGCTCATCAGCACCATCACGTCCGGGCGCGAGGCCACGTGCGCGCTGTAGGTGAAGCGCACGCTCGGCGTGTCCTGCAACGGCACCCACGAACGCGCGTGGATGGCCTGGGACTGGCTGAACATGAAGGGCAGCTGCTTGCCTTCGGTCATCGACGGCTCCAGCCACTGCAGGCCCGAGGCGGTCGGCGCGGTGTGGTAGGTCACCCGCACCTTGCCCGGCTGGGCCGGGGCTTCGATGGTCAGCTTGCTGCCGAACACCTTGTCGGCCGGCGCCAGCGCGAACTGCAGCGGCGCGGCGCTGCCATCGGCAGCGACGGCTTCGACCTTCTCGATGGTCAGCTCGCGGGTGTCCAGCACCAGCTGCTTGGCTGCCTTGTCCTTCCACTCCAGGGTGTAGGTGGCGGTGCCGCCGATCTGCCTGCTGTCGAAATCCAGCTTCAGGTCCAGGCCCAGGTCCTTGATGACGACCTTGTCCGGCTCGGCGTAGGAACTTTCATCGTGGCTGCGGTTGACGGCTTTCACGGCAGTGTCGGCGCTCGGCTGGGCGGCGGGGGCCGCGGTCGGGGCGGCGGGCTCTTTGGAGCAGCCGGCGGCAAGCGCGACGGCCAGGGGAATCAGCAGGAACGGGGATCGCATGAATCGGGACCGATCAGGGTGAAACCGCCAGTTTACCCCCGACTTCGCTCCCCCGGGATGTGACCGCCTGCCCAATCCCCATTCAGTCACCCTCACACAGCAGGCGCGCCCCACTGGCCGCCTCGGCTCAGCGGGAACCGGACCGGTGTCTCAAACCTTGTAACCGGAGTGGATCGAGACGATGCCGCCGGTCAGGTTCTTGTAATGGCAGCGCGCGAAACCGGCCTCGCCCATCATGGTCTTGAGCTGCTCCTGCGGCGGGTGCTTGCGGATGCTCTCGGCCAGGTACTGGTAGCTGTCGCCGTCGCGGGCGAACAGCTGGCCCAGCTTGGGCAGGATCTTGAACGAATGGAAATCGTAGATCGGCTTGAACCAGTCGGCGGTGACTTCGGAGAACTCCAGCACCCGCGCCTGGCCGCCCACCTTGAGCACGCGGTACATCTCGCGCAGGGCGGCGTCCTTGTCGGTCACGTTGCGCAGCCCGAAGGCGATGGTCACCAGGTCGAAGCTGGCATCCGGGAACGGCAGCGCCTCGGCGTTGCACTGGACGAAGTCCAGGCCGGCCACCAGGCCGCGGTTGGTGAGGCGGTCGCGGCCGACGGTGAGCATGCCGGCGTTGATGTCGCCGACCACCACCTGGCCGTCGTCGCCCACGCGCTCCTTGAGCAGCGCGGCGATGTCGCCGGTGCCGCCAGCCAGGTCGAGCACGCTGTCACCCGGCTTCACCTGCGCGGTGGCCACGTAGTAGCGCTTCCACGCCCGGTGGATGCCCAGGCTCATCAGGTCGTTCATCAGGTCGTAGTTGCGCGCGACCGAGGTGAACACTTCGCCCACCAGCTTCTGCTTGTCCTTGGCGGCGACATCGCGGAAGCCGAAATGGGTGGTGCCAGTCTTGTAGGGGGATTCGCTCATGGCCCCGATTATCGCACCGCTGGCCGGCCGGCGGCACCTTATGATGGCCCCTTCAGTTGAACGGACCGCCCATGATCACCACCCCCGACTACGCCGCCCTGCTTGAAACCGCCATCGCCGAAGCCCGCCAGGGCCTGGCCGAAGGCGGCATCCCCATCGGCGCTGCCCTGTACCACAACGACGGCCGCCTGCTCGGCTGCGGCCACAACCGCCGGGTCCAGGAGGGCGACCCGTCCGTGCACGGTGAAACCGACGCGTTCCGCAAGGCCGGCCGCCAGCGCCGCTACCAGGACACCATCATGGTCACCACCCTGGCCCCGTGCTGGTACTGCAGCGGGCTGGTGCGCCAGTTCAACATCGGCACGGTGGTGGTGGGTGAATCGGTCACCTTCCAGGGCGGTATCGACTGGCTGCGCGAAAACGGCGTGCAGGTGATCGACATGCAGAGCCAGGAATGCATCGACCTGCTGGGCGGTTTCATCTCGGCCCACCCCGACGTGTGGAACGAAGACATCGGCGAGTGAGCGCCGGTTCCCGCGCGGTCGCGCAGCGAAACATGCCAGATGCGCCGCACACCCTGCGAGTGGCGCCACGCAGTCATGAATGCTTCAGTTGAATGGCAGTGCGCGCACGCGCACTGCACATCGCCATGACGCGGCATGCACCGGGTTTTACGCACTATCAGGCTGCCTTTACCTTCCTTCCTTTCGAATCGAAGCAGCCATGTCCTCCGTCCCGCGCTCCATTCCCGCCGTTATCAATGTTGAGGCCGAGGTGAACTACTGGCGCGAGAAGCATGTCGCTGACGAGCTGAAATCCGCGTCCTTCGGGCATTACATCCCGTGGATCAAGTTCGCCTGCGATTCGCTGATCACCCACCCCAAGGCCTCCGACGAAGAGCGCGAAGAAGCCTTCCAGCACCAGTACGCGGCGCAGATCATGGCCAAACTCAGCGTGGATGACGCGCGGAAATTCGTCGAGGACGTCTGGGAACACGTCTACCTGATGAGCCAGCATGACCAGAATGCGCGTCCCCGCCTGAGCGCGAGCGCCTGAGCCACGGCTGCACGGCGCCTACACGGGGCGCCTGCCATTGATGGGGCCCGTTCCCGCGTTCCGGTTCCCATGAAACTTCGCAGCGTGTTCAACCTCGTCGCCAAGAAGGCGTCCTACGCGGCGGGTACGCCGTGGACCTTCCTCGGTGCGGTCAGCATCGTGCTGATCTGGGCCCTGACCGGGCCCGTATTCAAGTTCAACGACACCTGGCAGCTGGTGATCAACACCGGCACCACCATCATCACTTTCCTGATGGTGTTCCTGATCCAGCACAGCCAGAACGCCGACACCGCCGCCATCCAGATCAAGCTCGACGAGCTGATCCGGGTGACCGCGGCGGCCAACAACGAACTGCTGGATCTTGAAGAACTGGACGAGGAGCGGCTGGAAGAGATCCGCCGCACCTACGAACAGATGGCGCGCGATGCGACCAAAGCCCTGGAAAAGGCACGGAATCGGTAGTTACCGCGCGGCCACATCGCCGCGTTCATACCACCCGCCACCCAGCACCTTGTACAGGGCCACCTGGTTGGACAACCGGTTCAACTGCGTGGTCACCAGCGACTGCCGTGCGGTGTACGCGGTCCGCCGCGCGTCCAACAGGGTCAGGAAGCTGTCCAGCCCAGCGTCATAGCGCGCCTGCGACAGCGTCCGTGCCTGTTCGGCCGCCGCCACCAGCGCCTGCTGTGACGCCAGCTGCGCATCCAGGCTGTCGTTGAGCGCCAGTGCGTCGGCGGCCTCGCGGAACCCGGTCTGGATCGCCTTCTCGTACTGCGCCAGCGCGATATCGCGGTTGGCATTGGCCACGCCCAGCCCGGCGCGCAGCTTGCCGCCCTGGAAGATCGGCAGGTTCAACGTGGGCATGAAGCTCCACGCGCGGGTGCCGGCATCGAACAACCCCGACAGTTCCGACGAGGTGGACCCAACGCTGCCGGTGAGGCTGATCGACGGGAAGAACGCCGCGCGTGCGGCGCCGATGTTGGCGTTGGCCGCCAGCAGCGTGTGCTCGGCCGCCATCACGTCCGGGCGGCGCAGCAGCACCTCACCGGGAACGCCCGCCGGCACCGCGCGCACGGCGGCCACGTCGGTGGCTTCGCTGGCGGGCAGCAACGCCTCGTCGATCGGGCCACCGGCCAGCAGCGCCAGCGCGTTGCGGTCCTGCGCGACCTGGCCCTGGTAGCGGGCAACATCGGTGCGCGCGGTTTCCACCAGCGTGCGGGTCTGGCTCAGTTCCAGCGCAGAGGCACCGCCCAGCTGGTGACGCGCCTCGCTCAGGCGCAGCGAATCCTCATGGGTGGCCAGGGTGGCCTCGGCAATCTTCAGCTGCTCGCTGTCGGCGCCCAGGGTCAACCACGCATTGGCCACTTCGGCCACCAGCGACAGCTGGGCGTTGCGGCGGTTGGCCGCCTCGGCGAAGTACTGCTGCAGCGCCGCCTGGCTCATGTTGCGCACACGGCCGAACAAATCCAGCTCGAACTCGACCACCCCGAGGTTGGCGCTGAACTGCTCGGTCACCGGCACATCGCCACCGCTGCGGGTCATCTGCCCCTGCACGCCGAGCGCGGGAACCCGGTCGGCACGCTGGATGCGGTACTGCGCACGCGCCTTGTCCACATTGAGCACGGCCACGCGCAGGTCGCGATTGTTCTCCAGCGACTGGGCGATGAGCGATTGCAGCCGCTCGTCGACGAAGTAGTCGCGCCAGCCGATGTCGGCCACCTCCACCGCCGCAGCGGTGGAGGTGGTGGCCGGCCATTGTGCCGGGATCGCCGGGGCGACCTCGGTGCTGCGTGGCTCGAGCATGGCGCAGCCGGAGAGGGCGGCGGTCATGGCCAGGGCAAGGAAAGCCTTATTCATGGGTGTCACCTTCATTGGCGTTCGTCCCGACCAACGGTCGCGACCCACCGTTCCTGGTACCGCGGTTGAACAGCTTCTGCACCACCACAAAGAACAGCGGAATGAAGAACAGGCCCAGCACGGTGCCGACGATCATGCCGCCCAGCACGCCCGTACCGATCGCGCGCTGCGCACCCGAACCGGCGCCCGAGGCAATGGCCAGCGGCAGCACGCCCAGGCCGAATGCCAGCGAGGTCATGATGATCGGCCGCAGGCGGTCGCGTACCGCGTGCATGGTGGCTTCCAGCACGCCTGCGCCCTTCTCCAGGTTTTCCTTGGCGAACTCCACGATCAGGATCGCGTTCTTGCTGGTCAGGCCCACCGTGGTCAGCATCGCCACCTGGAAGTAGATGTCGCGTTCCATGCCACGCAGGGTATTGGCCAGCACCGCACCGAGGATGCCCAGCGGCGCCACCAGCAGTACCGAGGTCGGCACGCTCCAGCTTTCATAGAGCGCGGCCAGGCACAGGAACACGATCAGCAGCGACAGCGTGTACAGCAGCGGCGTCTGCGAACCGGCCTGGCGTTCCTGGTAGGACAGCGCGGTCCATTCGATCTCGAAGCCCGGCGGCAGGTCCTTGGCGATGCGTTCGATCTCGGCCATGGCATCGCCCGAGGCCACGCCCGGTGCGGGCTCGCCCTGGATTTCCATCGCCGACACGCCGTTGTAGCGCTCCAGGCGCGGCGAACCATAGTCCCAGCGCTTGGAGGCGAAGGCGCTGAACGGCACCATCTCACCGGCGTTGTTCTTCACCGACCACAGGTTGAAGTCGTCCGGGTTCATGCGGAACGGCGCATCGGACTGTACGTACACGCGCTTGACCCGGCCACGGTCGATGAAGTCATCGATGTAGCTGCTGCCCCACGCGGCGGCCAGGGTGCTGTTGATCGCGCTGGTCGACAGGCCCAGTGCATTGGCCTTTTCCACGTCCACGTCGATGCGCAGCTGCGGGGTGTCTTCCTGGCCGTTCGGGCGCACGTTGGCCAGCAGCTTGCTCTGCCCGGCGCCGCCGAGCAGCTGGTTGCGCGCATTGAGCAGGGCCTCGTGGCCCTGGCCGCTGTTGTCCTTCAGGAAGAAGGTGTAGCCCGAGCCGATGCCCAGCTCCGGCATGGCCGGCGGCGGGAAGGCGAAGATGAAGGCGTCCTTGATCTGGCCCAGCGCGCCCATCGCGCGCCCGGTGATCGGGCCTACGCCCTGGTCGGCATCACGCTCCTTCCAGTCCTTGAGCTTGATGAAGGCCATGCCCGCGTTCTGGCCCATGCCGGCGAAGCTGAAGCCCTGCACCGAGAACACCGACTCCACGGCTTCGGTCTCGTTCTTCAGGAAGTGGTCTTCCAGCTTGTACATCGCCTCCAGGGTACGTTCCTGGGTGGCGCCGACCGGAGTCTGCACCAGCGCCATCAGGATGCCCTGGTCTTCGTTGGGCAGGAACGAGCTGGGCAGGCGCGCGAACAGCACGCCCATGGCCACGGCCAGTGCCACGAAGATGGCCATGAAGCGCCACGGCCGCGCCAGGATGCCTTTGACCCCACGCTGGTAGGTTTCGCTGGAACGGTCGAAGCCACGGTTGAAGCCGCCGAAGAAGCGACCGGCCAGGCCCTTGTGCGCCACGTGGTGCTCGCCCTTCTTCAGCGGCTTGAGCATGGTGGCGCACAGCGCCGGGGTGAGCACGATGGCGACCAGCACCGACAGTGCCATCGCGGACACGATCGTGGCCGAGAACTGCCGGTAGATGACGCCGGTGGAGCCGCTCATGAAGGCCATCGGGACGAACACCGCCGACAGCACCAGGCCGATGCCGACCAGCGCGCCGGTGATCTGGCTCATCGACTTGCGGGTGGCCTCCAACGGCGACAACCCTTCTTCGGACATGATGCGTTCGACGTTCTCCACCACCACGATGGCATCGTCCACCAGCAGGCCGATCGCCAGCACCATGGCGAACATGGTCAGCATGTTGATCGAGAAGCCCAGCGCGGCCAGGATGCCGAACGTGCCCAGCAGCACTACCGGTACGGCGATGGTGGGGATCAGGGTGGCGCGGAAGTTCTGCAGGAACAGGTACATCACCACGAACACCAGCACGATGGCTTCGATCAGGGTCTTGATGACGCCCTTGATCGAGACCTGCACGAACGGGGTGGTGTCATACGGCACTACCGATTCCAGCCCGGCCGGGAAGTTTTCCTTCAGGTCCTCCAGCGCGGCGCGCACGCCGTTGGCGGTATCCAGCGCGTTGGCGCCGGTGGCCAGGGTGATCGCGATGCCGCTGGACGGCTTGCCGTTGTAGCGGGTCACGAAGTCATAGCTTTCGGCGCCCAGCTCGACCCGGGCCACATCGCCCAAGCGCAGCTCGCTGCCATCGGCACCACCGCGGACCAGGATGTTGCGGAACTGTTCCGGGGTCTGCAGGCGGTCCTGCGCGTTGATGGTGGCGTTGAGCTGCTGGCCCTTCACCGACGGCGCGCCGCCGAGCTGGCCGATGGCCACCTGGGCGTTCTGTGCGGTGATCGCCGCGGTGACTTCGTCCACCGACAGCTTGTAGGTATGCAGCTTGTTGGGGTCCAGCCAGATGCGCATGGCGTACTTGCCGCCGAACACCTGGATGTTGCCCACGCCCGGCACGCGGCTGAGCGGATCGACGACATTGGAGCCGACGTAGTCGGAAATGTCGTTGGCATCCATGCTGCCATCGTTGGAGACGAAGCCGATCACCTGCAGGAAGCCGCTGCTGGACTTGGCCACGTTGATGCCCTGGCGCTGTACTTCCTGCGGCAGCAGCGGCATGGCCAGCTGCAGCTTGTTCTGCACCTGGACCTGGGCGATGTCCGGGTCCGTGCCACTTTCGAAGGTCAGGGTGATGGTGGCCTGGCCGTTGGCCGAGCTGTTGGAGGAGAAGTAGATCAGGCCATCGATGCCCTTCATGTTCTGCTCGATGATCTGGGTCACCGAGTCCTCGACCACCTTGGCCGATGCGCCCGGGTAGGACGCGCTGATCTCGACGGCGGGCGGTGCCACTTCCGGGTACATCGACACCGGCAGCTTGAGCACCGCCAGCGCACCGGCGAGCATGATGATGATCGCAATCACCCACGCGAAGATGGGGCGATCAATAAAGTAACGAGCCATGGAATTCTCCGCTTACTGCTTGTCGGCCGCGGCCGCCGGCGTTGCCGGCTTGGCCGGTGCGGCGCCCATCTCGGTGGCCTGCACGGGCATGCCCGGCTGGATCTTCTGCAGGCCTTCAACGATGACCTTGTCGCCGGGCTTCAGGCCGTCTTCGACCAGCCACCTGCTGCCCAGCGCGCGGCTGACCTTGACCGGACGCACTTCGACCTTGTTGTCCTTGCCGACCACCATGGCGCTGGTGTCGCCCTTGGCGTCGCGGGCGATGCCCTGCATGGGCACCAGCAGCGCGTTGTCGCGCACGCCGCTACCGACCACGGCACGCACGTACATGCCGGGCATCAGCACCTGGTCGGGGTTGGCGACCTTGACCCGCAGCGCGTAGCTGCCGGTGGTGGGGTCGACGCTGACTTCGGAGAATTCCAGGGTGCCCTTGTGGTCGAACTCGGTGCCGTCGTCGAGCAGTACGGTCACCGGCAGGCTCTGGTTGTCCTGCAGGCGGCCACTGGCCAGTTCGCGGCGCAGCTGCAGCAGTTCGCTGGCCGACTGGGTCAGGTCGACGTAGATCGGGTCGAGCTGCTGCACCGTGGCCAATGCGTCGGCCTGGCCGGCGCTGACCAGCGCGCCCTGGGTGACGCTGGACTTGCCGATGCGGCCGCTGATCGGTGCGGTGATCCGGGCGAAGCCCAAGGTGACGTTGGCGGCGTCCAGGGCGGCCTTGGCGGCGCCGACATCGGCTTCGGCCTGTTTCTGGGCGGCCACGGCGTTTTCCAGGTCCTGCTGGCTGACTGCATCGACCCTGGCCAGCTCGGTGATGCGCTTGGCGCTCAGGCGGGCGGCGTTGGCGGTGGCTTCGGCGCGGGCCAGCTGGGCGCGGGCACTGTTGGCGTCGGCGCGGTAGCTGGCGTCATCGACCTGGTACAGCGGCTGGCCGGCGTTGACCAGGCCGCCCTCGGTGAACAGCCGCTTGGCGACGATGCCACTGACCTGCGGGCGCACTTCGGCGACCAGGAAGGCATTGGTGCGGCCGGGCAGCTCGCGGGTGAGGCCGACCTGTTCGGGCTTCAGGGTGGCCACGGTGACCTGCCCCGGCCCGCCCTGCGGACCCTCCTCACCTCCCCCGCCGCAGGCGGACACGGTCAGGGCGATCGCGAGGGACAGCGCGAGAAGACGGTACGGGGTACGGGACATGGGAGGCTCGCAGCAGGAACGGGAATGGGGGTGGCCGGGCCCGCGCGGGTACGCGCACGCCTCACCGGATAGCAGTGGGGCGTAAATATACATACATGCATGTTTGTTTGTAAACGGGTACAATTCAGGCCGGTTTCATCCAGCACGTGCACACAGCGCCATGGCCAGAAAAACCAAAGAAGCGGCGCAGGCCACCCGGGAAGGCATCCTGGATGCGGCCCAGAGCTGCTTCCATGAATTCGGGGTCGCCAACACCAGCCTGGCGATGATCGGCGAGCGCGCGGGCTATACCCGCGGCGCGGTGTATTGGCATTTCAAGAACAAGACCGAAGTGCTGACGGCGATGATCGACCGCGAGCGGGTGCCGTTCATCGAGCGGCTGCGGCGGACGACCTCGTCACGGCGCAACACGCCGGTACTGGACCTGCGCTCGGCGCTGTTGGTCTCCTTCCGGGAACTGGCCACGGACGAGCGGTTGCGCAACATGATGGAGATCATGCTGCGCAACGATCTTTCGGTGGAAAGCCAGGCGATGCAGCAGCTGCAGCTGGAGGCGTCACGTGAGGAGCTGGCGATTTTCAGCGCGGCATTCGAGCGCGCGCGCGAGCTGGGGCAACTGCGCGAGGGCGTGGACGTGGACACGGTAGCCCGCATCATCAGCACCAGCCTGACCGGCGTGCTGTACAGCGCGATGCTGGAACCGGAACTGTTCGAGCTGCAGCGCGACGGCACCCAGACCCTGGACGCCGTTTTCGGCGCCTTCGTAAATCCCGGCGTATTCGTACCGGGCGCCCCACCCGAAGCCCTGCCGACCGACGACGAGGCGTGATTTGTCCGATGTCGCCCGTGTGCCGGCGACAAGGGTGACTGCTGGGTGGTTTCGGTCTGGGTTTACACCCGGACGCATGAATCCGACCGGTCACGTCACCGGCTCCGGACATTCGGGCCGCGCTGCGCGCGGTGTCCGGCCAACGGCCGGGGCTACGAATTTCTACGGGGCCATTGGGATCGGGATCAATCAACCATCGGCGTCGGCTGGCATATCCAGATCTCCGGACGTTACGTAACAACTCGTAGCCCCGGCCGTTGGCCGGACACCGCGCGTAGCGCGGCCCAACCGTCCGAAGGCGTTTGCGCGACGATCACGGCCAACATTCCGGCGTTTAGAGGTTCCGAAGCCGCCCATCAGGCGCCATGACGTTCGAGCGAAGAGCAGCCGGGCAAAGCCCGGCTCTGCCTCGTTGACCCGCCGCTTACAGGATGTACCGGCTCAGGTCCGGATCCTTGACCAGCTCGCCCAGGTGCTTGTCGACGTAGGCCGAATCGATGGCCAGGGTTTCACCATCGCGGTCCGGAGCTTCGTAGCTCAGCGAATCCAGCAGGCGTTCCAACACGGTGTGCAGGCGGCGGGCGCCGATGTTTTCCTGGCGCTCGTTGACCTGGAACGCGATTTCAGCGAGGCGATCCACGGCGTCTTCGGTGAAATTCACGGTCACGCCTTCAGTGGCCAGCAGCGCTTCGTACTGCTTGGTCAACGCGGCCTTGGGTTCGGTCAGGATGCGCACGAAATCCTGCTTGCTCAGAGCGCCCAGTTCCACGCGGATCGGGAAGCGGCCCTGCAGCTCGGGAATCAGGTCGCTCGGCTTGGCCAGGTGGAACGCGCCGGAGGCGATGAACAGGATGTGGTCGGTTTTGACCGTGCCGTACTTGGTGGACACGTTGGAGCCTTCCACCAGCGGCAGCAGGTCGCGCTGCACGCCTTCGCGGGAGACATCGCCGCCGCCGACGTTGTCGCCGCGCTTGGCGACCTTGTCGATCTCGTCGATGAAGACGATGCCGTGCTGTTCGCAGGCTTCGATCGCGGCGCTGCGGATGTCGTCTTCGTTGACCAGCTTGCCGGCTTCCTCTTCCACCAGCAACGGGCGCGCGGCCTTGATGGTGACGGTGCGCTTCTGCGCCTTGCCGCCGCCCAGGCTGGAGAACATCTGGCGCAGCTGCTGGCCCATTTCCTCCATGCCCGGCGGGGTCATGATGTCCACGCCGATGTTGGCGGCCACTTCCAGTTCGATCTCGCGCTCGTCCAGCTCGCCGTTGCGCAGCATGCGGCGGAACTTGATGCGGGTTTCGTTGTCCTGGGCGGAGGGTTCGTTGCGGGCGGCTTCCGGATCAAAGCCGATGCCGCCGGCACGACGCGGCAGCAGTGCGTCGAGGATGCGGTCTTCGGCACGCTCTTCGGCCTGGTTGCGCACGCGCACCTTGGCCATTTCGCGGTACAGCTTGACGGCGGTATCGGCCAGGTCGCGGATGATCTGTTCGACGTCTTTGCCGACGTAGCCGACTTCGGTGAAGCGGGTGGCTTCCACCTTGACGAACGGGGCCTTGGCCAAGGTGGCCAGGCGGCGTGCGATTTCGGTCTTGCCGACGCCGGTCGGGCCGATCATCAGGATGTTCTTGGGCATCACTTCATCGCGCAGCTCGGCTGGCAGCTGCATGCGCCGCCAGCGGTTGCGCAGGGCGATGGCCACGGCGCGCTTGGCGTCGTGCTGGCCGACGATGTGGCGGTCCAGCTCCTGCACGATTTCACGCGGGGTCATGGTGGCGGAGGATGATTCGTTGTTGTGCGGCATGGGTGCGCTCACAAAAAATTCTGGGGAAAATGGCAGGGCTGTCCGGGGCACGACACTGACGTAACGGTAAGGTAGAGCCGACTGGTAGAGCCGACCGGTAGAGCCGACTGTTAGTCGGCTGCTGATCCATGCTGCCGACTAACAGTCGGCACTACTGCTGATCCATGCTGCCGACCAACAGTCGGCACTACCGATCTGACCCGCAGGGTCAAAGCTCCTCGACCACCACGTTGCGGTTGGTGTAGATGCAGATGTCGCCGGCGATGTTGATCGATTCGGTGGCGATGGTGCGCGCGTCCAGTTCGGTGTGCGCCAGCAGTGCGCGCGCGGCGGACAAGGCGTAGGAACCGCCGGAGCCGATCGCGATGATGCCGTCTTCCGGTTCGATAACGTCACCGGTGCCGCTGATGATCAGCGAGGTGTCCTTGTCGGCCACGGCGAGCAGGGCTTCAAGCTTGCCCAGGCGGCGTTCGGTACGCCAATCCTTGGCCAGCTCCACGGCGGCACGCTGCAGTTGGCCGTGCTTTTCCAGCTTGGCTTCAAACAGCTCGAACAGGGTGAAGGCGTCGGCGGCGGCACCGGCGAATCCGGCCAGCACCTGGCCCTCGCGGCCCAGGCGGCGCACCTTGCGCGCGTTGCCCTTCATGACGGTGTGGCCGAGGGTGACCTGGCCATCGCCGGCGACGGCGACATGACCGTTGCGGCGCACCGAAATGATGGTGGTGGCGTGAAACACGTTGGGGTTCTGACTGGGGTCCATGGAGCCTCCGGGGTGACAAGAACAGAGGTGGGGCCACCGGCCGATCCTTCAAGCCGCCCTGCCCTGCGCCCGGGTGACGCAGTGGTCCGGTTCAGCTTTCGTTGTCGCCGGTGCGCCGCTTTGCCCGTGGGTGCGCGGCGTCGTAGACCTTGGCCAGGTGCTGGAAATCCAGGTGGGTGTAGATCTGCGTGGTGGCAATATCAGCATGGCCCAGCAGCTCCTGCACGCCGCGCAGGTCACCGGAAGATTCGAGGATATGGCTGGCGAAACTGTGCCGCAGCATGTGCGGGTGCACGTGCTTGAACAGGCCCTGGCGCTGGGCCAGCTGGCGGATGCGGATCTGCACGGCGCGCTGGGTGATCGGCCCGCCCTTGCGCCCGGGGAACACCGGCTGCGCATCGCCGCCGCCGCTCTCCGCACGCCATCCCAGCAGCGCCTCGCGCGCGTGCGAACCAAACGGCACGCGACGCTGGCGATTGCCCTTGCCGAGCACGTTGACCAGACCGGTGGCGAAATCCAGGTCACGCCAGATCAGGGCGCACAGTTCGCTCAAACGCAGGCCGGAGGAATAGAACAGTTCGAGCAGCGCGCGGTCGCGCAGACCGAGCGGTGCATCGGTGGGCAGTTCCACCAGGCGCACCGCTTCGTCGGCATCGAGCACCTGCGGCAATTTTCGCGGTGCCTTCGGGGCCTTCAGGCCGGCGGCGGGACTGACTGCGATGCGGTGGTGCTTGAGCAGCCACGCGTAGAAACTGCGGCAGGCCGACAGCCGGCGCTGCAATGATTTTGGCGCCAGCCCACGGCGGTGTTCGGCAGCGATGAACTGGCGCAGCTGCGCGCCATCAAGCCCTTCCGCGCTGCCCTCCTGCTGGGTCGCCCAGGCATCGAGCGCGGCCAGGTCACGACGGTAGGCATCCAGCGTGTGCGTTGATGCGCGGCGCTCCACCTGCAGGTACCCGAGGAAATCCTGGACGGCGTTCATGCGGGATGCCGCCGGCGCGCTCTCAGGCCGGGTCGAAGCGCTTGAGGGCCACGGCCAGCGCCTCGCCCATCATGCGCAGGAACAGCGTGCCCATGCCCGGGTAGAAGCGGTTGCCATCATGGCTGCCCACCGCGATCAGGCCCACGCCCGGCAACGGCAGCAATGCGCTGGACTGCACTTCATCCACGCGCCCGCCGTACAGCACCGTGTTCTTCTCCGGCTGCAGTCGGCCGCAGATCGGCTCGCCATCCTTCAGGCAATCGCGGAACGAGGCCAGCAGCGGGCTGCCTTCTTCGATCACCTGCAGCCACGGCGCCTGCTCCAGGCCCTGCACCGGATGCAACACCACCAGCCGTACCAGGTCACCGGCGAAGTCTTCCTCCAGCGAGGCGGCCATGGCGCGCAGGGTATCGGCGGCGCTGTCCTGCTTCATCAGTGCCAGCGTGAGCTGGTGGGTGCGCACGGCCAGGCGTTCGTTGACCTGCGCGTTGGCCGCCAGGTCGGCCAGCCGGCGCGACAGCTCGCGGTTCTTGTCGCGCAGCACTTCCAGCTGGTAGCTGGCCAGCGACGCGGTAGGGCCATCGTCGCGCGGCACCACCAGGGTCAAGGCCAGGTCCGGGAACTGCTTCAGGAACGCCGGGTGTCGGCGCAGCCACGCGGCGACTTCATGTGCGCCGATCTTCTCGATGGTGTCGCTCATGCGTTCCACTCCCCTTCGAAGACGAATGCAGCCGGGCCGGACATGACTACCTGGGCGTCGTCGGCCGGCCAACGCAGGCGCAGGTCGCCCCCCGGCAGCGACACCGTGGCGTCGCGCTGGAGGCGGCCGCGCTGCATCATCACCACGGCGGCGGCGCAGGCGCCACTGCCGCAGGCCAGCGTTTCGCCGACGCCGCGTTCGAACACGCGCAGGCGCGCATGCTGCGGATCGATCACCTGCACGAAGCCGACATTGACCGACTGCGGAAAGGTCGCGTGCTGCTGCAGCAGGGGGCCCAGCCGTTCGACCGGGGCGGCGTCGACGAGGCCGACTTCGATCACGGCATGCGGGTTGCCCATGGAGACCGCGCCAAAGCGCACGGTATCGCCCTGCAGCGGCAGCAGGTATTCCTCGCGCGCACGGGCAAAGCCCAGCAACGGCACCTGGTCCGGTTCGAAGCGCGGCACGCCCATGGCCACCGCGTAATGATCGGCGCCGATACGTTCAATGGCGTGGGTGGCCAGCGGGCTGTCGATGTTGAAACGTTCGCCCTGCGCCGCACCATCGCGCACCAGCCAGGCCGCGACGCAGCGCGCGCCGTTGCCGCACTGTTCGGACTGCGAGCCGTCCGAATTCCAGATGCGGTAGGCCGCAACCGAGCCGTCCGCGCGCGGCGGTTCGATGGTCAGGATCTGGTCGCAACCGACGCCGGTGTGGCGGTTGGCCAGCTGGGCCGCCAATGCCGGGGTGGGTGCCGGGGTACCGTCGCGCAGGTCGAGCACGACGAAGTCGTTACCCGCGCCGTGCATCTTGCTGAAGCGCAGCGCGGTGGAGACGGCCTTACTCATTCCCGTCGTCGGAGTTGAGCTGCGGGTCGACCGGATCGGGCACGACCGGCGGATCGTCGGTGGCGTTGGTGTCTTCCGGTACCGCCTCGGCATCGGCGGCCGGCTCGACGGCCTGCTCTTCGACCGGCACCGGCTTCTGCGGCATGACCAGCGGGCCCTTGTTGCCACAGGCCGAAAGGAACAGCAGCGCCAGCGCTGCCAACGGAATCAGGATGCGATTGCGATGGGGGATGCTCATGGCCCGAGTATAGCGGCGCGCGAAAGGACAGGTGTGCCGATTCAATGAACGCCCAGATGGGACCGGTGCGCCCGGACCGGTGACTGCCGCCATGGGTAGCGCCGGCCGTTGGCCGGCCCGGGCAGTGCTAGGGCGGCAACGGCCGGGTCCACAGCCACGCCGCCACCACCGTCATGCAGCCGATCGACAGCCACTTCACCCAGGCGATCGGCACGCACCACAGCATGATGCCGGCGCACACCGCCATGGTCAGGGTGGCCATCCACTTGCCCTTGCGGCTGACCGCGCCATGCGCCTGCCAGTTGCCGATGGCCGGGCCGAACCGTGGGTGCTGCAGCAGCCAGGTGTGCAGGCGCTCGGAACCGCGTGAGGCGGCCCAGGCCGAAATCAGGATGAATACCGTGGTCGGCAGGCCGGGCACGAAGATGCCGACGATGCCGGTGCCCAGGCTGGCATAGGCAAGCAACCACCAGGCCCAGCGGAAGCGCACCGGTGGCCGCGCAGGCGCGGCATCGGGGTGCTCGGGGCGTTCGGGCAGGGTCATGCCGTCAGGATAGCGAGGCCCGGCGCCGACCGCGATGGTCGGCGCCGGCACGCAGCGTTACGGCGCCGTATGCACGCCCAGCTGGTCGAGCACGAACGCATACGACTCGGCCAGCTCCAGGTAACGCTGGAAGCGGCCGGACTTGCCGCCATGGCCGGCTTCCATGTTCGTGCGGAACACGATCGGTGCGGTGCCGGTGTTGTCGTCGCGCAGGCGCGCCACCCACTTGGCCGGCTCCCAGTACTGCACCTGCGAATCCCACAACCCGGTGCCGACGAACAGCGACGGGTAGGCCTGGCGCTGCACGTTGTCATACGGGGAGTAACCCAGCATGTAGTCGTAGTACTCGCGGTTTTCCGGGTTGCCCCACTCGTCGTATTCGTTGGTGGTGAGCGGGATGCTGGCATCCAGCATGGTGGTCACCACGTCCACGAACGGCACCTGTGCCACCATCACCCGGTAATCCTGCGGGGCCTGGTTGGCCACCGCACCCATCAGCAGGCCGCCGGCGCTGCCACCGGACGCGGCCACCCGGTCCTTGGCGGCGTAGCCCTGCCGGACCAGTTCGCGGGTGACATCGACGAAGTCGTTGAAGGTGTTCTGCTTCTTCAACAGCTTGCCGTCCTCGTACCAGGCACGGCCCATTTCCTCGCCGCCGCGGATGTGCGCGATGGCATACACCACGCCGCGATCGAGCAGGCTGACCACGGTCTGGTTGAAGCCCGGGTCCATCGACATGCCGTAGCTGCCGTAGGCGTACTGATACAGCGCGCCCGTGCCGTCCTTCCTGAAACCGTTGCGGTAGACCAGCGACACCGGCACCTTGGCGCCGTCACGCGCGGTCACCCACACCCGTTCGGTGGTGTACTGCGCCGGGTCATAGCCGATCACCGGCTGCTGCTTGAGCTGGCGGCGCTCGCCGGTGGTGGTGTTGAGCTCGTAGGTGGTGGTCGGCGTGGTCAGCGAGGTGTAGGCATAGCGCAGCCACGGCGTATCCGCTTCGGGATTGGCGGCCAGGCCCATGGAGTACGCCGGCTCGTCGGCCTTGACGTAGTCCTGGCGCCCATCGGCGAACAGCAGGCGCACCCGCTCGAGCGCGTTGGAGCGCTCGGCGATCGCGGTGAAGCCGTCGAACAATTCGAAGCCCTCCACCAGCACGTTGTCATCGTGTGCCACCCAGTCGGTCCACTGGCTGCGTGCGGTGGCATCGGTTGGCGCGGTGACGATCTTGAAGTTCTTCGCACCGGCATCGTTGGTGCGGATCACCCAGCGCCCGCCGAAATGGTCGGCGTCGTATTCCACATCGCGCGCACGCGGCGCCAGCACCGTGAACTGCTGCGGGTCGGCGGCGGGTGCGTAGCGGCTTTCCGAGCTGACGGTGCTGTGCAGGTCGATGGTGATGAAGCGGTCGTCACGGGTGCGGCCCACGCCCATGTAGAAGCTGTCGTCTTCTTCCTCGTACACCAGCACGTCGCTGCGGGTCGGGGTACCCAGCACGTGCTTCTTCACCCGCACGGTAAGCAGGGTTTCCGGGTCGTTTTCCACGTAGAACAGGGTGCGGTTGTCGTCGGCCCAGACCACGTTGGCGGAGACATTCTCAATGCGGTCCGGCAGCACCTCGCCGGTGCGCAGGTCCTTGAAGCGGATCACATACTGGCGGCGGCCCACGTCATCCTCGGCCCAGGCCAGCAGGTGGTTGTCCTGGCTGACGTCGGCATCGCCCACGTCGAAATAACCCTTGCCTTCGGCCATCACGTTGAGGTCGAGCAGGATTTCTTCCGGCGCGTCCATGCTGCCCTTGCGGCGCGCCTGGATCGGGTAGTCCTTGCCGGTTTCGTAGCGGCTGTAATACCAGTAGCCGCGCTCGCGCGCCGGCACGCTGGCATCGTCCTGCTTGATGCGGCCGACGATTTCCTTGTACAGGGTGTCCTGCAGCGGCTTGAGCGGGGCCATCACCTGGTCGGTATAGGCGTTCTCCGCATTCAGATAGGCCAGCATGGCCGGCGCTTCGCGCTTGTCGTCCCGCAGCCAGTAGTAATCGTCATTGCGGGTCGCACCGAACGGAGTGGTGACCGCGTGCGGATGCTTCTCGGCGTCGGGTGGGGTCAGCGCGGGGGCGGCATGCACGGAAGCGGTCATCAGGGTGGCAACCAGAAAAGGAATGGGGGATTTCACGAGATAGGGCTCCTTGCCAGTGAATGCAATGGTGGCCAGTCTGGCGGCGCGGCGGCACCCACGGCAAGCGCGCAGGCCCTCGCCTATCATGGGGTGCATGAGCACCCGCATCCCCACGGCCGGCTACAGCCGCCGCAGCCAGGAAATCGAACCCTTCCACGTGATGTCCCTGCTGGCCCGCGCGCAGGCGTTGGAACAGGCCGGCCATGATGTGATCCACCTGGAGATCGGCGAACCGGACTTCACCACGGCCGCGCCCATCGTGCAGGCCGGCCAGGCCGCGCTGGCCGCCGGGCATACCCGCTACACCGCCGCGCGCGGGCTGCCGGCCCTGCGTGCGGCCATCGCCGGGTTCTACGGCACCCGCTACAACCTGGACCTGGACCCGGAGCGGATCCTCGTCACCCCGGGCGGCTCGGGCGCGCTGTTGCTGGCCAGCAGCCTGCTGGTCGATCCCGACCGCCATTGGCTGCTGGCCGACCCGGGCTACCCGTGCAACCGCCATTTCCTGCGGCTGGTGGAAGGCGCGGCGCAACTGGTGCCGGTCGGGCCGCACACCGCCTACCAGTTGACCCCATCCCTGGTGGACACCCATTGGAATGCCGCCAGCGTCGGTGCGCTGGTGGCGTCTCCAGCCAACCCGACCGGTACGGTGTTGTCGTCGGCGCAGTTGGCTGCGCTGTCGCAGTCGTTGAAGGCGCGTGGCGGCCACCTGGTGGTGGATGAGATCTACCACGGCCTCACCTACGGCATGGATGCGCCCAGCGTGCTGCAGGTCGACGACGAGGCGTTCGTGCTCAACAGCTTCTCCAAGTACTTCGGCATGACCGGCTGGCGGCTGGGCTGGCTGGTGGCACCGCCGCAGGCCGTGGCGGACCTGGAGAAGCTGGCCCAGAACCTGTACATCAGCGCCTCCAGCATCGCCCAGCATGCCGCGCTGGCCTGCTTCGAGCCGGACACCATCGCCGTCTTCGAGCAGCGCCGCCACGCCTTCCAGGCACGTCGCGACTACCTGCTGCCCGCCCTGCGGGCGTTGGGCTTCCGCATCGAGGTCGAACCGGAAGGCGCGTTCTATCTCTATTGCGACGTCAGCGGGTTCACCGATGACGCGCAGGCCTTCTGCGCGCACTTCCTGGAAACCGAGCACGTTGCATTCACCCCGGGCCTGGATTTCGGGCATTACCGCGCCAACCAGCACGTGCGGCTGGCGTATACGCAGGAAATTCCGCGATTGGAAGAAGCCGTGGCAAGGATCACGCGCGGCCTGGAAACCTGGAAGGGCTGAAAAAAAACGCCGCGCATCACGCGCGGCGTTCAAAAGGGGTGGAGCCAACCAGACGCCCCACCACCCGGAGGAGAAGCTTGCCCGCGCCACGGCGGGCAAGCATCGACGGGTAGCCCCGGCCGTTGGCCGGAAACCGGTTATTTCAACCGTTCCCACAGGAAGCTGTAGGCCAGCGCCGACATGTGCGCGGCCTGCGCATTGTTCGCCGCGCCGCCGTGGCCGCCTTCGATGTTCTCGTAGTAGGTCACGTCCTTGCCCGCCTCGATCATCTTCGCCGCCATCTTGCGGGCATGGCCCGGGTGGACGCGGTCGTCACGGGTCGAGGTGGTGAACAGCACCGGAGGATACGTCTTCTTCGGATCGAACAGGTGGTACGGCGAGAAGGTTTGAATGTACGCCCAGTCGGCGGTGTCGGGGTTGCCGTATTCGGCCATCCACGAGGCGCCGGCCAGCAGGTGGCTGTAGCGCTTCATGTCCAGCAGCGGCACCTGCACCACCACCGCCCCGAACAGTTCCGGGTACTGGGTGAGCATGTTGCCGGTGAGCAGGCCACCGTTGCTGCCGCCCTGCACGCCCAGGTGCCGGGGCGAGGTGATCTTCCGGCTCACCAGGTCGCGGGCGACCGCAGCCATGTCCTCATACGCCTTGTGCCGGTTCTGCTTCAGCGCCGCCTGGTGCCAGCGCGGGCCGTACTCGCCACCGCCACGGATGTTGGCCACCACGTACACGCCGCCCTTTTCCAGCCAGGCGCGGCCCATGCCGCCGGAGTACGACGGGGTCAGCGAGATCTCGAAGCCGCCGTAACCGTACAGCAGGGTCGGGTTGGACCCGTCCAGCTTCATGTCCTTGGCATGCACCACGAAGTACGGAACGCGGGTGCCGTCCTTGCTGGTGGCGAAGTGCTGCTCGATCACCTTGCCTTCGGCATCGAAGAACGCCGGCATGGTCTTGAGCACTTCCGGCTGCTTGCCGATCTCAGCCAGCGCCAGGGTGGTCGGGGTCAGGTAGTCGGTGACGGTCATCCACACCGCATCGCTTTCGTCGGCATCCACCGCGCCTACCGCCACGGTGCCAAACGAGGGCGCGCCGGTGAAGTCGCTCTTCTTCCAGCCCTCGGCCGACGGCGTCAGCACCTGCAGGCGGCTCTTGACGTCATCCAGCACGTTGAGCACCAGGTGGTTCTTCGTCCAGCTCGAGCCGGCCAGCGAGGTGGTCGCGGTGGGGGCGAACAGCACCTCGAAATCACGCTTGCCGGCGATGAAGTCGTCCAGCCTGGTGATCAGCAGCGAACCGGCGGCATAGGTCTTGCCACCCACCGTCCACGGATCGCGCAGTTCCAGGGTGAGCCACTGCTTGCGCAGACCCTTCTCGGCCGAGTTCGGCGCATCGATCCTGGTCAGCGTGCCATCGTCGGCGCGCAGGTAGATCTCGTTGTTGTAGAAGGCCAGCGTGCGGCTGACCAGGTTGCGCTCATAGCCGGGCGTATCGTCGTGCATCGCCGCGATGTACATGTCATCGGACTTGCCTTCGTAGACCACGCTGGCCGCCGACAGCGGCGTGCCGCGCTTCCACAGCTTGGCCACCCGCGGGTAGCCGGAGGTGGTCATGCTGTCCTTGCCGAAATCGGTGTAGACGAACACGGTGTCGCGGTCGATCCAGCCCAGCCCGCCCTTGGATTCGGGACGGAAGAAGCCGTCCTTGATCCAGCGCTTGTTGGCCAGGTCGAATTCGCGGGTCACGTCGGCATCGGCGCCACCGCGCGACAGCGCGATGAGGCAGCGGGTGTACTCCGGGCGCAGGCATTCGGCACCGTGCCACACCCAGTTCTCGCCTTCGGCCTTGTTCAGCGCGTCCAGGTCGAGCACGGTCTCCCACTTCGGGGCCGGCTTGCGGTACTCATCCAGCGTGGTGCGCCGCCACAGGCCGCGCTCGTGCTGCTTGTCCTTCCAGAAGTTGTAGTAGTACTCGCCGATCTTCTGCACGCCCGGAATCTTGGCATCCGAATCGAGCACCTCGCGGATGCTGGCTTCCATCTGCTTGAAGGCCGGGGTCTGGGCCAGGCGGCCTTCGGACTTGGCGTTCTGCTGCTTGACCCAGTCCAAGGATTTGTCGCCGGTGACATCTTCCAGCCAGGCGTAGGGATCGGCAGGGGTCTCAGCGGCCATCGCGGTTCCAGCGGCACCAGCAGAGAACAGGCCTGCCATCAGGCAGGCAGAGGCGAGTCGTGACATTGCGGCTCCAGGCGGTCATATCCCCCGGACGCTATCACACGGCCTGCCCCGCTCCCCCCTGTCGAAGGTCAGGGCGAAGGCGGGGAGCCGCGCGGCGGACCCGGCGCCGCGCCTGCGGGCCGCGCCGGCGGCGGGCCTGCCAGGCCAACAGCGACGTCGGCAGGCGGAAGCGGTACAGGCTCCACCACGCCAGGCACGGCATGCCGACCAGCCACATCGGCAACCACCCCACCCATTCACTGCTGCCACGCGCGGCCGGCCACACCAGCACCACGGCCAGACCGGCCAGGGCCACCTGGCGAACGCCCCGCAGGATGCGGGGATCGGGGGCCTGCAGGGCGCGGGTGCCAGGCTGCGGGGTGCGGGAACGGCGCGAAGACGACAGGGTCATGACAGGGCTCCATGCGAAAGTGATGCGTCACATTGCCGTGCTGCCATCTCACAGGCTGCGACCTTCGCATTCCCGCCATTGACGTTCTCTTCCGTCCCACCCACCATGCCTGCAGCCACGCTGACCGACCCATGGCCTGTACCACCACTGGAGCTTTTCGCCGCATGTCTTCGAACCGCCCGCTTCGCGTTGTCCTGCTGCTGTCGACGCTTTCGCTGCTGTCCGCCTGTGCGTTCGGCGACAGCAAGCCGACCCCGGTGCCGACGGTCAGCACCCCGGCCAGCGCGCCGATCGACCTGCAGCGGTTCATGGGCACCTGGTACGTCATCGGCCGCGTGCCGAACCCGGTCGAGCGTGGCCACGTGGCCAGCGTGAACCAGTACACGCTGCGCGGCGACCAGAAGGTCTCGATCACCTATCGGTTCCGCGACGGTTTCTCGCAGCCGCAGCAGGAGCTGACCGTGCGTGCCTCGGTGGACGAGGAGAGCGGCAACCACAACTGGCGCACCTGGTTCTACAAGGTGGTGCCGACCCATACCCGCGTACTGGAAGTGGCGCCGGACTATTCGTGGGCGATGCTGGGGTACCCGGGCCGCGAGATGGCGTGGATCTTCGCGCGCAAGCCGGACATGGACAAGGACCTGTACAAGGAACTGGCCACCCGCCTGCGCGACCAGTACGGGGTCAACACCGACAAGCTCAAGCGCGTGCCGCAGCACCCCGAGCAGGTGGACCGCCTGGGCTACGAGGTTCCGAACGTAAGGTGATCAGGCCGCAACGCGCGGCATGACCCTGCGTTCGATGTCCTGCCACGTAGACAGGGTCTTGAGGTCGTATTCGGCCTGCAGTGCGAGCCACGAGGCGGCGTCACCGCCGAAATGGCGCGCCAGCCGGGCCGCCGTATCCGCGGTGACGCCCCGGGTTTCATGCACGATGGCATGCAGCCGGGTGGCCGGTACGTCCAGGGCACGCGCGAGCGCATTGATGCTCAGCTCGAGCGGCACCATGAATTCCTCCCGCAGGATTTCGCCCGGGTGGATGGCCCTCAGTTTGTTGGCGGCACGGCTCATGGTCGGCATCCTCAGTGGTAATCAACGATTTCGACATGGCACGGACCTGCATCCGTCCAGGTGAAACACACGCGCCATTGGACATTGATGCGGATGCTGAACTGCCCTCGTCGTTCGCCCGCCAGCGCTTCAAGACGGTTGCCGGGCGGACTGCGCAGGAACTGCAGGGTCTGCGCCGCGTCCAGCATCTGCAGCTTGCGCTCGGCAACCGCCTGGATGCTGCGGAACCGTCGCGGGCATCGGCCTTCGAACAGGGCAAGCGTATGGCGGCAGCGGAAGGACTGGATCATTCCGTTTAGCGTAATACGCTGAACGGAATATAGCACAGACGCGGATCACGCAATGCCGACGCGGTCGAACGTCGGATCAATACGATCGCCGGTTCGTATCGCCAGGCTCAATGATTGCGCCAGGTGCACCCCTTACTTGCGCGAATACCGCCCCACCAGCCAGTCACCCAGCATCTGCAGCAGTTGGACCAGCACCAGCAGCAGCACCACGGTGACCAGGGCCACATCGGTGTGCGAGCGCTGGTAGCCGTCGCGGAAGGCCAGGTCGCCCAACCCACCGGAGCCGATCGCGCCGCCCATGGCGGTGAAGCCGATCAGGGCGATCACCGTGACGGTGGCGCCGGCGATCAGGCCCGGCCGTGCTTCGGGCAGCAGCACCCGGCTGACCAGCTGCCAAGTGGTGGCGCCCATCGCCTGGCTGGCTTCGATCACGCCGCGGTCCACTTCGCGCAGCGCGGTTTCCACCAGGCGCGCGTAGAACGGTGCGGCACCGATGACCAGCGGCACGATCGCGCCGCGCACGCCGAGCGAGGTGCCCATCATCCACAGCGTGATCGGAATCAGCACGATCATCAGGATGATGAAAGGCACCGAGCGCAGCAGGTTGACCAGCAGCGCCAGCCCGCCATACAGCACCGGCTTGCGGTGCAGCTGCGGCGAACCAGTCAGGAACAGCAGCACGCCCAGCGGCAGGCCGATGGCCAGCGTGAGCGGCAGTGAGCCGGCCAGCATCAGCAGGGTGTCGACGGTGGCCTGGCCGATATCGGCCCATTTGGCGGCGTCGAGGTGGCGGAAGAACCCACCCGCAGTAGCGATGATCATCGGCGCAGCTCCTCCAGGTGAACGCCGGCGGCAACGAAGCCGGCCTGCGCGGCCTGCACGTCGCCGCCGACCAGCGATACCGTCAGCTGGCCATACGGGGTGTCTTTGATCCGGTCGATGCGGCCGGACAGGATGTTGTAGTCCACCCCCGTCTCGCGGGCGATGCGGCCCAGCACCGGCTCATAGGTATCGGTACCGAGGAAGGTCAGGCGCACGATGCGCCCGGCCACGGCGTCGAAATCCTTGTGCAGCTCGCCTTCGTCGACCTGCTCGGATTCGTTGACGAAGCGGCGCGTGGTCGGGTGCTGCGGGTGCAGGAACACCTCGGTGACCGGCCCGGTTTCCACCAGGTGGCCGGCATCGAGCACGGCCACGCGGTCGCAGACGCGGCGGATCACATCCATCTCGTGGGTGATCAGCACGATGGTCAGGCCCAGCTCGCGGTTGATCCGGCCCAGCAGCTTCAGCACCGAAGCGGTGGTCTGCGGGTCGAGCGCGCTGGTCGCTTCGTCGCACAGCAGGATCTGCGGCCGGGTGGCCAGGGCGCGGGCGATGCCGACGCGCTGCTTCTGGCCGCCGGACAGCTGCGCCGGATACTTGTTGGCGTGCGCCTCCAGGCCCACGGTGTGCAGCAGTTCGTCCACGCGCGCGTCGATGTCCGCACGCGGGGTACCGGCCAGCTCCAGCGGGAAGGCCACGTTGGCCGCCACCGTACGCGAGGACAGCAGGTTGAAGTGCTGGAAGATCATGCCGATCTTCCGGCGCAGCGCACGCAGGCCGTCGGTGTCCAGCGCGGTGACGTCCTCGCCGTTGATCAGCAGGCGGCCACCGGTGGGTTCTTCGAGCCGGTTGATCAGCCGGATCAGGGTCGATTTGCCCGCGCCGGAATGGCCGATAATGCCGAACACTTCGCCGGCCTCGATGGTCAGGTCGAGCGGCTGCAGCGCGGCGATCGCGCGGCCGCCGACGGCATAGGATTTGTGCAGGCGCTGGAACTCGATCACTTCGCGGTCAACCGGGGCATCGACGGGAGGGGGCGTGCAGCCTACCAGCGCGGGACGGCCCTGGCCCGCACGGCAGCAGCGAATCATATTCCGTTTGATTATAAGGCGGCGTCATCGCCCGCCCGGCGGCGCTCAGGGATGGTCCAGCGGCTGCGGCGCCCGCACCTGGCGGACCCGCTCGCGGTGCAGCAGGTACAGCCCGGAGGCCACGATGATCGCCGCGCCCAGCCAGGTAAAGCGGTCCGGCAGCACGCCCCAGAACAACAGGTCCCAGCCGATCACCCAGACCAGCCCGGTGTATTCCAGCGGGGCGATCAGCGAAGCCTCGCCCAGCTGGAAGGCCCGCGTCAGCGCCACCTGGCCACCCGCCCCGGCCAGGCCCATGCCGGCGATCAGCCAGCCATGGCGCAACTGCAGTGGCTGCCAGTCCGGGATCGCCAGCAACCCGGCGCCCAGCGCCAGGATCACCAGGAACCAGACCACCATCGACTGCGGCGTATCGGTGCGGGTCAGCATGCTGACGGTGATCGCCGCCACCGCATAGGCGGTGGCGGCCAGCAGCACCATCAGGCCCGGAATGGAAATGAAGCCATCCACGCCGGGACGCAGCACCAACAGCACTCCGACCAGGCCGATGCCGATGGCGATCCAGCGGCGCGGCCCGACGTATTCACCGAGCAGCGGCACCGACAGCGCGGCGATCAGCAGCGGCGCTACGAAATAGATGGTGTAGGCGGTGGACAGCGGCAGGCTGCGCAGGGCGAACACGAAGCACCCGATCATGGCCATGCCGAGCAGCCCGCGCAGGAGGTGCAGGCCCCACCGCACCGGGATCAGCGAGCGCGGGCCGGCCGTGGCCAGCACCCAGACCAGCACGAACGGCAGCGACGCCGCCCCGCGCAGGAAGGTGACCTGCAGGGTCGGGTAGCTGGAGGACAGCTGCTTCATGCCCGCATCCATCAGCGAGAAGCAGGCCACCGCCATGAGCATCCAGGCGACGGCACGGGTGGGGGTACGTTGGGATTCCATGGCCCATTATCACCGCCCCTGCCGGGACGTCCATGCGGGGGTTGTTAGAATGGCGGCTTCACCTGCAGGAGTTTGCCCCATGCCCTCTTTTGACGTCGTTTCCGAAGTCGACATCCACGAACTGACCAACGCGGTCGACCAGGCCAACCGGGAGCTGTCCACCCGCTTCGATTTCAAGGGCGTGGACGCCAAGTTCGTGCTGGAAGACAGCGTCATCAGCCAGTCCGCCCCCAGCGACTTCCAGCTGCAGCAGATGACCGACATCCTTCGCCAGCGCCTGACCGCACGGAAGATCGACGCTGCCTGCCTGGAATTCGGCGACATCGAAACCAACCTCGCCGGCGCCCGCCAGAAGATCACCGTGAAACAGGGCATCGAACAGAAGGTCGCCAAGAAGATCGCTGCCGCGATCAAGGAAGCCAAGCTCAAGGTCGACAGCCAGATCAACGGCGACAAGCTGCGCGTCACCGGCAAGAAGCGCGACGATCTGCAGGACGTGATGGCGCTGCTCAGGAAGGGCACGTTCGAGGTTCCGCTGCAGTTCGACAATTTCCGCGACTGATTGCCCATGAACGACATGCCCCTCATCGCCGACACCGCGCCGGACGGCAGCGATCCCATCGCGGAAACCCGGCGTTGGCTGGAGCAGATCGTCATCGGCCTGAACCTGTGTCCGTTCGCCAAGGCCGTGTACGTGAAGGACCAGGTGCGCTTCGTGCTCAGCGACGCCACCACCGTCGAAGCGCTGGTGGAAGAACTCGCCGAAGAGCTGGTGCTGCTGCGCGACACCCCGGCCGAGCAGATCGACACCACGCTGATCGTGCACCCGGACGTGCTGACCGATTTCCTGGACTACAACGACTTCCTCGACAACGCCGATGCCGCGATCGAAGCCTTGGACCTGCAGGGCATCCTGCAGGTGGCCAGCTTCCACCCGCAGTACCAGTTCGCCGGGGTCGCGCCTGATGACGTGAGCAACTACACCAACCGCGCGCCCTACCCGACCCTGCACCTGCTGCGCGAAGACAGCGTGGAACGCGCCGTGGCCGCCTTCCCGGACCCGGACGTGATCGTCGAGCGCAACATCGAAACGCTGGACAAGCTGGGCATCGAAGGCTGGACCCGACTGCTCGGCCGCAAGGACACCCCCCGGTGCCACTGACCCCCGCCATCACCGACTGGCCCGCACAACCGCTGCGCGACCGCGTGGTGATCGTCACCGGTGGCGCGCAGGGCGTGGGCCGGGGCATCGCGCAGGCGGTACTGGGCGCCGGCGGCAGCGTGATGATCGCCGACCTGGACGCCGACGCCGGCCGCGCCTGCCTGAAGGAATGGGCACTGCCGGAGCGCGCTGCGTTCCAGCGCGCGGATGTCGCCAGCGAACGCAGCGTGCAGGCGCTGGTCAAGGCAACGCTGAAGCGTTTCGGGCGGATTGATGGGCTGGTCAACAACGCCGGGATCGCCAGCGCGCATGGCACCCCGCTGGCGGAGATGACGCTGGCCGAATGGCAGCGCCGCCTGTCCAGCCTGCACGGCGCGTTCCTGTGCAGCAAGCACGCACTGCCGGCGCTGCGTGCGCAGGCGGGCGGGTCGATCATCAACATCGCCTCCACCCGCGCCTGGCAGTCCGAGCCGGACAGCGAAGCCTATGCGGCGGCGAAGGGCGGGCTGGTGGCGTTTACCCACGCGCTGGCGATCAGCAGCGGGCCGTTGGTGCGGGTCAACAGCATCAGCCCCGGCTGGATCACCACCGATGCCTGGCAGGCCCCGGCCCGGCGGCGCACGCCGAAGCTGTCGCGCCGCGACCACGCGCAGCATGCGGTGGGGCGTGTCGGCCAGCCGGAAGACATCGGCGCGCTCGCGGTGTTCCTGCTCTCGGACCTGTCCGGCTTCATCACCGGACAGGACCACATCGTCGATGGCGGCATGAGCCGCACCATGATCTACGAGTGATTCACCGCCGTGCCGACCAACGGTCGGCACCTACCCGGATCCATGGTACGTGCGGACCAACGGTCGGCACCCGCCCCGAATCACCGGTAGGTACCGACCGTTGGTCGGTACCCATCGCATCAACCGGCCATGCCGTTGTGGCGCAACAACGCGTCCACATTCGGCGCACGCCCGCGGAACGCGGCGAAATTCTCCGCTGCACTCCGGCTGCCGCCCCGCGACAACACTTCATCGCGGAAGCGCCTGCCCGTTTCGGCCACCTGCTCCGGCGCTTCCTCGAATGCGGCGTACGCATCGGCGCTGAGCACCTCGGCCCACTTGTAGCTGTAGTAGCCCGCCGCATACCCACCCGCGAAAATGTGGCTGAACTGGTGCGGGAAGCGGTTCCATTCCGGCGGGCGGTTGACCGCCACTTCGTCGCGCACGCGTTCCAGCAGCTGCAGCACGCTGTCCTGCACCGGATCGAAACTGCTGTGCAGCTGCATGTCGAACAGCGCGAACTCCAGCTGGCGCACGGTGAACATGCCGCTCTGGAAATTGCGCGCGGCCAGCATCCGGTCAAACAGCGCGCGCGGCAGCGGCTCGCCGCTGTCCACATGCGCGGTCATGGCCTGCACGCGGTCCCATTCCCAGCAGAAATTCTCCATGAACTGGCTGGGCAGTTCCACCGCATCCCATTCCACGCCGTTGATGCCAGCCACGCCGAGCTCGCCGATGCGGGTCAGCAGCTGGTGCAGGCCATGGCCCATTTCATGGAACAGCGTGGTCACTTCGTCGTGGCTGAAGGTCGAGGCCTTGCCATCGGCGCCCTTGCCGAAGTTGCATACCAGGTACACCAGCGGCGTCTGCACGCCCTGCGCGGTATCGCGGCGGTTGCGGCAGTCGTCCATCCACGCGCCGCCGCGTTTGCCTTCGCGCGCGTACAGGTCCAGGTAGAACTGGCCGACCAGCGCGCCCTGCGCATCGACCAGACGGAAGAAGCGCACGTCCGGATGCCACACCGGCGCCTGGTCGGGCTGCACCTGCAGGCCATAGAGGCCGTGGATGACGCTGAACAAACCCTCCAGCACCTTCGGCTCGGTGAAGTACTGCTTCACTTCCTGCTCGGAATAGGTGTAACGCGCCTGCTTCAGTTTCTCGGAGGCAAAGGCGAGGTCCCACGCTTCCAGCGCAGGCAGGCCCAGCTCGTCGCGTGCGAATGCGTCCAGCTCGGCGCGATCGCGCTGCGCGTAGGGTTTCGCACGCGCTGCCAGGTCGCGCAGGAAACCCAGCACCTGCGGCGCATCATCGGCCATCTTGGTGGCGATGGAGTACTCGGCATAGTTGGCAAAGCCCAGCAGGGCCGCCAGCTCGGCGCGCAGCGCCAGCACGCGATCGATGTGCGCGCTGTTGTCCAGCTTGGGATCGCCGAACTCGGAGGCGCGCAGCGCGTTGGCGCGGTACAGCGTCTCGCGCAGCGGGCGGTGTTCTGCATAGGTCTGCACCGGCAGGTAGCACGGCATCTGCAGGGTCAGCTTCCAGCCTGGAAGACCGTCCTTCTCCGCGGCGGCGCGCGCAGCGGCGACCACATCGTCGGGCAGGCCGGCCAGTTCGCTGCGGTCTTCCACGTGCAGCGACCATGCATCGGTCGCATCGAGCACGTTCTGCGAGAACGTCGCCGACAGCGCCGAGAGCTCCTCGCGGATCGCGCTGTAACGCGCCTTGCCGGCCTCGTCCAGTTCGGCGCCACCCAGGCGGAAATCGCGCAGTGCGTTGTCCAGCACCTTGCGCCGGGCCGGGTCGTACTGCGTCGCTTCCGGCGTGGCGGCCAGCGCGCGGTACTGCTCGAACAGCGCCAGGTTCTGGCCGAGCGCGCTGCCAAAGCGGGTCACCTTCGGCAGGTTGCTGTTGTAGGCCTCGCGCAGCGCCGGGGTGTTCACCACCGCCTGCAGGTGGCCGACCTGGCCCCAGGCGCGCCACAGGCGTTCGGTGGCATCGTCCAGCGGCTCGACGAAGCTGGCCCAACTGACCGGCTGCACGGTTTCGGCGGCTTTCACCGCCGCTTCGGCCTGCGCCAGCAAGGTGTCGATGGCCGGCCCAATGTGCTCGGGCTGGATCGCATCGAAACGGGGCAGGCCGGAAAAATCGAGCAGGGGATTGGCAGGGGTCACAGGGGTCTCCAGACAGCGGGGCCGGCACGCCGGCGTTTCCCACGATATGGCACCGGACCCGGCGCTGCACAAGCCCCGCCGGCCACGGGTTCGTGGCCGTTCACCCGCCTGCGGTGCTCAGTACAGGGCTTCCAGCGCGGCGTTGGGCAGCTCCGGCAGGCCCTGCCCGGCCACGGCCGCCGCGATCACCGCATCGGCCTGCTCCACGTCGATGCCCTGCCGCGGGTACCAGTCCGGGTTGTAGTAGCTGTGCGCATAGCGTTCGCCGCTGTCGCACAGGATCGTCACGATCGAGCCGCTGCGCCCGGCCGCACGCATGCGCTCGGCGGCATGCAGCACGCCGATGAAATTGGTACCGGTGGAGCCGCCGACCCGGCGCCCCAGCTGGCGGCTCACATGGCGCATGGCGGCCAGGCTCAGCGCGTCGGGCACCTTGACCATCGCATCCACGCTGGTCGGGATGAAGCTCGATTCCACTCGTGGACGGCCGATGCCTTCCACGCGTGAGCCGCCACTGCAGGTCAGTTCGCGCCACGGCTCGCCCGCCAGCGCGGCGCGGTAGCCGTCGAAGAACACCGACACTTCCGGGTCCGCGCACAGGATGCGGGTGTCGTGCCGGCGGTAGCTGACATAACGGCCCAGCGTGGCGGCGGTACCGCCGGTGCCGGGGCTGCACACGATCCATTCCGGCACCGGATGCGGCTCTTCGGCCATCTGCTTGAAGATGGATTCGGCGATGTTGTTGTTGGCACGCCAGTCGGTGGCGCGCTCGGCGTAGGTGAACTGGTCCATGAAGTGGCCGCCGGTTTCGCGTGCCAGCTTTTCCGAATCGCAGTTCAGGTCGCAGGCGCGTTCCACCAGGTGGCAGCGCCCGCCATGGAATTCGATGGCGGCGATCTTTTCCGGCGAGGTGGTGGCCGGCATCACGGCAATGAATGGCAGGCCCAGCAGGCGCGCGAAGTAGGCTTCGGACACCGCGGTTGAGCCGCTGGACGCCTCGATCACCGGGCGTCCTTCGCGCAGCCAGCCGTTGGCCAGTGCGTACAGGAACAGCGAGCGCGCCAGGCGGTGCTTCAGGCTGCCGGTGGGATGGCTGGATTCATCCTTGAAGTACAGCTCGATGCCCGGGTGGCCCGGCAGGTCCATCGGAATGAGGTGGGTATCGGCCGAACGGTTGAAATCGGCTTCGATCTTGCGGATGGCGGCGGCCACCCATTCACGCTGCGACATGTCGACGACGGGCCAGGAAGATGCAGCATTCTACGTCCCCTTGCCGCCGCCCCGCTAAAATGAACGGCCAGCCGCGTTGCGCGGCCCCCCCCCACAGGATCCCCATGAGCCTTGCCTCCCTGCAGTCCCAGCCGGGCGTTGCCGCCCAGCCGCCGGCCGAAACCACCGGCTTCGTGTTCAACCACACCATGCTGCGCGTCAAGGACGCCACCGCCTCGCTGGACTTCTACACCCGCGTGCTCGGCTTCCGCCTCCTCGACCAGCGCGATTTCCCCGAGGCGCAGTTCAGCCTGTACTTCCTGGCCCTGCTGCCGGCGGGCACGTCCATCCCCGAGGGCGACGACGCCCGCCGGATGTGGATGGCCGGCCTTCCGGGCGTGCTGGAACTGACCCACAACCATGGCACCGAAACCCAGGAAGGCCGCGTGTACCACGACGGCAACCAGGACCCCCGCGGCTTCGGCCACATCTGCGTCTCCGTGCCGGACATCCACGCGGCCTGCAAGCGCTTCGATGACCTCGAGGTGCCCTACCAGAAGCGCCTGGAAGACGGCCGCATGAAGCACCTGGCCTTCATCAAGGACCCGGACGGCTATTGGGTGGAGATCATCTCCAACACCCCGATCGGCTGACCGCCCCCGGCTTCAACAATGTGCACGCCCTGCCAAGGCGGGCGTGCACCGCCGGTGGTATACCTGCGTTCCTTTCCACCCGAAGGAACCCGCATGGAAACCATGGAACTGCACCGCGGCCGGCTCATCGACCACCTGCAACTGATCGTGCGTGACCTGCCGGCCAGCCGCCGCTTCTACCAGGCCGTGTTCGACACCATCGGCATTCCCATCGCCGGCGAAGGCGATACGTATTTCTGGGCCGATGAGCTGTTCATTTCCACCGCCGACAGCGAAGCGGCCGCCGGTGAACTGACCGGCCGCCACCACCTGGCCTTCCAGGCCCGCGACCGCGCCACCGTCGATGCCTTCCACAAGGCGGCGTTGGCCGCAGGCGGCAAGGACAACGGCGCCCCCGGCGAACGCCCCTACCACCCGGGCTATTACGCCGCCTTCGCGATCGATCCGGACGGCAACAACATCGAGGTCGTGTATCACGGCCCGGCGACCTACAGTGCCGACTCGGTGAAGGTGACCTTCTGAACCTGAATTCTTCACCTTCGCGATAATCAGTCTCACGGGATGAGATTGGCTTTGCCTACCGTTTCCGCATGGAGACGATACGCAAACTGGCGATCCTGGCCGATGCCGCCAAGTACGACGCGTCCTGCGCCTCCAGTGGCGCGGGTCGGCGGGATTCGCGCGCATCCGGCGGCATCGGCAGCACCGAAGGCGCCGGCATCTGCCACAGCTACACCCCCGACGGTCGCTGCGTATCGCTGCTGAAGATCCTGCTCACCAACTTCTGCATCTACGACTGCGCGTACTGCGTGAACCGGGTCTCCAGCAACGTACCGCGCGCACGCTTCAACGTGGCCGAAGTCGTCGCACTGACCATGGACTTCTACAAGCGCAACTACATCGAAGGGTTGTTCCTCTCCAGCGGCATCATCCGCAATGCCGACTACACCATGGAGCAGATGGTGGAAGTGGCGCGGCAGCTGCGCGAGGGACACCGGTTCTCCGGCTACATCCATCTCAAGACCATTCCGGAAGCCTCGCCCGAACTGCTGGCGGCGGCCGGTCGCTACGCCGACCGCCTGTCGATCAACATCGAGCTGCCCACCGAGGAGGGCTTGAGCAGCTTCGCGCCAGAGAAATCGCTGCCTTCCATCCGCGGCGCGATGGGCGAACTGCGTTGGCGCATCGAAGAAGCCAAGGAGGCCAAGGCCGCCAGCGAGGCCAAGCCCACCACGGTGGCGGCACCGGCGCCGACCGCCCCAACCAAGCGCGCCGGCCGCGCCCGTGCGCCGCGCTTTGCGCCTGCTGGCCAGAGCACGCAGATGATCGTCGGAGCCGACGGCGCCAGCGACCAGCAGATCCTCGGTGCTGCCGACAACCTGTACGGCAACTACCGCATGCGCCGGGTGTACTACTCCGCCTTCAGCCCGATCCCCGATGCCAGCCGCCTCCTTCCGGTGCAGGCACCGCCACTGGCGCGCGAACACCGCCTGTACCAGGCCGACTGGCTGCTGCGCTTCTATGGCTATGGCGTGGAGGAAATCACCGACACCACGCGGAACGGCATGCTCGACCTGGACATCGACCCGAAGTTGGCCTGGGCGATCCGCCACCCCGAACGCTTCCCGGTCGATCTCAACGTGGCGTCGAAGGAGATGTTGCTGCGCGTGCCCGGGTTGGGCGTGCGCAACGTCAAGCGCGTGTTGATGGCACGCCGCCATGGCCGCCTGCGCGTGGCCGACGTCGCCCGCCTGCGCGCGCCGATGAGCAAACTGCTGCCGTTCGTGCAGCTGGCCGACCATCACCCGCGTCGCGCACTGGATGACCCCACCGCGCTGCGCGCGCGGCTGGCACCGCCACCGCGCCAGGCCTCGCTGTTTCCCGACGCTGCCGCATGAACCGCTGGAGTGTGCGGGTCGACCCGTCGTGGTCGGTGCAATCCTGGCGTGAGGCCGCGCGGCGGGCGCTGCAGTACCGCGTCGCACCGGAGCAGCTGGACTGGCTGCAGCAGGGTGAAGGTTCGCTGCTGGACGCGCCGGCGCTGGCCACCCTGTCCGCGCCTGACGCTGAAGCCGCCATTGCGGTGCCGAAAGCGTTCCTCGAACTGGCCGCCACCTGCCTGTGCCACCGCGATCCGCAGCGCCACCCGCTGCTGTACCGCATGCTGTGGCGGATCACCCACGGCGAGCGTGGCCTGCTCACCAACCCGGCCGATCCGGACGTGCTGCGTGCGATGGCCCTCGCCCAGGCGGTGCGCCGCGACAGCCACAAGATGAAAGCCTTCGTGCGTTTCCGTGAAGTACCGGGCGAAGAGGATGCCTTCATCACCTGGTTCGAGCCCGATCACTTCATCGTGGATCGGGTCGCGCCGTTCTTCGCGCGCCGCTTTGCGGGCATGCGCTGGGCGATCCTCACGCCGTATCGCAGTGCGCGCTGGGACGGCCAGGTGCTTGCATTCGGCCCCGGCAGCAAGCAGGCAGACGCGCCGGTGGAGGATGCCCGCGAAGAGCTGTGGCGCACCTACTACGCCAATATCTTCAACCCTGCCCGCCTCAACACGCGGATGATGCAGCAGGAGATGCCGGCCCGGTACTGGAAGCACCTGCCGGAGGCGAGCCTTCTGCCCACGCTGGTGCGCGATGCCGGTGACCGCGTGCAGGAAATGCATGACCGTGAAGCGCAGGCACCACAACGTCGGATACCGGAGCAGCACATTCCCCTGCGCGGCCCGGCAACCGCGAACGGCGATTCCCTCGACGAGCTGCGCACCGCGGCCGCCGCTTGCCGCCGTTGCCCGCTCTGGGAGCCGGCCACCCAGACCGTGTTCGGCGAAGGCCCGCGCGATGCGCAGGTGATGCTGGTCGGCGAGCAACCCGGGGACTCCGAGGACCTGAGCGGCCACCCCTTCGTCGGGCCAGCCGGGCAGCTGTTGAATCGGGCGCTGCAGGAACTGCGCATCGATCGCAACACGCTGTACCTGACCAACGCGGTGAAGCACTTCCGCTACGAGCGGCGCGGAAAGAAGCGAATCCATTCCAAACCTCAGGTCACCCACATCAATGCGTGCCGGCCATGGTTGCTGGCGGAGATTGAACAGGTGAACCCCAAGGTGATCGTCTGTCTGGGGGCCAGTGCAGCGCGTGCCGTGTTTGGCCCCGGCTTCAACCTGGGTCGCGACCGTGGCCGCTGGCACACGTTGGAAGATGGCACACGGGGCTTTGCGACGGTGCACCCTTCCTGGGTGTTGCGGCAGCCTGCGGGTGGTGCGCAGGAAGATGCCTATCGCCTGCTGTTGGGTGACCTGGAAAGGCTGTCGATCCACGCTGGAAACAGCAGCACTGAGTAAAGCGGACATCTCCCCTTGCCATTCACGACAACATGTCTGCCACGCAGTCCTTCCCCAAGATGATCATCTGGAAGCGTTTTTTCCTCGCAAATTTCCACCTCCTGTCGTATCAACCCACCGCAGCACATGCCTGCCAGTGCCAAGCACGAACCGGGGAAGCTATGCTCCGTCCATGGTCACTCCAATCTCCAAGAAGAAGCCTGCGGCCAAGGGATTGACCGGCCGGCCCCCTACCCTGCCGTTGACTGCCGCACAGCTTCTCAGCGAAAGCCACGAGCAGCGGATCCATTGGATATATGACATGACGCCGGAGGAATCCGTCGAGATCATGCGAAAAGCAGGGTTGCTGACGCCCGCCGGCAAGTTGAAGCGCTGCTATAGATGAGCCATGGCCACCTTCAGATCGGATATCACGGCTGCGATATCGCGGTCCGGGATGGCCTCATATCGGGACAGCTGAAACCCAAGCCAAGCAACAACCAATACGACTGGCTCGGGTCGGGCTTCTATCTATTTGAAGCGGATCAGGAACGGGCGCTGGCATTCGCCGAAGCTGCGGCGAGCGAGCCTTTGCGCAGGCTGACTGCGAGGCCAATTGCCTCGCCTGCGGTTGTCGGTTGCATCTTCAGCATCCAACGCTGCCTGGATATGACCACCAGTACTGGCCGTCGAGAGTTCGAGAACGCGCACCTGTATTTTCAGGCGACCCATCTTCGCAGTGGTCAACGAACCCCGCTGAACGTCCCCGTCAATCCTCTTGACGAGGAGTTTCTCCTTCGTGGACTGGATCGAGCGGTTTTCGAGTTTATTCACTCCAAACTCTTCCAAGTCTACGGCTTTGAATACTATCAAGCCGTACGGGGCGCTTTCCGCCAAGGTCCAGAGATCGCACCTCGGTCGGGATTTCACAGGGACAGCCACGTACAGATCGCGCTCAGGGACTTCAGCTGCATCAAAGGTTGGTTTCTGCCGGCCGAGGCCGAACTCCTCAGTCCAGAGGAACTCGTCAAAGCCCAGGCGGCGCTCCACGCAGCGCGTGAAGCCAATCCAAAGTCCCGTCGCCGCGTGGAAGCGGACTAGACGTCCGCCCCACCCCCGCCTTTTTCAGTGCGCGGCCATGTAGATGTCCTGAAGCACCGCCTTCTCCAGCTCCAGCTCGCTGAGCAGGTTCTTGACGATGTCACCCAGGCTCAGGATGCCCACCAGCTTGCTGCCTTCGGTCACCATCAGGTGGCGGTGGCGCGAGTAGGTCATCAGCGCCATGGCCTGCTTCAGGGTCGCCTCGGGGGCGATGCCTTCCAGACCGGCCGAGGGAAGCGTGGCGATCACCCGGCGACCCGCCTGCGGGCCGTCGTCGGCCAGGCTGCGCACGATGTCTTTCTCGGAGATGATCCGGACCGGCACATCATCCTTCATCACCACCAGCGCGGCGATCTTGTGCGCGCTCATCTTGTGGGCGGCGGCGCCGATCGTGTCTTCGACGTCGATGGTGACAACGGAGTCTTTCTTGGATTGCAGAAGTTCGCGGACGTTCATTCTTTTTCCTGTTGCAGACTGGGTGAAGCCACACGCCTTGCGTGGTGGGACCGATTGACGCAGCCAGCGGCTGACACTCCGAGAATCGCATTTCGACTAGAACCGACGCTGAATGTCGCAGGCGGACTCGACTAAAGTTTTCCCGACGCCAGAAACGGCAAAGGGCGGCCCGGGTGGGCCGCCCCCTTTTTTTTTGTTGAAGCGTGCCCACCAACGGTGGGCACCTACCCGCGAGCGACCTGGGTCGATCGCTTACTCCACCGTCACGCTCTTGGCGAGGTTGCGCGGCTTGTCCACGTCGGTGCCGCGCGCCAAGGCGGTGTGGTACGCCAACAGCTGCACCGGGATGGTGTGCACCACCGGGCTGAGCACGCCGGCGTGGCGCGGGGTGCGGATGACGTGCACGCCTTCGGATTCGACGAAGTTGCTGTCCTGGTCGGCGAACACGAACAGCTCGCCGCCGCGCGCGCGCACTTCCTGCATGTTGGATTTGACCTTCTCCAGCAGGCTGTCATTCGGCGCGATCACCACCACCGGCATGTCTTCATCCACCAGCGCCAGCGGGCCGTGCTTGAGCTCGCCGGCCGGGTAGGCTTCGGCGTGGATGTAGGTGATTTCCTTGAGCTTGAGCGCGCCTTCCAGGGCGATCGGGTAATGCAGCCCGCGGCCCAGGAACAGGGCGCTGTTCTTGCGCGCGAAGCGCTCTGCCCAGATGGCGATCTGCGGTTCCATGTTCAGCGCATGCTGCACGCTGCCCGGCAGGAAGCGCAGCTGCTCCAGGTACTCCGCTTCCTGCGCAGCATCGATGCGGCCGTGCAGCTTGCCCAGCACCACGGTCAGCTGGAACAGCGCGGCCAGCTGGGTGGTGAACGCCTTGGTCGAGGCCACGCCGATCTCGGCACCGGCACGGGTGTAGCAGACCAGTTCGCTGGCGCGCGGGATGGCGCTTTCCGGCACGTTGCAGATCGACAGCGTATGCAGGTGGCCCAGCGATTTGGCGTACTTCAGCGCCTCCATCGTGTCCAGGGTTTCACCGGACTGGGAGATGGTGACGATCAGGTGCTTGGGGTTGGCATACGCGGCGCGGTAACGATACTCGCTGGCGATCTCCACGCTGCACGGCAAGCCGGCGATGGATTCGATCCAGTAGCGCGCGGTCAGGCCGGCGTAGTAGCTGGTACCGCAGGCCAGGATCTGCACGCCTTCGATGCCGGCCAGCACGCTTTCGGCGTTCTTGCCGAACAGCTCGGCGGGGAAGCCACCGGCGTCGATCGCCGCTTCGATGGTGTCGCCCAGCGCGCGCGGCTGTTCATGGATTTCCTTCTGCATGAAGTGGCGGTACGGGCCCAGCTCCAGCGAGGCCAGCGACACATCCGACTGGTGCACGCCACGGTCCACCGGCTGGTTGTGTTCGTCATACACCTGCACGCCATCGCGGCGGATGTCGGCGGTGTCGCCCTCCTCCAGGAAAATCACGTTGCGGGTGGCCGAGATCACCGCTGACACGTCGGAGGCCACGAAGTTCTCGCCCTGGCCCAGGCCCACCAGCAGCGGGCAGCCCATGCGCGCACAGACGAAGTGGTCCGGCTCGGCGCGGCTCATCACTGCCAACGCGTAGGCACCGGTCAGTTCCTTGACCGTGCGCTGCAGCGCCGACAGCAGGCTGTCGCCGTTCTTCAGGTTGTGGTGCATCAGGTGGGCGATGACTTCGGTGTCGGTCTGCGACTCGAACACGTAGCCCAACCCGCGCAGGCGCTCACGCTGCTCTTCGTGGTTCTCGATGATGCCGTTGTGCACCAGCGCCACGCCGTGGCTGATGTGCGGGTGGGCATTGGCTTCGGTCACGCCGCCATGGGTAGCCCAGCGGGTGTGGCCGATGCCGAGCGTGGCGTCGAAGCCTTCGGCAATGGCGGCCTTTTCCATCTCGGCCACGCGGCCGGTACGGCGCACGCGGCGCACGTCGGCCTGGGCCTGGGTCTGGTCCAGTACCGCGATGCCGGACGAGTCGTAGCCCCGGTATTCCAGCCGCTTCAGTCCTTCGATGAGTACCGGTACCACATCGCGATCCGCGATCGCCCCCACAATCCCGCACATAGATTCAGATCCCTGCTGTCGAACGCCCATTCTAGCGTGGGCGGCTGGACCGCTTGGACGCTGTCCGCTTAACAAAAGTGTCCGCTGCGGTGTCCGCGGACACCCGGACAATCGCGCCCGCTTCGCAAGCTGTTGTTTTCAAAGGGGCGAATGTTGGCACGCGGTGTGCTTGGTATACCGCAACCCAACCGCGAACGAGCCCGATGATCCGCGACACTTCCGCACAGGACCAGACCCTCTCCACCCCGGGCACGGCCGCGCCGTGGAAGCGCTGGCTGTGGCCGGGCATCGCCGCGCTGGTGGTGCTGCTGGCGATCGTCTTCGCTGCCCGCGCCTGGCTCGGGTCCAGCCGCTCCTTCGACAGCGCGCGGGTGCGCATTGCCGAGGTCAAGCAGGGCGACCTCGTCCGCGACCTGGCCGCCGATGGCCGGGTGATCGCCGCCAACAGCCCGATCCTGTACGCGATCTCCGCCGGCACGGTGGACCTGAAGGTGGTGGCTGGCGACGTGGTGAAGAAGGGCCAGGAGCTGGCCGTGATCGACAGCCCCGAGCTGCGCAGCAAGCTGGCCCAGGAGCGCACCACCCTGGCCGGGCTGGAAGCCGAAGCCAGCCGCGCCGTGCTCGATGCCACCCTGGCCCGGGCCAAGGCCAGCAAGGAAACCGACCAGGCCAACATTGAGCGCCAGGCCGCCGAACGCGACCTGCAGCGCTACCAGCGCGGCTATGACGGCGGCGCGGTGCCGCAGATCGACCTGGCCAAGGCCAACGACAGCCTGAAGAAGGCCGACATCTCGCTGGCCAACGCCCAGACCGACGCCCGCCTGCAGGGCCAGGGCGCGGACCTGGATGCCCGCAACAAGCGCCTGCTGGCCGACCGCCAGCGCGCGGTGGTGGAAGAAGTGCAGCGCCAGGTGGACGCGCTGACCCTGCGCGCACCGTTCGATGGCCAGGTAGGCCAGGTCCAGGCCACCCAGCACACCCAGGTAGCGGCCAACGCGCCGATCCTGGGCGTGGTCGATCTGTCGCGCTTCGAGATCGAGATCAAGGTGCCGGAAAGCTTCGCCCGCGATCTGTCGATCGGCATTCCGGCCCAGCTCACCAGCGGCAATGGCCAGCCGTTCCCGGGCGAGATCAGCGCGGTATCGCCCGAAGTGGTGGCCGGCGAAGTCAATGCCCGCATCCGCTTCACCGACAAGCAGCCGCAGGGCCTGCGCCAGAGCCAGCGCATGCAGTCGCGGATCGTGCTCGATACCCGCCGCAATGTCATCAAGGTCGAGCGTGGCCCGTTCGTGGAACAGGGCAACGGCCAGGCCTACGTCATGGATGGCGATACCGCGATCCGCCGCCCGGTCCGGCTGGGCGTCAGCAGCCTGGGCGAAGTGGAAATCCTGTCCGGCCTGCGCCCGGGCGACCGCGTGGTCGTCTCCGGCGCTGACCTGTTCGGCGATGCCGAATCCGTCTCCATCAACTGATCACCCTCATCACTTCAACCAAGGAAACAGCCATGCTCGAGATGCGCTCGGTCGCCAAAGTATTCCGCACCGAACAGGTGGAAACCCATGCCCTGCGTTCGCTGGACCTGCACGTGCGCGAGGGTGAGTTCGTTGCGGTAACCGGCCCGTCCGGTTCGGGCAAGACCACCTTCCTCAACATCGCCGGCCTGCTGGAAACCTTCACCAGCGGCACCTACATGCTCGATGGGCAGGACGTGAGCAAGCTGGGCGACGATGCCCGCAGCCGCCTGCGCAACCAGAAGATCGGCTTCATCTTCCAGGGTTTCAACCTGATCTCCGACCTCAACCTGTTCGACAACGTCGACGTGCCGCTGCGTTACCGCGGCATGCCGGCCAGCGAACGCAAGCAGCGCATCGAACGCGCGCTGGGCCAGGTCGGACTGGGCTCGCGCATGAAGCACTACCCCTCCGAACTGTCGGGCGGCCAGCAGCAGCGCGCCGCCATCGCCCGCGCCCTGGCCGGCAGCCCGCGCCTGCTGCTGGCCGACGAACCGACCGGCAACCTGGACAGCCAGATGGCCCGTGGCGTGATGGAACTGCTGGAAGAGATCAACGCCGCCGGCACCACCATCGTCATGGTCACCCATGACCCGGAACTGGCCGCGCGTGCCCAGCGCAACGTGCACATCGTCGATGGCCAGGCCACCGACCTGGTGCGCGAACCGGTGCTGGCCACCCCGCGCGTTGCCGTCGCCACGCTCAACGACTGAGGCCCGCCACCATGCTCGCCTACTACTTCCGACTGGCCCTGCGCAGCTTCCGGCGCAACAAGGTGCTGACCGCGCTGATGGTGATCGCCATCGCGCTGGGCATCGGTGCTTCCATGACCACCCTGACCGTGTTCCATGTGCTGTCGGGCGATCCGATCCCGCAGAAGAGCGACCGCCTGTTCAACGTGCAGGTCGACCCGCGGCCGATGATCGGCTACCAGCCCAGCGAAGAGCCCGAAGAACAGGTCACCCGCTTCGATGGCGAAACGCTGCTGCGTGAGAAGAAGGCCAAACACCAGGTGCTGATGACCGGTGGTGGGGTCACGGTGGAACCGGACAACAGCACGCTGCGTCCGTTCGACACCGATGCGCGCTATGCGTCCAGCGATTTCTTCACCATGTTCGATGCGCCGTTCAAGTACGGCCAGGGCTGGAAGCCCGACCAGGACGAAGGCCGTGGCCGGGTGGCGGTGATTTCCAAGGCCTTGAACGAGAAGTTGTTCAACGGCCAGAACAGCGTGGGAAAGCCATTGCGCATGGATGGGCACACCTTCAACATCGTCGGCGTGCTGGACGAATGGAATCCCAACCCGCACTTCTACGACCTGGAAACCGGCCGCTACGGCGACAGCGAAGACATCTTCGTGCCGGTATTCACCGCGCTGGACCTGAAGTTCGGCCGCAACGGCAACATGAACTGCTGGGACAACGCCAACGGCGAGGAAACCGCACTCAATGCACCGTGCGTGTGGATGCAGTACTGGGTTGAGCTGGCCTCGCCGGCCGACGCCGACGACTACCGGGCGTATCTGGAAAACTACTCGGCACAGCAGAAAGCCGCCGGTCGCTTCCAGCGTCCCTCAAACGTGCGCCTGCGCAACGTGATGGAGTGGCTGGACTTCAAGCAGGTGGTGCCCAGCGACGTGCGCCTGCAGCTGTGGCTGGCACTGGGCTTCCTGGCGGTGTGCCTGATCAACACGGTGGGCCTGCTGCTGGCCAAGTTCCTGCGCCGCAGCGGCGAGATCGGCGTACGCCGCGCACTGGGTGCCAGCCGTGGGCAGATCTTCCTGCAGTCGCTGGTCGAAGCTGGCACCGTCGGCCTGGCCGGTGGCGTGCTGGGCCTGGGACTGGCCCTGCTGGGACTGTATGCGGTTCGGCAGCAGCCGGTGGACTACGCCAAGCTGGCCACGCTGGACGGCAAGATGCTGCTGCTCACCTTCGGCCTGACCCTGGCCGCCAGCCTGTTGGCCGGTTTCCTGCCGGCGCTGCGCGCCATGCAGGTCACCCCCGCCATTCAACTCAAATCGCAGTAAGGATCCGGAGCACATCATGGATATCCGACCCATCCTGAGCACGTTGCGCCGGCACAAGACCGCCGCGGCACTCATCGTGCTGGAGATCGCGCTGACCTGCGCGATCGTCTGCAACGCGTTGTTCCTGATCGGCCAGCGCCTGGAGAAGATCAACCAGCCCAGCGGCATTGCCGAGCAGGAACTGCTGGAAGTGCGCCTGGGCGGCATCGGCACCCAGGTCAACGCCACCGCGCGCACCCGCGAAGACCTGGCTGCGCTGCGTGCCATTCCGGGGGTGAAGAACGCGGTGCCGATCAACCAGCTGCCGTTCCGGCGCAATTCCTGGAATACCAGCCTGTCCCTGATCCCCGACCAGGAACGCCCCAACTTCAACGCCGCACAGTTCTTCGCCAGCGAAGGCACGCTGGATACGATGGGCCTGCAGCTGGTGGCCGGCCGCGACTTCGAGGGCGATGAGTTCGCCAACCTGGAAGACGTGGAGAAGGACGCCACCATCGAGCAGCGTGGCTCGGCGGTGATCCTGAGCAGCAAGGCCGCCAACAAGCTGTTCCCGGATGGCCAGGCCGTCGGCAAGACCATCTACAGCGGCCGCATGCCGCTGCGCATCGTGGGCGTGGTGAAGGAACTGGCGCGCCCGGTGACGGTGGAGTCCGACACCGGCTACTCGATGATCCTGCCGGTACGGGTGAACTACGATATGGGGCTGTACCTGATCCGGGTGACCGACCCGGCACGTCGCCAGGAAGTGCTGGCGGCCGCCGTGGCCGCGCTGGAGAAGGTGGACAGCAGCCGCATGGTGCGCGCCAAGCTCACCTACACCGAACAGCGCGAGAAGTACTTCCAGAACGACCGCGCCATGGTCGGCCTGCTGATCACCGTGTGCGTGGCACTGCTGGTGGTCACCGCGCTGGGCATCGTCGGCCTGGCCAGCTTCTGGGTGCAGCAGCGTACCAAGCAGATCGGCATCCGCCGTGCGCTGGGCGCCACCCGTGGCCAGATCCTCCGGTACTTCCAGACCGAGAACTTCCTGCTGGCCACCGTGGGTATCGTGCTGGGCATGCTGCTGGCGTACTCGATCAACCTGTGGCTGATGGGTGCCTACGAGCTGCCGCGCATGCCGATCACCTACCTGCCCATTGGCGCAGTGCTACTTTGGCTGCTGGGCCAGATCGCCGTGTTCGGGCCCGCCCACCGCGCCGCGGCGGTACCGCCGGCCGTCGCCACCCGGAGTGCCTGACATGACCGTTTCCCCCATTCGTCTCACGCTGGCCGCCCTGCTGCTTATCAGCACCACCGCCTGCGCCGAAAGCACCCAGACCGAGTCGTCGCGTATGGACTGGCGCCAGGATGGCGCGCGCCTGACCCTCGAATCCGAACAGGGCGCGGTGAGCGTTACCGCCGCGTCGCCGGCCAGCCGCTTCGGCGTGCAGGCCGGCGACCAGGTCCTGCGCGTGGACGGCGTGCCGGTGCGCAAGGTGGGCGAATTGACCGACGCACTGTCGGCCAGCGACAAAGCCAGCGTGCCGGTCACGGTGCGCCGCGCCGGCCGCGACCAGGTAGTCAGCGTGCCGACCTCAGCATGGCGCGCGGTGCAGCCACCGCCCCCGCCTCGCCCGCCGGCGCCGCCGTCACCGCCGGAACGCCCGTAAGCCGCCTTCCGGGCCCACCCTGCCGGTGGGCCCGGCGCTCGGGTACTCTCTGCCTACTTTCCGGTCCTTCGTTGCCGCATGCCTTCGATCCTGATCATTGACGACAACGCCAGCGTGGCTACCGCGCTGGAGGTCCTGTTCTCGCTGCACGACATCGACGCCGTGCACGCGCTGTCGCCAGACGAAGGCCTGGCGCTGCTGGAACAGCAGCCGGTGGACCTGGTCATCCAGGACATGAACTTCACCGAAGACACGACGTCCGGTGAAGAAGGGCAAGCGCTGTTCCAGCAGATCCGCGCCCGCCACCCGGACCTGCCGGTGATCCTGCTCACCGCCTGGACCCATCTGAGCAGCGCGGTGGACCTGGTCAAGGCCGGCGCGGCCGACTACCTGGCCAAGCCCTGGGACGACCGCAAGCTGCTGACCACGGTCAACAACCTGCTGGAGCTGTCTGAAACCCGTCGCGAGCTTGACCGCCGCCGTGCGCGCGAGCAGCGCGATCGGAGTGCGCTGGAGGCACGCTACGACCTGCGCGGCGCGGTGGTGGCCGACCCGGCCAGCGAACGCGTGGTGAACCTGGCCTGCCAGGTCGCGCGCTCGGAGCTGCCCGTGCTGATCACCGGGCCCAACGGTGCAGGCAAGGAGAAGATCGCCGAGATCATCCAGGCCAACTCGCTGGTGGCCAAGGGCGCGTTCGTGGCGCTGAACTGCGGCGCCATTCCGTCTGAGCTGATCGAGGCTGAACTGTTCGGCACCGAGGCCGGTGCCTACACCGGCGCCAACAAGGCGCGCGAGGGCAAGTTCGAAGCCGCCGATGGCGGCACGTTGTTCCTGGACGAGATCGGCAACCTGTCGCTGGGCGGGCAGATGAAGCTGCTGCGCGTGCTGGAAACCGGCCGTTTCGAGCGGCTGGGCTCCAACCGCGAGCGCCAGGTCAAGGTGCGCGTGATCAGCGCGACCAACGCCGACCTGCCGGCGATGATCCGCGACGGCCAGTTCCGCGAAGACCTGTACTACCGCCTCAACACCGTTGAACTGGCACTGCCGCCGTTGGCCGAGCGACCGGGCGACATCCTGCCGTTGGCCGAACGCTTCCTGGGCGATGGCAAGCCACTGTCCAATGCCGCCGCCAGTGCGTTGCAACGCCACGCGTGGCCCGGCAACGTGCGCGAGCTGCGCAACGTGATCCAGCGCGCCGGCCTGCTCGCACAGGGCCCGCGTATTGAAGTGGGGGACCTGAACCTGCCGCGTGTTGCGGCGGCGCCGCGTGCGGCCACGCCTGCCGCCGACCCGGACCGCAGCCGGATCGAATCGGCGCTGTCGCACAGCCACGGCATCATTGCCCAGGCTGCGGCCGAACTCGGCCTGAGCCGGCAGGCGCTGTACCGCCGCATGGACCGCTACGGTATTCCGCGCGAATGAAGCGCACCTCGTTCACCTTCCGCCTGTTCCTGCGCCTGCTGCCGGTGCTGGCGCTGGCCGCGGCCGGGCCGTGGCTGCTGGCGTACTGGATGGACCAGGGCTGGCTGGTGACGCTTGTGTCGGCCGTGGTGCTGCTGGTGTTGATGTGGTGGACGTTGCGCCGTGCCACCGCGCCGGTGCGCTCACTGCTGCGGGCGCTGTCGGGCACCACCAGCAGCTACCGAGATGGCGAATACAACTTCAGCGTGTACTGGCCGGGCAACGATGAACTGGGCGACCTGGTCCAGGCGCACCGCGAGCTGGGTGACGTGCTGCGCGAACAGCGCCAGGGGCTGGTACAGCGCGAACTCTTGCTGGACACCATGGTGCAGAACACGCCGGTGTCGATGCTGCTGCTGGCCAACGGCGGCGATGGCGTGCAGCGCGTCATGTTCTCCAACCTGGCTGCGCGCAAGCTGCTGCACAACGGCTGGAAGCTGGAAGGCCAGGCCATGCAGAACGTGCTGGAGACCATGCCGGTGGAGCTGCGCGATGCCATCGAACGCGGCGGCGACAGCCTGTTTGCGGTGCGCGGCCCGGGTGACGTGGATGACGAGGCGGATGACGATGACGAGCAGGTTTATCACCTGTCGCGGCGCAGCTTCCATCTCAACGGCCGCCCGCACGACCTGCTGCTGATCCGCCTGCTCACCGCCGAGCTCCGGCGACAGGAAGTGCAGACCTGGAAGAAGGTGATCCGGGTGATCAGCCACGAACTCAACAACTCGCTGGCACCGATTGCGTCGCTGGCGCATTCGGGGGGCGAGCTGGTGCGGCGTGGCAAGACCGAGCGCCTGGAGGAAGTGTTCGCCACCATCGAAGACCGGTCACGGCACCTCGAAGGCTTCATCCGCGGCTATGCGCGATTTGCCAAGCTGCCGCAGCCGCAGCTGCAGAACGTGCAGTGGAAGCAGTTCCTGGCCGGGCTGCAGCTGCAGATTCCATTCCGCATGGGGGACATTCCCGAGGACCTCCAGGGGCGCGTGGACATCGCCCAGCTGGGCCAGGCGCTGCTGAACCTGCTCAAGAACGCGCATGAAGCGTGCGCTGAAGCCGAGCCACCCAATGATGACGTGGAGCTGCGCCTGACCCGGCTGCCGCAGTGGCTGCGGATCGAGGTGCTGGACCGTGGCAAGGGCATGAACGAGGCGGTGCTGCAGAACGCGCTGATGCCGTTCTATTCCACCAAGCGCAATGGCACGGGGCTCGGGTTGGCGCTTACCCGCGAAATCGTCGAGGCGCATGGTGGGCGCGTGTCGCTGCAGAACCGCCGCGAGGGCGGTCTGTGCGTGGCGATCTTTTTGCCGGGGTGATGGGTTCGCCTGGGCCGGCCAACGGCCGGCGCTACGAATTTTTACGGGTCCATTGGGATCCGGATCAATCAACCATGGGCTCCGGATACGCCGCGGTAGCGCCGGCCGTTGGCCGGCCCAGGCGGTGCCCGGTTACTTCTTCACCGGGCGGTGCCAGCCATCAATGGTTTCCTGGCGCACGCGTGCCAGCGTCAACTTGCCTTCCGGCGCGTTCCGGGTAATCACCGAACCGGCGGCGATGGTCGCCCCGTCGCCGATCGTCACCGGCGCCACCAGCGAGCTGTTGGAGCCGATGAAGGCGTTGTCGCCGATGGTGGTCTGCGACTTGTTCACGCCGTCGTAGTTGCAGGTGATGGTGCCGGCGCCGATGTTGACCTTGCTGCCGATCACCGCATCACCCAGGTAAGTAAGGTGGTTGGCCTTGCTGCCGACGCCCAGATGGACCTTCTTGGTTTCCACGAAATTGCCCACGTGCGAACCCTCGGCCAGCACGGTACCCGGGCGCAGCCGCGCGAACGGGCCGATGTCGGCCGCGCCCTCGCTGACCACGCCGTCCAGGTCACAATGCGGCTTGACCACCGTGCCGGCGGCCAGCTTGACGTCCTTGAGCCGGGTGAACGGGCCGATGCTGACCCCGTCGCCCAGTTCAACGGTGCCTTCCAGGATCACGTTGACGTCGATCTGCACATCGCGGCCGACCGTGACCGTGCCCCGGATATCCAGCCGCGACGGGTCGATCACCCGTGCGCCCTGCGCGCACAGCGCACGCACTTCGCGCAGCTGCCACGCGCGTTCGAGCTGCGAGAGCTGCCAGGGGTCGTTGGCACCCTCGGCCTCCTGCGCGTCGGCCACGAAGGCCATGTCGGCGGGCGTGTAGTCCGCTGCGGCGGACGCGAACACATCGGTCAGGTAGTACTCGCCCTGCGCGTTGCTGTTGGACAGCTGCGACAACCAGGTGCGCAGCGCGGTCGATTCGGCGGTGATGATGCCGGTGTTGATGGTGCGGATGGCCAGCTGTTCGTCGGTCGCGTCCTTCTGCTCGACGATGGCGCCGACCTTGCCTTCGGCATTGCGTACGATCCGGCCATAGCCGGTCGGGTTGAGCATATCGGCCACCAGCACGGCCAGGCGGCCCGGCTGGGCCAGGAGGTGGCGCAGGGTATCCACCTGGATCAGCGGCACATCGCCGTACAGCACCAGCACCGTGGCCGCATCGGGCACCTGCGGCATGGCCTGCTGCACGGCATGGCCGGTGCCCAGCTGCTGGGTCTGTTCGGCCCACTGCAGGTCCGGCTGGTCGGCGAACGCCGCGCGCACCGCTTCACCACCGTGGCCGTACACCACATGGATGGCGTCGGGCCGCAGCTGGCGCGCGGTATCGATCACATGGGCCAGCATCGGGCGGCCGGCAATCGGCTGCAGCACCTTGGGCAGGTCCGACTTCATGCGCTTGCCAGCGCCGGCGGCGAGGATGATGACGTGCAGGGCTTGGGTCATGGGGATGGAGGGTGATCAAAGGTGACGACTGCGATTCTAGAACGCCCGCCGTCAATGTGCCGCCTTTCCGGTACGCAGAAACAACAACGCCGGCAGAAGCCGGCGTTGTCGCATGCAGCGGTAAGCGCTGGAACTCAGTGCTTGAGGGTCTTGCGCAGGCGCTCCAGCGCCTGCAGCTGGACCACGGCTTCGGCCAGCTTCTGCTGGGCTTCGGCCACTTCCATCGCTTCGCCACGGTTGGCCAGGATGCGCTCGGCTTCTTCCTTGGCCTTGCGGACCGAGGTTTCGTCGATGTCCTGCGCGCGGATCGCGGTGTCGGCCAGCACGGTCACGACCTGCGGCTGCACCTCGAGGATGCCGCCGGAGATGGCGAAGTCCAGCTGTTCGCCATTCGGGGTGGTGACCACCACCTTGCCCGGCTTGAGCCGGGTGATCAGCGGGGCGTGCTTGGGCGCGATGCCCAGTTCGCCAAGCTCACCCGTAGCCACGACCAGAGTCGCTTCACCACGGAAGATTTCCTGCTCGGCGCTGACGATGTCGCAACGGATGGTGCTCATGATCAGGCCTTCTCAGCCATCTTCTTGGCTTTCTCGACCGCTTCTTCGATGCTGCCGACCATGTAGAACGCCTGCTCCGGCAGGTGGTCGTATTCGCCGTCGACGATGGCCTTGAAGCCGCGGATGGTGTCCTTCAGCGACACGTACTTGCCCGGAGAGCCGGTGAACACTTCGGCCACGTGGACCGGCTGGCTGAAGAAGCGCTCGATCTTGCGGGCGCGCGACA
>Ga0160430_100177_pt1 | contig 47796 bp, 41 predicted proteins | sample HID1971I_E0MG_FD_108274 | JGI IMG/M metagenome (GOLD analysis project Ga0160430, IMG submission 108274) | Enriched millipede-associated microbial communities from UW Madison campus, WI, USA - HID1971I_E0 MG | ecosystem: Host-associated > Arthropoda: Insects > Digestive system > Unclassified ...
GGATCGGGAGGAAGCGGTCGCCGTCCTTGCGCCCGAGCATGTCGTGGGCGACGTTGGTCCGGACGAAGCCGAGCCCCATCTCCACCAGGCTCTGGAAGCGTCCGGGAACGACCTTCATGCGGCGGGTGCCGAGCCAGAGGATCAGGACCACGGCGATCACCGCGAGCAACTGGACCAGGTGGATCCGGTTGACGGGGATGGGACCTACGTGGAAGAGGATCTCCGGAAAGAAATCGTCGATCGAAGGGCCGTGGAACTCGCCGTCGGAGGCGAGTCGGGGGGTCAGGGTCGCAGCAAGATTAAACAGCGCGGGCTCCAGCTTCGGGGCACCGGTCTAAACCGGGGCGACGATGGTCGGTGTGCTACACAGCGCAAGCGCTCGCGGGCGAGCGGCGGGCACGTCTCAACAGTATCAGAATCTGAGGGTCCCCTAAGACCGCGGACCCTCCTCGAGGGGCTCGTCATCGACCTTGTTCGCCGCTCCCGGGGCGCGATCCTCCGGCACCTCGGTCGGCAGGGTCGCATCGCTGACGTTCGGCAGGCGCATGCGGGTCAGCACGATCACGTCGATCGCGAGCGACATCAGCACTCCGGCGACGATCGAGAGGAAGAACACCATGGGGTGCAGCCACGGCTGTCCCGCGAGCAGGATCATCGCCACGACGAAGAGGCCGAGCTTGAGGAGCCAGCCCCCGAGCACGATCGCGAAGAAGAGCTGCACGTAGATCGGATCGCCGTACCAGCGGTTCGCGATGAGGATGCTGATGCCGGTGATCGCCAGGAAGACGGCGGCCAGGAGGACGCCGAGGAGGCCGCTGACGAGCCCCTCCCCCTGCGCGACCAGGTAGCCGATGCCGCCGGCGACGACGGCCAGCACGGCGGTCGCCACCGCCGACCAGATGAGGGTGCGACGCAGGATCGGCGTGCTGGAAACGGGGCTCGGGCTCATCAGGACTCCACGGGTGTCGGGTCGGTTGCGGCGGCCGCTGCGCTCTTCCTGCGGCGGGTGGGGCTCAGGGTGACGACGAGGCAGGCGGCGATGCCCACGATGCCGAAGCCGACGCCCGGCAGGTACTGGCCGGGCCAGTCCTCCCGCGCTCCGACGTACATCAGCAGGACGGCGAGCGAGATCACGGCCGTCCAGGCGTAGAAGATGAGGACCGCGTCGCGGTCCCGGTGGCCCAGGTCGAGCATCCGATGATGCAGGTGCTTGCGATCGGGCGAGAACGGCGAGCGGCCCGCGCTCATGCGCCGCAGCACGGCGAGGCCGAAGTCGAGCAGGGGCAGCAGGACCACGAGCAGCGGCAGCAGGATGGGCAGGAAAGCACCGACCAGCTGGGAGCGTCCGACGCGCTCGGGGTCCAGGGCCGAGGGGTCCATCTGCCCCGTGATCGCGATCGCCGACGTCGCCATCAGCAAACCGATCACCAGGGCGCCGGAGTCGCCCATGAACAGCTTCGCCGGGCTCCAGTTCAGAGGCAGGAATCCGAGGCACGCGCCGATCAGGACGGCGGCGATGAACGTGGACAGGTTGAAGTAGCTGGAGGCGCCGGAGTCACGCGTGAAGATGTAGGAGTAGGCGAAGAACACGCCGTTCGAGATGAGGCACACGCCCGCGACGAGGCCGTCGAGCCCGTCGATGAAGTTCACGGCGTTCATGACGATCACGATCGCGAACATCGTGATCGTGATGCTCAGCCAGCTGGAGACCACGATCAGATCGCCGAACGGCAGCGACAGGATCTGCAGGCCGCCGCCCACCGTGATGAGGCCGGCCGCCAGGAACTGCGCACCGAGCTTGATCATCCAGTCGATGTCCCACAGGTCGTCCACCACGCCGATGATCGCGATCAGCAGCGCCGCGCCCAGGATCGACCACATGGTCTGCGGCGGGATCCAGATGCTGTGGAAGAACGGGTTGATCGCCGAGAACCCGAAGGCCGCGGCGATGCCGAGGAAGATCGCCACTCCGCCGAGGCGCGGGGTGGGCGTGGTGTGCACGTCCCGCTCGCGGATGCCCGGGTACAGCTTGAAGCGGAGACTCAGCCGCCACACCACCCAGGTCAGCGCGAAGGTGATCGCGGCTGTGATGAGGATCGTGGCGAGATACTGCTTCACGAATCCGCGTCCTGCTGCTCCTCCGCATGCGCGTGGTCCTCGGGCTGCTCCTCGGGCTCGAGCAGATCGCCGAGCACCTCCTGCAGCTGCTCGCGCGTCACGGCGCCGTCACGGAGGATGCGCACGGTCGCGGGTTCGGCGTCGGGGCGGACGAGCGAGGTCGCGTCGACGATGGTGGAGGCGATGCCGTCCTTGCTCAGCCCGTCGGCGAGGTAGACCGCGACGCTGTCGCCCAGCATCTTCTCGGCGTCGTACGCCGAGATGGCCGCGGGTTGACCCGTGAGGTTCGCGCTGGAGACCGCGAGCGGGCCGGTCTCGGCCAGCAGCTCCAGGGCCACGCGCCCCTCCGGCATCCGGACGGCCACGGTGCCGAGGGTCTCCCCCAGGTCCCACACCAGGGACGGCTGGGCGGGCAGGACGATGGTGAGCCCACCGGGCCAGAACGCCTCGACCAGGCGCTCCACGGGCTCGGGGACGGACTCGGCCAGAGCGGCGAGCGTCTCCTTCGTGCCGATCAGCACGGGCGGCGGCTGGTCGCGGCCTCGCCCCTTGGCGTCGAGCAGTCGCTGGACCGCGGCCGGGGAGAAGGCGTCGGCGGCGACGCCGTACACGGTGTCTGTGGGCATGACGATGAGGTCGCCACGGCCGATCGCCTGGCGCGCATTGCGCATGCCGGCGAGCAGCTGCGACTCGTCGCGGCAGTCGAAGATGGTTGACATGACGGTTCGATTCTATGCGGCGCGGGTGTTGCAGATGCTCGGAGGCGCCTGATCAGGGCCTGAGCGCGGTCGTGGCGCGGTCGCGCAGCGTGAGATCGCGATGCGTCGCCGGCGCCCGCCACCCGTCGGCGGTGAGGATCTCGCGGATCGCCTCGCCCTGCAGCTCGCCGTGCTCGATCACGAGGAGACCGCCCGGGCGCAGCAGATCCCGCGCCCGCGAGCTGAGCACGCGCACGATGTCGAGGCCGTCCTCTCCGCCGTAGAGCGCCAGCGCGGGGTCGAAGAGCCGGACCTCGGGATCGCGGGGGATCGCGGCGTCGGGGACGTACGGCGGGTTCGAGATGACGACGGACGCCGTGCCGTCCAGCTCAGGGAACGCCTGCCCCAGATCGGACAGGACGAGCGTGAGGTTCTCGACGCCGGCGACGTTCCGGCTCGCCCAGGCGTGCGCGTCCTCCGAGAGCTCGGCGGCGAAGATGCGGGCATGCGGGACCTCGGTGGCCATCGCGAGGGCGATCGCCCCGCTGCCGGTGCCGAGATCGATGCCGATCGGGGCCGGGTCGGCCGCGTTCAGCAGCGCATCGATCGCATACTGCACGACGGTCTCGGTCTCCGGTCGCGGGACGAAGACGCCCGGTCCGACCGCCAGTTCGAGATGACGGAACGGCGCGGTCCCCGTGATGTGCTGCAGGGGCTCACGGGTCGCCCGTCGCGCGACCAGGGCGTCCAGCGCCTCCACCGCGTCGTCGTCGACCCCGTCGCCGCGGATGATCGCGGCCTGCACCTCGCCGCGGCGAAGATCGAGCGCATGACCGGCGAGGAGCTCGGCGTCGACCAGAGGATCCGGGACGCCGGCGTCGGCCAGGCGCTGGGCGGCGGCGCGCACGATCGCGGCGAGGGAGGTGTCGGGCATGGGTTCCAGCGTAGAGTGCTGACGGCCGTCACAAAGCCGACCGCGAAGGCCCCCTCACGTAGGCTGGACCGGCAGCGACCCCCGCACAGGAAGGCTCCTCATGCCCGGAATCCACTCCGACATCACGACCGCGTTCGGCAACACCCCGCTCGTGCGTCTGAACCGCGTGACCGAGGGCCTGGGAGCCACCGTCCTCGCGAAGCTCGAGTACTACAACCCGGCCTCCAGCGTGAAGGACCGCATCGGCATCGCCATGATCAACGCGGCCGAGGCATCGGGCGAGCTGACCCCCGGCGGCACGATCGTGGAATCGACCAGCGGCAACACCGGCATCGCCCTCGCGATGGTCGGCGCTGCGCGCGGCTACCGGGTCATCCTGACGATGCCCGCCTCGATGTCCAAGGAGCGCCGCGTCCTGCTGAAGGCCTTCGGCGCGGAGATCGTGCTCACCGACCCCACCAAGGGCATGAGCGGCGCGATCGAGGAGACCAAGCGCATCGTCGCCGAGACCCCCGGCGCCATCTGGATCCGCCAGTTCGAGAACGCCGCGAACCCGCAGATCCACCGCGAGACCACGGCACAGGAGATCCTCCGCGACACCGACGGCGCGGTCGACATCCTCGTCGCGGGCGTCGGCACCGGCGGCACCGTGACCGGCACCGGCCAGGCACTGAAGGCAGCGAAGCCCAGCGTGCAGGTCATCGCCGTGGAGCCCAAGGACTCCCCCGTGCTCACCGAGGGACACCCCGGCCCGCACAAGATCCAGGGCATCGGCCCGAACTTCGTCCCCGACGTGCTCGACCGCGAGGTGCTCGACGAGATCCTGACGGCCGAGTTCGAGGAGTCGCTGCGGGTCGCGCGCGACCTCGCGGCGAAGGAGGGACTGCTGGTCGGCATGTCCTCCGGAGCGGCCGTCGCCGCCGCGCTGAAGGTCGCCGCGCGGCCCGAGAACGCCGGCAAGACGATCGTCGTGGTCATCCCGGACACCGGTGAGCGCTACCTCTCCACCGCGCTGTTCGAGGACCTGCGCGAAGACTGAGACCGTCGATGGGCATGATCGGGCGAATGCGCGAGGACATCGCGGCGGCTCGCCTCCGTGATCCGGCTGCGCGCAGCGCCGTCGAGGTGGCTCTGTTGTATCCGGGGCTCCACGCCATCTGGGCGCACCGCGTCTCGCACGCGCTGTGGCGGCGCCGGCTGCGGCTGCTCGCGCGCGCCGGATCCCAGGTCTCGCGCTGGTTGACCGGGATCGAGATCCATCCCGGCGCGAGGATCGGACGCCGCTTCTTCATCGACCACGGCATGGGCGTCGTGATCGGCGAGACGAGCGAGGTGGGTGACGACGTGATGCTGTACCACGGCGTGACCCTCGGCGGACGCACGCGGACGTCGGGCAAGCGGCACCCCACCCTCGGGGACGGTGTCGCTGTCGGTGCCGGAGCGAAGATCCTCGGTCCCGTGACGATCGGGCCAGGCTCCGTGGTCGGCGCGAACGCGGTGGTCACTCGCGACGCCCCGGCGGACAGCATCCTCGTCGGCGTTCCTGCCAAGCCTCGACAGCGCCACGTCGGTGAGGACACGCGGGCTCTCCTGACCGCCCCCGACTACGCGATCTGAGCGGCGACGCGCAGGACTAGCGGCGACGGCCCTTGGCGGCGTCGACCTTCTTGCGCAGGAAGATCAGCGGGAGCACGACACTGCCGACCGCGGTGATCAGCCACACGATGACCGACCCGAGCAGCCAGCCGGTCAGGTCCGTGATGCGCAGACCACCGATGGGGAGCAGCACGACCACGACGAGCGAGATGAGCGTCGAGAAGATCCCGATGCCTCCCATCAGCACCGGCGCGTAGCGATCGGCGAGCTTTCCGACCCACGGCGCGAGCACGCTCTGCAGGATCGCGAAGATCAGGATGCAGATGACGAAGCCCCACCACTTGTCCCACTCGATCTGGAACCCGTCGAGGAGGAGGTCGGCGGCGATGAGGCCGAGACCGGCGGACACGACGTACATCAACCCGCGGAACAGGAGTGTGATCACGCGCCTGAGCCTAGCGCCCCACGCGCCGCGCGTGCGGACAGCGACGCTCCGACGGACATCCGCGTCGCCGGGGACGACGACGGCGCCGAGTCACACCCCGGAAGGAGCATGGCCCGGCGCCGTCCTGAGGGCGGGTCAGTGGCGCGCGCGTGAGCGACGTGCGGCCGCCCACGCACCGGCCAGCAGCAGAGCGAGACCGACGACGGCCGCCGTGCCCGCCGGGAACGACGAACCCGTCTGAGCCAGGTCACCGTTCGCGGGGGCGTGCGTCGGGGGCGTCGCCGGAGGCGTCGAGCTCGCCGGGGGCGTCGGGGGCGTCCGCGGGTGCACGACCGTCGGGTTCTCGACCGTGACGGCCACGGGCTGCGACGCATCGGTCACGGTGACGGTCGCGGTCGGACCGACATCCGCACCGGCGACGCGGAACGTCGGGCGGCCGTACTGCACGACACCGTCGGCGACCGTGACATCCGCGGGGCGGGCCTCCGTGAGCGTCACGGCGGTGCCGACGGGGATGTCCTCGGGAAGCGCGGCCGTCCGGCCGTCTGCGATCGAGAGGTCGCCCCGCACCGTGTCGCCGTCCACGCCGTATTCGTAGTGCACCGTGTAGGCGGTGCCGTCGGGCAGGAGGGCTGCCCCGTCCCCGGTGACGTGCTTGGTGACCGACAGGTTCCCCGTCGGGACGGTGGCACGGTCGGCGACGTTCTCGAGCACCAGTGCGACCGGGTCGCTGCTGCCCGGGGTGATCGCATACGTGCCGTCGCCGTTGTCCACGACCCCTGCACCCGTGATCGTGTGGGTCCCCCACGCGACTCCGTCGATCGCGGGGATGTCGATCTCCGAGATCACGAAGGTCGATCCGATCGGATAGCGCTCCGACATCGCACGATTCCCCTCGCCGACCGTGATCGGCAGGGTGCGCGTCTCGCCGGCCACCTCGTACTCCACGGTGAACACGGTGCCCGCCGGGACCGACGACGCCGCGTCGCCCGAGACGGACTTCGCGATCGAGAACCGCGTGTACGCGTCGCCGTCGCCGATGCCTCCGCCGAACCCGGTGTAGGTGAAGCTGCCGCTGGCCTTCGTCGACTGCACCAGAGCATCGTTCCGATAGGTGTCGCCGCGGAAGAAGGCGCCGTCCGGGGCCGTGAGGTACTGGATCTGGTAGACGCGCTTCTGGTCGGCAGGAACGTTGCCGACGATGAGCGAGAACGACTTCTGTCCGGCGGCGTAGGTGTTCTCGACGATGTCCGCGGCGGGTACGCCGACGGCGGGACCGGCGAGGTTCCCGTCTTCGTCGACCGGCCGCCAGGAGACGTCGAGGGAGCCCACCAGGCTGTGGCTCTCGGCATCGGGGCCGCCCGGCATGAGGGTGTCGGCGACCGTGAACCGGCCGTCCTCCGCCAGGCCGCTCGGCACGCTGATCATCCAGCCCCAACGGCCGTCCTGCGCCGACTGCCAGCCGACCTTGGCGGCCGAGACGACGGCACGATCGGGCAGCTGGACGATGCCGCCCTCGCCGGGGATGTCGGCCAGGATCGGCGCGCCGCCGCCCTCGAACGCGAGCGTCGACGCGGTGGTCGCCGCGACGGCCTCCGCCTTGAACCACACGCTTCCGTGCACGTCGTCACGGTCGTTGACGAAATCGGTCAGCGTGCAGGTGAGCACGGGCGGGTCATCGTCGCTGACCACGCACGACCCGACCACGTCGCCGGCGGCGTTCTTCAGCTCGAACGCGGCATCGACGACGCGGCGGAGCTCGGTCGGGAGGGTCATGCCGAAGGTCTCGCCGCCCACCGCGCTGTCGGGCACCGCCCAGTCGGCCGTCACGACGAGCCACTGCCCGACCCGCGTCGGACCGCCCTCCCCCTCGACGAAGGACAGCTCCACGTGGGAGATGGCATCCGGATAGGTCTCGGTCGCGGCGGTCGCCGCGGCAGCGGCGGTGAGCACGCCGATGACGGCGAGTCCGATCCCCAACGCCGCCGCGACGAAGGATAAGATTCTGCTTCTGGGCATGGTGGTGTTCCCCCCGGGCCGTGGCCCTGATCGACGAGTGTCGACAGTAACGTGTTACCTGCGACCTCTTCAGGGTATACGAATGCCCGGCACCTGCCTGAATACCGGCAGAGCCCGCGGGGGGCGGAACGGGGCGTCAGGAATCGGCGCCGACGGCGGCGAGACGAGCCTCTTCGTCGGCGGTGATCGCGCTCTCGATCAGCGGGTCGAGGGCGCCGTCCATGACCTGATCGAGGTTGTACGCCTTGAACCCGGTGCGGTGATCCGCGATCCGGTTCTCCGGGAAGTTGTACGTGCGGATGCGCTCGGAGCGGTCCATGCCGCGGATCTGCGATCGGCGGGCGTCGGAGGCCGCGGCGTCGAGCTCCTCCTGCTGCCGCGCGAGCAGACGGGCGCGCAGCACGCGCATGCCCGCCTCGCGGTTCTGCAGCTGGGACTTCTCGTTCTGCATGGAGACGACGATCCCCGTGGGGACGTGCGTGATGCGCACGGCGGAGTCCGTGGTGTTCACGGACTGCCCGCCGGGCCCGGAGGAGCGGAACACGTCGATCTTCAGATCGTTCTGGTCGATCTGGATCTCTTCCGGCTCGTCCACTTCCGGGAAGACCAGCACACCCGTGGTCGAGGTGTGTATGCGTCCCTGCGACTCGGTCGCGGGGACGCGCTGCACGCGGTGTACACCGCCCTCGTACTTCAGGTGGGCCCAGACGCCCTGCGCGGGATCGGAGGACGAGCCCTTGATCGCGACCTGGACGTCCTTGTAGCCGCCGAGGTCGGACTCGTTGCGCTCGAGCAGCTCCGTCTTCCAGCCCTTGGACGCCGCGTACTGGATGTACATCCGCAGCAGATCGGCGGCGAACAGCGCGGACTCCGCACCGCCCTCCCCCGCCTTGATCTCCATGATCACGTCACGGGCGTCATCGGGATCGCGAGGGATCAGCAGACGCCGCAGACGCTCCTGCGAGGTCTGCAGCTCCTCCTCCATCGCCGGGATCTCGGCTGCGATCGACTCGTCCTCGCGGGCGAACTCGCGGGCGGTCTCCAGGTCGTCGGTCGCGGCGACCCAGGCCTCATAGGCCGCGACGATCCGCGACAGCTCGGCGTAGCGACGGTTCACGCGCTTCGCACGGGCGGCATCGGCGTGCACCGCCGGGTCGGAGAGCTCCTCCTGCACCCGGCGATGCTCGTCGATCAGAGTCTGGACGGACTCGAACACGGCTCAGCCGCTCAGCGGATGTTGTTGTCGTGCCCGTGCGCGCCCGAGGGCAGCGTGGGGATCGACTTCTGCATCTGCACGAGGAACTCGACGTTCGAGTTGGTCTCCTTGAGCTTGCCGAGCACGACCTCGAGGGCCTGCTGCTGGTCGAGGCCGGCGAGGGCGCGACGCAGCTTCCACGTGATCTTGACCTCGTCGGCCGAGAGCAGCATCTCTTCGCGGCGGGTGCTGGACGCGTTCACGTCGACCGCCGGGAAGATGCGCTTGTCGGCGAGGGCGCGGGACAGGCGGAGCTCGCTGTTGCCGGTGCCCTTGAACTCCTCGAAGATGACCTCGTCCATCTTGGAGCCGGTCTCGACCAGCGCCGTGGCGAGGATCGTGAGGGATCCGCCGTTCTCGATGTTGCGCGCCGCGCCGAAGAAGCGCTTGGGCGGGTACAGCGCCGAGGCGTCGACACCACCGGTGAGCACACGACCGGAGGCCGGGGCCGCCAGGTTGTACGCGCGGCCGAGGCGGGTGATCGAGTCGAGCAGCACGACGACGTCGCGGCCGAGCTCGACCAGACGCTTCGCGCGCTCGATGGCGAGCTCCGCGACCGTGGTGTGGTCTTCGGCCGGACGGTCGAACGTCGAGGCGATGACCTCGCCCTTGACCGAGCGCTCCATGTCGGTGACCTCTTCGGGGCGCTCGTCGACGAGCACGACCATGAGGTGGACCTCGGGGTTGTTCTGCGCGATCGCGTTGGCGATCTGCTGCAGGACGATCGTCTTGCCGGCCTTCGGCGGCGCGACGATGAGACCACGCTGGCCCTTGCCGACCGGGGCGACCAGGTCGATGATCCGCTGCGTGAGCTTCTCCGGAGCGGTCTCCAGACGCAGGCGCTCCTGCGGGTAGAGCGGGGTCAGCTTGCCGAACTCCACGCGGGTGGCCGCGTCGTCGACCGACAGGCCGTTGATCGAGTCGACCTTGACCAGCGCGTTGTACTTCTGGCGGCCCTGCTGCTCGCCCTCGCGGGGCTGCTTGATCGAGCCGACGACGGCGTCGCCCTTGCGCAGGTTGTACTTCTTCACCTGTCCGAGGGACACGTACACGTCGCTGGGGCCGGCGAGGTAGCCGGTCGTGCGCACGAAGGCGTAGTTGTCGAGGACGTCGAGGATGCCGGCGATCGGGATCAGGACGTCGTCCTCGCCGATCTCGGTGTCGAACTCATCGGTCGGGGCGCCGCTGCGGCGCTTGTTGCGCTGACGGTTGCGGCTGTTGCCACCGGCCTGGTCGTCCTCGGCCGCGGGCTGTGCCTGCTGCTCCTGCGCGGCGCCGTTCTGGCCACGTCCGCGGTTGCGGCTGCGACTGCGGTTGCGGCCGCGTCCGCCCTGCTCCTCGCCACCGTCGGAGGAGTCGGCGCCGTCGTTGCCGTTGTTCTGCGCGTTGTCGTTCTGGGCGCCGTTGTTCTGCGACCCGTTGTTCTGCGCGTTGCCGTTGTTCTGCGGGTTGCCGTTGTCGGCGGGCGCGGCGTCGGCTGCGGCGTCCGTCGCGGGCTTGGCCGCGGGAGCCTCGGCATCGGCGGCCGGCTTCTGGGCGCGTCCACGTCCGCGTCCGGTCGTCTTGGGTGCGGCCTCGGCCGGCGCCTCGGTCGCGCTTTCGGCGGCAGGTGCCTCTGCGGGCGCGGCGTCCGCGGCCGGAGCCTCGGCGTCGGCCTTCTTCGCACGGCTGCGACGCGGGGCCTTCGCCTTCGGTGCCGCCTCGGCCGTCTCGGCGCCGGCAGCAGCCTCGGACGAGGCCTCCGCCTTCGGTGCCTTCTCGGCCTTCTCTGCCTTCGCGGACTCGGCCTTCTCGGCCTTCGCCGCCGCCGTGGCGGTGCTCGCGCGACGCGGTGCGCGCTTGCGCGGCGCGGTCTCGGTCGACGACTCCGCGGTGGCCGCGGGTGCTTCCACGGCCGGAGCCGACTGATCGTTCTGGGTCTCGGAGAGGTTCTCCACGAGTACTCCCTTATATGTCATGGGGAATGAGCGTTGAACGCACACAACGGGTGCTGCGCACGATCGCACGGGCTGACGCTCGGCGCCAGCCAGCCTCGGCACTTGTGCCTCAGGGGTTTGCGTGCGGGTCTTGCAAGAGTTGCAATGGGGCCAGATTCACGTAGTTACGTGGAGCCCTCCGCTCGAGTCCCCACTGTACCACCACGGACGTCGACTGCGAGCAGGAGCGCCTCCCACGGGGTGTCGGTGACTCGATCGGCCAGCTCGACCGCGTCCTGACGGCTGCCCGGCCCGTCGGCGAGCACGAGCACGCTCGGCCCGGCACCGGAGACGACGGCAGCGAAGCCCTCCGCGCGGAGCGCCTGGACGAGGCGCTGCGTCTCGGGCATGGCCTCGGCACGGTAGTCCTGGTGCAGGCGGTCCGCCGTCGCGTCGAACAGGAGCTCGGGGCTCTGCATCAGGGCGGCGACCAGCAGGGCGGAACGCGAGAGGTTGAAGACGGCATCCGCCGTGGACACCTGCGGCGGCTGCAGCGACCGCGCCTGAGAGGTGGACATCGTGTAGGCCGGGACCAGGACGAGCGGCGAGACGCCGCGGTGCACGAGGAGCTTCTTGTGCTGGGGGCCGCGTTCGCCCATCCAGGCGATCGTCAGACCGCCGAAGAGCGCGGGGGCGACGTTGTCGGGATGCCCTTCCAGCTCGGTGGCGAGACGCAGCAGGGCGGCGTCGTCGATCTCCACATCGCCCTCGAGCAGCCCCTTCGCCGCGAGCACTCCGGCGGCGACGGCGGCACCGGACGACCCGAGTCCGCGACCGTGCGGGACCCCGTTCTCGGCGACGATGCGCAGGCCCGGAGCCGGACGGCCGGCGTCGGCGAACACGTAGTCGATCGTGCGCACGATGAGGTTGGACCCGTCGCGCGGGATCTCGCCCGCACCGGAACCGGTCACCTCGATCTCGAGCTCGCCCGCGGGCAGCGCCGTGACCTGGAGCGTGTCGTAGACGCTGAGCGCCAGACCCAGCGTGTCGAAGCCCGGTCCGAGGTTCGCGCTCGTCGCGGGCACCCGCACCTCGACGGTGCGTCCCTCGAACGCGTACCCGTCGACGGAGGCGAGGGCTTCGGCCATCGTCACTCGCCTTCCACCCGGAGCACGGACACGACCTTCGCCACGACGGCGCTGTCGGCCAGCGAGTCGACCGTCGCGCTGAGCGCCTGCTCGGTCGCGCGGTGGGTGCCGATGATCAGGCGCGCGGTCGGCTCGTCCTCGCCCTCGACGGTCTGCACGACCGTCGCGACCGAGACGCCGCCGTCGCTGAGGATGCCGGCGACCGTGGCGAGCACGCCCGGCGCGTCGGAGACCTCGAGGGTGATCTGGTAGCGGGTGGTGACGTGCCCGATCGGCACGACCGGCAGGTTCGCACGGGTGGACTCGCCCACTCCGACGCCGCCGGCGATGTGACGGCGGGCGGCGGAGACGACGTCGCCGAGCACGGCGGACGCGGTCTGCACGCCACCCGCTCCGGCGCCGTAGAACATGAGGGATCCGGCGGCCTCGGCCTCGACGAAGACCGCGTTGTTGGCGCCGTGCACGGAGGCGAGGGGGTGCGAGTTCGGCACCAGGGCCGGGTACACGCGCACCGAGATCGACTCGGCGCCGTTCGCCTCGATGCGCTCGCAGACGGCGAGCAGCTTGATGACGAAGCCGGCGGCGCGGGCCTCCTCGATCATGGAGGCCGTGATCGAGGTGATGCCCTCACGGTAGACGGCCTCGAGCGGCACGGCGGTGTGGAACGCGAGGCTGGCGAGGATGGCCGCCTTCTGCGCGGCGTCGTAGCCCTCGACGTCGGCGGTCGGGTCGGCCTCGGCATACCCGAGACGCTGGGCATCCGCCAGCACGTCGGCGAAGTCGGCGCCCTCCGTGTCCATCCGGTCGAGAATGTAGTTCGTGGTGCCGTTCACGATGCCCATGATGCGCACGACGCGGTCGCCCGCGAGCGAGTCGCGCAGCGGACGGATGATCGGGATCGCACCGGCGGCGGCGGCCTCGTAGTACACGGAGGCGCCCACACGGTCGGCGGCCTCGAACAGCTCGGGACCGTGGGTCGCCAGCAGCGCCTTGTTGGCGGTGACGACGTCGGCGCCGGAGCCGATCGCCTGGAGGATGCTCGTGCGGGCCGGCTCGATGCCGCCGATGAGCTCGATCACGATGTCGGCGCCCACGATCAGGGACTCGGCATCGGTGGTGAAGAGCTCCTTGGGCAGCTCCACATCGCGCGGCGCATCCACATCGCGCACCGCGATGCCGGCGAGCTCCAGCTCGGCGCCCGCTCGGTCGGCCAGCTCGTCGCCGTGGCGCAGCAGGAGGGCCGCGACCTGCGAGCCGACCGCTCCGGCGCCCAGCAATGCCACACGAAGTCGTCGGTAGTCAGTCATGGTTGCTCCTTCGGGGGTGGGTCATCGGTCTCCCTCGGGGGCGTTCGCCCCGTCGATGCCCGCGTCGCGGGCCAGCAGATCGTCGATCGTCTCGCCGCGCACGATGATCGTCGACCGTCCGTCGCGGACGGCGACGACCGGCGGTCGCGGCACGTGGTTGTAGTTGCTCGAGAGCGAGACGCAGTAGGCGCCCGTCGCCGGCACGGCGAGCAGATCGCCCGGTACGAGATCGGCGGGCAGGTACTCGTGGTCGACGACGATGTCGCCCGACTCGCAGTGCTTGCCGACCACGCGGCTCAGGCGCGGCTCGCCCGTCCCGGCGCGCGAGGCCAGGCGTGCGGAGTACTGCGCCCCGTAGAGCGCGGTGCGGGCATTGTCGCTCATCCCGCCGTCGACGCTGATGTAGCGACGCACGGCACCGGAGTCGATGGTCACGTCCTTCGTGGTGCCGACCTCGTAGATCGTGACGCCGGCGGTGCCGACGATGGCGCGACCGGGCTCGAACGACAGCGCGGGGACGGCGATGCCGCGTGCGGCGCAGCCCTCGGCCACCGCGGCCACGATCTCGGACGCGAGCTCGTCGATCGGGGTGGGGTCGTCGATGCGCGTGTAGGCGATGCCGAACCCGCCGCCGAGGTTGAGCTGCGGGACGGGCCCGGCTTCGAGCAGGGTGGCATGCAGATCGAGCACGCGGGATGCGGACTCGCGGAAGCCCGCGACACCGAAGATCTGGGAGCCGATGTGGCAGTGCAGCCCGGCGAGCACCAGGCCGGGGATCTCACGGATCCGGGCGACGGCCTTCTCGGCGTCAGGGAGCGGGAAGCCGAACTTCTGATCCTCATGCGCCGTGGCGAGGAAGTCGTGCGTCTCGGCGTGGACGCCGCTGATGACGCGGACCAGCACGCGCTGCGTGGCTCCGGTGCGGGCCGTGATGGCGGCGAGGCGCTCGATCTCGATCGCGCTGTCGACGATGATCGTGCCGACACCGACCTCCACCGCACGCTCGAGCTCGGCGACGGACTTGTTGTTGCCGTGGAAGCCGATGGACGCCGGTGCGACACCGGCGGCGAGGGCGACGGCGAGCTCTCCCCCGGTGCAGACGTCCACGCGCAGTCCCTCGTCGACGACCCAGCGCGCGACCGTCGTGCAGAGGAACGCCTTGCCCGCGTAGTAGACCTGAGCGGTCGTGCCGTTGTCGGCCGCCGCCCGGTCGAACGCGACCCGGAACCGCCTCGCGCGACCGCGGACCTCGTCCTCGTCCAGCACGAGCAACGGGGTGCCGTACGTGCGGGCGAGCGTCGTGGCGCTGATGCCGGCGATGTCGAGGGCTCCCTCGGCGTCCCGCACGGCGGAGGCCGGCCACACGCCGTCGGCCAGATCGTTCGCGTCCTCGGGGACGACGAGCCATTCCGGAGCGAGCGAATCGGCAGGGAGAAGCACTGATCACCAATCGTGGGAAGGATCTCGGGCGGGGCGCGCACATCGAGGCTGACCCGATTCTAGGGCACCGGCCGGATCCCCCTGGTCACGGTGACGCGCGGCGTCAAGCCCCCTGCGCCGGTTCGTCTCGGCCTCCTAGGGTGGGGGCGTGACGAACACCGAATCACGAACCGAAGCCCCCGCGCGCCCCGGGCTCGTCGCGCGCATCACCGGCCCGCTCATCGCCTGGGCGCTCGCCCGGCGCCCGGTGCGCGCGGCCCTGCTCTACAGCGAGCGACGCGGACCGATGCTCGCCGACAGCGTCACCTACCGCGCGCTCTTCAGCGTGTTCGCCGGTGTGCTGCTGGGGTTCTCGATCGCGGCGCTCTGGCTCGCCGGCAACCCGGTCGCGTGGCAGGCGATCATCGACGCCGTGCAGTCGGCCGTGCCGGGGCTCATCGGCAAAGGCGGCGTGATCGGCACGGACGCCCTGAACGCCCCCGCGTCGCTGTCGATCGCCGGCATCATCTCGCTGGTCGCCCTCATCGGCTCCGCTCTGGGCGCGATCGGGTCGCTGCGCACCGCCGTGCGCGTGCTCGCCGGGACGCTGCAGGACGACATCCTGTGGATCTGGGTGATCCTGCGCAACCTCGCGCTCGCCCTCGGCATCGGGCTCGCCTTCGTCGTCTCGGCGTTCCTCACCTTCGCCGGCCAGCTCGGGGTCACCTGGATCACCGGTCTGCTTGGCATCCCGGAGGACTCCCCCGTCGCGGCCTGGACCGTCCGGCTCGTGTCGCTCCTCGTCGTCTTCGCGCTCGACACGGCGCTCATCATCGGCGTCTTCCGTCTGCTCTCGGGCGTGCGCCCGTCGGCTCGGTCGCTGTGGTCGGGCGCCCTGCTCGGCGCCTTCGGGCTCCTCGTGCTGCAGGAGCTGTCCGGACTGTTCGTCGGCGGCGCGACGAGCAACCCGCTGCTGGCCTCGTTCGCCTCGCTGCTGGCGCTGCTGATCTGGCTGAACTTCTCCGCCCAGGTGATGCTGTTCGCCTGCGCGTACATCGTGACCGCCGAGGAGGAGACCTCGGATCGCGTGCACGCACGGTTCGCGGCGACGACGTTCGCGCAGCGCCGCATGCAGCGCGCCGAGGTCGAGGTGCAGACCGCGACCACCGAGCTCCGTGCCGCCCAGAAGGCTGCCGCGGAGGAGCGCTCGTCCTGACCCGCTCTCGCCCTGACCCGCTCTCGTTGTGACCAAAGCGGCTATTCTGGTCACAACGAGAGGAAGTCATGGACTCCCGACGCACGACGATCGCGCTGCCGCACGCCACGGTGTCGGTCCGAGAATGGCGCCCGGCCGCGGAGACGGGCCCGCCGGTGCTGCTCCTGCACGGCGGCGGCGCCGACAGCGCCGAGCTGTCCTGGGGTGAGGTCGGTCCGGCCCTCGCGGAGGCCGGACATCGCGTGCTCGCCCCCGACCACCCGGGGTTCGGGCAGAGCCCTCGTGCGGGATGGGCGCTCACGCAGGAACGACTCGTGCGCCACGTCGCGGAGCTCGTCGATGCACTCGGTCTCGCCGACTACGCCGTCGCGGGTCTGTCGCTCGGCGGCGGCATGGCGGTCGGACACCTCCTGGATCAGCCGGGCCGCGCGCGGACCGCCGTCCTCCTCGGGTGCTACGGGCTGATGCCCCGCCTCGCCGATGGCTTCCTGGGGCCGATGACGCATCTCACCTCCTTCCTCCTGCTGCGCACCGGGCTGCTCGCCAGGATGACCCGCTCGTACGCGCACAGCCGGCCCGCGATGGAGCGTGCGCTCCGTGATCTGGTCCGTGAACCGGCGTCGCGCACACCCGCGCTCGTGGACGCGGTGCTCACCGAGGCGTCGACCGGGACCGGGCTGGAGGTCTTCGGCGAATGGCAGCGCGACCAGGTGCTCTGGAACCGCCTGCGCACCGTGTACACGGATCAGCTGCCGTCCCTGCGCACGCCGGTTCTCCTGGTGCACGGGGATCGCGACAGCGGCGTCCCCCTCGCACGCGTCAGGAGCGCCGCCGACCTGCTCCCCGCCGGCGGGCTGCTGACCGTCCCCGGCGCCGGCCACTGGGTGCAGCGCGACCGCCCCGACCTCGTCATCCCCGCGATGATCGACCACCTGAGGAGGGATGATGCCCCGACCCCGCGTGCCTGACCGACGCGAGCGCATCCTCGACGCGACCGAGGCGCTCGTGCTCTCCCACGGCTTCGACGCGATGAGCGTGGCAGCGATCGCCGACCGGGCCGGTGTCGGCAAGGGCGCCGTGTACCTGGAGTTCTCGGGCAAGCACGACATCCTCGATGCGGTGCTGCAGCGCGGGAACGCGCGCATGGCCGAGCGGGTGCGTCGCGAGTACGGCGACGACCCGCGTCTCAGCGAGGCGTGCCGGGCGACCGCGCGAGCGCTGCTCGACGACCCGCTGATGACGGCGGCGTTCCTCGACGATCAGGGCGTGCTCGGCGCCCACGTCCTCGAGGTGACGGACGGTCGCTACCGCGCCCGTCACGAACGGGTGATCGCCTGGTTCCGGGATCTGCAGGAGCGGGGTCGGATCGTGGCCGACGTCGATCCGCAGGCCCTCGCGCTCGCCCTGTCGAGCACGACGATCGGGTTGCTCTCAGCCGCTCGCCTGCTCGGTCCCCTGGATCGCGCACAGCTGGAGAGCGCGATCGAGACCATCGGCCGGATGGCCGCGACGTTCGAAGGAGACTGACCATGCATCTGGAGACCTCCGGGCCCGCGGGCGCTCGACCGCTCCTGCTCCTGCACGGGGGCGGCGTCGCCGGCTGGATGTGGGACCCGCTGCGCGCGCACCTGCCCGCGGACCGCCGGGCGCTCGTGCCCGATCTCCCCGGTCACGGTCGCAGCGCGGATGCGCCCTACGTCTCGCATCGGGAGACGGTCGAGGCGCTCGCGCGCATCCTCGAGTCCGTCGATCAGCCCGCCACGGTCGTCGGATTCTCCCTGGGCGCGCAGCTCGCCGTCATGCTCGCTGCCGAGCGGCCCGATCTCGTCGAGCGGGTGGTCGTCGTCAGCGCGCAGGCCGTGCCGATGCGTGCGGTCGGACCGACTCTCGCGCTGCTCGGGGCGACCGCGGGTCTCGCGCGGAGGGAGTGGTTCGCGCGTCTCCAGGCCCGCGAGCTCTTCGTGCCGGAGGAGCATCTGGCCGACTACGTGCAGACGTCGGCGACGATCTCCCGCCAGACGCTGCTCGCCGCGGTCGAGGAGAACCTCCGCTTCGTCCCACCCGCCTCCTGGTCGGCGTTCCCCGGCTCGGCGCTGATCCTCGTGGGCGCGCGGGAGAAGAAGCTGATGGCGCGATCGGCCACTGTGCTGCACGCCCTGCTCCCCCACAGCGAGCTCGACGTGGTGGACGGGTGCGGCCATGGCATCCCGCTGCAGCGTCCGGACCTGCTCGCCCGACGGATCGAGGCGATGCCGGGGCCCGGCACCGTCTGACCCCGCGCGTGTGTCAGCTCGGGCAGACGCCCTTGTCCTGCAGCGATGCGTCGGTGACGATCGCGCCGTTCACGTCGATGTCGATCACGGCCGCGCCGTCGACGATCTCGAGCCCGGTGAGGGTGAGGCCGGCGGGGAGCTGGTCGGCGATGCACACCCGCTGCGGCTGCGTGAGGCCCTCGCCGAGCGAGCCCAGCGACGAGCCGACGCGGTCGAGGTCGATGTCGAGTCCGCCGATGCTGGCCGCGACCGGCGTCAGCTCGAGGTCGCCCTCGATCGCGCCGGGGGTGAGCGTCAGCGACAGCGGCACGTCCGCACCGAACACGGTTATCGATCCGCTCACCGTCGCGTTCGGCGCATCGAACTCGACGGACTCGACCGGCAGGTCGGTGCCGGCGAGCAGCGACGTGAACTGCGCCTGATCGATGCGGATCGTGCCGGAGGCCCCGCCCAGGTCGCCGCCGCGCAGCGGGACACCCGTCGCGGTGACATCCGCCGCCCCCGTGATGCCCTCCAGCGTGACGGAGTCGGTCGAGAGGTGCAGGGTGTCGAGGCTGCCGCCGATCAGTTGCGGGAGCAGCAGACCCTCGGTCTCGACGTCGAGCTGCTGGTCGGCGGGAAGATCGAGCTGCTCGACGACGATCGACCGCACGATGCCGGGCAGCACGGCGCGCGCGATGAACTCGGCGGCCACGACGAGCAGCGCCAGCACGACCACCACGATCAGCAGCACCCACGGCCAGCGACGGCGCGTGCGCGGCGCCGTCTCCGTCGCCTGCGCAGGGGCGGACCCGGGGATGACGAGCGTCGGGTGCTCGGCCGCGGGTTCCGGATACGGCAGGGTGTGGTTGTCGTCGCTCATGCCTGCCATCCTGCCGTACCGGAACGCGCGGCTGCGCGCACTACATGCGCTCTGGTGCGCTGACGCCCAGGAGGTCGAGCCCGTTGCGGAGCACCTGACCGGTGGCGTCGTTCAGCCAGAGACGCGTGCGGTGGACGCTCTCGATCGGGTCGTCGCTCAGCGGGATCACACGGCAGTTGTCGTACCAGCGGTGGTACAGGCCGGCGAGCTCCTCGAGGTAGCGGGCGACGCGGTGCGGCTCGCGGACCTCTGCGGCGAACGCGACGATGCGCGGGAACTCCTGCAGAGCGCCGAGCAGCGCCCCCTCGGTCTCGTGCGTGAGGGTCTCCGGGACGAACTCGGAACGGGCGATCCCGGAATCGGCGGCGTTGCGGGCCACGTTGTGCGTACGGGCGTGCGCGTACTGCACGTAGAACACGGGGTTGTCGTTCGTGCGCTTCTGCAGCAGCTCGGGGTCGAGGTCGAGCGGCGAGTCGGCAGGCGAGCGCTCCAGCGAGTAGCGCAGCGCGTCGGTGCCGAGCCAGTCGAGCAGGTCATCCATCTCGATGATGTTGCCCGCGCGCTTGCTGAGGCGGGCGCCGTTGATCGACACCATCTGGCCGATCAGCACCTCGACGTTCTTCTCCGGGTCCTGACCCGCGGCGCCGGCCACGGCCTTGAGGCGATGCACGTAGCCGTGGTGGTCGGCACCGAGCAGGTAGATCTTGTTCTCGAAGCCGCGGTCGCCCTTGTTCAGGTAGTACGCGGCGTCGGCGGCGAAGTAGGTGTACTCGCCGTTCGAGCGGCGGATGACGCGGTCCTTGTCATCACCGAAGTCGGTCGTGCGCACCCACACGGCGCCCTCGTCGTCGAAGACGTGGCCCTGCTCGCGCAGACGGTCGACGGCCTGGTCGATCAGGCTCGTGCCGGAGGCATCCTTCGCGTGCAGCGTGCGCTCGGAGAACCAGACGTCGAACGGCACGTTGAACCGGTCGAGCGAGTTCTTGATCTCGGCGAGCTGGAACTCGTAGGCGAGCTCCATCGCGACGCTCGGCTGCTCCGCTTCCGGGAGCTCCAGCAGGTCGGGGCGCGCGTCGAGGACACGACCGGCGAGGGTCGTGATGTACTCACCCGGGTAGCCGCCCTCCGGGGTGGGCTCGCCCTTCGCGGCCGCGAGCACCGAGCTGGCGAAACGCTGCATCTGGGCACCCGCGTCGTTGATGTAGTACTCGCGCACGGCGTTCGCACCGCTCGCGAGGAGCAGACGCACGATCGAGTCGCCGAGCGCCGCCCACCGGGTGTGCGCGATGTGCAGCGGCCCCGTCGGGTTGGCGGAGACGAACTCGACGTTCACGCTCACGCCCGCCTGCGACGTGTTCGTGCCGTAGGCGGCGCCGGCGTCGACGATCACCTTCGCCAGCGCGCCGGCGGCAGCCGCGTCGAGACGGATGTTGATGAACCCGGGACCGGCGACCTCGGCGCTCGCGATGCCGTCCACGGCGGCGAGGCCGTCGACGATCTGCTGGGCGAGCTCGCGCGGGTTCGTGCCGAAGGGCTTGGCCAGACGCATGGCGATGTTGGAGGCCCAGTCGCCGTGGTCGCGGTTGCGCGGACGCTCCAGCACGATGTCGGCCGCGGTGAGCTCCAGCGGCTCGCCGGGACGTCGTTCCTCGGCGATCGGTGCGAGGACGGCCAGGAGGGCTGCGGCAAGCGTTTCGGGGTTCATAGCCTCCCCAGTTTACGGGGGTCGCACGGCCCACCCGGACGACGCCGGGCGCGCGGAATTTGCGTTCGCCCCGCAGTGATCTACTCTCATGCCATGAAGGCCGCCGCCACCCGCCATCGACTGCGCACCGCAGGGGTCGCCATCGCCCTGCTCCTGGCCGTCGCGGCGGGTGTTCTCGGCATGTGGCGGCCCTGGACTCCGCTGCCCTCCACCGCACCGGTCGGCGCCCCTGTCGACGGAGCCGCCGCGGCACCGGAAGCCATCGCCCCCGCGCCTCTCGCCTTGCCCGATCACCCCACCGTGCTGGTGTTCGGAGACTCGTGGACGTACGGCTCGGCCGCGACCACGCCGACCCTCGGATACGCCTACGTCCTCGCCGAGCTGCTCGACGGCGAGACCATCGTGAACGGCGTCCGCGGCAGCGGCTACCTCAAGCCCGGGATCGACGGTCCCACGTTCGGCGAGCGCGTCGCCGCGCTCGACCCCGCGCTCACGCCCGACCTCATCATCATCCAGGGCTCGATCAACGACCGCGCGCAGGGCGCCGCCGGCTACCGGGAGGCCGTGACCGCCGCCTGGGACGCGCTGGCCGCGAAGTACCCGGACGCCACGATCGTCGTGCTCGGGCCGGCACCGCACGAGCTCCCGGTGGGCACGGAGACCGCCCGCATCGACACCGACCTCGCCGAGCTCGCCGGCGCCCGCGGCTGGTGGTACAGCTCCCCCATCGCACAGGACTGGATCACCGAGCAGAACTATCTCGACGTGATCGACGTGGACCTCGGGCGCAAGCATCCTTCCACGGAAGGACACCGCTACCTGGCCGAGAAGCTCGCCACCGCACTCGACGAGCTGCGCGCCGCGCCGGTCACCGAGGCCGGCGGGTCGGAGACCACCCCCGACGAGTGATATTGTCGATCGGTACGCCTCCGTAGCTCAGTGGATAGAGCGCCGGTTTCCGGTACCGTAGGTCGCAGGTTCGACTCCTGTCGGGGGCACACGGGTTGTACGCGGATGATATGTGAATACGTACGCGTAACCCCCCGAGTACGAGAAAGGCCGCCTGGATTCAGGCGGCCTTTCTCGTACTTGGGGGCGCTTGCGACGAGAGCACCTCGCCTCACATCCACTTCTGTCGCTTGAAGATGACGTACAGAACGACCGCGAACGCAACCATGCCGCCGACGGCCAGCGGATACCCGAACGCCCAGTGGAGCTCAGGCATGTTGTCGAAGTTCATCCCATAGATCGCGCCGATGAGCGTCGGAGCGAAGAGGATCGCTGCCCAGCCGGAGATCTTCTTCATGTCTTCGTTCTGCCGCTGAGCGACGAGGGTGCCATTGACCGTGAGTATCTGCGAGAGGGAATCACGGAGCTCGCTGACCTGCGTCTCGACGCGGCTGAGGTGGTCGGCGACGTCCTGCAGATACGACTGCAGCGGCTCTGGGATGTCGTAGCGACGAAACCCCTTCCGCAGGGCCGCGAGCACCTCGGCGAGACCGGAGGTGGCCTGCTGAAGGTCGATGATCTCCTGGCTCAGGCGGTAGATGCGTTCGGTGACCGTCGCATCGCCGCGAAAAACCTGGCGTTCGATCTGTTCGCGGTCTATGGCGAGACCGCGAAGAACGGGCGCATATCCGTCGACGATGGCGTCGAGGAGGCGGTAGACGATGGCTTCGGGGCCGTGGTGCAACAGCTGCTCGCCGTCGAGGAGGGTGCGGTCGCCGCGGTCGGCGGCGCCGGACGCGTCGTCGGCGTCGAGACCGTCGATCCATCGGCCGTCCTGGCAGAAGACCGCGACAGCCTGCGGGCGCACGAGGATGTGGAACTCGGCGAAGTCGACGTCTTCCTTCGCGTCGATGTACCACGCCGACCGGACGACGAGGAAGAGGGTGTCGTCGTAGCGTTCAAGCTTCGGACGCTGCCTGGCGTGGAGGAGGTCCTCGACCAGCAGCGGGTGGAGGTCCCAGGCGCTCGCGAGTTCAGCAACGTCCTCCGTCGTCGGCTTCGGGTACAGCAAGAGCGCAGTCCGACGCTCATCCTCCTCGGTGAACGCCTGAGCACTGTCCACCGTGGTGTCGCGGGGCGCCCGGACCAGGTGGCCGTCATCGACGTACCGGGTCCGTCGCGTCGTCTCCTCGGCGGGATTCGATGCGCCGACGGTGCGGCGGCGGAACACCCCGCCGCGGCGGCGGCTCGTCTCGTCGCTCGTGGGCTGTGTCATCACGTGTCCTCTCGCTCTGTTCGGAGTATGCCGCAGATCGTGACAAGGATCAGGGAACCCGCGGCGCGAGCACCTCTTGCAGTGCCGGAGCAACGACCCGGACCAGATCTTCGACGTCCGCGTACACAAGGGTGGGCACGCCGATGATGCGACGGGCGGTGACGATGCCGACGAGCATGGCGGATGCGAGGCCCGTGCGCAGCACTGCATCCGCGTCGCCACTTGCTTGCGTGCCTTCCCGCAGGCGGGACTGGATGAAGTCACGAAGCTGGTCGTTGGCATGCTGGTTCACGATGGCACCTCTGAGCATTGCCATGAGGGGTTCAGATTCTTCGTTCGGCCCTTCCCAGGCCTGCAGGTATGCGCGGACGACCCGCTCTCCCAGGTGCTCGTCGGGGCCCTCGAAAGCAGTGTCGAAGCGGTCGAGGGCGGATGTCGGCACCGCCATCACCGCGGCGAACAGCTCTTCCTTGGAACGGAAGAACTGCATCACCTGAGACGCATCGACGCCCGCGTCTGCGGCAACGCGACGGATCGTCGTCGCGGCGAAGCCATCGGCGGCGAACCGCGCCCGGGCGGATTCCAGGACGGCGAGACGCGTGTTGCCCGGGCCTGGCCGCCGCCCGGGACGTCGAGTATTGACCGGCTTCTCCTGAGTGCTCACCCATTCAATCTACGCCTCGCCTCTCCGTTTCTCAACGTGTGTTGAGTTTTGCTGAGATCGGACGTACGCTCGCACCGACCCGAAGTCCTGGGCCGCGTCCACGAGATGAAGGAACCGCCATGTCCACCGAACAGAAGATCTTCACGCCTTCCCAGCCGCTCCCCGCCGGTCGAACCGGACTCCTCACCGCGTTCGCGCCCGGGACCAGGGTGCTCGAAGCCGGTTACCAGGTCGCACCGCCGTTCCGGCCACTCCCGGTCGACGTCGCCTTCGAGAAGGACGTAGCCGTGCAGCTCCGCGACGGCGTGACGATCTTCGTGGACATCTTCCGACCCGTCGGGTTGGAGACAGTACCGGTGGTCCTCGGCTGGAGCCCTTACGGAAAAGCACAGGGGACCTCGATGAGCGTCATGGGCGTGTTCGGGCTCGTCGGACTCCCCAACTCCGCCGTCTCCGGTCTTGAGAAGTTCGAGGGACCTGACCCCGCCTACTGGTGCGCGCAGGGATATGCGGTCTGCAACCCCGACATCCGCGGCGTCGTCGACTCCGAGGGCGACAGTGTGCTCTGGGACCGTCAGGACGGACGCGATGCCTACGATCTCATCGAGTGGCTCGCCGAGCAGGACTGGTGCAGTGGCAAGGTCGGGATGACCGGCACGTCCTATCTGGCCGTCTCCCAGTGGTTCACCGCCGCAGAGCAGCCGCCCCACCTCGCCGCCATCAACCCGTGGGAAGGCGTCAGCGATGTGTACCGCGATCTGGTCCTGCGTGGTGGCATGCCCGACACCGGTTTCGCTCGCCAGCTGCAGGAAGGCAGCTTCTTCGGCAAGAACCTCAAGGAGGACATCCTCGCCGAGGTCGACGCGCATCCCCTGTTCGACGAGCTCTGGACAGAGAAGGTCGCCGAGTTCGACAAGATCACCGCGCCCGCGTACATCGTCGCGAGCTACTCCAACACCCTCCACACAGCCGGCACCTTCCGCGCCTGGCGCCGCATCGCCTCTGAAGAGAAGTGGCTGCGCATCCACAACGGCCAGGAATGGCCCGACTACTACGACCAAGACAACGTCGAAGACCTCCGTCGCTTCTTCGACCACTATCTGAAGGGCATCGACAACGGATGGGAGACGACGCCGCGTGTGCGCTACTCCGTCCTCGATCTCGCCGGAGGAGACATCGTCAATGAGCCGGCGGATGAGTTCCCTCCGACCGACGCCGTCTCGACGAAGCTCTACCTCGACTCACACACCCGACGCCTGACGCCTGACGCTCCCAGGGAGGCTGCGACCGTCACCTACGACGTCGACAAGAACCCGAACGCCGCGTCGTTCCTTCTCCGCTTCGACGAGGCGACAAGGCTCGTCGGATACCCGAAAGCGCACCTCTTCGTGGAAGCACGTGACGCCGACGACATGGACCTGTTCGTCCTGATCCAGAAGCTCGACGCCTACGGCACGCCTCTGCAGCAGTTCACCGTCCCCAACCAGAGCGCCATGGCTCACGACCTCACCGACCACGGCGCGACGATTCTCAAGTACAAGGGGTCCGACGGTCGACTGCGCGCCTCCGCACGTCACCTCGACGAGACGCTCACGACCGATGACGTGCCGGCGCACTCTTTCGACCGCGTCGAGAAGCTGTCACCGGGCGAGATCGTCGAGATCGAGATCGACCTGCTCCCGCTCGGGCTCGCCTTCGTCGCCGGCGACCAGCTCCGGTTCATCGTCAGCGCCCGCAACCTGCTGGGAACCCTGATGCCGGGCATCGAGGAGTACGTCCCCGTCAATCAGGGCGCGCACGTGATCCACACCGGCGCCGACCGTGCGTCCTACCTGCAAGTACCCATGCGAAAGGGGTGACAAGGGTGCGGTGCAGCGGCTGGCTGTCGTTGCCTCTCCGAGCGCGGCAGCAGCGTCCGCGTACACCCCACACGTACAGAAGACCCCGCCCGATCGGGCGGGGTCTTCTTCGTGTGAGGCGCGGGGCGCGGCGTCGATTCAGCGGCGCGCTGCGGGCACCGGCGTCATCTGCCAGGAGTACATGTCGCTCTCGACGTCGTAGCGCAGCACGTTCAGCTTCCCGGTCACTTCGACGGCGGCGTCGATGTAGTAGTGGCTGGGGCCGTCGTGATAGACGGCGTTGTCGCCGTCGGCGTGCAGCTCAGCCGTCCTGACGTGTCCGGCGATGATCGTCTTGTGGAACCGGCCCTGGCTCGCCGGGCACTTCTCCGTCAGCCAGTGCTCGGGCGTGGCGGCGCGCCAGTGCTCGCCCGCCAGCTCGTCGATCCCGGCATGCACGAAGATCTGACCCTCCGTCTCGTGAACACGCGGTCGGCGGCGGAGCCAGGAGAAGAGTTCCGCGTGCTGCTTCAAGACCTCGCGTCGGAGCCGCATGCTGACCTCGGCGTCGATCTCGTCATGGACGACCGTGCGGATCACGCTCTCGGAGACGAACGACCGAACGGTCGTCAGTCCTTCGTCGGACAGAATCCACGTCGGGTCCTCGTCATCGGTGTCGGCCGGATCGCCGGCGTCGAGCCACTCCAGCAGCCCGCAGTCGTGGTTGCCGAGAAGCACCGTCACCCGGTCGGGGTGGCGCTGGGCGACCTCTCGAACCAGTTCGAGCACACCACGGGAGTCCCGCCCACGATCGACGTAGTCCCCGAGGAGCACGAGGGAGGCATCGGGGTTCCCCTCGAGGTCGACGATGTCCAGCGCCGCATGCAGCGCCTCCAGATGTCCATGAATGTCTGAAACGGCAGAGATGCTGGCGATGGTCGCTCCTTTTCCGGCGGGACTGTGTGACAACACCGGATCCCGCCGGATATTCCGAGGACGAGAGCCGCGACTCAGCAGCCCGGTACCGGGATCGCCCTGATGTAGAGACCGCTTTCGACCGGACTGTGGAACCCGCGGGTGACGAAGCTGCCGTCCGCTGCGACCTCGAGGGGACGGAAGCACCACGCCAGCCGCACGCCCTGCGCATCGGCCACCTCGAAGCCCGCCGCGAGACTGCTGTCGCTGGGCAGCAGTTCCATCGACTCGGGCGTGAGCGCACCCGCGACCGACAGCTCGATGCGACCGGGGACGATGCCCTGCTCCTCGCGCGGTGCGAGCGCGGCATACGACGGGGTGACCGTGGCGCCCGGATACTCTGCGGGGTCGATCTCCGAGCGCGAGTCCACGTCGACACCGACCGCGGTCACCGTCGCGCTCGCGGGGACGCAGGACGAATCGGAGTACATGACGGCCGGATCGAGGAACTCGCCCACGAACTCACGCCGTTCCTGCGGAGCGAGCCGTGCTTCCTCGGCCTCGTACTGACGGCAGACGGTGCCGTCGGCGGACAGGACGGTGACCGCGACCGTGGCGGACTCCCAGTGCTCTTCCGTCGCGTTGGTGAGAGCGGTGGTCACCCGCGTGCCGTTCGACTCCCGGTACACGGCGAGCTTCGGTGCCTCGATCACCAGCTCCTCCGCCGTCGGGACGCGTTCGTCCGGCACGTTCTGGATCGAGGAGCCGAAAGCTCCCGCCGCCGAGAGCATCATCGAGACGACCAGAGAGACGCGGAAGAACGAGAGCACGTAGAACACGATGGAGATGATCATGCTCACCTTCGTCGTGGTCGTGCGCGCGATCAGGTGGACCACGATCGATCCGACGAGAATCACCGTCGTCACGACGAGGGCGACCGGATCGAAGAGCGCTCCGAGCACGGATCTGTTCAGCTCCTGATCGACGTCATCGTTCGAGAGCCCCGCGTAGCCGAAGACATCGCCGAGGCCGAGGACTTCGTAGATCATCCAGAACATGGCCACGAGCGCGAGCACGTTGAGAACGACGACACGGGCGCCCTGCCGCTTCCGAGCGGGCGGCCGACCGGTCGGGTGCGGATACGCGTTCATCCGTGCCTCCGCATCGCGCTCATGCGCCGGTTCGAGGTGTCCGCACCTGCTCCTGGGCGCACCGGCGGGTGGTCGATGGACGGGGAACGCGTCATCCTGCGTCGCCTCTTCTCGGGTTGGCGCGGCTCATCGCGAGCAGGTCGGGCTGTCCTGCGGTTCAAAGATCGGCGCTGCTGAGGCGCCGTGGCGGAGGCTTCCCGAGTCTGCCCGCCCGGGAATCGATACTAGTGGTCGCGGGAGGCCGTCCCCCGCGCCTCCGGATAGGCTGATCCGGTGCCCCTCCTCTCCATCGCCGGTTCGACGCGTGCCCCGCACCGTCTCCGCTCGGCGACCCCGATGAGGGAGTGGATGCGCGTCGTCCTGCACCCGGGCACGAACGGGTGGACCAGCGTGTGGGGCACGCTCTCGCACGGCGAGATCGCCGGCTGCCCGCCGCCACGGAACTAGACCACGCCTCGAACGGGGGGTGGTCTTCTGCGCCCTTCACCCCTTCTCTCGCGTGAGGTCTTTCCGTGTCCCCGAATCCTGCCCCTGCCCGTTTCCCCCTCGCCCCGCACGCGCTGTGGCGCGGCATCCGCTCCACCGCCCGCAGCGACGCGCTCGGCGGCGCGCTCCTGCTCGGCGCGACGATCGCCGCCCTGGTCCTCGCCAACAGTCCCGCCGCGTCCTGGTACGAATCCGTCCGGGACTTCACCTTCGGCATCCCCGAGCTGCACCTGGAACTCAGCATCGGCGCCTGGGCGGCCGACGGCCTGCTGGCGATCTTCTTCTTCGTGGTCGGCCTCGAGCTGAAGGAGGAGTTCGTCGCCGGGCGCCTGCGCGATCCGCGCCGGGCGGCACTGCCCATCGCGGCAGCCGTCGGCGGTGTCCTCGTGCCCGCGCTCCTCTTCGTCCTGATCAACGCCGGAAGCGGAACGGATGCCCTGCGCGGCTGGGCCATCCCCACCGCGACCGACATCGCCTTCGCCGTGGCCGTGATCGCCGTGGTCGGGAAGTTCCTGCCGCCGGCCCTGCGTGTGTTCCTGCTGACGCTCGCGATCATCGACGACCTCATCGCGATCACCATCATCGCGACGTTCTACACCGACACCATCAGCGTCCCGTGGCTGATCCTCGCACTGCTGCCGCTGGCCGGGTTCGCCGCCCTGGTGGCGAAGGGCGTGCGGGCCTGGTGGCTCCTCCTCCCCCTCGCGATCGCGGTGTGGGTGTGCATCCACGCGTCCGGCATCCACGCGACCGTCGCGGGCGTACTGCTCGGCTTCTTCGTCCCCGTCACGGCGACCGAGCGCGCCCGGGTGCGCACGGGCACGGATGACGGGGGTCGACCGCTGTACGACGGGATGGCCGCGCACTTCGCCGACCGCTGGAGCATCGTGGCGACGCTGTTCGCGGTCCCCGTGTTCGCGTTCTTCGCCGCCGGGGTCACGATCGGCGGATGGGCGGGACTCGCCTCCGCTTTCGCCGATCCGATCACGATCGGGATCGTCGTGGGGCTCGTCGCCGGCAAGCCGATCGGCATCCTCGCCACGACCTTCCTGCTGAGCCGGGTCCCGGCGCTGCGCCTGGATGAGACCCTGCGCTGGCCCGACCTGGCCGGCATGGCGTTCCTCGCGGGGATCGGCTTCACGGTCTCACTGCTCGTGGGCGAGCTCGCGTACGGCTCGAGCTCCGTCGCGGACGAGCACGTGAAGATCGGCGTGCTCGTGGGATCGCTCGTGGCCGCACTGCTGGGCGGGATCGTCCTCGCCCGCCGCAGTGCCCGCGCGCGCAGGTCCTCCTCCGTCGGGTGATCGATCCGGGGCGGGTGCGGGTCAGTCCCGCATCCGCCCGAGCAGCCAGACGAAGTACGGGGCGCCGACCAGCGCCACCATGAGGCCGGCCGGCAGCTGCGACGGCGCGATCAGGGTGCGACCGAGCGTGTCGGCGACGAGCACCATCAGTCCGCCCAGCACCATCGCGACCGGGATGACCCTGCCGTGCCGCGCACCGACGAGCGTTCGTGCGAGATGCGGGGCGACGAGACCGACGAACCCCACGGTGCCGACCGCGACCACCGCGACGGACGCGAGCACGGCGGCGAGGGCGAGCACTCCGAGCCGGGTGCGCTGGGGAGGGACACCGAGGATGCGAGGCGTGTCCTCGTCGATCGCGAGCAGGTCGAGCTGGCGACGCATTCCCCAGAGCAGCGGCACGGCGATGACGAGCACGACGGCCACGGGCATCACGTCCGGGAGCGAGCGCCCGTAGGTCGTGCCGGACAGCCAGGTGAGGATGCGCGGGGTCTCCCACGGGTCGGAGCGCAGCAGCAGGAACGTCGTCACGGCGCTGATCGCATAGCCGCAGCCGATTCCGACGAGCACGAACCGGTCGGGCAGCAGCCCGCCCCGCCAGGCGAGCAGGGTGATCAGGGCGAACGTGAGCAGTCCGGCGACGATGGCCATGGCGATGATGGCGGGGCGGGCCCCACCGCCGACGCTCGACGTCACCACGATGACGGCACCGAGTCCCGCACCGGCGGTGATGCCGAGCAGACCGGGCTCGGCGAGCGGATTGCGCACCGTGCCCTGCACGGCCACACCCGCGAGGGCGAGGGCGGCACCGGCGAGGACCGCGGCCGCGACGCGAGGCCCACGTTCGTCGAGGGCGCGAGTCACGAGGTCGGGAGCCGCCTGCTGCAGCCACAGGCCGATGTCGCCGAGCCGGAGCCAGAGCGTGCCCGCGAGCATGCCGATCACGACGGTCGCCGCCAGCAGCACCACCGCGACGAGCGCCACGACGACGAAACGGCGCCGGGTGCGCAGGGTCGAGCGTGCCGTGCGGATCGCCCGCGAGGCCCCGGCATCGCGCATCCGCAGGGCGAGGATCACGATGACGATGCCGCCGAGCAGGGCCGTCGGGATGCCGGTGGGGATCGAGGTGGCCCCTTCGGCGCCCAGGATCGCCCGCAGCACGGCGTCGGCGAGGAGGATGAGGAGGGCGCCCAGGAGGCCGGAGACCGGCACCAGGAAGATGTGGCGCCGCAGCGCGGGCACGCGTGCGGCGAGGAGTCGCGCGAGCACCGGAGCGCCCAGGCCGACGAAGGCGATGGGACCGGCGAGGGTCACGGAGGTGCTGGTCAGCAGCACGGCGCAGAGCACCGCGATCGAGCGCGTCGAGCGCACGGGCACACCGAGGGACGACGCGGTGTCCTCGCCGAGTCCGAGCACGTCGAGGCGCCGCGACAGCAGCAGAGCCACGAGCAGCACGGCGACGATCAGCGGTGCGGCGCGGGCCGAGGCGTCGAGGTTCAGCTGGCCGAGCGACCCGCTCCCCCAGGCGAACAGCCCGGTGGTGTTCTCCTTGAACAGGATGAGCAGCATCGCGGTGCCGGAGTCGAGGGCCATCGCGATGGCGGAGCCCGCCAGGATCAGACGGGTGGTCGTGGTGCCGGCGGCTCGACCGGTCAGGCCGAGCACGAGGGCGGCGGCCAGCAGACCGCCGACGAACGCCACACCGCTCGAGGCCCACAGCGGGACGGCGACCCCGAAGGCGGCGACGGCGGTGAGGGAGAAGTAGGCGCCGGCGGTCACCGCGAGCGTGTCCGGTGAGGCCAGGGCGTTGCGTGTGATCGACTGCAGCAGCGCGCCGGCGACCCCGAGCGCGAATCCCACCGCGATGCCGGCGAAGAGCCGAGGCAGGCGCGACCCGGTGAACACGTCGGCGACCGGCACCCCGCCGACAGCCACGTCGTCGCCGAGCAGCGCGCGCCACAGGTCGGCGGCACCGATGCCGGAGGTCCCCTGCGTCAGGTGCCAGAGGCCGACCACGACGACCGCGACGAGGAGCGCGACGAGAAGGCCGATGCCTCCGAGCGTCCCCCGGCGATCATCGACCGCGCCGTCGGCCGGCTCCCCGTTCTCGGGAAGCCGGCCGACGGTGTGCGGAGCGGTCGGTGCGGTCACTTGCCGACGATGACCTCGACGAAGGCGTCGATCGCCTGCTCGCCCGAACGCGGGCCACCCGCACCCCAGACGCCCGGGGGGAACTCGAACGCGCGCCCCTCCTTCACGGCGGGCAGCGAGGTCCAGATCGAGCTCTTCGCGAGCTCGGTGACGTAGCTGTCGGGGGTGCCGTCGTTCGAGTAGATGAGGTTCGCATCGCCGACAGCGGTCAGACCCTCGATGTCGGTCTGCGCCAGGCCGTAGGCCGGGTCGACGCCGCCGCTGCCGTAGGACTTGTTGATCTCGTCGGTCCAGGCGCCGGTGAGGCCCAGCTCCTCGCCGAGCTCCGTGAACAGCGCCCCGCTGCCGTAGGGGCGGATGACGACGTTGCCGCCCTCGATCCAGCCGTCGAAGAACACGAAGTCGGTCGTGGCGAGGTCGGCGTCGGCGACCTTCTCCTTGGCGTCGGCGAGGTGCGTGTCGAACTCCGCGAGCACCTGGTCGGCGCGCTCGGTACGGCCGGTGGCCTCGCCGATCAGCGAGAACACTTTCTTCATGTTGTCGATCTGGCCCGAGCCGTCGGCGCCGATCGTGGCGAGGACCGGGACGTCGCGCTCCTCGAGCTTCTTGATCAGCTCGTCGTCGGCGCTGTAGGCCTCGATGACGATGAGGTCGGGGTCGGTCGCGTAGAGCGCATCCAGGTCGGGTTCCCCGCGCTCGCCGACGTTGGCCACACCCTTCGGCAGCTTCTCGGCGCTCACGTAGGTCTCGTAGCCGTCGATCGAGGCGGCTCCGACGGGCGTGACGCACAGCGAGAGGAGGTCCTCGGTCTGCTGCCACTCGAGCACGACCACGCGCTCGGCCGGCTTGTCGAGCTCGACGGTGCGGCCCAGGCTGTCGGTCAGCGAGACCGGGTCGGTCGACGTCGTCGTGGTGTCGTCGGTGCAGCTCTGCGACGCGACGGCGTCGGCGGTGTCGCTGCCGGCCGAGACGTCGGTCGTGCCGCAGGCGGTCAGCGTCAGCGCGGCGATGCCGGCCACGGCGACGGCCGCGAGGCGGGTTGCGCGGGTCATGGGGTGTCCTCTCGGGAACGGTCGGTGGAAGGGGGGACGGAGGCGGCGTCGTGCAGGCGCGGGGCGTGACGGCCGACCGGGTCGATCCGCAGTCGGCGGGTGCGCGGGTCGACGCTGACCTCGACGCTGAGCTGGTAGGCGAGGCCGATGTTCTCGGCCGTGAGCACGTCGAGCGCCGATCCGACGGCCAGCACCCGTCCCGCCGCCATGAGCAGCAGGTCGTCGGCGACTCGGGCGGCATGGTCCAGATCGTGCAGCACCACGCCCACAGCGACCCCGTGCACGTCGGCGAGATCGCGGATGAGGTCGAGGGTCTCGACCTGGTACCGCAGATCGAGGTGGTTCGTCGGCTCGTCGAGGAGCACCACGCCCGTCTCCTGAGCGAGGCAGGCCGCGAGCCAGACCCGCTGCAGTTCGCCGCCGGAGAGCTCTCCCGCCGCGCGATCGGCCATCGAGCGCACCCCTGTCGCGTCGAGCGCGCGCTCGACCGCATCCTGGTCCTCGCGGCTCGCTCCCGCGAAACGGCGGCGGTACGGGTGCCGTCCGAAGGAGACGACCTCGCGCACGCTCAGGCCCTGCGGAGCGGTGCGGGACTGGGCGAAGAGCGTGACCTGCTGCGCGAACTCGCGGGCGCTCAAGGCGGCGACGGCGCGTTCCGGTAACTCCGCCGCGCCGCCCAGGACGACGTGCCCGTCGGAGACCGGATGCAGGCGTGCGAGGCTGCGCAGCAGCGTCGACTTCCCGGAGCCGTTCGGACCGACGAGGGCGGTCACCCGTCCCGGCAGCAGTTCGACCGACACGTCCTGGACGACCGTCGTGCGGCCGAATCCGAGCGACAGGCCGTCGCCGGCGAGGCGGGAGGCCACGCGCTGACCGCGCGAGGGCGGCGTCGTGGGGCGTGCGGCATTCATGAGGAATCCTGCGTCTGAGGGGGTGGGTGCAGGTTCCTGGTCGTCAGGGCGACGGCGGCGAACACTCGGGTGAGGGTGCGTTCTTAGGGTTACCTTGCCTAATCAGGCTAGGTCCGCGCGGGCGCGTCCGCAATCGACGCTCCACGACAACAGATACGGCGTTTCGGACACGTCAGGGGGTGGCGTCGGTCCCCGTCGCCGCGAGATACGCCCCGGGCGTCGTGCCCATCACGCGCTTGAACGACGCGATGAAGGTGCTCGACTGCGCGTAGCCCATCAGCTCGGCGACCTCCTGCACCGGCAGCCCCTCGGACAGGAGCGACAGGGCGCGGTGCACCCGCAGCACCTGGCGCCACTGCATGAAGGACAACCCCGTGTGCAGGCGGAACAGTCGGGTGACCGTGCGCTCGCTGATGCCCAGCAGCTCCGCCCAGTCGCTCAGCGCGCGGTCGTCCGTCGGATCGTCGAGGAGCGCGGAGACGATCGGCTCCACGCGCGCGGCGTCCGGAACGCGCAGCGACAGCTGCCGCTCGGTCGGGGCGAGCACATCGAACACCACGGCCTCGGCCCGCAGACGGGCGGGCTCGGTGAGGTCCGTCCGCTCGAGGTGCCTCAGCAGCGAGGCGAGGATGGGCGTGATCTCGACCGCGACGACCTCGGGGAACGAGACGGGCGAGCGCTGCGCGTCGAAGAGCGCATCCGACAGCGTCGTCCGGGCGGTGGTCCGCCCCGCGTGCTCGACATCGGCGGGGATCCAGAGCCCGTGCCCCTCCGGAACCGTGACGACGGCATCCGCCAGCCGCACGGTCATCGTCCCTCCGCGCACCCAGACCAGCTCGTGCATCGGGTGGGTGTGCGGCTCGAACTCCAGCGGCACCGGGACGAAGACGCTCTCGGCGAAGATCGCGAACGGCGCCGGAACGACATCGGGCACCTGCACCCCCGCCACGACGACGGTGTTCTCCTCCCGCCGCCACGCGCCGCGTCCGGTGGCGACAGGACGTGATCGGGGCATGAGTCGAGTCTACGAAAGCCGTCTCAAGTGTTCGTCGTGACCGTGGCCTCCGGATGCGCATCGCTGAGAAGACTCCCGTCAGCAGGGCGACGGTCCCAAGACGGCCGCCGCACGGCGTAGAAGATCAGCGGCGGCCCGCCGAGTAGGACGATGACGGCGCCGACGATCCACGGATAGGCCGCGGGAGAGAACGCAGTGAAGCCGTCGGGCGGGATGAAGGCGAGCAGGAACGCTGCGAGACAGGCGACGAATCCGACCCCGGCCACCAGCGGCAGTGCGGCCACGCGATAGGCGCGGTGCACCGTCGGTTCCTTGCGGCGCAGCACGATCGCGGAGGCGAACATGAGCATGTACATGATCAGGTACAGCGCCGCAGCCATGTCGATCAGGGCCACGAAGGCCGCGCTGACGTTCGGCACGACGATGAAGATCGCCGCGAGGATCGTGACGATCGTTCCCTGCAGCATCAGGATGCCCGACTGCACGCCCGCCTTGTTGCGCTTCTGCAGCATGGGCGGGAGCAGACCCGTCTCGGCGGCCGCGAGCACACCCTTCGATGGACCGGCGACCCAGGTGATCACCGAGGCGAGGGCGCCTGCGGCGATCAGCGCCGAGACGACCGCGGTCGCCCAGCCGATGCCCCAGTGATCGAAATACACCCCGAACGCGAGCATGATGCCGTTGGTCAGCCCCAGCTCCTTCGACGGGACGGCGACCGAGATCGCCAGCGTCGGGAGGATGAACACGAGCAGGATCAGACCGGCGGCGAGGAAGACGGAACGCGGGAATCCCTTGCCGGGATCCTTCATCTGGTTCACGTGCACGGCGTTGACCTCCATGCCGGCGTAGGCCAGCACGTTCGACACGATCAACACGATCGACGCCAGTCCGGTGAAGGGCGGGATGATCGCCGACGCCTCGAGCGGCACCTGACTCTTCTCGCCGCTGAACACCCAGATCGCGCCGAACACGATCAGGAGCGCGGCCGGAAGCAGCGTTCCGAGAATGCCTCCCCAGGAGCCGAGCTTCGCGAAGAGGTTGCCGCCGCGCAGCGTGACGAAGGTCGCTCCCCAGTAGAAGACGATGATCACGACCGCGGTGAAGAAGCCGGAGCTCGACAGCGACGGGTCGACGAACACGAACGCGAGGGCACCGGCGATGAACGCGAGTTGCGTCGGGAACCAGACGACGTTCTGAATCCACTGCAGCCACACCGCGGTGAACCCCCAGCGGTTGCCGAGAGCCTCGCGCACCCACACGTAGATGCCGCCCTTCCATCCGGTGGCGAGCTCGGCCGCCACCAGAGCGGTCGGCACCAGGAAGACGATCGCCGGGATCAGATACAGCATGATGCTGCCGAGACCGTACGTCGCCATCGCCGGGAGCGAGCGCAGGCTGGCCACCACGACGAGGGTGAGGAGGGCGAGCTGTCCGACGCCGAGGATGGCGACGGCCGGTTTGGACACCCGGGTCGATGCCGAGGTGCGGGGGGACGACGCGGTGGCGGAGGTCGGTTTCGGGGTGGAACCCGTATTCGAGGCAGACATCGTCGGCTCAGTGGTGGAAGGCCGACTGGGGGTGGTCCGACGGCATCGGCGACCCCAGTGCGTCGAGATATGCGACCTCGGTCTCGATCGCCTGCAGCAGCTCGGCCGCAAGGTCCATGCTGAGGCCATTGCGGACCACGATGCGCTGCACCGTGAGGGTCTCGAGGTCAGCCGGCATCGGATACGCCGGAATCAGCCATCCCTTCATCCTGAGGCGATCCTGAAGATCGTAGAGCGTCCAGTTCTTCGTGTGGCCCTCGGTGAGACTCCACGCGAACACCGGGATGTCGCTGCCGTCGTTCCACAGTTCGAACGCATCGAGCTTGGCGATGCCGGCGGAGAGGTACTTCGCAACGTCCTGCGAGGCCTGCTGCACCGCACGGTATCCCTCGAATCCGAGACGTAGGAACAGGTAGTACTGCAACACCACCTGGGCGCCGGGCCGGGAGAAGTTCAGCGCGAACGTGGGCATCTCCCCGCCGAGGTAGCTGACCTGGAAGACCAGGTCGTCGGGGAGCCACTGCGCATCGCGCCAGACCACCCAGCCGAGCCCCGGGTACACGAGGCCGTACTTGTGGCCGGAGGTGCTGATCGAGTGCACGCGCTCGAGCCGGAAGTCCCAGATCAGGTCGGGCTGCAGGAACGGCGCGATCATCGCCCCGGACGCCCCGTCGACGTGGATCGGGACGTCGAGGCCTGTGCTCTTCTGGATCTCGTCGAGCGCTGCGGCGATCTCGGCCACCGGCTCGTACATCCCCGTGTAGGTCACCCCCATGATCGCGACGACGCCGATCGTGTTCTCATCGACGTACTTCGCCAGGTCATGCCCGTCGAGCGTCTTGTGCTCCGCACTGATCGGCACATAGCGGGGCTCGACATCGAAGTAGTTGCAGAACTTCTCCCAGCACACCTGCACCGCCGACGACATCACGAGGTTCGGTGTCGAGGTGTCCTTGCCGGCCGCGCGTCTCGCCTGCTGCCACCGCCGCTTGAAGGCGAGCCCGCCCAGCATGCACGCCTCGGACGAGCCGATGGTCGAGGTGCCGATGCTCTTCTCCGCATCCGGGGCGTTCCAGAGGTTCGCCAGCATGTGCCAGCAGTTGTCCTCGATCGCCGCCGTCTGCGGGTACTCGTCCTTGTCGATCATGTTCTTGTCGAACGACGCGGCGTAGACCTGCTTGGCGTCGTCATCCATCCAGGTGCTGACGAAGGTCGCGAGGTTCAGCCGCGCGTTTCCGTCGAGGATCGTCTCGTCCTCAACGATCTGCTTCGCCGTGTCAGGAAGCGACTCGCCTGTGGGGATGACGTGACGCGAGGTGAGCGTCGCCTCCCCCGGCCTCGTGAACATCGGCTGGTCGTCGGTGGAGGGAGTACTCATGTCCGGAACCTTTCGCATCGCTGATGGCGTCACGCCGGCGACACGCTCGGTAGCTGACGCTGGTCGTGTGCCGTCCACTCTGGCAACCGGAGCCGCACCGCGCTACCCCGATTCGCAGAACCGCCGCGAGCGCTCAGACACGTTCTCCGCGCAGCTCGATGCTCTGGTCGGGTTCCCAGATCTCGGGTGAGCGGTGTGTGACGAAGACGATCGTGGCGTCCGCGCTCGTGACGGCAGCGACGACGGCGCGCTCCGTGGTCTCGTCGAGCGCTGAGGTGGCTTCATCCAGCACGATCACCGGTGCGTCCTTGATGAGGGCCCGGGCGATCGCGAGCCGCTGGCGCTCGCCCCCCGACAGCGCGGCGCCGTGTCTGCCGACTTCCTGATGGATGCCGGCAGGATCCCGATCGAGAACGGACCCGAGCCCCGCTTTCTGCGCCGCGGCGACGATCTGTTCCTCGCCCACCTCCGGACGACCGATGCGGATGTTCGAGGCGATGGTGCCGGTGAAGACCACCGGGTCCTGCGGGACATAGGCGACGCGGGACACGAGCTCACCCTCCGTGAGTGCCCCGAGCGGAACCCCGCCGAGCGCGATCTCACCGATGTCCGGGTCGTCGAAACGCAGGAGCAGACCGAGAAGCGTGCTCTTCCCGGAGCCCGAAGGCCCGGCGATGTGGGTGCGGCTGCCCTCGCGGATGGTCGCGGTCACGGGTTCGAGTGCGGTCGACGCAGCCACGGAGCGGAGTTCGATCCGGTTGTCGCGGGGCAGCACTCCGGAGCCGACGGCAGGGACGGAGAGGGCAGGCGCGGTGACGACATCCCGATACGCGGCGCTGGTCGCCCGCAGCTCGCTCACGGCGATACCGGCGAGGGCGAGATCATCGAGCGGTGCGCTCGCCCTGCCGACGAGGACGATCAGTGCGAGAGCCGCGAACGGGTCGGCGAGTCCCCCCGTCGCCGTCAAGAACAGCAGGATGCCGCCCAGAGGCAGCGCGGTGGCGAGGGCCGACGCGAATGTCGCCGGTGCCGCAGCTCGATTCGTGCGTCGCATCGCGGCCTCCTGCGGCAGCCAGTGATCCTCCGTGCGGGCGAGAGCGCCGGCCGGACCGGCCACGGTCTGCAGCAGCTCGAGGTGATCGACGAGCTCGAGCGTCGCGGCGGTCGCGTGTCGATCCGCCACGTGCCGAGCGGCGTCAGCTCTCGCGAGACGTCGTTGTGCGAGCACCTGCGCGCTCAGCGCGACGACGAGCAGAGCCGCTGCCACCGATGCCGGCGCCGGCCCACCGACCACGGCGGTCCCCGCCACGAGCAGCACGGGCACGAGCGGGGCGAGGATGAGCGTCTGGAGCTGATGCGCGGGCACCCCCATCAACGAGGGGATGCCGACGCCTGCCGCCTGGGTGACGAGAGAGCGATGCGCCGGGGTGAACCAGGCGAGCTTGGTCCGCGCCAGCGCGATGCCGAGCGCCCGGTAGAGGTCGCCCGCGAACCGGGCTCCGGCGAGGTAGCCCGCACGTGAGCAGAGGACGGTGACGATGACGGAGACCGCGGCCAGAACCAGCACCCCCTCCGGTCTCCCTCGGTTCGCGATGGCCAGCGCCAGGCCGGTGTAGGCGGCGGCCTCGACCGCGCCGACGAGCACCCACCCGAGGCTGATCGAGAGGAGCAGTCGGCGCGCGGTGGCGGGGAACGCGGAGAGCATCGGGACGTCGGAGCGAGTGCGTGCGGTCATCGTGTGATTCCTTCCTGTGCACGCTCGGCACGTGCCACGGCGACATGGACGTCGGCGCGGACGGCCAGTTCGGGGTCGTGCGTCACCACGATCACGGTCTTCCCCTCGTCGTGCGCGCGGCTTTGCAGCCGACTCCAGAAGCGGTCGGCGGAACGACGATCCAGAGCACTCGTCGGCTCGTCCAGGAGGATCACCGGCGCGGGAGAGAGGAAGGCACGGGCCAGACCGATCCGCTGCCGTTCCCCTCCGGAGAGCGCGGTTGCCTCGGCATCGAGGGGTACCGCGAGCCCGACCTGCTCGAGGGCGACCCGAAGATGGTCATCGTCGGTGGACGAGGTGAGCTGCAGGTTCTCCTTGACGGTGCCGGTGAGCACGTCGCCGCCCTGAGGAACGAGCAATGCGGCGTGCGGCCGCGTGTCTTCGCGGATCTCATCGACCGGAGCACCGCCGAGGCGGATGACGCCGCCGGTGAGAGGCTGCAGGCCGGAGATCGCACGCAGAAGTGTCGATTTCCCCGCCCCGCTCTGCCCGGTGACGACCGTGACGGCTCCGGGCGGGGCACGGAACGAGATCGGATCGAGCACCGCTCGCCCCTCGACGAAGACGCTGACGCGATCGGCCTCCACCTCCGCGCGTCCCGTCGGTGCGATCCTCGCTCCCGACGCGACCGGCGTCTCGCTCAGCAGCTCCTCGATCCGCCCGGCAGCGGCTCGACCGGCGGCGACGTAGTCCAGGCCGTGACCGAGTCGGAGTGCCGGTGCCACGAGCGCGAGGCTGAACAGAATCACGGCAGCGAGTCGAGGAGCGTCCCACTCCGATCCCACGGCGTAGGCGATGGCGAAGCTCGCCACTGCTTGCAGCAACCCGACCGCCATCGCGGCGGGGGTCGCGATCCGGCGCACCCAGAGGACCATCCCGTGCGAGAAGCGGTCGGTCGCGGCCGTGTAATCCGACAACGCCCCCGAAGCGGCGCCGCTCAGACGCAGTACCTCGATCCCCCGCGCATAGTCGTCCACCGCTGTCGTGATCTCCGTCATCACCTGCGCACGCTGCGCGCCGTGTGTGGCCGAGAGCCGCGGGATCACGGTCAGGTACACGATGCCGGCGAGCAGTCCCGGGATCAGGGCGAGCAGCGCGAGCGGTCCGGCGACGCTCAGGAGCAGCATCACGGCGACGACGGGAACGACCACGAGCGTGGCGAGTTCGGAAGGCAGGTGGGCGATCATGTGATGCAGTGCGGTGACATCGTCCGCGACGAGGCGACGCAGTCGGTCGCCCGGGTAGAGGGTGAGCCGATGGGCGGGGAGCCGCAGGATGTGCCCGGCAACTCGGCGCCGCACCCGTGCCTCGAACCGCGCCTCCGCCGCGTGAGCCAGCCAGGACGCCACTGCGGCGAGCGCGGCCGTGACCACCCACACTCCGCAGGCGACGAGCACCCATGCTCCCCCGGAATCGTCGAGTGCCCGGATGATGCACCACAAGGCCGCAAGGTGACCGACACCGGCGAGGACGGCGAGCACGACGGCGGCGGAGAGCGCGGGCAGTGCGGGCGCCAGCTCGGCGCGAAGGAGAGGATCACGGGGACGGGAAGACTTGCTCACGCAAAAAGTATACGCGTATAGTTAGGCATGCCTATCCTCAGGAGGAAGACATGAGCAAGATCGATCGCGAGCAGATCGTGGCCACGGCGCTCGAGCTGATCGTCGCCGACGGCGAGTCCGCTGTCGCGATGCGGCCGCTCGCCGCTCGCCTCGGCGTGACCCCGATGGCCCTGTACCGCTACTTCGCCGACCGGGATGCACTGCTGCTCGCGCTCGTCGAGAAGGTGTCCGAGGAGATCGTCATCCCCACGCCCCGGGAGAATCCGCGCGAGACCGCTGTCGCGCTCGCCCTCTGCCTGCACGACTTCCTCGTGGCGCACCCGTGGATGATCCGATTGATCTCCACGGGACGCCTGGCCAGCCCCGCCGGATTGCAGTTCCCCGAGGGTTTCCTCTCCTGTGCCCGAGAGGCCGGCCTCGACGACACCGCGGGCTTCGTCTTCTACCGGACGATGTTCGCCACGATCCTCGGCCAGGCCACCATCACGTCCGCGCGCCGGCGCGACGACACCGGCCCGCTGCCCGCCGAACCGACGGTCGGCACCGTGCCGATCGTGGCCTCGCTCTCGGCGCGCTGGACAGCGCTCGATGCCGCCGCGACACCCGCGGTCGTCTTCGCCGCGGCGACGGCAGTCCTGCCTGCGCCCTGATCCCCCCCACGCCCGATCGCTCCGCACCCCGAACACAAGGAGACCCCTATGCCCATTTCCCGCCTGAACCGACGTGCGTTCGCGCCGGCGATCACCCTCGTCACCGGACTCGCGCTTCTCGCCGGGTGCGCATCCGCCCCCGCCGACAGCGCGGAGGACCCCGCCGGCGGACCGACCGATGCGGCGTTCCCCGTCACGATCCACAATGCCTTCGGTGATGCCACCATCGACCACAAGCCCGCCAGGGTCGCCACCCTCGGCTACGCCGATGTCGCGCTCGCCTCGGCGCTCGGTGCGAACGTCGTCCTCGCTCCGCAGTCGTTCTCGGTCATCGCCGGCGAAGGGAATGACCCCAACCTGCCCTACGTCGACGCGCTCGCCGACGACGCCACCTGGGTCAACCCGATGAGCATCAACGTCGAACAGGTCGCTGCGGCGCGCCCCGACCTCATCCTGGCCACAGCGGGCTTCACGCTCGACGAGGCGCTCTACGACCAGCTGAGCGACATCGCCCCCGTCGTCACCTTCGAAGAGCAGCTCTACGCCGCGACGAGCGAGGCATCCGCCCGCCGCATCGCCACTGCACTCGGCGAGGCGGAGGCTGCCGAGAAGCTCATCACCCGTGCCGACAAGGCGATCGCAGACCTCCGCACGGAGCTGCCCCACCTCGACGGCGGCACGTTCCTGTACGGCCAGGCACGCGACGGCGTCGTGGTGATGCTCGTCGATGAGCAGAACGTCACCGCGCGCTTCATGCAGCAGCTCGGGCTCGTCGCGCTTCCCGCCGTGGCCGAGCTCCAGGGCACGGGCTCGGTTCCCGGAGCCGTCGATGTCAGCTTCGAGCAGGCTCCGCTGTTCGACGATGCGGGCGTGCTGTTCATGACCTACCAGTCCGGTGCACTCCAGGAATCCTTCGAGAAGGACCCGATCGTGTCGTCCCAGACCATCATGGACACCCGCTACGTTCCCGTCGACCTGGAGACCGCGACCGCGCTGCAGGATCCGAACATCGCCGCCGTGCCGTGGCTGCTCGACCAGCTCCGCCCCGGCCTCGCGCTCATCCCCGCGCCGTGACGATCAGCCTCCAGGAGGTGCGTCCGGATGCCGACGTCACCCCGCGCCGGCGCCCGCGGCACCTCCTGGTGGCCGGTCTGCTCCTTGTCGTCCTGCTCTGCGCGCTGCTCGTCGCCAGCATCCTGATCGGCTCCCGGCCGGTATCGCTTGCGGCGCTCATCACCCTCCTCGGCGGTGACGCCGACCCCGACACGCTCATCCTGTTGCGCGATGTGAGGATTCCACGCACGTTCGCCGCCGTCCTCGTCGGCATCGCCCTCGCCTGGGCCGGCGCCCTCATGCAGGGGATGACGCGCAACCCCCTCGCCGACCCCGGCCTCCTCGGCGTCAGCTCGGGAGCGGCGTTCGCGGTGACCATCGCCCTCAGCTGGCTGGGGGTGCGAAGCGCCATGGGCGTGGCTACCGCGTCCGTGGTCGGCGCTGCCGTCATGACCATCCTCGTGCTGGCGCTGGGCCTACGCGGGAAGGCGAACGACTCGCGTCTGATCCTCGCCGGCGTCGCCTTCAGCATGACCGTCGGCGGTGTCCAGACCAGCATCACCCTGCTCAACCCCCGCGCGCTCGATGCGATGCGCGCCTGGTCGGCCGGCTCTCTCGCCACGCCTGATGCCGATGTGGTCGGCGCCGTCCTCCCCCTCATCGCCGTGGCCCTCGTGCTCGCGCTCCTGCTCGCCAGACCGCTGAACGCGCTCGCCCTCGGCGACGACGCTGCCCGAGGCCTAGGCTCACACCCTCTGCGCACGCGGGCGGGTGTCGCTGTCGCCGCCGCACTGCTGGTCGGGGCGGCGACCGCTATCGCCGGCCCGATCGGATTCGCCGGCCTCATGATCCCGCACCTCGTCCGCCCCTTCACCGGCCCGGACACCACCCGCATCTTGATCGCCGGCGCCGTCGCGGGGCCTGCACTGCTCCTCTGCGCCGACGTCATCGCCCGCATCGCGCTGTGGCCGGGAGAGATCCCCGTGGGCATCGTCACAGCCGCCCTCGGTGCACCAGTCCTGCTCCTGCTGATCCGGAGAAGCCGATGACGACGAACACCCCTGCGCCGGCCACCCGACGGCCCGCGGCCTCCGCGGCGCCATCCTTCCGCTGGAGCATGGCGTTCGCCCTGCTCCTCGGGATCCTCTTCGCCTCCCTGCTCGCGGGCGACCTGCTACTGTCCCCCGCCGAGGTCTGGGCCGCACTCACAGGCCGGGCTGCCGACTTCACGACGACTGTCGTCCTGTCCTGGCGCCTCCCCCGTGCCGTCGCCGGCGTCGCGTTCGGGGCCGCATTGGGCACGGCCGGTGCGATCTTCCAGAGTCTGACCCGCAACCCCCTGGGCAGCCCCGACGTGATCGGATTCAACACGGGCGCCTACACCGGTGTTCTCGTCGTGCTCCTCGCCGTTCCCGCCGCGGGATTCCTCCCCCTCGCCGCAGCCTCGCTCCTCGGCGGGCTCGTGACGACTGGCGTCGTCGTCGCACTCACTGCACGCTCGGGAATGGCGGGACGCACCTTCATCCTCACCGGAATCGCCGTCAGCGCCCTGCTCTCCTCGGTCAACACCTGGCTCGTCTACAAGACAGACACGGCGACCGCCACCGCAGGCTCGCTCTGGGCATCGGGGACTCTCGACAACACACGGTGGGTGAACCTCTCCCCGGCGCTGGTGGCGCTCGGCGTCCTCACGATCCCCGTGGTCGTCGCCGCGACCCGCCTGCGCTTCCTCGCGCTCGGAGACGATGTCGCCACGGCTCTGGGCGTGCGGGTGCGGACGAGCCGCTTCGCCCTCATCGTCGGAGCCGTCGCCCTCACCGCCGTCACCACGGCGTCGGCGGGCCCCATCATGTTCATCGCCCTCGCCGCACCGCACCTCGCTCGCGCGACACTCCCCCGCAGCCACCCCGTGGTCGCCGCGGCATTGACCGGCGCCCTGCTCCTCAGCGGAGCGGACTGGATCGCCGCTCATGCCTTCGCTCCGACCCAGCTTCCAGTCGGCGCCGTGACCGTCACGATCGGAGGCGCCTACCTCGTGCTCATGCTGCTCCGACGAGACCGGCGAACGCCGTCGCCCTGAGGTCCGCCCGCTCCGCACACCGCTGTTGTGCCATATATCCAAATGTCCTACAGTTAACGCCATGACGACGTCTCCCCTCATTCCCACCGGCCGGAACGTGCCCCTGTCCGTGCAGATCGCCGCGCAGCTGCGCGAGCAGATCACCGGCGGCAGCTGGCCCGTGGGGACGAGGATCCCCGGCGAGCATGAGCTCGTCGATCTGCTGGGTGCCAGCCGGAACACGGTCCGCGAAGCGATCCGCGGGCTGGTGCACAGCGGCATGCTCGAAGCTCGTCCCGGAGACGGCACCTACGTGAGCGCCGCCTCGGAACTGGAGGTTGCACTGCAGCGACGCGCGGGAGCCGAGAACATCCGGCAGGTCTTCGAGGCGCGGGAAGCCCTCGAGCTGTACGCCGCGGGCCTCGCCGCCGAGCGTGCGGTCCCCGAGGACGTCGACCGCATGCAGCGCGCACTGGACGCCCGCGACACGGCATCGGACGTCGACGAGGCCATCGAACGAGACCTGGAGTTCCATCTGGAGATGTTCCACGCGAGCGGCAACCCGCTGATGGCGGATCTGTACCGCAACCTCGACCGGTTCGACGCGATGGCGGTACCCGAAGCCGCCACGCCGCTCGAAGCGCGCGAGGGTTTCATCGGCCCCTGGCTCGACGACGATCCCCATCGCGCGCTCCTCGCCGCCATCCGCGACCACGATCCGGAGGCGGCACGCGCCGCCGTCACCCGGCTGATCGCCCACGGGCGCCGCCTCCTCCTGGAGACCCGGCACTCCTGACCCGTTCCGCCTCCATCGGTCTCCCGCCTGCACGGGAGGGACCGATGTCGACGCTGCCTCCCACACGATCCCCCAGACAAGGACCCCATGGCTCACTCCGCCACCGCCCCCGTGCCGACCTCGACGGCGACCCGCGCCGTGCGCCGAGGCCTGGTGCTCACCGGCATCATGTTCATCGCGGCCAACCTCCGAGCCGGGATCACGGTCGTCGGCCCCCTGCTCGGCGAGGTGCAGCAGGATCTGGGGTTCAGCGCCGTCGAAGCCTCGGCCCTGATCGCCCTCCCGCTGCTGTGCTTCGCAGTGTTCTCGCCACTCGTGGCTCCGATCGCCGCACGGCTGGGCATGGAGCGCACGCTCGCGTCCGCCCTCGGGGTGCTCGCCACCGGACTGGTGATCCGGTCGGTCCCCGGTCTGCCCTGGCTCTGGGCCGGGACCGCGCTGCTCGGCATCGCGATCGCGACCATGAACGTGCTGCTCCCCGCCCTGCTCAAGCGCGACTTCCCCGCCGAGGTGAGCAAGCTCACCGGACTGTTCTCGGCGCTGTCCGCCCTCGTGGCGGCGACCGCATCCGCCGTCGCGGTCCCGGTCGCCGGGTTCACCGATCTGGGGTGGCGACTCGCCTTCGGCATGTGGGCCGGAGTCGCCCTCGTCGCCCTCGGTGTCTTCCTGCCCCAGATCGCGCGGCGCACGCTCCCCCGCCACGACCACTCCGCCGCCCTCGACGCCCACCCCGGCGGAGGGCGCTCACCGTGGTCGAGCGCTCTCGGCTGGCAGGTCACCGTCTTCATGGGCCTCGGCTCCACGTTCTTCTACACGGTCCTGACCTGGTGGCCCTCCATCGAGGAGACCCACGGTGCGACCCCGGCCGTCGCGGGCGCACACCAGGGGATCATGCAGGTGTTCTCGATCGGCGGCAGCCTCCTCGCCGCGGCCATCCTGCCGCGGATGCGGAAGAGCCAGATCGGGGCGGTCGCGATGTTCGTGCCCCTCTCGATCGTCGCCGTGGTCGGGCAGCTCGCCCTTCCTGACCTCGCGATCCTCTGGAACGCGTTCCTCGGGGTGTCGATCGGCGGCTCGATCGTCATCGCCCTGGCGATGTTCGGACTCCGCACCCGCGCACACGCCCAGGCCGCGGCCCTCTCGGGCATGGCGCAGTCCATCGGGTACCTGCTCGCCGCCGGCGCCCCTCTCCTGTTCGGTGCGATCTCCGAGGCGACGGGCTCCTGGACGACCCCACTGCTGATCCTCGTGGGGCTGCAGGCGGTCAGCCTCGTCGTCGGCATGCTCGCGGCCCGCGATCGGTACATCTCCTGAGTCGCAGGACCGGAAGCGAAGCCGGAAGGTCCCCCGGGTGAATTCCGGGTGACGCCCGCGATTCCGGGGAGCGCCGTGGGTAGCATGACCCGAAAGCGGGGGGTCGCCGAGGAGTGGTCTCTCGTCGTCAACGGCTGAGGGCGGTCGACTCGGCCCGGAGAAAGGGAGCACATCCATGGCCGAACTGATCGTCATCTCCTTCGACACCGAGCCGCAGGCGGAAGGCGCCTACGACGAGATCCTGTCCCTCCAGAACGACCTGGTCGTCGAACTCGCCGGCCTCGCGCTCGTGAAGGTCGATGAGAAGGGCAAGACGAAGGTCGAGTACCCCGGCGCCGCCGGGAACATCGGCGTCGGCGCCGCGGGCGGAGCGCTCTTCGGCGTCCTCATCGGCCTCCTCTTCTTCGTCCCGATCGCCGGGCTGCTCTTCGGCGGCGTGTTCGGTGCGCTGTTCGCGGGGCTCGACAAATCCGGCATCGACGCCGAGTTCCGCGACCGGGTGAAGAGCACCGTCTCCGCGGGGAAGTCCGCCGTCGTCGTGTACGCGACCAAGCTCACGGAGGACAAGTTCGCGGCGGCCCTGGCCCCGTTCGACGGCACGGTCGTGCAGACGTCGCTCTCGGCCGAGGACGAGAAGGCCCTCATCCACGATCTCGGCGGCGCGCAGTAGTCCACGAACGAGAAGTAAGGAACTGCCATGACCGCGGAACTGCCCGGATCGATCCTGCCCCTTCCTGACCGCGAGTATCAGGGACCGGTCGTCTTCGACGCGAAGAAGTCGGAAACCGACTTCCCTCCCCTCGTCGCGAAGCGCCCGCCGAAGACCGCCCCGAATGTGCTCGTGATCCTGCTGGACGACGTCGGCTTCGGCGCCTCCAGCGCGTTCGGCGGGCCGATCCACACGCCCACGGCGGAACGGCTCGCGAACACCGGGTTGAAGTACACCCGGTTCCACACCACCGCGCTGTGCTCCCCCACCCGCGCGGCGCTGCTCTCCGGTCGCAACCACCACGCCGTCGGCATGGGGCACATCACCGAGAC
>Ga0160430_100180_pt1 | contig 47340 bp, 44 predicted proteins | sample HID1971I_E0MG_FD_108274 | JGI IMG/M metagenome (GOLD analysis project Ga0160430, IMG submission 108274) | Enriched millipede-associated microbial communities from UW Madison campus, WI, USA - HID1971I_E0 MG | ecosystem: Host-associated > Arthropoda: Insects > Digestive system > Unclassified ...
GCCATGTGGATGCGGAAGGTGTTCCGATGAATCGTCCCCTCGACACGGCCGACCTCGTCGTGGTCGGCTCCGGCATCGTCGGTCTCGGCGCGGCCTACGCGGCGGTCCGGCGCGGGCTGCGTGTGATCGTCGTCGACCGCACGGATGCGCCGATCGGCGCCACGATCCGCAACTTCGGGCACCTCTGCATCGGTGCGCAGGCCGGGGAGGCCCGGCGCTACGCCGACGCCTCCCGCGAGCTGTGGCTGCGTCTCTCTCAGGACGCGGGCTTCTGGCTGCGCGAGTCGGGCACGCTCGTCGCCGCCCGTCACGATGACGAGCTGGCCGTGCTCGAGGCCGCGGCCCGCGACGGCGGCATCCGGATGCTGGAGGCCGCCGAGCTCCTGCGCCTCGCACCGCTCCGTGCCGACGGGCTCGTCGGCGGCGCGCACATCGAGACCGACCTGCAGACCGATCCGCGCACGGCGGCCGACGCGATCGTCCGTCACCTGGCGGAGCGGGGCGTGGAGTTCCGCTTCCGCACCGCCGTCACCGCGGTGGGGGAGGGCCGTGTGGACACCACCCGCGGTCCGATCAGCTGCGCGAGCGTCGTCGTCGCCGTGAACCACGACATCGATCAGCTGCTGCCCGACGTCGCCGAACGCCACGGGGTCGTGCGCTGCGCCCTCGACATGATGCGGGCGGCGGTGTCGTTCCGGCATCCGCTCGCCGCACCGCTGCTCACCGGCTGGTCGCTCGTGCGCTACGGCCGGTTCTCGGACGGACCGGAGGCCACCGCGCTGCGGGAGCGTCTGCACGCCGAGCGCCCCGACCTCGCCGCGATCGACCTCAACCAGATGTACACGCAGCTGCCCGACGGCACGCTCATCATCGGCGACTCGCACACCACGGCCGTCGCGCCGGCGCCGTTCCAGCCCGAGGCCGCCTTCTCCGCATTCCTCACCGAGGCGGAGGCGCTGTTCGATGCGCCGGCACCCCGCGTGCTCGAGCGCTGGCAGGGCGTGTACGCGAAGGGCCGGCAGGAGTTCCTGATCGACCGGGGCGACGACGGCGTGCTCGTGCTCGCCGCGACCACCGGCATCGGGATGACCACGGGGCTCGGCCTGGCCGAACAGAATCTCACCGCCGCCTTCGGGTGGGCGGCAGCAATGGAAGGAACATCATGACCACTCCTCTCGAACTCGTCGTCCTCGACATGGCGGGAACCACGGTGCTCGACGACGGCGTCGTGGAGCAGGCGTTCCAGCGCGCCGCCGAGCGCACCGGCGTCGCCGACCGGATGCCGTGGGCCGAAGCGCTCGACTACGTGCGCGTGACCATGGGGCAGTCGAAGATCGACGTCTTCACGCATCTCGCCGGCGGCGACGTCGTCGCGGCCGAGCGCGCGACAGCCGCCTTCGAGGGCGCCTACGCCGAGATCGTCGCGGAGCAGGGCGTCTCGGAGATCCCCGGCGCGGCCGACGCGATCCAGGGACTCAAGGATGCCGGGCTGAAGGTCGTGCTCACCACGGGCTTCGCGCCGGTCACGCGCGAGGCGCTGCTCGACGGCCTCGGCTGGCGCGGACTCATCGACCTGGCGCTGTCGCCGGTCGACGCCGGTCGCGGACGCCCCGCGCCCGACCTCGTGCTCAGCGCGCTGCTGCGCACGCAGACCTCCTCCGTCGCGGCCGTCGCGGTCGTCGGAGACACCGTGAGCGATGTCGAGTCGGGGCGTCGGGCCGGTGCGGGCTTCGTCGCGGGTGTGCTCACCGGTGCCCACGACCGTCCGGCCCTCAGCGGCGCGGGTGCCGATGCCGTGCTCAGCGACATCACCGCGCTGCGCGACGTGCTCGTCCAGCGCGAGCTGCTCCCGCTCGTCGCGGCCTCCTGAGCGGGCCGACATGGGAACCCTGCTGATCCGTCCTCCCGGCCACCGCCGAGACGTCGCCCTGCGCCCGGCGGCGACCGCGATGGTGTGGATCGGCGAAGGCCACCCGCACGAGACGATCGCCGTCCCCGGGGTCGCGCTCGCCGACGGCGACGTGCTCGTCGCGGTCGAGATGTCGACCATCTGCGGTTCGGACGTGCACACCGTGCAGGGGCGTCGCCCGGCTCCGACGCCGCTCGTGCTCGGTCACGAGAGCGTGGGGCGCGTGATCGCGACCGGGGACACCGGCGCGCACACGGTCGACGGGACCCCGCTGCGCATCGGCGACCGTGTGGTGTGGTCGGTGACGATCTCGTGCGCGAGCTGCGACCGCTGCCTGCAGGGGATGCCGCAGAAGTGCCGCGCCCTGGGCAAGTACGGCCACGATCGGGTCGGCGCGCACGGCGATCTCACCGGGGCGTTCGCGAGCCACGTGCAGCTGCGGGAGGGGACGGCCATCGTCCGCGTGCCCGAGGCGCTGCCGGCATCCGTCCTCGCGCCCGCGGGGTGCGCGACCGCGACCGCCTGGGCCGCGGTGGCGCGGGCGGCGAAGGACCGCGACCTCGACGGTGCGGCCGTGCGGATCCACGGCGCGGGGCTGGTCGGGCTCTCCGCCGCGGCCATCGCCGCGGAGCAGGGTGCGACGGTCGAGGTGCTCGACCCGAACGCGGAGCGGCGCGCGCTCGCGGCACGGTTCGGCGCGACGAGTCTCGACCGCGACCCGGACGTCGTGATCGAGGCGTCGGGGCACGCGGTGGGCGAGGCCCTCGCGGGGGTGGCGGTCGGCGGGACGGTCGTGCTCGTCGGCAGCGTGTTCCCGGCCGACCCGGTCCCGTTCGACGCGGAGAGCATCGTGCGGCGCCTGGTCACGGTCGCCGGCATCCACAACTACACGGGGGCCGAGCTGGCCGAGGCGGTCGCGTTCCTCGCCGGGCGCGGGCGGGCGTACCCCTTCGGCGATGCGGTCGGCGCCGTGCGCGCCCTCTCCGACATCGACGCGGCGCTCGGGGAGGCGGCGGCGCCGGGAGCTCCGCTGCGGATCGGGCTGCTGCCCGGCACCTGACGACCGCTCTACTCGGGGCTCCGCCCACCGCGGCGGGGTCCGAGCGGACGCAGGCCCTCCGCGTGGAAGGCGAGCAGTCGGACGGCGGCGTCGACGCTCGCGACCAGGACCTCCTCCGGGTCCCCGACCAGCGCCAGCCGTCGATGGCCGACGCCGTCCGCGGTCGCCCATCCCAGGTACACGGTCCCGGCGGGGTGGCCGCCCTGACCACCGGGGCCGCCGACCCCGGTGGTCGACACGCAGAGGTCGGCGTCGAAGAGGCGGAGTGCGCCCCGGGCGAGCTGCTCGGCGCACTCGGCGGAGCAGGGATCGGTCCCGGGCGCCACGCCGAGGACGCGCTCCTTCACGTCGGTCAGATAGGCCACGATGCCCCCGGCGAACCAGTCGGACGCGTCGTCGCCGGCGCCGACCGTGCTCGCGAGCCGGCCGGACGTGAGGGACTCCGCGACGCCCACGCGCACGCGTCGCTCGACCGCGAGCCGGCTCAGGTGCTCGAGGGCACTCGGGCCGTCGGACCCGGTCGGCTGAGAGTGGTCGTCCTGCCCGGTCACCGCGAGATGCTCTCCACGGTCTTGCCGGTCGTGGCGGCGGACAGCGAGCGGGCGATGTCGGCCTGGCTGACGATGCCGACCAGCCGATGGTCGTCGATCACGGGGAGCCGTCGTATCTGGTTCTCCTGCATCCGGTCGAGCGCCACGCGGATGTCGTCGTCGGCGTCCACGGTGATCGGCTTGCCCTTCGCGAGCGCCTCCGCCGGGGTCGTCTCCGGATCCATCCCCAGGGCGATGGCCCCGACCACGATGTCGCGATCCGTGAGCATGCCCTTGAGTCGGCTGTCCTCGCCGCAGATGGGCAGCGCGCCGACATCGAGGTCGGCCATGACCGACGCCGCGATGCGCAGCGAGTCGTTCACACCGATGCAGCGCGGGCTCGGGGTCATGAGGTCGCGCGTGGTCGTCATCGCTCTTCGCCTTCGTCGTAGTCCGGGCGCGGAGGCTGCAGCGGCTGGTCGGAGTACTCGCCGCCCGATCGGCCGCCGAAGGGCCGTCCGTGATCGGCGAACTCGTCGCGGGCGAACACGAGCGTCCACGGGCCCGCCGTGAAGTGCGCGCCGGTGCGGAGCGTCTCGGAGTCGTCGCCGGGATGGGTCGCATCCGCCCCCAGGCTGGCATTCGTCTCACCCTCGCCGTGCAGCGTGAGCACGTACTCGTCGCGGTCGTCGTGCGTGATCGTGGCGTGCACGGAGTCGGTCTCGGGCAGACGGAGCTCGTTGCCGTCGGCGGAGCCGATCCGCACCACGTCGGCCTCGAGAGCGAACTCGGTGCGCTCGTCGTCTCGCGTGATCCGCAGTCGCGGATTGCCCGCGCCCCACTGGGCGTGCGTGGTGGTCGGGGTGTAGCCCTCGTCGGGACGGTCGTCGATGTGTCGTGCGTTCATGGCAGTGCCTCCTCGAGCTGGGACTCCGACGTTAGGACCCGCGTCAGCTTCCGCCGAGGGGGTTGACTTCCGCCGTCGATCGTTCGACCCCGCATGCGCGAGAATGGGGGCAAGCCCCTGTCCCGGTGCGACAGAGAACCAAGGAGCATGGAATGGGAAAGTTCGTCTACGAAGGCGGAGTCAAGACCGAGATCGAGGATCGCGCTCTCACTCATCTGCAGCTCGTCATCACCGCGAAGCTGCGCCGAGGTGAGCCGTTCCCGTTCAGCTGGCGCGAGGACGCGAGCGTCGGCGGCGGGCGCACGACGGTGTGGATCCAGCCCGGCAGCTCCCTCGTCTTCAAGTACTTCGGCAGCCGTCAGCCCTCCATCAACCGCGCATGGATCGAGGCGCTCGCCTTCACCGCGAACGCCCCGAGCGGGCTGTACCTCGTGCCGGAACCCGCCGAGGCGGGCGACGAGCCCGGCGGCGGAGAGGTCCCGGTCACGCCTCCGCTCTGACCCCGAACACCTGAAGCCGACACCCGTCGGCACCACCGAGACCCACCCGTGGAGACGCCTCCGCCGGTGGGTCTCGGCGTTCCCCGGGGCCTCGACCGCCTTCCGGGGCGGAGCGGAGGGATGTCAACCCCCTGATGCCAGGCGAGGGGCATCGGGGAGGCTGGGTCCTGTTCGACCAGACGAGTTCGACCAGACGAGGAGGACCGGCCATGACCGACGACACACCCGACCCCCGGCACGCGCACCGCGAGGAGGGCTTCCCCGCCCAGCATCAGGACCAGCCGGGACTGACCGAGAAGACCCGCCCCGAACCCGACCACGGCGAGCAGACCTATGCCGGTCACGGTCGACTGGAGGGACGCCGCGCCCTCATCACGGGTGGCGACTCCGGCATCGGCCGCGCCGTCGCGATCGCGTTCGCCCGGGAGGGAGCCGACATCGCGATCGCGCACATGCCCGAGGAGCAGGACGACGCGGAGGACACGCTCGCCCTGGTCCGCGAGACCGGGCGCACCGGCGTGGGCTTCGCGGGCGACCTGCGCGACGAGGCGTTCGCGACCGAGATCGTCGCCGGCACGCGCCGCGAGCTGGGCGGACTCGACGTCCTCGTGCTCAACGCCGGCTACCAGCACGACATCGACGGGTTCGAGAACCTCGAGACCGAGCGGATGCGCCGGGTGTTCGACACGAACCTCGCGGGGCTGCTGTTCTCCGCACGGGCGGCCTATCCCGACCTCGAACCGGGCGCGAGCATCATCGTCACGGCGTCCGTCCAGGCGTACAACCCCTCGCCGGGCCTGATCGACTACGCCATGACGAAGGCCGCCCAGGTCGCGTTCGTGAAGGCGCTCGCCGAGGAGGCGGGCCCCCGCGGCATCCGGGTCAACGCCGTCGCCCCCGGCCCGATCTGGACGCCGCTGATCCCCGCGACCGGATGGGACGCCGAGCGACTGGCGACCTTCGGTGCGGACACCCCGCTGGGCCGGGCGGGGCAGCCGGCCGAACTCGCGGGCGCCTACGTGTACCTGGCATCGGCGGAGTCGTCGTACACCTCCGGATCGGTCATCGCGGTCACGGGCGGCAAGGCGCTCTGACCCGGACGGTTCGCGCGGAGGCGGCGGTTCCCCCGGGGGCCGCCGCCTAAGCTTGTCTGGTGCAGAAGCCCGCCGCCTCCGGCCCCCTCGTCGGGGTGGCACTCGTCATCGGATCGTGCCTGTCGCTGCCGTTCGGCGCGGCGGTCGCGGCGCAGCTGTTCCCGGTGCTCGGCCCCTGGGGCGTGACCTCGTTGCGCGTGGCGATCGCGGCCATCCTCCTCGTGGTGCTCGTGCGCCCGCGACCGGGGAAGTGGACGCGCGCGCAGTGGCTCGCCGCGGTGCTCTTCGGCGTCTCCTTGGCCGCGATGAACGGCTTCTTCTACGCCGCGATCGACCGCATCCCGCTGGGCCCCGCGGTCGCGATCGAGTTCCTCGGACCCCTCGTGCTCGCGGCCGTGCTCACACGTCGGCTCGCGGATGCCGCGTGGGTCGGTGTCGCGCTCCTCGGCATGGTGGTGCTCGGCATCGACGGCCTGATCGGCGCCGAGCCCCTCGACCCGCTCGGCGTGGTCTTCATCCTCATCGCCGCCGGCTTCTGGATCATGTACATCCGCATGAGCGCCCGCGTCGGCGCTCTCATCCCCGGGAACAGCGGGTTGGCGATGGGACTCGTGGTCGCGGCCGTGCTGCTCATCCCTGTCGGCATCCCGGCGGTCTCGACCGTGGCGATGGACCCGCAGCTCCTGCTGCTCGCGGCGATCACCGCGGTGCTGTCGTCGGTCATCCCGTACACCTTCGAGCTCGCGGCGCTGCGCCGTCTGCCGCAGCGGGTGTTCGGGGTGCTGCTGAGCCTCGAACCGGCGTTCGCGACCCTGGCCGGCTGGCTGATCCTCGGGCAGGACGCGACCCCGCTGCGCATGCTGGCCGTGGGTCTCGTGATCGCCGCGAGCGTCGGGACCACCCTCGGTGTGCGGAGGGACCGCCGCGACGGCGGCCCCTCCGGGCCCTTCACCGCGCCGATACCGCTGCCCGACTGACCGCGGGGACGGGCAGAGGGTACCGGCGGCGCAGGATGACCCGCTGCACGAGCGTCCACACCACCGTGACGGTGAGGTACAGCGCGGCGGCGAGCGGCACGAACGCGGCGAACACCGCCGTCAGGTAGTGCATCGCCGACATGACGCGCATCATCGTGGGCGAGTTCAGGGGCGAGTCGTCGCCCTCGACGGGAGTCGGGCGGAACACGCGGCGGGTGACCTCGGCGACCGCGATCATCACGGCGAGCAGCACCCCGAAGACCAGGAACGTCGCCGGGGTGGCCGTGCCGCCGAAGAGCGCCGAAACCAGACTCGTGCCCAGCGGAGCGCCGAACAGGTCGTGCGCGAGCAGGGCGTTCGGGTGTCCGGCGATCTCCGGGCGGAGGAACAGCGTGTAGAGGAGGCCGACGACCGGGGCCTGCGCCAGCACCGGGAGCATCCCCGCGAACGGCGAGGTGTTCTCGGCCTTGTAGAGCGCCATCATCTCCTTCTGCAGGCGCTCGGGGTTCTTCTTGTGGCGGCGCTGCAGCTCACGCAGCTTCGGGGCGAGGCGTGCCCTGGTCTGTTCGGCCTTGGCCTGGGAGATGCCGACGGGGATGAGGAGCGCCCGCACCAGCAGCGTGACCAGCACGACGGCGAGGGCGGCGGCGGAGGCCCCGGCGATCGGGGTGAGGAGATCGGAGAGTCCGGTCAGGGCGCCGTAGGCGGCGTCGAGGAGGGCGGTGAGTGGGGGAAAGGCAAAGGGGTCCATGGAAGTGTCCGTTCGTGGCGTCGGGAAGGGTCGGCGAAAGCCGCGTCGTCCCGTCGGAACGGACTACGCGGCGGTCGCGACTCCCGGCGCCCGAGGGCGCGGATGCCCGGCGGCATCAGGATCGCTCTGCGTGAGGAGGGTGCCGACGTCGATCGCCCGCAACGGATGCGGGGAGTCGGACGAGGCCTCCGGGCGCACGCTCAGCACGATGGCGAGCGTGAGGGCGGTCACGGCGAGGAGCGCGATCGCGAGGCCGAGGGCCGCGGCGTCCGGCAGCGAGACGAGACCGAGCGCGGTCGCGACGAAGCTCAGCATCTGCCCGAACCACTCGCTCATGTGCGCGCTCCCTTCTCCAGCGAGGGTAGCACCGGGACCCGGGGCTCCCTCCGTGACGGGTGGCCTCGAGGGTACGCCGCGGGCGTAACGTCGAAGCATGAGTGACCTCCGCGCCCTGCTCGGGATCGAGCATCCGATCATCCTCGGCCCCTTCGGCGGGCTCTCCTCCACGACTCTCACCGCGGCGGTGAGCGAGGCGGGCGGGCTCGGCTCCTTCGGCCTGTACGGCTATGACGGCGACCGCATCCGCGCCACCGGGGCGGAGCTGCGTGCGCTGACCGACCGACCGATCGCGGTGAACATCTGGCTCCCGATGGGTGACGAGGTCGAGCCGAATCCGCAGCACACGGTGTTCGCGCAGGCGCTGCAGCCGTTCTACGAGGCGGTCGGCGTCGACGTCCCCGCCCGCCCTGAGCGATACAACCCCTCGCTCGAGGAGCAGCTCGACGCGATCTGGGAGGTCGAGCCCGCGGTGCTGAGCGTGGTGTTCGGCGTGCCGTCCGCCGCCCTCGTCGAAGAGGCGCATCGTCGCGGTATCCGGGTCGTCGGCACCGCGACCACCGTGGCGGAGGCGGTCGCGCTCGCGGAGGGCGGGGTCGATGCGCTCGTCGCGACCGGAGCGGAGGCGGCCGGCCACCGGGTGTCGTTCCTGCGCCCCGCCGAGGAGTCGCTCGTCGGGACGTTCGCTCTGGTCCCGCAGGTCGTCGATGCGGTCGACGTGCCCGTGATCGCGGCCGGAGGCATCGCCGACCGACGAGGCGTGGCCGCCGCGTTCGCCCTGGGCGCCTCCGGGGTGCAGGTGGGGACCGCCTTCCTCGCGACCTCGGAGTCGGCAGCCAACCAGGCGCACCGCGACGCGATCCGCACGACGGCGGCCGACGAGACCGTGCTCACGCGTGCGATGAGCGGACGTCTCGCCCGCGGCGCGCGCAACCGCGTGGTGCGGGCGATCGAGGCGAGCGGCACGATCGCGCCGTTCCCGATGCAGAACTGGCTCACCGGACGATTCCGCACGGCGGCGGGGGAGCAGAACCTCGGCGCGCTGCAGTCCCTGTGGATGGGGCAGGCCGCGCCGCTGGTGGAGTACGACACCGCCGCCGAGGTGTTCGCCGAGCTGGCGGCGGGGGTCCCCGATGCGGCCCCGAGCGACGCCCGGAGCGACGAGAACCGGAACGCCGGGGAGGAGCCGGCCGCTAGAGGATGACGGTGGACTTGCCGTGCACGATCACGCGGTCCTCGGAATGCCACTGCACGGCGCGCGCGAGCACCAGGCGCTCGACGTCGGCTCCGCGGCTCTGCAGCTGTGCCGCCGATTCCGAGTGGGTCACGCGCGTGACGTCCTGCTCGATGATCGGCCCCTCGTCGAGGTCCGCCGTGGCGTAGTGCGCGGTCGCGCCGATCAGCTTGACGCCGCGATCCTTGGCGCGCGCATAGGGGTTCGCACCGATGAACGCGGGCAGGAACGAGTGGTGGATGTTGATGACCGGGACCTCGAGGCGGGTGATGAAGTCGTCGGTGAGGATCTGCATGTAGCGCGCGAGCACGACCAGGTCGACGTTGCCGCGCAGCAGCTCGAGCTGACGCTCCTCCATCGCGGCCTTGTCGCCGGAGGGGATGTGCACGAACGGCACCCCGAACGAGCGGACGGACTCCGCCAGGTCGGGGTGGTTGGAGACGACCATCGTGATGTCGATGTCGAGCTGCCCGCGCTGCGTGCGCCACAGCAGCTCCATGAGGCAGTGGTCGTACTTCGAGACGAAGATGGCGACGCGCTTGCGGCGGGCGACATCGTGCAGCGACCACTCCATGCCGAAGCGCTCGGCGACGGCCGCGATGTCGGCCTCGAGCGCGGGGCGCGCGGCGGACAGGCCGTCGAGGTGGATGACGGTGCGCTGGAAGAAGCGTCCGCCCTCGGAATCGGTCGAGTGCTGGTCGAGCGAGATGATGTTCGCGCCGTGCTCGGCGAGCACCCCGGCGACGGCGGCGACGATGCCGGGCTGGTCGTCGCAGGCGATGAGCAGGCGGGCGGTATCGGGCTGAGACATGGGGGCTCCTCGAGGGTGTGCATCGATTCTGCCGTGGATGCGACGAGCGGGCGAATCGCGCGGGCGCAGTCGCTACTCTGAGAGTCGTGGAAGCGAGCGACCTCGGCCTGGTGCTGATCCCCCTGCTGGCCGTCGCCGCGCCCCTGCTCGCCCGTGGGGTGCGCCCCGTGGTGCGCGTGCCGATCGTGGTGTTCGAGCTGGTCCTCGGCATCCTCGTCGGTCCTGCCGTGCTCGGCTGGGTCGAGCCCGGTCCGCTGCTGGAGAAGCTCAGCGACTTCGGCCTGGCGCTGCTGTTCTTCGTCGCGGGCACCGAGATCGACTTCAAGACGGTGGCGGGCAAGCCGCTGGCGCGCGCCTCGCTCGGATGGCTCCTCAGCGTGCTCCTGGGCATCGGCCTGGGCTTCTTCTTCGCCCCGGGTGAGGGCATGGTGGTGATCGGCATCGCGCTGAGCTCCACGGCGCTCGGGACGCTGATGCCGATCCTGCGCGATGCGCGCGAACTGGACACGCCGTTCGGCCGCGCGATCAGTGCGATCGGCGCCGTCGGGGAGTTCCTGCCGCTGATCGCGATCTCGATCTTCCTCAGCACCCGGACCACGCCGATCGCGACCGCCGTCCTGCTCACCTTCGTGGTGCTGGCGGGCCTCGCCGTGCTGTTGGCGCATCGCGTGCCGCACGGCCGGCTGCACCGCATCGTCCGCGCCACCCTGCACACCTCGGATCAGTTCGGCGTGCGGTTCGTGATCCTCCTGATCGCCGCGCTCGTCGGGCTCAGCGTGATGCTCGACCTCGACATGCTGCTCGGGGCGTTCGTGGCCGGGGCGATCTGGCGCATCATCATGTCGCGTGCGCCGAAGAAGGATGCGGAGGAGGTGGAGAGCAAGATCGAGGCGATCGCGTTCGGTTTCCTCGTGCCGATCTTCTTCCTCTACACGGGGGTCACCTTCGACCTGCAGGCCCTCCTCGCCTCGCCGGCGGCACTGGCCCTGGTGCCGATCTTCCTGATCGCGCTGCTCGTGATCCGCGGCTCGGCCGCGCAGCTCTCGGCCCCGGCCGGGATGAGCGTCCGCGATCGCGCGGCCCTCGGGCTCCTCGCCGCGACCGGCCTCCCGATCATCGTCGCGGTCACCGCGATCGGCGTCGACCAGAAGATGCTCGACACCGGCACGGCCGCCGCGCTCGTCGGTGCCGGCATGCTGTCGGTGCTGCTGTATCCGCTCATCGGCATGACCCTGCGCGGTGACCGCGAGGAGGTCGCGGGCCCCGCCCGTGCGAGCCGAACGACCCAGGGAGAGCTGTGAGCACCGCATCCGATCTGCTGACCCAGGCCGTGCGCGACCTCGCCGACGCCCCGAAGGAGGGGCTGGGGGAGCAGCGGGATTCGCGGTGGCGCGGGCGACGCATCGTGCGGGTCGGCGAGGCCTGGCACCTGGGCGTGCTGCTGCTCACCGACACGCACGTGCTGGCCACGGCCGAGGTGCTGCGCGCCGCCGATCCCGGGCGTCGGGGGTACACGGCCGAGTCGGCCAGGGAGCGTGCCGAGCGTCGCGCGGAGGCGCTGCGCGGCGGCTTCGACGAGGGCGACGTCGTGCACGTGGGGTGGAGCGTGATCGACGTGGATGCGGTGGATGCCGGAGGCACGTCGGGTCCGCTGGCCCTGATCGACGGCGTTCCGTCGGTGCGCTGGGGCACGGCCGGCGGTTACATGCCCCTGGAGGCATACCTGCGCGAGCGGGTGGCGCTGCTGCGGGGCTCGGCCGACAGCTGAACTCTGGCGAGCCGACTCAGGCGAAGGTCTCCGCGAACCGGCGGAGCAGCGCGGCGCCCTCGGTGACGGATGCCGCGAGCACCTGCTGCTGCACCGCGTCGAACTCGTCCGGGTCGAAGTAGCCGGTGGTGCGGTAGAACGTCATCCGGTCGGCGAAGTCGCGGGGCGTCGGCTCGGGGTGGAACTGCGCGGCGTACAGGTGCGTGCCCACGCGGTAGGCCTGGACCGGGCAGACCTCGTTGGTCGCGAGCAGCACGGCGCCGGGCGGGGTGTCCGCCGCGCTCTCCTTGTGGGCCGTGAACACCGTCAGTGCGGAGCCGCTGGGGCCGAACACCGGGTCGGCCGCGCCCTCCGCGGTCGTGGTGATCACGGTGGCGCTCGCGGGCTCGGGGGTGTCCGTCACGACCTCGCCGCCGAGCATCCGGGTGACGACGCCGATGCTGAAGCAGGTGAAGAACACCGCGATCTCGGCGGCCATCGCGGCGTCGGCGAGCGTGCGCAGATCGGCCTCCACACGCAGCTGCTCCGCGGACTTCACGGTGTCCGAGACGTTGAAGGGCGAGCCGCCGACGACGACACCGCGGTAGCCCCGCAGGCGCTCGATGTGCAGCGGCGTCTCCAGGAGGTCGAGCCGGTCGACCACGTCGACGCCGAGCGCCCGCCGGAAGGAGGCATGCTCGGCATCCGCCGCCCCGATCTCGGGCCGCACGCAGACGTAGAGAAGCGAGGCCATCAGGAGATTCTAACGAGCGTGCGGCGGCTGTCCGACGCGGTCACCGCGAGGAGTTCGCCGTGCGGCCGCGGACGATGCCCACGAACGTCTCGACATCGGGCGTCGTGCGGTCCCGCGGCCAGACGAGGGCGACCGTCGACTCCGGGCCGCCGTCGAGCACGCGGTGATCGGCATCCTTGCGGTGGTGCAGGCGGGCCAGCGACATGGGGACGATCACGATGCCGACGCCGGAGGCCGCCGTGGCGATCGCCTCTTCCGTCGGCAGTGCGGCGAACGCCGCCGGGACCGTGCCGGGGAGGTCGAACGTGCCGAGCACGTCGTCGGTCAGACCGATCACGACCTCGCCCTCCAGATCCGCGGCGGTGAGCTTCTCGGCCGCCATCAGGTGCGAGTCGACGGCGGCGACGACGACGGGCACCTCGTCGTAGAGGGCGATGATGTGCAGCGAATCGTCGGCGAGGGGCAGTCGCACGAGTGCCGCGTCGACCTCGTCGAGTGCGGCGCGCTGTGTCGCGGCCTCGATCGGGACGAGCTCGAGCGGCACCCGCGGCATCCGCTGCTTCCAGGCGCTGATCCACTTGCCCGGGGTCGCACCGGGCACGGCGCCGAGGCGGAACGTGCGCGGCTCCTCCGACTCGGGGGCCGGGGCGTCGAACACGACCTTGGCCGTCTTCTTCTTGGGCTTCTGCGGCGGGAACCTCTCGGCGGGAGCGGCCTTGTTCCGGCGCACCGGTGTGCCGCGCCCTGCGCCCTTCGCGGGCCGTCTTCCCTGATTCGCCATGGGATCCAGGCTACTCGGCGAGAGAGCCGGGCACCTCGACCCGGGGCACGACACCGTCCTGCCGGGTGTCCGTGGACGCGAGCTTCCGCTGCACCCGGCGGACGAGGCCCACGGCGCCGTTCGCGAGGAGCAGCACGCCGATGGTCAGCAGGATGATCGTGACGATGGTCGTCGGGGTCAGGGCCAGCAGCCCGTCTCCGATCGTGGCCCGCCGGTCGGCATCGCTGAGCATCCAGAGGGCGGTCGCGGCGGTCGCAGCGAACAGGAGGCCCCAGATGATGCCTGCCCAACGCGTGCGAGGAGTGGTGGTCGTCTCGGTGATCGTCGGAGTGCTCATCGCTGTTCTTCCTTCGCGGGTTCGACGACGGTGATCGAGATGTCGCCGCTGTCCTGATCGATGGTGACGGGCTGGATGGTCTTCGGGGAGCCGGTCTCCGCGGAGATGTCCTCGACGATGACCGATTCGCCTCCTCGGCGCGTGCCCTGCAGGACGCCGGAGTCGAGGACCTCGCCGTCTGCGACGCGCATCCAGTCCACGTTCGCGGTGTCCACCGTGGCGCGCAGCTGCAGCTCGACGCCGGCGTTCACGTAGATGTACGTCGTGCCCGTGCCCTTCTCGACGACGATCGGTCGCGGTCCGTCCTCATGCGGATAGAGCGTCATCGAGAGGTCCCCGAACGGTTGACGGATGTGCGCGGCCTGGTTGTTCTCGATGGATGCCCAGCCCAGCGTGAAGCCCTGGAGGGTCGAGAATCCGCCCGCCACGAGTCCGCCGATCAGCGTCAGCACGGTGGCGAAGGCCAGGAAGCCGCTGCGGCGCCGGAACGCTCCGGCCACGATCATCCCGAGTGCGAGGATGAGCGCTGCCGCGAGGAGGCCGAGGGCACCGGCGAGCGCGTCTCCGCCACTGGTGAGTCCGACGGCGGCGCCCGTGATGATCGCCAGGCCCAGGAAGGTCGCGGCGAAGGCGAAGCCCGCTCGCGGGTTCGATGCGCGACGGATGCGCCGACGCTCGGCCGCTTCCGCGGCGAACACGACCGCTTCGGCCTGGCGCTCACGGCGCAGCTGCTCACGGGCGGCGCGCTCGACATCCTGCTGCTGGCGGCGCCAGGCCTGGTCCTGCTCCTTCCAGGCCGCGTGCTGGGCGCGCCACGCTTCGAGAGCGGCGGGATCCTGCGACCCGGGCGGCAGCGGAGCCGGCGGGGCTGGGGGCGTGGCGGTGAGCGTCGCGGGGGCGGCGGGCGCCGGCGGATCGAAGCTCGACGCCTCCGGGCTCTCGGACACGACCGTCTCGGCATCCGTGGAGGCCTGCTGCGAGAGTGTGGCGTCCGCCCCCTCGGCGGTACCCGAATCACCGAGGGGAGCGGACGCGGCCGGGGCCGTCGGAACTGCGGAAGCCATCGGCAGGTCCGACGCGGAAGCACCCGGGGTGCGGCTCGCAGCACGCACGATCAGGAAGAGCAGGCCGGCGACGAGGACGAGCCCGACGACCCAGCTGGTGAGCGACAGGGCCGACCAGCCGTCGTAGCCGAGGCCGAACAGGCGGCCGGCGAGCGGGGCGGTCGGGAACAGCCCGATGACGGCCATCGCGAGGATGCCCCACTGCGCCGGCTGGTAGTCGCGGCGCAGCAGGTCGCGGACGTGGACGCGTCCGTCGACATCGGGCAGCAGCGCCCAGGCCGCGGCGTAGAGGAAGATCACCGGCAGCCCGAACAGCGCAGCGACCACGAGCACGCCGCGCACGATCAGGGGGTCGATGCGCAGACGTGCGGCGATGCCCGCGGCGACGCCGCCCAGCCATCCTTCGGACCGTGCGACGCCGAGTCCGGCGACCCAGAGCAGGAATCGATCGGCGCCGCGGGGGATGTCGGCGCCGGGGGTGCCGACGGCCGGAGCGGCGTGATCGGCGGGGGGCGGTGGCGCAGTCGGAATCGTCATGCTTCGATCCTGGCGGCATCCGCCGGTGCCCTGCCATGGGGGGAACCCCTGAGCGACCCCTGATTCCGGGCCGGGGAGGACCCGGATGACCCGTGCGGATGATTGGATGGCGACATGTCCTCTTCGGCGCACGCTTCCGCGCGACCCCCGCGCGTGGCTGCTCCGCCGCGCCCCCCGCTGACCCGCGACCGCGACTGTCTGGTGGCGGGCGTCAGCGCGGGCCTCGCACGGCACCTGGGCGCGCGGGTGTGGGTGGTGCGAGCGCTCTTCGTCGCCCTGACCCTGTGCGGCGGCGCCGGCATCCTCCTCTACGCCTGGTGCTGGATGTTCACCCCGTGGGCGGAGGGAGAGGATGCGCCGACGCGACGGGTCCCGGTCGCCTGGCTTCTGCTCGCACCGGCCGCCGTCGGGATGCTGGTGGTGCTCGTCTGGCGTGGCGGCAGCGACTGGCTGAGCGGATCGATCCCGCCCGGCCCCGCCGCCCTGGTCGTGGCGGGCACGGTGGCGTGCGCGACGGGCGCCGGACTGTGGGCGACGCTGATCGACCGCACCGACACCGCCCGCGGCCCGCGGCACACGATGAGCATCCGGATCCTCTCGATCCTGCTGCTCGCCCTGCTCTTCTCGGTCCTGCTGTCGTGGCCCGTCGCCCGATCCGGAGTGGCGCTCGTGCTGGTCCCGCTCGCCGGGCTCGCCGCGGTGATCTCGTCCACGCTGATCCCGCGGTGGCGCGAGCTCTCCGGTGAGCGCATCCGCCGCATCCGCGAGGAGCAGCGCAGCCAGATGGCGGCCCACCTGCACGACTCGGTGCTGCAGACGCTCGCGCTGATCCAGAACCGCGCGGGCGCCTCCAGCGAGGCCGCGCGACTCGCGAGGGCGCAGGAGCGCGAGCTGCGCGCCTGGCTGTACGACGGCGACGCACCGGCGGACAGCGACCTGCCGACCGATCTGCGCGACTATGCCGGCGCGCTGGAGCTCGACTTCCCGGTGCGGATCGATGTCGTGTCCGCCGGGCTGTCGGCCGAGCGCGCGAGCGGAGAGCTCGCCGCGGCCGCGAGGGAGGCGATCCTGAACGCCGCCCGTCATGCGGGTGGCGAGATCTCCGTCTACATCGAGGGCAGCGCATCCGGTGTCGACGTCTTCATCCGCGATCGGGGCGCGGGCTTCCAGCTCGACGACGTGCCCAGCGACCGTCTGGGCGTCCGCGAGTCCATCATCGGCCGGATGCGCCGAGCCGGCGGCACGGGCGCGGTCCGCAGCGATGAGAACGGCACCGAGGTGCACCTCCGCATCACGACGGGGCTTCCGCACGACCGTACCGCCGGGCGACCGGCATCCGCACGGGAGGAGAACCGTGGCTGACAGCATCCGGGTCGTGATCGTCGACGACCACTCGATCTTCCGCTCCGGCCTGCGTGCCGATCTGGACGCGAGCGTCGAGGTGGTGGGGGAAGCGCCCGACGTGCCGTCCGCGATCGCCGTGATCGCGCAGACGCAGCCGGATGTGGTGCTGCTCGACGTGCACCTGCCGGGTGGGAGCGGTGAGGACGCCACCGGCGGGGAGGACGTGATCCGCGGGTCTGCGCCCACGACGGCCCGGTTCCTGGCGCTGAGCGTGTCGGATGCCGCGGCGGATGTCGTCCGGGTGATCCGCGCCGGCGCGAGGGGATACATCACCAAGGGCTCGTCCGGCGTCGAGGTGAGCAGGGCCGTGCACGCCGTGGCCGAGGGGGATGCGGTGTTCTCGCCGCGGCTCGCCGGTTTCGTGCTCGATGCGTTCGGCGCGGTCGCCGGGGAGACCGCGACGGCGACGGACGAGCTCGACCGGCTGTCGGCGCGCGAGCAGGAGGTGATGCGCCTCATCGCCCGCGGCTACGCCTACAAGGAGGTCGCGTCCGAGCTGTTCATCTCGATCAAGACGGTCGAGACGCACGTGTCATCCGTGCTGCGCAAGCTGCAGCTGTCGTCGCGGCATGAGCTGACCGCCTGGGCGTCGGAGCGACGCCTGCTGTAATCGGTGCGAGGGGTGGCTGCGGTCAGGCCGCGAGCCACAGACCCTTCTGATCCGTCGCGATGGTGAGCCCGGCGGCGACGGTCTCGTCGTCGCCGATGCGTGCGCCGCGGACGATGCGCGCTCCGGCGCCGACGTCGGTGCGGACGCCGACGTAGGCGTGATCGCCGATCGCGGCACCCTGGCCGATGTGCGCGTGCGCGTCGACGAACGCGCCCTCGCCGATCACGGCGTCTTCGTCGATCCAGGCGCCGCGGGCGATGGTCGCCCCGGCGCCGACGCGCGCGCCCGGTTCGATATAGGCACCCGCCTCGATGTGCGCCTTCGGATGCACCTTCGCGCCATGCGCGACGAGACCTCGACCGTTCGCGTGCTTGCGGTAACGCAGCGTCGCTCCCTGGTCGTTCTCGATGTCGACGTAGTTCTTACCCACGATTCCTCCCGTGCTCCGGAGTTCTCCGGATATATCAACAACCACGGGTGGGGCGGATTCATTCCCTCGGATGGATGTGGTCACCGCTGGCAGGACGGGCACCAGAAGGTGAGGCGTTCGCGAGTCGGATCCGCGCCCTGCTCACCCCGTCGGATGAGGGTGCCGCAGCGGCGGCACGGGCGCCCGGAACGGCCGTACACCCACGTCGCCTGGCCGGGGCGATCGATGCCGGTGAAGGTCCGATTGCGGCGGTCGCGGTTGGCGCGGATCGTGCGCACGCCGAGGTCGAGGAGCGCGGCGACGTCGACCTCAGGTGTGGGCGTGGTCGGCAGGATACCGCGCAGGAACAGGAGTTCTGCGGCGTACTCGTTGCCGAAGCCGGCGACATTGCGCTGGTCGAGGAGCGCCACGTGGATGCTGCGGCTGTCGGCTCCGAGCCGCCGCACGGCCTCCGCTGCGTCCCAGTCGTCGGCGAGGGGATCGGGACCCAGGTGGCCGACGAGCTGAGCTTCGTCGCGGGTGGGCACGACCTCGATCTCGGCGATGTCGACGCCCACGGCCTCCCGTTCGGCGGTGCCGACGATCGCGCGGACCTTGAAGGCCGGATGCCGCCACCTCTCGCCGGCCCGGTAGACGAACCAGACACCGTCCATGCGCAGATGCGAATGCAGTGTGCTGTCGCCGATGCGCATCAGCAGGTGCTTGCCGCGCGGGGCGACCCCGTGCACGGTCTGCCCGGTCAGATCGACCGTCGCGGCCTGAGGCACCCTCAGGTCGAACCGCGTGACGTCGGCACCGGCCAGCGCCTCGTCCAGGCGCCGCGCGGTGCGGAAGACGGTGTCGCCCTCGGGCATCAGGGAGCCTCACGGGATGCCGGGGACGCCGGGGATGCCGGGGGTGCCGGGGGTGCCGGGGGCGCCGGCGGTGGCGCCCAGGAGCCGGAGACCGGAGTCATCGCACCGGTCGAAGGGCTCGCGACGCTCGGGGCACCGGTGCGTGCGAGCATGTCGCGGGCGAGCATCGTGCTGCCGGCGACCGCTGCGGGCATGATCGCGACCGCACCACCGGGGATCAGGAAGCAGAGCTGGGTCGCGACACCGAAGCCGAGCACGCGGGCGCGGCTCCCGGAGAAGAGCGCAGCCCGATCGGCGGGACTGAGCTCGCGCGCGTCGAACGCGCGCCCGGTGAGCTCGCGGGCGAGCAGGCGGCCGGTCAGGACGACACCGGCGATCGGGCCGAGGAAACCTCCGACGGCCGGGATGAGGCCGATCAGCAGGACGAGGATCGCGATCAGGATGCCGAGCAGCACCAGTCGCAGCCCCTCGCCGAGAGTCGTCCAGAAGCTGCCGCCGTCGGCCGGGGGAGCCTCGCCGAGGTCGGCCTCGACCGCGTGCCAGATGCGCTGGTAGAACGGGTCGCCGATGGTCAGCGTGAGCGCGCTGAAGACGACGCTCGCGAGCGCGAGTGCGGCTGCCACGACCACGAAGCCCACCGCGGCGCGCAGCAGACCCTTCCACGGCTCGAACCATCCCTCGGCGAACGGGGTCAGCCAGGCGGAGACCGAGGGCATGCCGATCACCAGCGGCACGAGCGCGGCGGCGAGGACCACGAGGGCGATGAGCGCGGGGATGAGACCGAGCACCATGAGGCCGGGGCGGGTTCGCCACAGGCCGAATCCGCGCAGCAGCGTGCGGATGCCGGTGGCGAACTCTCGGATCATGGCTTCCAGCGTAGGCGCATCGTCAGACCGCCTTGCGGAGGGTGTAGCCCCGCGGGGTCGCCACGAATCCGGCCTCCTGGAGGGCCAGCGCCAGTTCGGTGCCGTAGACGCCGTCGCCGTTGACCTTCTCGACCGTCAGGGTGTCCAGGCGACGGGCGCGTGCGGTGGCCGCGAGGTCGGACGCGGCGGCGCGCAAGGTCTCGCCGTCGTCGCTGAACGACAGCACCGTGCGCCCCCCGCGTTCGAGGGAGAGCACGAGGGCGCCGTCGACGAGCACGACCAGACCGCCCGCCTTGCGACCCGGACGATGGGAGACGCCGTCGAGCTTGGGCCAGCCGAGCGCTGCGCCGTAGGGGTTGGCGGGGTCGGTCGCGGCGAGGGTCACGGCCTTCCGCGGCGCGGGGTCGGCGAGCCCGGCGTAGGTGCGCAGCCGGTCGACCGTGGCCGAGGCGGCGAACTGCGCGGCGCCGAGCTTCTCGATCACATAGCCGCGTCGGCAGTGCCCCGCCTCCTCGAAACCGGCCAGCACCCGATACGCCTGGGCGAAGCCGCCGGGCACCCCCTCCGCCTGCACGGCACCGCGGGTGACGACGCCGTAACGGTCGAGCAGGAGACCGGCGGTGACGGTCGCGCGGCGGGCGGCATCCGTCTCGAGCGTCGGCAGCAGCGACCAGCGCCCCCCGATCGACGGAGGCCGCGGGGCGGCGGAGCCGGTGAAGGACACGCCGCGGTAGGTGCGGGCGCGGGGTGCGCGGCGCTTGACCTTGTGCGCCTGCGAGCCGCCGGCGAGCAGCGACCGGATGGGGGCGAACGTGTCGTTGGTCACATAGCCCGACCAGGTCAGCGACCACAGCGCCTCGAGCACGGACTGCTCGTTCTCGGCCGCGGCCATGTCCTTCAGCTGCGCGGCGAAGTAGGCGCCGCCGACGTCGAGCGCGATGAGGATGCGCGACTCGAGCGAGTCCGATGCGATCTCGGCGTCACGCTCCGGGAGGGTGAACGGCGCGAGATCGACCGGATGCAGCGACACCCAGCCGTCGCGCCCGGGGAGCGCGCCGTGACCCGACCAGATCACCTCGCCCGCCGCCGTGAGCTCGTCGAGCATCGCGGGGGAGTAGTCGCGCACCCGAGAGGGCAGGACCAGCGACTCCCAGGCGCTCGCGGGGATCGGCACCCCGGCGAACTGCTCGATCACGGTGAGCACGCCGTCGACGCCCTCCAGCGGCCGGCCGAGGTGCTGCCAGTCGGGGAGGAAGCGTGCGTACGCCTCGGGGGAGACCGGCTCGACCGACCCGCGGATGGCCGCGAGCGAGCGCATCCGCAGCCGCCGCAGCACCTCCGTGTCGCACCATTCGATCGCGTCCCCGCTGCCCGCGGCCTCGGGGAGGAAGTAGCCGCTGGTGAGCCGGCCCGTGGTCTCCAGGCGCTGCAGCGTGTGCCGGGCGACGGCGGCGCCGAGTCCGAACCGGGAGGCGATCGCGTCCGTTGTGAAGGGCCCGTGGGTGCGCGCGTGGCGGGCGACGAGGTCGCCGAGCGGATCGGCGACCGGCTCGAGGAAGGCGACCGGGATGCCGGTGGGCAGCGCGGCGCCGAGCGCATCGCGCAGTCGACCCGCATCCTCGATCGCGGCCACGCGGGGAGCACCCGCGATCGTGACGGGGATCGCCCGACGCGCGGTGATGAGGTCGTCGAGCAGGGCGGCCGCCGAGGTGCCGTCGATCGATTCCGGATCGAGGCGGGCCGCGACCTCCTCGGCGTCGAGGGGGCCGAGCATCCGCAGCAGGTCGGCGACGCCCTCGAGCCCACGGGCGCGGCGCTCGGGATCGAGGCGCTGTGCCTCCCGCTCGAACTGGGCGATCACCTCGGGGTCGAGCAGCTCGCGGAGCTCGACCGTGCCCAGCAGCTCGCCGAGCAGTGCGGGGTCGACCGACAGCGCGGCCGCCCGGCGCTCGGCGAGGGGCGAGTCGCCCTCGTACATGAACGCGCCCACGTAGCCGAACAGCAGATCGCGGGCGAAGGGCGACGGCTGTCCGGGCTCGGTCTCGACCAGGCGGATGCGGCGGTCGGCGATCGACGTCGCGAGCTTGCGCAGCGAGGGCAGGTCGTAGACGTCCTGCAGCACCTCGCGCAGCGTCTCCAGGATCACCGGGAAGGTCGGGTGCCGCCGTGCCACCTCGAGCAGCTGGGCCGACCGCTGCCGCTGCTGCCACAGGGGCGTGCGCTTGTTCGGGTTCATGCGGGGCATGAGCAGTGCCCGTGCCGCGCACTCGCGGAAGCGGGAGGCGAACAGGGCGGAGCCGCCCACCTCCTCGGTGACCAGGTGCTCCAGCTCGTCGGGGTCGAACACGAACAGCTCGGCGCCGGGCGGCTCGGCCTCGGCATCGGGGATGCGGACGATGATGCCGTCGTCGCTCGCGACGGCCGATCCCTCGACGCCGAGGCGCTCGCGCACCCGGGCGTTGATCGCCAGCGCCCACGGAGCGTGCACCTTCATGCCGTACGGGGAATGGAGGATCACGCGCCAGTCGCCGACCTCGTCGCGGCCGCGCTCGACCGTGAGGGTGCGGTCGGTCGGGAGCGTGCCCGTCGCGTCGCGCTGCTCGGTCAAGTGGGCCATGAGGTTCGCCCGCGCCTGCTCGTCGAGACCCGCCTCGATCAGGCGCTGGGCGGCTTTCTCGGGAGTGGCCGCCGACACCTCGCGGGAGAAGGCGCCGAGGGCCTCGCCGAGTTCGAACGGGCGGCCGATGCCGTCGCCGTGCCAGAACGGCACCTTGCCCGGCTGGCCGTAGGCGGGGATCACGTTGACGCGGTCGTGGGTGATCTCGGCGATCCGCCAGCTCGTCGTGCCGAGCGTGAAAACGTCGCCCACCCGCGACTCGTAGACCATCTCCTCGTCGAGCTCGCCGACCCGGGCGCCGGTCGCCTCACCGGCCACGAAGACGCCGAACAGGCCGCGGTCGGGGATGGTGCCGCCGCTGGTCACCGCGATGCGCTGCGCCCCCGGGCGTCCGGTCAGCGTGCCCGCATCGCGGTCCCACACGAGTCGCGGCCGCAGCTCGGCGAACTCGTCGGAGGGGAAGCGCCCGGCCAGCAGGTCGAGCGTCGCCTCGTAGGCCGAACGGGGGAGCGACTGGAACGGCGCGGAACGGCGGACCGTCTCGAACCACTCCTCCACGCTGATGGCGCCGAGCGCGCTCGCCGCGACGGTCTGCTGGGCGAGGATGTCGAGCGGGTTGCGCGGCACCTGGATCGCCTCGATCTTGCCCGCCAGCATCCGCTCGGTGACGATCGCCGTGTGCAGCACATCGCCGCGGTGCTTCGGGAAGAGCGCGGCGCGGCTGATCTCGCCCACCTGGTGCCCGGCGCGGCCGACGCGCTGCAGACCGGACGCCGCGGACGGCGGGGCCTCGACCTGGATCACCAGGTCGACCGCGCCCATGTCGATGCCGAGCTCGAGGCTGCTCGTCGCGACGACGCAGCGCAGCACCCCCGACTTGAGCTCCTCCTCGACCTGCGCGCGCTGCTCCTTCGACACCGAGCCGTGGTGCGCCTTGGCGAGCACCGGATCGGCCCCGGCGGTGGCTCCGGCCTGCGCCATCATGGCCGCGGGCACGGTCGCGGCCGGCAGCTCGACGCCGATCCGCTCGGAGTAGATCTCGTTCAGGCGACCGGTGAGGCGCTCGGCCAGGCGACGCGAGTTGGCGAACACGATGGTCGAGTTGTTCTGCAGGATGCGGTCGACGATCGCCTCCTCGACGTGTGGCCAGACCGACCCGGTGACCTCGGAGTACTCGGCGTCTTCCGCATCCCCTGGCACGCCGGGAGGGGGTGGCGGGTTGGTCATGTCGTCCATCGGCACGACCACGCCGAGCTCGAAGGTCTTGGACGCGGGCGGTGCGACGATCTCGACCGGTGCCGATCCTCCGAGGAACCGCGCGACCTCGTCGATCGGGCGGACCGTGGCCGAGAGCCCGATCCGCTGGGCCGGCGTCTCGGTGCCGTCGGCACGGCGCAGGGCGTCGAGCCGCTCCAGACTGACCGCCAGGTGCGCACCGCGCTTGGTGGCGGCGACGGCGTGCACCTCGTCGATGATCACGGTGTGCACGCCGCGCAGCGTCTCGCCCGCGCGGCTCGTGAGCATGAGGTACAGCGACTCGGGGGTCGTGATCAGGATGTCGGGCGGATCGGAGACGAGCTTGCGGCGGTCGCTCGACGTGGTGTCGCCCGAGCGCACGCCGACCGTCACCGCGGGGGCGGGGATTCCGAGCCGCCGGGCCGACTGCCCGATGCCGATGAGCGGAGAGCGGAGGTTGCGCTCGACATCGACGCCGAGCGCCTTGAGCGGCGAGATGTAGAGGATGCGCGTGCGCGGCTCGCCCTTCGCGGGAGGGGTGGTCTCACCCATGCGCTCACGGAACACGCTGTCGATCGCCCACAGGAACGCCGACAGCGTCTTGCCCGAGCCGGTCGGGGCCACCACGAGCGCGTGCTTGCCCGCGGAGATCGCATCCCAGGCCCCCGCCTGCGCGGGCGTGGGCGCGGGGAACGCACCCCGGAACCAGTCCTGCGTCGCGGGGGTGAAGCGGTCGAGCACGTCGCTCATCCCTCCATCTTCGTCGACGGCACCGACATCGGGGTCGGACATCGGCCGCGACGAGGCCACGCCTGCACGGGTCGAACGGTGATTCGGCCGGGCAGGCGTGACTCGATCGTGCGGCTGCGACGTCACCCGACCTCGTGCAGCGCGCCCTCGCCGTCGATCTCGAGGGTGAGGTCGAGGTCGAGCCGGCGCAGGAACGCGTCGTCGTGGCTCACCACGAGCACCGCACCGCGGTACGCGCGCAGAGCTTCGACGAGCTGGTCGACCGTGTCGAGGTCGAGGTTGTTCGTCGGCTCGTCGAGCACCACGAGGTGCGGAGCGGGGTCGGACAGCAGCAGCTTCGCGAGGGCGACCCGGAAGCGCTCGCCGCCCGAGAGCGCCGCCACCGGACGCTCGGCGGTCGCCCCGCGGATCAGGAATCGGGCGAGCCGGTTTCGCAGCTCCTTCTCCGGAACCTGGGGCGCCGCGGCGGCGATGTTCTCGAACACCGAGCGCGTCTCGTCGAGACCGTCGACCCGCTGCGGCAGGTAGCCGATCAGGTCGGTGTGCGCCTCGGCGGACAGTGCGCCGATGGTGCCGCCGTCCGTGACCAGGCGTTCCAGCAGCGTCGTCTTCCCGGCGCCGTTCCGGCCGATCAGCGCCACACGCTCCGGGCCCTGGATAACCCAGGACCGTTCTTCGTCGCCGATCGTCGCGATGCGGCGGCTGCGGGACACCTGCGGGTCGGGCAGCTCGATCTTCATCGAGGCATCCGAGCGCACGCGGCGTCCGGCCTCTTCCCGCGCGGCGTGCGCCGCGTCCTCCTTCGCCCCGACCTCGGTGCGGAGCTTTCCCGCCGACACCTCGGCGGCCATCTTGCGACCGTGCGCGACGATCTTCGGCACTCTCTTCTCGATCTCGGCCTTCTTCGCCGTGCGGCTGCGGTGGGCGAGCTTGACCTCGGCTTCGATCCGCTGCCGCTTCTCCTTGCGGAGCGCCTGCGCCGCGGTGGCCTCGGCCTGCTTCGCCGCATCCTGCTCGGCATCCAGCCAGGCACGCCATTCCGAGTACGGCCCACCGAACACGCTCAGATCCTGGGCGTAGAGCTCGGCGGTCTCGTCCATCAGCTCGAGCAGCGACAGATCGTGACTCACGACGATGAGCGTGCCCTTCCAGGCGCGCACCATCGCCGCGAGCTTCGCCCTGGCGTCGCGGTCGAGGTTGTTGGTCGGCTCGTCGAGGAGCGTGATCGGTGCACGGCGCAGGCGGATGCCGGCGATCGCGACGAGCACGGCCTCGCCGCCGGACAGCTCGCCGACGCTGCGGTCGAGGAACTCCGGATCGAGGCCGGCCTCGGCGAGCGACGCCTCGGCGCGGGCCTCGATGTCCCAGTCGTCGCCGACCGCATCGAAGTGGGCGGGGTCGACGTCGCCGGCGGCGATGGCGCGCACCGCGTCGAGTGCCGCGGACACCCCCAGGAGCTCGGCGACCCGACGGTCGACGTCGAGCGTGAGCTGCTGCGGGAGGTAGGCGACCTCGCCGGAAGCGGTCACGCCGCCCGAGGTGGGGTCGAGCTCGCCGGCCATCAGTCGCAGCAGGGTGGACTTGCCGGCGCCGTTGCGGCCGACCAGGCCGGTGCGACCGGAGCCGAACGCTCCGGAGATGCCGTCGAGCGCGGTCGAGCCGTCGGGCCAGGTGAACGTGAGGCGGTCGAGGACGACCGCTGCGTGCAGGGTGGTGGGAGTTGACATGAGTGTCTCCTGTCGAGTGCGAGGGTGCACTGACACCGGACCTCTGCCGGGTCCTCGACCGGACGCGGAAGCGTCGCGGGAGGAGGGAGGTCAGCCGTGGAGTCGGCGATCGTCGGGTCAGCGCGCGGAAAGAGGAGCGCGGAGGCGACGGATCAGATCAAAGGACTTCCAGACACGGCGGACAGGACTCCCCGACGATACCCGGGCGTGTCGGCGTTTCGCAACCCCCGGGCGTGCCGCGGTCAGCGACCGGGCAGTACGACGGGTGCGCCCGTGTCCGGGTCGGCGATGACGCGGGCCTCGAGATCGAACAGCTCGGTGAGCAGCGCGGCGTCCACGATGTCGCGAGGTGCGCCCTCGGCGACGATGCGCCCGTCCTTCATCGCGATGAGGTGCGAGGCGTACCGGGCCGCCTGGTTGATGTCGTGCAGCACGACCACGACAGTGCGACCCTCCTGATACAGCCGCGTGACGAGCTCGAGCACCTCGATCTGGTGGCCGATGTCGAGGAAGGTCGTCGGCTCGTCGAGCAGCAGGATCGGGGTCTCCTGGGCCAGGGCCATCGCGATCCAGGCGCGCTGACGCTGACCCCCTGAGAGCTCGTCCACGTTCCGATCCGCGAGGTCGGTGACGTTCGTGGCGGCCATGGCATCGGCAACGGCGCGCTCGTCCTCCACGGACCAGCTCGACAGCACGCTCTGATGCGGGTAGCGACCGCGACCGACCAGGTCGGACACGGTGATCCCCTCCGGCGCGAGGGGGCTCTGCGGCAGCAGCCCCATCCGCCGAGCCACCTCCTTGGTGGACAGCCGGGTGATGTCGCCGCCGTCGAGGAGCACCCGCCCGACCGTCGCGGGGAGCAGCCGGGCGAGTGCGCGGAGCAGCGTCGACTTGCCGCAGGCGTTCGGGCCCACGATCACCGTCAGCTCCGCGTCGGGGATGCGCACGTCGAGGCCGTCCAGCACGCCGCGGCCTCCGTAGCCGGCGCGCAGGTCCTCGGTCGCCAATCGGGTCATCGTCGTCCTCCTCCGGTGAAGCGCCTGCTCTCGCGCACGAGCAGTGCGAGCAGGTAGATGCCGCCGATGCAGATGGTCACGGCACCGGTCGGCAGGGTCACGTCCGGGATCGCGTGCTGGGCGATCACGTCGGCGACCAGCAGCAGCACCGACCCGGTCAACGCGGCGCCGACGACGTCGACCGAGGTGCCGCGTCCGGTGAGGCGCTGTCCGATCTGCGGGGCGGCGAGGGCTACGAACGCGATCGGCCCCGCAGCGGCGGTGACCGCGGCGACCGCGGCCACACCGAGCAGCATGAGCATCGCCCTGGTGCGCTCGCGGGGGATGCCGAGCATCGCCGCGGCGTCGTCGCCGAGCTCGAGCCGGCGCATCCGACGCTGGGCCGCCGGTGCGCACAGCAGCACGACGACGACCGCGATCGAGGCGATTCCGAGCGTCGGCCAATCGACCGCCGCGAGCGAACCCGCCCCCCAGACGGCGGCACGCAGGGCGAGGTCGACGTCGGCCTGCGTGCTGAACCACGTGTTCAGGGAGCCGAGGAGTGCGCCCATCGCGATGCCCACGATGATGAGCCGGAATCCCTGCACGCCGCGGCGGAACGCCAGGAGGTAGACGATCGTCGCCGTCAGTACCCCGCCGATCAGCGCTCCGGTCGCGTAGGCCGCGTACCCGGTCGCTCCGGTGAGCATCATCAGGATCACGCCGGTGTAGGAGCCGGTGCTGAAGCCGATCACGTCGGGGCTTCCGAGCGGGTTGCGGGTGAGCGATTGGAAGATGCTGCCCGAGATGCCCAGAGCCGCGCCGAACAGCAGCGCCGCGACGACCCGGGGTGCACGCCACTCGATGACGACCTTGCGCACGACGCCGTCGTCGCGACCGAGGAGCGCGCCGATCACCTCGCCGGCGCTCAGGCCGTAGCTTCCGAGCGTCATCGCCCAGACGGCCAGGCAGAGGGCGATCGCGACGAGCGCCGTGCACACCAGGAGCATCCGGCGCGTGGTGCGCACCGAGAGCGGGCCGGCGCGGAGGACGAGCACCGCGCTCACAGTGCTTTCGCCTTCCGGCCGCGGACCAGCGCGATCAGCACCGGTGCACCGATCAGTGGCAGCATCACGCCGACCTGCAGCTCCGCGGGGATCACGACGATCCGGCCGAGGATGTCGGCGCCGAGCACCAGCGCCGGAGCGAGCACGGCGGAGTACACCGTGATCCAGATCCAGTCGGGACCGGTGATCCAGCGCACGGCATGCGGCACCACGAGCCCGACGAAGACGAGCGGTCCGACGGCGGCCGTGGCCGCTCCGCACAGCAGGGCGACGGCCAGGATGATCCCGACCCGCGCGGTGCCGAGCCGCACGCCCACCGCCCTGGCTGTGTCCTCGCCGAGGGCCAGCGCATTGAGCGGGCGCACGCAGAACGCGGCGATCAGCAGCCCGACCGCGATCGGCACGAGGATCGCGTCGACCGTTCCCGCGGGGCGATCGGCGAGCGTGCCGGCGCCCCAGAACCGCATCCGGTCGAACGTCTCGGTATCGATGAGTGCGAGGGTGTGCGAGAACCCGGTGAGCACGGCCGCGAACGCCACACCGACCAGCGTCAGGCGCACCGGGGATCCGGCGCCGCGACCTGCGCCGGCGGCGAGATACACGAGCGCGGATGCGGCGATGGCGCCGACGAAAGCGAACGGGAGGTACTGGTCGATCCGGGTGATGCCGAGGAACGCTACGGCGAGGGTGACCGCGAAACCCGCCCCCGCGTTCACGCCGAGGATGCCGGGGTCGGCGAGAGGGTTGCGGGTCAGGGCCTGGATGAGCGCACCCGAGACGCCCAGCGCGGCGCCCACGAGGATGCCGAGCACCGTGCGGTCGACGCGTGCCGCGGTGACCGTGACGTGGCTCACCGATCCGTCCGGAGCCACGAACGCCTGCCAGACCACGTCGAGCGGCAGCGCGGCCGAGCCGACGGCCACGCTGAGCACGCAGAGCACCGCGAGGAGCAGCAGTGACGCGAGGAGTCCGAGGACCCGGCGCCGGGTCCGCGGCCGCCGGACGATGCCGGTGGGCGGTTCGGTGCGCGTGGCGGTGGTCATGGGGCTCCTCGGGACGCCGAAACGCTAACAGCTTCCGGCGGTCGCTCCGCGCGTCGGCATCCGTCTCGGCGGTGCGTCTCAGGTGTCGGCGAGGGCGCTGCGCGGGTCGGCGGTCAGGCGATCGGCGGCGATCCCGGTCTCCCGGCTCAGCGCCTTCACCAGCCCGGCCCTGGTGCCGTACCCGGAGAGCCGTGCCGCCGCGGTCAGATCGCCGCCGCCGATCAGATGGGCGACGGCCGCGTTCATGCGCGCGCGGCCGCGCCAGCGGGAGAACGACCAGCCGGTCTCGGTCACGAAGATGCGCTGCACCTGGCGCGCGCTCATGCGATGGCGGGTAGCCAGTTCCTCGAGGGGGAGGGGGAGTCGCACGGCGTCTTTCGCGAGCCGGCGCGCGGCCGGATGCTCGGGATAGACGACGGGGAAGTACGGGCGCGACACGGTGTGCAGGACCCGCGCGATCGCGCGGCGGAACGGCAGGATCTGCTCGTCGGTGCTGGGGGCGGCGACGAGGGCGGTGGTCATGACATCGACGAGCGCCGGCACCACTCCGAGGACGCGCACGCGCACCGAGGGCGCGGCTTCGTCCTCCAGGATCGGACCGAGCACCGTTCCGCCGTCACGGACGCGGACGGCGTGGGGGACGTGCGGCTGCAGCCAGACCGCCTCGTGCCGACGGAGGGGGATGTCGACACCGTCGGCGGTGAGCACGGCCGAGCCGGTCACCACGTAGACGACGTGGGGTTCGTCGTGCTCGTGGGTGTCGTGCCCGAGGAAGCGGATCGAGTTCTCCGGGACGGTGCCGGCGAGAGTGGTGGATCGCACGCTGCTCCCCTCCGAGACATGTCGTATCCGTCAACGTCGATGTCGCATGCGTCACGATTCGACCGGTTAGTGAGAATAGCCTTACCTTACCCGAGCTGCGCCGTCCGCCGTGTGCCCGTCGGGTCATCCCGCATCCGTCGAACACAGAGGTCTCCATGTCCAGATCCGTCCGCCTGCTCGCTGCCCTTCCCGTGGTCGCCCTGTTCGCCCTGGCGTCGTGCTCGGCCGAACCCGCCCCCGAATCGGGAGCCGGCGCCACCGACGAGGCGGCGACCCGCGTCGTCGCCACCGAGCAGGGTGACGTCACGATCCCGGCCGACCCCCAGAAGGTCGTCGTGCTGAACTACGCGCTCGCCGGCTACCTGTACGACCTCGACGTCCCCGTCGCGGCGCTCACCTCGGAGGACTTCGGATACGAGGCGTCGTTCTCCGACTTCTGGGCGGAGGACGCCGAGAAGCAGGGCACGGAGTTCATCACCTGGAGCGGAGACGGCTTCGACCTCGAGGCGATCCTCGCGCTCGAGCCCGACCTGATCATCGGCGGCGGCGTCGGCTTCCCCCTGTTCCTCGCGACCGACGCCTACGACGACCTGAGCGACATCGCGCCGACCGTCCTCGTCAGCGGCGACAAGGCGACCTGGCAGGACCAGTACTCGTTCCTCGCCGACGACGTCTTCGACAAGGGCGAGGTCTACGACGAGGCGCTCGCCGCCTATGAGGACCGCGTCGCCGAGGTCGCCGAGAACATCACCGTGCCGACCGCGCCGTCCGCATTCCTGTCGATCCTCCCCGACGGCACGGTCTACGTCGCTCGCGAGGACATGGGTCTTCCCGTGGTCTTCGACGCCGTCGGCATCGAGTCGGCACCGCTCTTCGCCGAGGGCGACTACGAGCCGTACACGCCGGGCGGCGACTCCTTCGAGCTGTCGACCGAGCAGGTCGGACAGGTCATCACCCAGCCCACGGTGTTCATCACCGGCTTCAACACCGACATCGGCGACGTCGACACCCTGTCCGAGAACCCGGTTCTCGCCGCGCTGCCCGCGTTCCAGAACGACTCCGCCTACGTGCTCCCGTACTGGGTGGCCCGTGGTGACTACGACGAGGCGCTCGCCCTGCTCGACATCATCGAGGAGCTGTTCGGCTGAGATGGCACCTCGCGCATTCACCTCGCATCCGCTGGTCGTGCGCCGCGTGACGGTGCGCCGTATCGAGGACGTCACTCCTCGCATGCGGCGCATCGTCGTCGGCGGGGAAGGGCTCGGGGAGACCGTCGTCGACGGGCACACCCACCGCGCGTTCGCGGCACCGGGCTTCGACGACCACCTCAAGCTGATCTTCGCCGCCGACGGCGATCTGGAGTCGGCGCTGCCCGTCCAACTGCCGCACGGCATCGAGTGGACCGCCGCCGAGAACCGACTGGCGCGCGACTACACGCCGCGCTGGGTGGATGCCGAGGCCGGAGAGCTGGCGCTCGACTTCGTGCTGCACGGTGACGGTCCGGCCGCATCGTGGGCGCAGACCGCGGCTGCGGGCGACGAGCTCTGCTTCGTCGGGCCGAAGTCGTCGCTGCGCCTTCCGGAGAGCCTCGACTGGATCATGCTGATCGCCGACGAGACAGGCCTGCCCGCGGTCGGTCGGTTCCTCGACGAGCGTCCTGTCGACGCCCCGGCGCACGTGCTTCTGGTGGTCGAGCACGACGATGCGCGACAGGAGCTGAACCTCCGCCGGGAGGACACCGTGACGTGGGTGACGGCGGCGGCCGGCGATGCGGCGGCCCTGGAGGGCGCCGTGCGTGCTCTCGCGCTCCCGGAGGGGGAGGGATACGCGTGGGCGGCCGCGGAGAGCCGCGCCCTCCTGCCCGTGCGCCGCTACCTGCAGCGGGAGCGCGGACTCGTCAAGGACCGGATCAACATCACCGGCTATTGGCACGCGGGGGCAGTCCCGTCGGGCCAGGACGCGGCGCCGGAGCTGCCGCCGGTGGTCGAGCCCGCTTCTCCCGTGTCGTGGCTCGTCGTGCGTGCCGCCGTCCGGCTCGGCGTGGTCGACGCCCTGGCGGACGGACCCCTTCCCCTGCCGGAGCTCGCGACGAGGCTCGGGGTGGCCGAGAGATCGATCGAGGCGTTGCTCGGCATCCTCGCGACCACCGAGGTGGTCGCCGGCGACGTCGGGGCGCTGGCGCTCGGCCGCTTCGGGGAGGACCTTCTCGAAGAGCATCGCCGCGAGGAGTTCGACGGCCTCGAGGCGGAGGCCGTGCTGGCCCTCCGCGAACTGGACCATGCCCTGCGCGATGGCGTCTCTCCTTGGCAGCGTGCGCACGGTGAGACCCTCGCGGCACAGGCACAGGCGGATGCCGTCCACGTCGAGGAGCTCGTGGAGGACGCGGGGCGACTGGCCTACCTCCTCGACGGGTTCGTGGCGAGCCGGATGTGGGATGACGTCGCCAGCGTGCTCGTGGTCGGCCCCGGCGCCCCCGCGGTCGTCGGCGCCTTCGAGGACGGCGGACGGGAGGGGATCGGCATCGCCGTCCACGAGCACGGCGAGGTGCGAGACGCCGTCATCGAGGCCGTCGGGCGGGACGTGCCCCTCGGCTGGGACGGTCGACTGGTCGATGTCGCCGTCCTCGCGCTCGCACTCGCCCATCGGACGGACGTCGAAGCGGTCGCGCTCCTGGACGAGATCGCGCCGCACACGGAGCGCCTGGTCCTCCTCGAATCGAGTCGGCCGGACGCCCTCAGCCCGGGTGCCGAGGAGCATCAGATCGTCGGCTTCGCGATGACGGGTGCCCCGTTCCGCTCCGCCACGGCGCTCGGTGAACTCGCCGCGGCGGCGGGCTGGTCGACGGAGCAGGTGCTGCCGTTGGGCTGGGGAGTGGAGGCGACCTTCCTCGTCCGGGCTTGATCGTCCGCTGATCAGCTCGCGGCGATCCCGTCGAGCCACTTCGTGAGGAACCGGTGCACGTCGGTCAGCTCCTCCTCCGAGATGCTGTGCGTCAGCCCGGTGTAGACCCGGCCGGACAGGTCGGAGTGCCCGGGCAGCCACTGCGCGGTGTGCGCGACCAGTGCGGGCGGGATGACCTCATCGTGCGTGCCGCGGCCCCAGAACACCGGCGGGCGCAGCTCGGCCAGGGCGTCGTCGTTCGGCAGCTCGCCCGGTGCCGCGTAGCCGCTCAGCGCCACGACCGCTCCGAAGCGGTCCGGCGCGAGCCGCAGTGCCTGCAGCGACACCGCCGCGCCCTGCGAGAAGCCGAGCAGCGCGATCGAGGGGGCGTCTCCGGCGGTGGCGTCGAGCCAGCGCAGGAACGCCTCGGCGGCGACGGTCACGGCCTCGGGGCTGCGGCCGTCGAGCCCGTCGATGGGGTACCAGGACCGGCCCGGCATCGGCCACGGAGGTGCGAGGGGCGCGGCGACGGACGCCACGGCGATGCCCTCGGGGAGATAGGGGATGAGGCCGAACAGGTCGTGCTCGTCGGCCCCGTAGCCGTGCAGCAGCACCAGCAACGGCTTCCCGTCGCGGTCGGCGGACGACCATCGGGTCGCGGTGTCGTCGATCGTCAGGTTCTCGCTCACACCGTCATCCTGCCAGGCACGACCGACGTGCACCCGGTGTCGGCCGGGGAGGGCGGCTGGTAGAAAGGACACATGGCGGTCCGCACACCTGATCCCGATCCGGAGCCCGAAGACGACGGTCTCGGAGGCTTCCGCGATGCGAATCCGCCGGCGCCCGACGCGAATCCCGGCTGGCTGAGCGAGTTCGAGCTCGAAGAGGCACGGCGCCGACTGCCGATGCTCTACGTCGAGGCGATCCCCGTGCGCACCGACGGCTCCGGCCAGGTGACCGAGATCGGCATCCTGCTGCGCTCCACGCCCATGGGCGAGATGACCCGCACGATCGTGTCCGGCCGCGTCCGCTTCGGCGAGACCATCCGCGACGCCCTGTTCCGCCACGTCGAGAACGACCTCGGTCCGATGGCGTTCCCGCTGCTCCCGCCGCAGCCGCTGCCGTTCACGGTGGCCGAGTACTTCCCGATCCCGGGTGTCAGCGCGTTCCACGACGACCGGCAGCACGCCGTGTCGCTCGCCTTCGTCGTGCCGGTGACCGGCACGTGCGAGCCCCGCCAGGACGCTCTGGAGGTGACCTGGTTCTCGCCGGAGGCGGCCGGATCCGACGCGGTCGCCGCCGAGATGGAGAACGGTCGCGGCACGCTCATCCGCCAGGCTCTCGCCAGTCTCGGCCTGCTGCGCTGACGTCGACCGACGGACTCCGTCGCGACGTCGACCATCGCGTCGACCCCGGGCGCCGGGGCGAGCCGGTGCGGCTCTCGTCGGCCGCGGGTCTGCACGGCCGCGGGTCTGCACGGGCGCGGGTCTCGACGTGACGCCGGACCCCGGGTCGCGAAGGCGACTCTTGCGTCGATTGGACTAATGGGCTAGAAAGTAGACCATTAGTCCAATCGGCAAAGGATGCTTCGACATGGATGCTTCGACAACGACGTCGCGCAGCGCAGCAGCAACTCCTCCGGAGCGCAATCTCCGCGGGAATCTCGGGGCGGTGTCGGTCACCTTCATGGTGATCGCGGCCGCGGCCCCGCTCACGGTGGTCGGCGGCCTCGTGCCGATCGGCTACCTGGTGGGCAACGGCATCGGCTTCCCGGTCATGTTCCTCGTGGCGACCGTGATCCTGCTGCTCTTCTCGGTCGGGCTCACGGCGATGAGCCGCTTCCTCCCGAAGGCCGGCTCCTTCTTCGTGTTCGCGACCCACGGGCTCGGTCGCACGCCCGGCCTCGCCACCGCCTACCTCGCCCTGGTCTGCTACACGACCGTGCAGATCGCGGTGTTCTCCTATCTGGGCGCGACGATCAGCTCGAGCATCGTCCTCCTCGGCGGGCCCGAGATCCCCTGGTGGCTGCTCACCCTCGCCTCGGTCGCGCTCGTGGGCGCTCTGGGCTACCGGCAGATCGAGCTCAGCTCCCGCGTGCTCGTCGTGGTGCTGCTCGCCGAGATCGGCATCGTCGTGCTCCTGGGGATCGTGATCCTCGTCACGGGCGGCGCGGAGGGCGTGACCTTCGGGTCGTTCCTGCTGCAGAACGTCCTCTCCGGCGCCCCCGCGCTCGGCCTCATGTTCGCGATCGCGAGCTTCATCGGCTTCGAGTCGACCGTCGTGTACCGCGACGAGGTGCGCACCCCCGAGCGCACGATCCCGCGCGCCACCTACGCGTCCGCCATCGTGATCGGCGTCTTCTACGCCTTCGCCGCCTGGGCGATCGTGGTCGGCGTCGGCGAGGGGAACGTCATCGACGAGGCGGCGGCCGACCCGACCACGCTGATCACCCGCGTGACCGAGCAGTACCTCGGCCCGATCGGCTCCGTCGCGGTCGCCGTGCTGTTCCTCGGGAGCATGTTCGCCGCGGTGCTGTCGCTGCACAACGTGCTCACCCGCTACCACCACGCGATGGCCAACGCCCGGGTGCTGCCCGACCGGGTCGGGACGGTGCATGCGCATCACGGTTCACCGCACATCGCCTCGATCGTGCAGGTGGCCACCTCCGGCGTCGCGATCATCGTCCTCGCGCTGATCGGCTTCGCACCGGAGAACATCTTCTCCTGGTTCGCCGGCATCGGCACCCTCGCGATCGTGATCCTGATGGCGGTCACCTGCCTGTCGGTCGTCGTCTACTTCGCCCGCACCCGCGTGCTGCGCAGCCCCTGGCACACCACCATCGCCCCCATCCTCGGCTTCCTCGGCCTCGCCGTGTCCGCCGTGCTGATCGCGGCGAACTTCCCCCTGCTCGTGAGCGACGTCGACGCGGAGGGGAACCCCGCCTGGGGGCCGATCAGCATCACCCTGGTCGGCGTGGTCGTGATCGCGCCGGTGATCGGCCTCGTGCAGGCCGCGATCATGCGGGCGAAGGCTCCCGAGGCCTACGCGCAGATCGTGCGCCGCTTCGACGAGAACGCCTGACGCTCGACACCCGCCCGCCGCACACGAAGGATGGACATCATCAGCACTCCCGCCCCGACCCGCCCCCTGATCGGCATCTCCGGACGACGCCTGCGCGCCGCCGCCATGGGCGCGCCGCACGGCTTCGCCGACGCCCCGCTCGAGGCGTATCTCAGCGAGTACGCGACGTCCGTGCTCGGTGCCGGCGGACTGCCCGTGCACCTGCCGATGGACGCCGCGCCCGCGGAGCTCGTCGAGCGCCTCGACGGTGTCGTGATCGTGGGCGGTGACGACGTCGACCCGCGTCGCTACGGCCAGGCGCCGGGGCCGTTCACCGCCCTGGTCGACCCGCAGCGCGACGAGTTCGAGTCGGGGCTCATCCAGGCCGCGATCGACGGCGGCGTGCCGCTGCTCGGCGTGTGCCGGGGCGCCCAGCTCCTCAACGTCGTCCGCGGCGGAACGCTCCACCAGCACCTGGCGCACGGCGAGGGAGAGTCCCACGGCTCCTACGCCTACCCGCGGGCGCACCGCGTGCACGAGGTGCGCATCGCCCCGGGCAGCGTGACGCATGCCCTCTACGGCGAGACCACCCGCGTCAACTCGTTCCACCATCAGGCGGTCGACGTGCCGGGGCGCGGGATCGTCGTGACCGGCTGGGCACCCGACGGGGTCGTCGAGGCCATCGAGCTCGAAGGGCTCCCCGTCGTCGGTGTCCAGTGGCACCCGGAGACCTTCGACGCCGACCCGATCTTCGGCTGGCTGGTCGCGCAGGCCGCCGCCCGTGCGACGCTGAGCGCCGCGCCCGAAACGCAGAACGTCGCCTAGGCGTCATCGAACAAGGAGAAGAAATGCGACACGCAGACAAGAACGCCTTCCTCACGGGCGCGGGTTCCGGGATCGGACGCGAGACGGCCCTCCGCCTCGCCGGGGAGGGGGCGCGCGTCCTCGTGACCGACGTCTCGGCGGAGGGTGCGGCCGAGACCGTGCGCCTCATCGAGGAGGCCGGCGGCACCGCGCTCGCGGCCGTGGTCGACGTGCGCTCGCGCGAGCAGATCCGCGCGGCCGTCGACGTCGCCCGCGAGGCCTGGGGAACGCTGCACCTCCTGGTGAACAACGCCGGGGTCGTCACGGAGCACTCCTTCGAGACGCTGACCGAGGAGGCGTGGGACTTCGTGTTCGACATCAACCTCAAGGGGCAGTTCCTCGTGGCACAGGAGGTCGCCCCGCTCATCGCCGAGTCCGGCGGCGGCGCGATCGTGAACCTCTCGACCGTCGAGGCCCTCGTCGTCGTCACCAGCACCGGAACCGCACAGCCGCACTACAACGCCAGCAAGGGCGGCGTGCCCATGCTCACCAAGGCGCTCGCAGTGGAGCTCGCCGCCAAGAACATCCGCGTCAACTGCGTGGCCCCCGGCCCCATCGCGACGGACTTCTTCGACTACGAGAGCGTCACGAGCCCCGAGGCCCTGGAGTTCATGAAGCAGCGCCTGCTGGTGCCGCGGGTGGGCGTGCCGGCCGACATCGCCTCCGCGGTCTCCTGGCTGCTCAGCGACGAGGCCTCCTGGATCGACGGCATCCAGCTCCCCGTCGACGGAGGGTGGCTGACGCGATGATCGATGACGTGCGCCTCGCCCCGGAGGAGCTGGAGGCGGCCGGCATCCGCACCGTGATCGTCGCGACGCCCGACATGCAGGGCCGGCTCGTCGGCCGCCGCATCCCGGTCGAGGGCTTCGGCCGCGTGGTGGAGAACGGCGTCGACATCTGCACCTGCGCATGGGCGTGGGACATCGACCAGGGGCTGGAGCTCATCGACGCGAACCGGTTCGCCCTGTGCGGCATGCACAATGGCGTCCCCGACGTCACGCTGATCCCCGACCTCGAGACGCTGCGCCCCGCGGCCTGGCTCGAGGGCGTGGCGATCTGCCTCGCCGATCCGGTGGATGTGCACACGCACGCGCCGATGCCGATCTCGCCCCGCGTGATCCTGAAGCAGGAGCTCGCGCGCATCCGGGAGCTGGGCCTCACCCCGCTGGCGGGCACCGAGCTGGAGTTCTACCTGTTCCGCAACGACCCCCGCGAGCTGCGTCGCTCGGGCTTCCGCGACCTGGACCCGACGACGCTCACGCCCTCGGACTTCATGATCCACGAGGGGAACCTCTACGAGCCGTTCTTCCAGAAGCTGCGCTCCGACCTCCGTGCCAGCGGCATCCTCGTCGAGGCGGCCCAGAGCGAGTGGGGGCTCGGACAGTGGGAGATGACGTTCGAGTACGGCGATCCGCTGGAGATGGCCGATCGCCACGCCCTCTACAAGCTGGCCGTGCGCGACACGGCCGCGCGCGCCGGCATGTCGGCGACGTTCATGGCCCGGCCGCTCAACGACCAGCCCGGATCCTCCTGCCACGTGCACGTGTCGTTCGTGGACGAGGAGGGGACGGCCGTGTTCTGGGACGAGTCGGCCGACGACCGCCTCAGCGGACGGATGCGGTCCGCCATCGCCGGCGCCCTGGAGCACGCTCCGGCGCTGATGGCCTGGTACGCCCCGACCGTCAACTCCTACCGCCGCAGCAACTCCTCCGACGTGGCGGGGAGCGGGCGCACCTGGGGCTTCGACAACCGCACCACCACCGTGCGCGTGGTGGGGCACTCCCCGAAGGCGCTGCGCTTCGAGTTCCGCCTCCCCGGCGCCGACACCAACCCGTACTTCACCCTCACCGGCGTCCTGGCGTCGGCGCGCGACGGCATGGAGAGGCAGTCCGTGCTCGGGGACCACGTGGTCGGCAGCGCCTACGACCTCCCGGCCGACGGCGCGATGCCCGCGGATCCGCGTCAGGCGAGCGCCCTGTTCGGCGAGAGCGCGCTCGTGCAGGACCTGCTCGCGCCCGAGCTCATCTCGCACCAGCAGGTGCTGCTCGACCACGAGTGGTCGACGTTCATGTCCCGCGTCACGGACTGGGACCTGCACCGCTACTTCGATCGGATCTGACATGACCTACCCCGCCCTGCACACCTGGATCGGCGGTGTCGCCGAGGAGAGCCCGGAGAGCGACGGCACCTGGCTGCACGACCCCAACACCGGGGAGGCCCTGGTCGCCTCCGCGTCGAGCTCGCTCGATCAGGTCGGCCGGGCCGTGTCGGCGGCGCAGGACGCGCACGACGACCGTCGGTGGCGGGGACTCGCTCCCGAGAGCCGTGCCGAGAGGCTGGCCGCCCTCGCGGACTGGATCGACGCCCGGGCCGAGGAGATCGCGCACCTCGACGCCCTCAACAGCGGGGTGCCGATCTCGGTCACACGGCTGTTCGGCGGGGCGAACGGGGCGACCCTGCGGGATGCCGCTCGGCGTGCGGTCGCGATCGGCGATGTGCGCGATCTCCCCTCCGCGCAGGGCGGTGTGCGCGGGCATCGCGTGCCGTGGGGTCCGACCGCGCTGATCCTGCCGTGGAACGCTCCGTCGGCCATGGCCGTCAAGAAGACCGCGTTCGCGCTCGCCGCAGGGGCGACCGTGGTGCTGAAGCCCTCGTTGTTCTCCCCATGGAGCGCGCAGCTCCTGCTGGAGGGCGTGCACGCGGTCGGCATCCCGGATGGAGCGGTCGGGCTGGTGCAGGGCAGCGGCGGAGTCGGGCGCGCCCTCGTCGCGGACGAGCGCATCGCCGCGATCTCGATGACCGGCTCCACGCCGACCGGCCGTGCGATCGCTGCGACCGCCGCTCCGCGGTTCGCCCGTCTGCAGCTGGAGCTGGGATCGAACAACGCCGCGATCGTCCGCGCGGATGCCGACCTGCCCGCCGCCGCGAAGGCACTGGCGGACGGTGTGCTCAAGCTCTCCGGTCAGTGGTGCGAGGCGCCGCGCCGGGTGCTGGTCGATCGGAGACGACGTGACGAGCTCGCCGGACTCCTGATCGCCGAGTTCGGTCGTCGGACGATCGGGTCGAGCCTGGACGAGGACACCGAGGTGGGCCCGGTCGCGTTCGCCGCGCGCCGCGAGGAGCTCACCGCGCAGCGCGAGCGGTTGGCCGGCGCCGGCGCCGAGATCCTGCGGGTCGCGGCGGTGCCGGCGCAGGGATGGTTCTTCGAGCCGACGGTCGCCGTGCTCGACGGGCCCGGCCTCGCCGACGAGGTGTTCGGCCCGATGCTGCTCGTGGGTGGATACGACACCGAAGATGAGGCCGTGGCCCTCGCGAACACGGGTCAGGTCGGGCTCGCCGGCTACGTCTTCGGCGATGATGAGGGCGCGGCGGCCGCGCTCGGCACGAGACTCGTCGCGGGCGAGGTCAAGGTCAACGGCACGAGCGTGCTCGACATGTCGCCGGAGTCGTCGCAGAGCTTCTTCGGCGCGAGCGGTCTGGGCGGCCACGGCGACGACGATGTGCTTGACTTCTTCGTGGGGAAGCAGATCGTCGGCTCCGACCGCCCTGGGCTTCCCCTCTGACCGGAGGAGCCAGGATGAGCGAGCGTGACGACGCGCCGCACGACTTCTCCCGTGCCGTGCTCCAGCCCGTCTCGGGATATCAGGCGGTCGCCGGATTCCTGCGGCGCGAGATGGCGCTCGGCCGCATCCGACCCGGAGACCGGCTGCCGCCGGAGCGACGGCTGGCCGAGCAGCTGGGCGTCTCGCGGGAGACCCTGCGCCAGGCTCTGCGCATCCTCGAGGGCAGCGGGCAGATCGTCATCTCGCGCGGTGCGTCCGGCGGGGCGTTCGTGCAGGACACGGCGCTCGATCCGCGCCTCATCCGCGAGGAGGTGCGCACCCGCTCCGCCGAGATCGGCGAGCTCACCGAGTTCCGCTCGATCGTGGAGTCCGGCGGAGCCGCACTGGCCGCCGCCCGGCGCAGCGATGCCGACCTCGAAGCCATGATGCAGGCGCAGCGGGATCTCGCGGCGGCCGTCACCAAGGCGGAGTCGCGCATCGCCGACACCGACTTCCACATCGCGCTCGCCGAGGCCTCGGGCAACTCCTTCGTCCGCGATGCCGTCGAGGAGGCGCGGGTGCGCATGTTCGAGCCCGTCGACCTGATGAGCTTCGACTTCGTGAAGGAGTCGAGCTGGCACGCGCACGAGCAGATCCTGGAGGCGGTGCGCCTCGGCGACGCCGCAGCAGCGGACGCCGCGATGCGCGCGCACCTGCGCACCACGCGCGAGGAGTTCACTCGCGTCGTCGAATCCTGACGTCGCGCCCCGGCCGTCTCGGGAGTTCCTCCGCCGGGCTTGTCCCGGCAGCGCTTTCCCGTGTATTCATGACGGAGGTGATCTGCTCAGAGCGCCACGACTATCGCGGTCACCGACCGCGTCCTGCCCGAGAAGGATGCTCCATGGTGTTCGCCGCCCGATCCGTTCGATCCGCGCTGCCGCCGGCGCTGTCGCCGTCGCGCTGCTGGCGTCGATGTTCGTCGCCGTCGCCGCGCCCGCCGTGGCATCGCCGGTGCCGACCGCTGTCGTCGCCGATCCCGCGCATGCCGGCATCGCCGACCGGCTCCCACTCGCCCTCGCCGCGGCGGCCGCCGTCGCGGCGCCGGAGCCGGGGGAGGGCACGGTCGTCGTGGCGGGGACGGTCACGTTCCCGGGCGGCACCGATCTGACGCGGGGCCGCACCTTCGTCGTGGCCTACGCCCCGGGGGCCGACCCGCTCTCGCCGCTCGCGTCGGCCGCCGTCGCCGCCGACGGAAGCTACGCGATGAACGCGCCCCTCGGCGACGTCGTCCTCGGCGTGCTCTCCGAGGGACGCGCGGTGTTCGACCGTGGCGGTCCGCTCGCCGCGGGCAGCTCCGACAGCCTCACGCTGGGTGCGGACGGGGCGTCGTACGACGTCACGCTCGACCGGTCGGCCCTCGTCGCGGGATCGGTGACGGCACCCGTCGCCCTCGGCGGCCAGCGGGTCGCGGTCGCGGTCTACCCGGCCGACGGCACCGGCGCCACCGCCGCTGCGGCGAACTACGTGACGGATGCCGGAACCTTCGCGGTCGGCGGTCTGCCGGCGGGGAACTACCGCGTCGCCTTCGTCTCGGCCGCCGCCGGCGCCGCCTCGGAGTGGTGGGACAACGCTCCCGGCTTCGCGAAGGCGAAGTCCTTCCCGCTCGGGGCGACCGAGTCGCGCACCGGCGTGGATGCGAAGCTCGAGGCCCTGCGTCTGATGGACACGTCGGTCCCGACGATCAGCGGCACCACCACGGTCGGGCAGACGCTCAAGGCCGCACCGGGCGCATGGACCGCCGGAACCGCCTTCACGTACCAGTGGTACGCGAACGGGGCGGCGATCGCGAAGGCCACCGCGTCATCGCTCGTGCTCCCCGCCGCCGTCGCCGGCAAGAGGATCACGGTGCGCGTCACCGGCACCAAGACGTCGTACTTCCCGACGTCCGCCACCTCCGCCGCGACGGCCGCCGTGGTGCGTCCGCTGGTCGCGCCCGTGCCCGCGATCACCGGCACCGCGACGGTCGGACAGACCCTCAAGGTCAAGACCGGGACCTGGACGGCCGGCACCCGGTTGACCTACCAGTGGTACATCAACGGCGTCGCGGTCGCGAAGGCCACCGCCGCGTCGTTCAAGCTCCCGGCAGCCGCCGCGGTGAAGCCCGTCACGGTCGTGGTCACCGGGACCAAGGCGGGCTACGCGACGGCCGCCAAGCGCTCGAAGGCGACGGCCGCGGTGAAGGGCATCCTGACCGCTCCGGTTCCGCGGATCACCGGCTCGACGATCGTCGGTTCGAAGCTCACGGCCGTTCCGCAGACCTGGACGAGCGGCACGAAGCTGACCTATCAGTGGTACCGCAACGGCAAGGCCATCAGCCGGGCGACGGGCTCGACGCTGGTCGTCACGGCGGCCATGGTGAAGGGGACCATCACGGTGCGGGTCACGGGCACGAAGAGCGGCTACATCGCCGCGGCCCGCACGTCCGGCAAGACCGGGGTCGTGAGCTACCCGGCGCGCACCAAGCCGATCTCGAAGACCTGCCCGGCGTGGGCGCCGATCAAGGGCAACGCGAACTCGATGATCTACCACGTGCCGTCAGGGAGGTCCTACAAGGTGACCATCCCCGAGGATTGCTTCTCCACCGAGGCGGCAGCGGTCAAGGCCGGCTACCGCAAGGCCAAGAACTGACACCCGACCCGCGGCCTCCCGCCTCGACCCCACCGTCGCCACCGACGGCCGTGGGGTTCGAGGCGACGCCCGAGGGCGCCCGGTGGGTCAGCGCGTGGTGAGGCGGGAGAGCTCGGCGACGAAGGCGTCGACGTCGGCTTCCTCGGTGTCGAAGCCGCACATCCAGCGCACTTCCTTGCGGGCCGCATCCCAGTCGTAGAAGCGGAACGAGTCGCGGAGCTGGTCGGCGACGCCGTCGGGGAGCGTGGCGAACACGCCGTTCGCCTGGGTCGGCTGCGTGAAGCCCACGCCCTGGATCGACCCGTCCGCGATGCCGGTCTCGATCTCCGACCGCAGGCGCGCCGCCATGGCGTTCGCGTGCTGCGCGTTGCGCAGCCAGAGGTCGCCTTCGAGCAGGGCGATCAGCTGCGCCGACACGAACCGCATCTTCGACGACAGCTGCATGTTGAACTTGCGGGAGTACTTCAGTCCGTCGGCGGCGTCGGGGTTCAGCACCACGATCGCCTCACCCAGCATCGCGCCGTTCTTGGTGCCGCCGAACGTGAGCACATCGACGCCGGCATCGCGCGTGAAGGCCCGCAGCGGCAGGTCGAGGGCCGCGGCCGCGTTCGAGATGCGGGCGCCGTCGAGGTGCAGCTTCATGCCGCGCTCGTGCGCGTGGTCGGCGATGGTGCGGATCTCGTCGGCCGTGTACAGGGTGCCGAGCTCGGTGGACTGGGTGATCGAGACGACCAGCGGCTGCGCACGGTGCTCGTCGCCCCAGCCCCAGGCTTCGCGGTCGATCAGCTCGGGCGTGAGCTTGCCGTCGTCGGTGGGGACCGTGAGCAGCTTGAAGCCGCCGATCTTCTCCGGGGCCGCAGCCTCGTCGACGTTGATGTGGGCGGTGGACGCCGCGATCACCGCGCCCCAGCGCGGCAGCATCGACTGCAGGCCGGTCACGTTCGCACCGGTGCCGTTGAAGACCGGGAACGCCTCCACGCCCTCGCCGAAGTGCGCCTGGAAGACCTCCTGCAGGCGGGCGGTGTACGCGTCCTCGCCGTAGGCGCTCTGGTGACCCCCGTTCGCCGCGGCGATCGCCGCGAGGACCTCGGGGTGGATGCCGGAGTAGTTGTCACTGGCGAAGCCCCGGATCGCGGGGTCATGCTGGATGCTCACCTCTCCAGCCTAATTGGCCGATCGGCACCTGCCGGCCGGAGAGGGGGTTCCGGATGTCGGAGACCGGTCCTACCCTCAGTGCATGGAGCGCACCGCAGCGAAGACGGCCTTCGCCAACGTCCTCGTCAACACGCTCATCGCGAATGTGACGACGAGCTTCCTGTGGTTCGCGCTCACGTTCTGGGTCTACATCGAGACGCGGTCCGTGCTCGCCACCGGGATCATCGGCGGGGCCTACATGCTCTTCGTCGCGTTCTTCGCGATGGCGTTCGGCACGATCGTCGACCGGAACCGCAAACGCACGGTCATGCTGATCTCGAGCGTGATCTCCGCGGTCGCGTTCCTGGTGGCGGGAGTGCTCTACCTCTGGCAGCCGGAGGCAGTGCTGCTCGACCTGGGCGGCCCCTGGTTCTGGCTGTTCTCGGGCATCATCCTGTTCGGCGGCGTGATCGAGCAGCTGCGCAACATCGCGCTGTCGACCACCGTCACCCTGCTCGTCCCCGCGGAGAAGCGCGCGAACGCCAACGGTCTCGTCGGCACTGTGCAGGGCATCGCGTTCCTCGTGACGAGCGTGTTCTCGGGTCTCTCGATCGGCTTCCTCGGCATGGGATGGACGCTCGTGATCGCGATCGCCGCGATGGCGCTCACGTTCGCGCATCTGCTGTTCGTGCGCATCCCCGAGGGCACTCCGGAACACGACCCGAACGCGTCCAGCGCCCTCGACTTCCGGGGCAGCGTGCAGGCGATCAGGCTCGCCCCCGGGCTGTTCGCCCTGATCATCTTCTCCACGTTCAACAACCTCATCGGCGGCGTCTACATGGCGCTGATGGACCCGTACGGGCTGACGCTGTTCAACGCGCAGACGTGGGGGTTCGCGCTGGCCTTCGCCTCGACCGGCTTCCTGATCGGCGGCGGACTGGTGGCGAAGTTCGGTCTCGGGCCCCGGCCCATGCGGACGATGCTGCTCGTGGTCATCGCGATGGGACTGCTCGGCGCGGTGTTCATGCTGCGCGAGTGGTGGCCGCTGTACGTGGTGGGCATGTGGGTGTACATGGCACTGGTGCCACCGGTCGAGGCCGCCGAGCAGACCGTGATCCAGAAGGTCGTGCCGTTCGAGAGGCAGGGGCGGGTGTTCGGCGTGGCCGCGGCGATGGAGGCGGCCGCAGCTCCGATCACCGCGTTTTTGATCGCGCCCATCGCCGAGTTCCTGATCATCCCCTACATGAACACCGCCGAGGGGCAGCGGCAGTGGGGGTGGCTGCTCGGCGAGGGCGAGGCCCGCGGCATCGCCCTCATCTGCCTGTTCGCCGGCCTGATCATGGTGGTGGCCGCCACGCTCGCGTTCTTCACCCGGTCGTACCGCAAGCTCACCGAACTCTACGCCGAGGCGCCGGAGCAGGAGATCGACCACGGCGACGAGAGCGACGACGTGTCGTCCGGCGAGGTCGCCGACGGCGCCGGCCGGAGCCGCGACGCGGTCGAGACGCGTCGCGCCGATGCGCCGCCCATCGTGCCGGGGATGCCACCCGAATCGCGCTGATCACCGAGCGGTGACCTGCCGCCGATCAGTCCAGGTCGAACACCCGGTCGTTGAGCTCGGTGGCGTCCTCATCCCACAGCGCGGCGATCCGTGCGGCCAGCACCTCGGGATCGAGCGCCTTCGCGCGGAACACGATCGATGCCGCGCGCAGCGGGTTTCCGGCCTCGCGTGCGGCCTTGGCGTACCCCTGGGCGACGGCGCGAGCCCAGGCCTCGCTCGCGGCCTTGACCGCGGCGTAGTTCGCGCCTCCGGCCAGCGGTCGCGCGACCGCGGTGGACGAGACGATCGCGAAGCGGCCGGCGGTGGACGCACGCAGCGCGCCGTCGAACGCCCGGCTCGTGGCGCGGACGGCTTCGAGCGCGGGCAGCAGCGCGGCGAAGTCCTCGTCCGACTGCCCGGCGAGGCCCCCTCCGCCGCGCCAGCCGCCGACCAGCGGGACGACGGCGTCCACGGGTCCGAGGCGTGCGGCGAGAACGGTCATCTCGTCGAGGGAGCTCGCGTCGGCGACCTCGACCTGCGCCCCGGCATCCGCCAGTTCCTGCAGGCGCTCTGCGGAACGACCGGTCGCGATGACGCGGGCGTCCGCAGTGATCAGGGCACGCGTCACGGCGAGGCCGGCGGCGCTGGTCGCGCCGGCCAGGACGACGGTGCGGCCGGCGGATCCGGCGTCGGTGTGTTCAGCCATGTGGTCCACTCTCCCGGGTCGGAGGGGCTTCTGCGGCCGGAACCCGCGGAGACATCCGCAGATCGGGTTCCGGCCGCAGCGCGGTGCGCCCCAGCGTCACACTCGGAACGCGCGCGGTGCGCGCGTGGTCATCAGTCGTCCGTGCCCCGGATGCCGACGGTCGACTCGATGACCGGCTTCATCTTCTTGTCGAGGGTCTCGAAGAACATCGACAGCGGGAACTCGTCGTCCATCACGGCGTCCGTGTAGCCCTTCGGCGCCCCGGCGAGGATCTCGTCGGACAGGCCGCGGGCCCACTGCGACGCGGGATGCGGGGTGAGCGTGCTGCGGACGAGGTCGTACGCGGCGAGCCAGTGCGCGACCTTCGGGCGGTCGATCGAGTGCCAGTACAGGTCGTCGATCGCGTCGCCCAGGGCCACCACGGCATCCGGCACGGCGTCCCAGTCGAACGTGAGGGCCGTGTCCGTCCAGTGCAGCACGCCGCGCTGGTGCAGCCACGCGAACAGGAGCTGTCCGCCGACCGCGTCGTAGTTGCGCGTGCGGGTGCCCGTGATCGAGAAGCGGAAGATGCGGTCGAAGATCACCGCGTACTGCACGAGGTGCGCGTAGTCGTGCATCTCCTGCTCGGTCGCGGTGAGCTCTTCACCGGCGGCGATGCGGGCCGCGAGGGCACGCTCGATCTTCACCGACTCGCGGAACGCCGTCATGTCGCAGCGCATCTCCTCCAGCGAGTAGAGGAAGAACGGCATCCGCTGCTTGATCATGAACGGATCGAAGGGCAGGTCGCCGCGCATGTGGGTGCGGTCGTGGATGATGTCCCACATGACGAAGGTCTTCTCGGCCACCTGCTGGTCGTCGAGCATCGCGGCCGCGCGCTCGGGCAGGTCGAGGTTGGTGATCTCGGCCGCGGCCCGGGTGACGCGCCGGTAGCGGGCGGCCTCGCGGTCCTGGAAGATCGCGCCCCAGGTGAAGGTCGGGATCTCGCGCATCGCGACGGTCTCGGGGAACAGCACGGCCGAGTTGGTGTCGTAGCCGGGCGTGAAGTCCACGAGACGCAGCGAGACGAACAGCTTGTTGCCGTAGTCGCCCGCTTCGAGCGCCGCGATGAACTCCGGCCAGATCGTCTCGACGATCAGCGCCTCGACGAGGCGCTCGCTCGAGCCGTTCTGCGTGTAC
>Ga0160430_100189_pt1 | contig 45689 bp, 42 predicted proteins | sample HID1971I_E0MG_FD_108274 | JGI IMG/M metagenome (GOLD analysis project Ga0160430, IMG submission 108274) | Enriched millipede-associated microbial communities from UW Madison campus, WI, USA - HID1971I_E0 MG | ecosystem: Host-associated > Arthropoda: Insects > Digestive system > Unclassified ...
CATCATCAAGGGTGACGTCTCCGGTGCCGTCGAGGCGCTGGAGGAGTCGCTCCTCAAGATCGAGGTCGACGACTCGGTGCAGCTGCGCATCATCCACCGCGGTGTCGGTGCGATCACCGAGTCGGATGTGAACCTGGCGACGATCGACAACGCGATCATCGTCGGCTTCAACGTCCGACCGGACACGAAGGCGCGCGAGCGTGCGCAGCGCGAGGGCGTCGACATCCGGTTCTACTCGGTCATCTACAACGCGATCGACGAGATCGAGAGCTCGCTCAAGGGCATGCTCAAGCCGGAGTACGAGGAGATCCAGTCGGGCGTCGCGGAGATCCGCGAGGTCTTCCGGTCCTCCAAGTTCGGCAACATCGCCGGTGTCATCGTGCGATCGGGAACGATCACGCGAAACGCCAAGGCTCGCGTCATCCGCGACGGCGTCGTGCTGGCAGATGGTCTCGCCATCGAGTCGCTGCGCCGCTTCAAGGACGATGTCACCGAGGTCCGCACGGACTACGAGGCCGGTATCGGCCTCGGCAAGTACAACGACATCCAGATCGGCGATGAGATCGAAACCACCGAGCTCATCGAGAAGCCGCGAGGCTAGGAGTCAGATCGAGATCTTCGGGCGCTCTTCGCGCTGGCTCTTTCGAGAGCACAGCGAGGAAGGGCGCCCGAAGGCTTCGTGGAGAAGGAGAGAACAATGGCTGGTGAACGACAGGCCCGTCTCGCGGACCGTATCCGTGTGATCCTCGCTGAACGTCTCGAGAAGGGGCTGCGCGACCCGCGGCTCGGTTTCGTGACGCTCACCGACTGCCGCGTCAGCGGCGACCTCCAGCACGCCTCGGTGTTCTACACCGTCCTCGGCACCGAGGAGGAGCGCATCGCCAGCGGTGCGGCTCTCGCTTCGGCGACCGGGATGCTGCGCAGCGAGGTCGGACGTCAGCTCAGCACGCGTCTCGTGCCGACCCTGGAGTTCATCCCCGATGCGCTCCCGGAGAACGCCGACCACATCTCGGCACTCCTGCGCGAAGCACGGGAGCGTGACACGGAGGTCGCGAAGCTCGCATCCTCCGCGTCCCACGCCGGCGAGGCCGACCCGTACCGACGCGCCGAGGATTCCGAAGAGGACTGACCCCGGTCTTGCTATCCTCAGCCGTGCGAGATGGGTGGCTCGCGTAGCTGAGGGGGATCGGTATCGACGCTTCGCGCGCCCACCCGGAACGATTCGTCGTGCGTGCCGTCATGGAGTCGTTCCTCGACGACCTCCTGGCCGCGCGGGTCGGCTGTGCTCCCCATGTGCTCACCGCACTCGTGGAACAGCTGCACGGCGACCGGAATGCGATCCTGCAGGTCGCTGCGACGCTCTCTGCGGCGCAGCGGCACGGGACCAGCGCCCTGCCGGTGCCGCTTCCGTGCGTCCCCGCCATCTCGGATGCGTTCCGGGCGCTGGCGCTCACCGCGAAGGACCGCGAGCTCCTACTGGCCCTGGCGCTGCGGCTGGATGATCGGCTTGCTCCGATCCTCGAGTTCGACGGCCGCCCCGCAACGGAGATCGCCGGCGGACCGCTCGGCGCCCACATCGCGATTCGTGCCGGCAGCATCCGGTTCGTCGACCCTCGACTGGCCGTCTGGGTGCAGTCGACCGCTACCGCCGGTCAGCAGGCTGCGGTGCACGGGCGCCTCAGCGCGGTCTTCGATGCGCACGGGGACCGGATGCAGCGGGACTGGCATCGGGCGAGGGCATCGCTCCAGCGGCGGCCAGAGGGCGTGTCAGCGCTCATCGGGTGCGCGCGAGAGCTCACCGGGGCCGGGTGTCCGCTCCGCGCGCTGCGGCTCGCCGGCGAGGCGGCCGTGCATGCCACGGGCGCTGAGCTGGAGATGGCCGAGCTGACGGCCGGAGTCGCTGCTGCGTCGGCGGGACTCGCGGAGGAGGCTGCCACGCGTCTCGGCACGCTGTTGCCCACCGGCGCCGAACGGTTCCGCCTGCAGGCGCTCCCCGGGTTCATCTGCGCGCAGGCGCTCCTGCAGGGAACCGTGCCGGATCCGGCTCCTGCCGTGCTCGGACCACGGAGCGACGACGGCGACGGCTGGTCCGCCTGGTCGCGTGCGGCGGCATTCGCAGCGATCCTGAGTGCGGAGCGCGGTGATCGGCGGACGATGCGGCTGTGGCTCGATGCGCTGCACGAGGGGTGCGCCCGTGCCGGCGCCGGATCTGCGCTGCGCGACTCGGCGCTCGAGGTCAGCTGGCTGCTCATCGGCGATCCGGGTTCCGGTCTCGACGATGTGCCCGGCGTCGAGAGGCCGAGTGTTCGGATCGCTCGCGCCCTCAGGGCCGCCTTGGCGGATGACGTCGACGGCGCGCTCCGAATGCTCGCGGCAGGCGGGCCAGGTGTGCCGGCCGCTGCAGATCCCCTCCTTGCCGGATTCGAGCACAGCCCGGTGGTGCGCGCCTATCTGGCGGTCACCGAGGTTCTGCTGCTGCTGTGGCGCGGTGACGTCGGCATCGCCCGCGACCGGATGATCGCCGCGTCATTCGACCTGCCGGTCACGATCCCGTTCGCGGGACTCGGCGTGGTCCTCGCGCGCCGACTCGATATCGCGGTCCTCGGCGACCTCGGTCCAGTGTCACGTGCGCTCTCGGCTGCGCTTCCTGCGCAGGTCCGGATCGATCTCCTGGTGGACCGGAGCATCCGATCGCGGCTTGCCGGAGCCTTCGACGACGCCGAGTCGGCGCGACGACTCTGGCTCGATCTGGGTGCGCCGCAATCCGGCTTCGCTGTGCCGGGGGTCGATGATGCGGCACCGACACGGACCGGGGGGAGTCGCCGACGGGCGTTGCGCCCGCCGGGCATGGTGCTCGCCGCCGAGCTGCGGCGGCGTGCTGCCTCGATGACGGAATCAGGATGGCGGATTCAGCGTCAGGAGATCCGTGCGGCGCTGTGCGGGGTGCGGTCCGCATTCGAGCGGGCGACCGTGGAATCGGCCATCGGCGTCCAGTGCGCGATCCGAGACGATCACGTGGCGGCGAGAGCGCACCTGCGTGCGGCCATCGGGCTGTTCGAGATATCCGGCGCGAGTGCATGGGCGAGGTCCGTGCAGGACCGGCTGGACAGCTGGGATCGCCTCGCCGACCCCGATGCGTCGCCATCCGATTCCATGGCGACATGTCGCAGAGCCTGGTCGGAGCTGCTGACGGCGCGCGAGCTCGAGGTGGCGATGCTGGCGGTCGCGGGAGCGACCAACCGGGAGATCTCGGACACGCTCCGCGTGTCGGTGCGCACGGTCGAGGTGCACCTCGGACGCGTGTTCGCCAAGTTCGACGTCCGCACGCGAGTGGAGCTGACCGTGCTCGCGCATCGGACGAATCGGCACGGCTGAGGTGATGCCGGCGCAGACAGGAGTCAGCGGGGGAGCGAGAGCGCGCCGTCTGCCGCTTCGGCCAGGCCGTCGGCGATCAGCGAGTCGATCGCTCGGTCGCGCTGCACCGGGTCCGGCCAGTCGGGGAGCACGGTCTCCAGGGCGACCCCGTCTGCGCCGGCGCCGCGGAGCACGCGCAGGACAGCGCCCCGCGCCTGCCGATCGGAGCCCTCGAACGCCGCCTGACGCCTGCGCACATCTCCGGTGTCCGGCCGTCCCTCCGCGACCCAGGCGCACTCGCCGAGCAGCGGGCAGATCTCGCACTGCGGCGACCGCGCGGTGCAGACCGTCGCTCCCAGCTCCATCGCCGCGGCGTTGAAGACGGCTGACTCCGCGTCGCTCGATGGCAGGAGCGACTCCATCAGCAGCAGATCTCGTCGTGACGGCGATGCCGGATGGGATCGCCCCTCGACAGCCCTGGCCAACACCCTGCGGGTGTTGGTGTCGACGACCGGATGCCGGTCGCCATAGGCGAACACCGAGACGGCGCGCGCCGTGTAGTCGCCGATGCCGGTGAGCGCGAGCAGCGCATCGATGTCTCGCGGCACCACGCCACCGTGCCGTTCGACGACCTCGACGGCAGCGCGGTGCAGCCAGAGCGCGCGACGGGGGTAGCCGAGGTTCGCCCACTGCTGCACGACCTCCGCCGGGGTCGCTGCGGCCATCGCGGTCGGGGTGGGCCAGCGCTCGAGCCAGGCTTCCAGGCGGGGGATCACGCGGGAGACCTGCGTCTGCTGCAGCATGAACTCGCTCACGAGCACGCCCCATGCGCCGAACTCCTCGTGGAAGGCGGCCCGCCGCCACGGGAGGTCGCGTGCGTTCGTGCGGTACCAGTCGGTGAGCGGCAGCGTTCTTCCCTGGGGCACCGGGGACGCGGTCTGGGGCATCCTGACAGCCTATTCGAGCGTGCCGTGCGAGCCCTCAGCGGCCGGCCGCTGCTCGGCTGAGCGAGGGCCGGCGCGTGGGTAGGCTGGATGGATGGTCTCGCCCGGCATCCTCCTCGTCGACAAACCCGCTGGGCTCACCAGCCATGACGTGGTGGCTCGCACCCGCCGTGCATTCGGCACCAGGAAGGTCGGCCACGCCGGCACGCTCGACCCGATGGCGACCGGGCTCCTGGTGATCGGCATCGAAGGGGCGACCCGACTGCTGACCTACGTGGTCGGCGCCGACAAGACCTACGAGGCGACGATCCGGCTCGGCCAGAGCACGAGCACGGATGACGCCGAGGGTGAGGTCGTCACGACCGCACCAGCGGATGCCTGGGAACACGTCTCGCCCGAGCGCATCGCCGCCGGGATCGCCGCCCTGAGCGGCCCGATCTCGCAGGTGCCGAGTTCGGTATCGGCCATCAAGGTCGACGGACGCCGTGCCTACGACCGCGTGCGTGCCGGCGAGGAGGTCGTGCTCGCCGCGCGCGATGTCGTCGTGTCGCGCTTCGATCTGCTGGCGGAGCGCCCAGGCGATGGACACCTCGACCTCGACGTGATCGTGGACTGCTCGTCGGGCACGTACATCCGCTCACTCGCCCGCGACCTCGGAGCCGGGCTGGGCGTCGGCGGACACCTGACGGCCCTGCGCCGCACGCGCGTCGGTCCCTTCGAGGTGGCTGACGCGGTCTCGATCGATGCCCTCGAAGGCGCCGCGACGCTCACCGCCGGCGCTGCCGCCGCACGGATCCTGCAGGCGTTGCCGGTCTCCGCCGAGGAGGCGCGCGACCTGCGCCACGGCAAGCGGCTCGTCGGCCAGGCTGACCGTCTCGACGGAGCCATCGCGGCCGCGATCGACGAGCAGGGCGATCTGGTCGGAATCGTCGAGAAGCGCGGCGCCGACCTCAAGAGCGCGATGAACATGCCGGAGGTCGCCGGATGATCCTCTGGTTCACGATCGCGCAGATCGCGGTCGCAGTCGTGGCAGGACTCTTCTGCCTCATCGCGGGACTCGCCGGACGCAGACCCAGCGACTTCAGCGTCGGATCGCTCGCCCTCGTCGAAGTGCTGCTCATCGTCCAGGTGGTCGTGGCGATCGTCGCACCGCTGGCCGGCAACCCGCCGACCGGAGATCTGCTCGAGTACTGGGTGTACCTGGTGTCCGCCGCTCTGCTGCCGATCGGCGGCGTGCTGTGGGCCCTGATGGAACGCAGCCGCTGGAGCACCGTGATCCTCGGCGTCGCGGCGTTCGCGGTCGCCGTCATGCTGTGGCGCATGCAGGTGATCTGGACCATTCAGATCGCGTGACGCGGACCGCCGATCGTGTCACACGGCGACCAGCGGGATCCTGCCTCAGCCGGCGGCTCTAGGATGGTATGCGCTATGAGCTCCACCGCCCCCTCCACTCGGATGACCGGAATCGGTCGCGTCCTGGTGATCGTCTACGCCGTCATGGCCCTCGCAGCGACGGGTCGCAGCTTCGTCCAGATCGTCCGCCGATTCGACGAGGCGCCCCTGGCGTACTCCCTGTCGGCGCTGGCCGCACTGGTCTACATCCTCGCGACCCTCGCGCTCGTGCTGGCCAGGCGTCGTGGGTGGTACACGGTCGCCTGGGTGGCGATCGTGTTCGAGCTCACGGGAGTGCTGGTGGTCGGTCTGCTGAGCATCCTGCTGCCCGAGCTCTTCCAGCACGAGACCGTCTGGTCGCTGTTCGGGCGAGGCTATCTCTTCATCCCGCTCGTGCTCCCGGTGTTCGGCATCTGGTGGCTGCGGACGCACACCCCGGCGGCTCTCGAGCGTTCGCGCGCCGAGGTCGCCGCGTGATCGTCTTCCGCGACACCGTCGAGGTGCCTGCCGACTTCGGCCCCAGCGTCGTGGCGATCGGGAAGTTCGACGGCGTGCACGCAGGGCATCGCGCAGTCATCGCGCGTCTGAACGAGCGCGCGGCAGAGACCGGCGCCCGCGCTGTGGCCGTGACCTTCGACCGCAACCCGCTCGCGGTGCTGCGCCCGGATCGCTGCCCCGAGAACGTGGTGTCGGTCGACCGCAAGATCGAGCTCCTCGGAGAGCTCGGCCTCGATGCCACGCTGCTGCTCACCTTCGACCACGAGCTGGCGTCGCGCAGCGCCGAGGACTTCGTCGCCGAGATCCTCGTGCGGGCGCTGAAGGTGTCGACCGTGCTGGTCGGCGAGGACTTCCGTTTCGGGCACGGCGGCGCCGGAACCCCGGAGCTGCTGCGCGCGCTGGGACCGGACAACGGCTTCACGGTCGAGGTCGTCGATGACGTGTACCTGCCCGAGTATTCGCGCAGGGTGTCGTCGACGTGGATCCGCGAACTGCTCATCCAGGGCGACGTGACCGCGGCCGCTCGCGTGCTCGGTCGGTACCCGGATGTGCGCGGCGAGGTCGTCCACGGTCTCAAGCGCGGGCGCGAGCTCGGATTCCCGACCGCCAACCTCTCGACCATCACCGACGCGTTCGTCCCGGCAGACGGGGTGTACGCGGGGTGGCTCGTCGATCACGACACCGGCCTCCGGCATCCGTCGGCGATCTCGGTCGGAACGAACCCGACCTTCGACGACGTGCTGGTCCGTCAGGTCGAGGCGCACGTGATCGGCAGGATCGGGCTCGAGCTCGACGGGCTCGACCTCTACGGTCACGACGTCACGGTCGAATTCGTGGAGCGACTGCGCGGCATGGTGGCGTTCGAGGGCATGGAGAAGCTCGCGGAGCAGATGGGCGACGATGTCACTGACGCGGCCCGCGTGCTCGGCGTTGCATCCTGACACGCCTCCCTTCGAGCGCGAATACTTCGCTCGACGCCTGTGATGGCGTAGACTGAGCGTGGTTCCGGCCGATCCTCACGCATGATGCGTGCATCGGAGGGAACGGATCTACTGTTCGTACGGTCATGGCCCACGCCACACGCGGACATCGAGAACGGCTCCCGCGTCTGAGGATGCGAAAGCCTTCACGCTCAGGAGGAGCATGCCGACTACGGCAACCGCCGCCACGCGGCGAAAGAAGACGTCCCGTCGTGACGACGAGGCACCGCTGATCCCGATCCTCGCGCGCAAGGTGCGCGAGATCGAGGCGAAGTCGCAGCGGGGCAAGCTCGGCCCGACCAACAGGGTCAAGTTCCAGGTGATCGCATTCCTGGTGCGCGAGGAACGCGCACGGGTGAAGGCGGATGCCGAGATCGGCGACCCCGCCCGCGCCGAGCTGCTCAAGCGACTCGACGGTGTCGCGACGATCCTCGCCAAGACGGCCGCCCGCGACACCTCGCTGATCCAGCTGCTGGAAGCCGATCAGGCGACCTCGCCCGTCGCGAAGCGCATGCGCCGCGACTGGCTGCTCGAGTCCGGTGCGGAGCTCGCGCCGGAGGAGCTGATCATCGCTGATATCGCGCCGGTGCAGATGCCGGTCGTCTCGGCAGCGATCGCCGAGCGTCAGGTCACCCCGCCGTCGGTGGAGTCGCGTCAGCTCGCGAACCCGTTCCTCGCGCCGGACCTCACGCCTCGTGCGACCACGACCCCGCGTCGGCGTCTGGACGGCTGGGAGCTGATGGGACCGCTCTACAAGTCCTTCGAGACCGGAGCGGGCGGAGCTGCAGCCAGCATGGAGCTGCCGCCGGCCCCCGAATACGACCACCTGTCGCCCAAGGGCCTCGAGGTGATGGTGCACCAGTCGCGCTTCCTCGAGTCGGTGCGCGCGGGTCACCGCAGCTTCCTGCTTGCCGATGAGCCCGGTCTCGGCAAGACGGCGCAGTCGCTGCTCGCGGCATCCGTCGCCGGTGCCTACCCGCTGCTGGTCGTCGTCCCCAACGTCGTGAAGATGAACTGGGCACGCGAGGTCGAGCGGTGGACACCGCAGCGCCGTGCGACCGTCATCCAGGGCGATGGCGGCGACATCGACGCCTTCGCCGACATCTTCATCGTGAACTACGAGATCCTCGACCGGCACCTCTCGTGGCTGTCGTCGATCGGACTGCGCGGCATGGTCGTCGACGAGGCGCACTTCATCAAGAACCTCTCCTCGCAGCGGTCGCAGAACGTGCTGTCGCTCGCCTCCCGCGTGCGCGAGCGCACCCCTGGCGGCAACCCGCTCATGCTCGCCCTCACCGGCACCCCGCTGATCAACGACGTCGAGGACTTCGACGCGATCTGGCGTTTCCTCGGCTGGACGACCGGCGAGAAGCCGGGTCCTGTGCTCATGGAGAAGCTCGACGCCACCGGCTACACCCCGGCGGACAAGGCCTTCTACCCGGAGGCTCGCGACGCCGTGATCTCGATGGGCATCGTCCGTCGCAAGAAGAAGGACGTCGCCGCGGATCTGCCGGACAAGCTCGTCGCCGACCTGCCGGTGCAGCTGGACGACGAGTTCGGCCGCAGCATCCGTCAGGCCGAGCGCGAGCTGGGGGAGCGGCTGGCTGCGAAGTACCGCCGCATCATCGAAGCACGTGGAGACCGCGGTCTCGCCCCCGGCGAGATCGACGAGGACATCGTCCGCATGGTCGCGCACAACGAGCTCGAGGAGTCCAAGGCGTCCGGCACGGGAGGCGACAACGTCTTCACGATGGTGCGTCGCATCGGTCAGGCGAAGGCGCAGCTCGCCGCCGACTATGCAGCGCAGCTGCAGCGCTCGGTCGGCAAGGTCGTCTTCTTCGCGAAGCACATCGACGTCATGGACCGGGCGGAGGCGCACTTCGCCTCGGTCGGGATCCGTTCGGTGTCCATCCGAGGAGACCAGAGCACGACGGCCCGCCAGCAGGCGATCGACGACTTCAACGGCGACCCCGACGTCGGCATCGCGGTCTGCTCGCTCACGGCCGCCGGCGTCGGTCTGAACCTGCAGGCGGCATCCAACGTGGTGCTCGCCGAGCTGTCGTGGACGGCCGCAGAGCAGACACAGGCGATCGACCGCGTGCACCGCATCGGACAGGACGAGCCGGTCACGGCGTGGCGCATCATCGCGGCGCATACGATCGACACGAAGATCGCCGAGCTGATCGATCAGAAGCAGGGTCTCGCGGCCCGTGCGCTGGACGGCGAGGCTGCGGACGAGGCGGCTGCGGAGCCGATTCAGCTCGCGGCGCTCATGCACCTGCTGCGCCAGGCCCTCGGCGGGGCCTGAGAACGACGTTAAGAACTTTGGTTCTTGCACCCGTTCTTCGGGTCTGATCGACGCTCGGCGCCAACTTCGAGGTTTCGCGCGGATCCCACTGTCAAGATCGTGGGTTTTCGCCTCGCTCGAATGGCGCTGAGCGGCGGTGGGGCGCTAGGGTCGATCGAGGCAACGTCGCCTCTTTCCCCCACACTCCCGAACGTCTGAAGGCGGCAGCATGAAGATCGGCATCCTCACGAGCGGCGGCGACTGCCCCGGTCTGAACGCGGTCATCCGCGGCATCGTCCTGAAGGGCACCACGAACTACGACATCGAGTTCGTCGGCATCCGTGACGGATGGCGCGGCGTGGTCGACGGCGACTTCTTCCCGCTCACGCGTCACGAGGTGAAGGGCCTGTCGAAGGTCGGTGGCACGATTCTCGGCACCAGCCGGACGAACCCCTATGAGGGCCCGCGCGGTGGCGCAGAGAACATCGCGAAGACGCTCTACGGGCACCACATCGACGGTATCGTCGCGATCGGCGGCGAGGGCACGCTCGCGGCGGCCGATCGTCTCGCGAAGGACGGCATCAACGTGATCGGCGTCCCCAAGACGATCGACAACGACCTCCGCGCGACCGACTACTCGTTCGGGTTCGACACCGCGGTCAACATCGCGACCGACGCCATGGACCGTCTGCGCACCACCGGCGACTCGCACCAGCGATGCATGGTCGCCGAGGTCATGGGCCGCCACGTCGGCTGGATCGCTCTGCACGCCGGCATGGCCGCCGGTGCGCACGTGATCTGCATCCCCGAGGTGCCGATGTCGATCGACGAGGTCACCGCTCTCGTCAGCAGCGCGCACGATCGCGGTCGCGCCCCGCTCGTCGTCGTCTCCGAGGGCTTCACGCTCACGGGCATGGACGAGGCGTACAGCGACAAGGGACTCGACGCCTTCAACCGCCCCCGTCTCGGCGGCATCAGCGAGGTGCTCGCACCGGAGATCGAGCGGATCACCGGTATCGAGACCCGCTCGACCGTGCTCGGTCACATCCAGCGCGGCGGATCGCCCTCGGGATTCGACCGCGTCCTCGCGACCCGGCTCGGGCTCCACACGGCCGATGCGCTCGTCGAGGAGGCCTGGGGCAAGATGGTCTCGCTCCGCGGCACCGACATAGTCCGGGTCCCCTTCGCCGAGGCGCTGGGCGAGCTGAACACCGTGCCGCGCAGCCGCTACGACGAGGCAGCAGCGCTCTTCGGCTGATCCTCAGCCTCTCGGAGGGAGGCGATTCCACGACCGCAGGCGGATTCCGGGCGGATCCTCCTACGCCCGTGGAATCACCTACCTCCGACCTGGCTTCCGTGCTTGTCGGACGTGCAGTCCCTGTGCCATCGCCATGCGGATTGTGGATTGCACGCCCGCGGGGTCGAACAGCAGCTGTTGATAGTCGAACCGCAGCACCGTGTATCCGAGCAGCGTGAGGCGCGCGTCGGCGCGGATGTCGCGGCGACGGTCCTTCGCAGTGGAATGGTGAGCGAACCCGTCGCTCTGGACGACCAGGCGTTCACCGATCAAGGCGTCGACAGGATGCCCGTCGATCCAGACCTGCTGCTGCACGCTGACGCCGATCTCGCGCATGATCCACACGAACCGCGTCTCCAAGCCGGAGTCGGAGAGTGAAGAAGCCACCTCCGCGATCCGGTTCGCACGCTCCGAGTGCCAGGCGACGCGCTCGATCTCCCCAGCCGACACCAGACCTCTGCGGAGGGCCGACTCCCAGATGAGCACCGCCCGCTCGGGTTCCAGACATCGGGCCGTGTGGAACAGCACGTTGAGCACTGGTTCCTCGGGGCTGCGAGACGGGACGTGGATCGGCCCTCGTGCCCAATGCACGATCAGTGCGGAATCGCCGATGCGGGATGCCGTCCCTGGCACCGCGATGTGGGTGCCCGTCGTGTCGGGTGTCCACAGACCGAGCTCACGCGCCGCAGTGACGCAGCTGACGCGTCCGCCGGCCTGCGCTGCCTGACGCCGTTCATCCGAACACTCGCGGTCGACCAACCACGAACGCCGTACGCGGAGGACGGCCCCCGAGTCGACTGCGGTCTTGACGGCATGCACGTCGTAGCCCGCGAGGCGCACAGTGCTGCTGTGAGCCACGCCGTGGCGCTGTTGCATCCATTCGGTGAGGGGGATCATCCGATGAGTGTGCACAGGTCACCGTGGCAATGCCCGCCTGGATTCATGGCGTCTGTGCGGGAGAGACGAGCTTCCCCCCGGTGTGCAGAAGGAGTCAGGCCGCACTGGCGTAGGAGGATGCTCCGGGGTAGGCGGCTTCGCGGAGGAGCCTCCTCCCTCAGGGAAATCGCCTACCCCGGCGCGCAGCGATGCGACTCAGTCGGCGAGACCCAGGGTGTCGAGCAGCCAGGCGAGCTCGAACGCCCGCTCACGCCAGGAGTTGTACCGCCCGCTGACACCGCCGTGCCCCGCGACCATCTCGCACTTCAGCAGCACGTCCTCGGCCCCGGCCTCGCGGAGGCGCGCAACCCACTTCGCAGGTTCGACGTAGAGCACTCTCGTGTCGTTGAGCGAGGTGACCGCGAGGATCCGGGGGTACTCGACGCCGTCGCGCACGTTCTCGTACGGCGTGTACGACTTCATGTACGCGTAGACGTCCGCATCGTGCAGCGGGTCGCCCCACTCGTCCCACTCGATCACCGTGAGCGGCAGCGAGGGGTCGAGGATCGTGGTGAGCGCGTCGACGAACGGCACCGCCGCGAGGATCCCGGCGAACAACTCAGGCGCGAGGTTGGCGACGGCGCCCATCAGCAGGCCTCCGGCGCTGCCGCCCTCGGCCACCAGCCGATCGGGTGAGGTCACGCCGCTGTCGACCAGGTGCCGCGCGCACGCCACGAAGTCGGTGAACGTGTTCTTCTTCTGCAGCAGCTTGCCGTCCTCGTACCACTGCCGTCCCATCTCGCCGCCGCCGCGCACGTGCGCGACCGCGAAGACGACGCCGCGATCGAGCTCCGAGAGCCGGGCGACCGAGAAGCCGGGGTCGATGGAGTGCTCGTACGAACCGTAGCCGTAGAGGTGCAGCGGGCGCGGCTCGTCGCCCGGGGTCCCGAACGAGCGCTTCCAGACCAGGGAGATCGGCACGCGGGTGCCGTCCTCGGCCGTCGCCCACGCGCGCTGCTGCCCGTAGTCGTTCGGCTCGTACCCGCCGAGCACGGTCGCACGCTTGCGAAGCAGGAGCTCACTGGTCGCGAGATCGAGGTCGTACACGGTGCCAGGCGTCACGAACGACGTGTAGCCGAGGCGCAGGTAGGGGGAGTGCCACTCCGGGTTCCCGCTGACGCCGGCCGAGTACAGCGGCTCGTCGAACGCGAGCTCCTCCACGGCATCCGTCGAGTAGTCGAGCAGCCCGACGCGCTCGAGACCCTCGCTTCGGTACTCGAGCGTCGCGAAGTCGCGGAACGCGTCCATCCCGAGCAGCCGCCTCCCTGCGACGTGCGGCACGACCACGTGACGCTCGCCGTCCGGGGCGGATGCCGAGACCGACACGAGCTCGAAGTCGAGCGCACCGTCGTTGTGCAGGATCAGCAGGCGGTCCTCGCCGTCGACGACCGCGTGGTCGATCGAGTACTCGACGCCTTCGAGACGCGGCCACACGATCTGCGGCGTCGCGGTGAGATCGCCGGTCAGATCGACCAGGTACTCCTCGCTGGTGATGCTCGAGCCGACGCCGATCACGAGGTACCGGCGACTGCGCGTGATGCCGGCACCCAGCCAGTACTTCTCGTCGGGCTCGTGGAACAGCCGCACGTCCTCGCTGAGCGCCGTGCCGAGCCGATGCAGCCAGAGCGTGTCGGGGCGCCAGGCGTCGTCGCGCGTCGTGTAGATGATCGCGGTGCCGTCGGGGGTGAAGAAGGCGCTGCCGGTGTCGGGGATCTCATCGGCCAGTGTCTCGCCGGTCGTCAGATCGCGCACGTGCACGGTGTAGACCTCGTCGCCTTCGAAGTCCGTCGACCAGAGCAGCTTCGTCGAGTCGTCGGTCGTATCGAATGCGCCGAGGGAGAAGAACTCGTGATCCTCCGCCTCGGCGTTGCCGTCGAGCAGCACGACCTCGCCAGGGACCGGCACGCCTGGCTCCAGAACCGGGGGAGTCCAGTCATCCGGTGCGGCGGCCGCGCGGCAGTGGATGCCGTACTGCGCGCCCTCCTCGGTGCGGCTGTAGTACCACCAGTCGCCACGACGGGTCGGCACGGAGAGGTCGGTCTCCTGCACGCGTCCCTTGATCTCCTCGAACAGGCGCTCGCGGAGGTCGGCGAGGTGCGCGGTCGATGCCTCGGTGTGGGCGTTCTCGGCCTCGAGATGGCCGATCACGTCGGCGGCGTCTTTGGCGCGCAGCCATTCGTACGGGTCATCGACGGCGTCACCGTGATGGGTGCGGGTGGTCGGACGGCGATCGGCGATCGGTGCTTGAGTCACCGCTCAACGCTATCCCAGGTCGAGTTGACCGGCACCGGGCAGGGTGGGAGGATTCAACGGGGCCGGTTAACGGAAGTCAAACCCACGGTGAACTCTTCGTTCATCACGTCGATCTCGTCGACATCTCCTTCTTCCTCAAACGACCGAAAGCGAACGGTGGAAACCGCAGCCCTCATCGTCGTGCTGGTTATCCTGCTGGCACTCTTCTTCGACTTCACAAACGGGTTTCACGACACCGCGAACGCGATGGCGACGCCCATCGCCACCGGCGCACTGAAGCCCAAGACCGCCGTGCTCCTCGCGGCCGTCCTCAATCTGGTCGGCGCCTTCCTGTCGACCGAGGTGTCGCAGACCGTCTCGCACGGCATCATCCGTGAGGAGAGCATCCAGCAACAGGCGGATCTCTTCCTGCCGATGATCTTCGCCGGCCTGATCGGCGCGATCACCTGGAACATGCTCACCTGGCTGCTCGGCCTGCCGTCGAGCTCATCGCACGCGTTGTTCGGCGGCCTGATCGGCGCCACGCTCGTCGGCGTGGGTGTCGGCGGCATCGACTTCGGCATGGTGCTCTCGAAGATCATCCTCCCGGCGCTCATCGCCCCGGTGACGGCCCTGGTGATCGCCTTCATCGCGACCAAGATCGCCTACTCGATCACGCGCCGGTACGACGGCAAGCCCGACGGGCGAGACGGCTTCCGCTGGGGTCAGATCTTCACCTCGTCGCTGGTCGCGCTCGCGCACGGCACGAACGATGCGCAGAAGACCATGGGTGTCATCACGCTCGCCCTGATCACGGTCGGCTGGCAGAGCCAGGACCAGGCGGATCCGTACCTGTGGGTCATCGTCGCCTGTGCGGTCACGATCGCGCTCGGCACGTACCTCGGCGGATGGCGCATCATCCGCACGCTCGGCAAGGGCCTGACCGAGGTCAAGCCCGCCCAGGGCTTCGCGGCTGAGAGCTCGACCGCCGCCACGATCCTCGCCTCGAGCGCCTTCGGCTTCGCGCTGTCGACCACGCAGGTCGCCTCCGGTTCGGTGATCGGCTCCGGCCTCGGTCGTCGCGGGTCCACGGTGCGTTGGCGGACCGCTGGTCGCATCGCGATCGGATGGCTGCTCACGCTGCCGGCCGCCGGCGCGGTGGGTGCGGTCGCCGCCCTCATGATCAACTGGCTCGGTACCTGGGGCATCGCGATCGACGCGGTCCTGGCGCTGGTCGTCATCATCGGACTGTTCCTGCGCTCGCGCCGCGACGCGGTGACGCCGGCCAACGCCATGAGCGACGTGGCCGAGTCCGGTCTGGCGATCGAGCTGCCCGACTCGCCGCCGCCGACGCGTCGCCAGCAGCGCGTCGCTCTGGCGAAGGCCAAGCGGAACGCCGCCCCCACGGTTCCGGCTGCATCGGATGAGGAGTCGAAGTGAACGTCGTGATCGACTGGAACGCCTTCCTCCTGGTGTTCGCCGCCGCCCTGATCGGCGCATCGGCGATCGTCACGTTCTACGCGGTCGGCCTGCGGCTGCTCGTGCGCAGTGGCCGGGCGCCGGTGGTCAGCCCTGCCGAGTTCACCGATGCCATCACCGTGATCTCCGAAAAGGAGCTCAAGCGGGCGGCGAAGCAGGCTGCCAAGCAGGCGCGCAAGAGTCCACTCACCGAGGGGCAGAAACGGCTCTCGCTCATCGGCGCCTACGCGTGCTTCGCGCTGTGCGCGTGCGCGGTCATCGGCGGCATCCTGGTCATCGTCGTCGGGCACTGAGCCGGAGCTGCCGAGCGGGAGCGCTGGCAGGCGGGCCGCGCCGAGTCGGAGACCCGCTCTAGGCTGATGGCATGACAGCCCACGCAGGCAACGAATACGTGTTCGGTCGTCACCAGCCGGCCTCGCATGTGCTGATCCACGTCAGCGACCCGCACTTCCTCGCGGGCGGTGCCCGCCTGGGCGGACGCTACGACGTGGAGGCGAACTTCGCCAGGACGCTCGAGGCGATCCGGCACGTGCATCCGCATCCAGCGGCGATCGTCGTGACGGGCGACCTGACCGACCTGGGGGAGCCGGACGCCTATCGACGTCTGCGCGATGCACTCGAACCGGTCGCGGCCGAGGTCGGCACGGTCATCGTCTGGGTCGCCGGCAATCACGACGAGCGCCCGGCGTTGCGGGAGGGGCTCCTCGACCTCGCGCCGACGGAGGAGCCGGTGACCGGGGTCTGGGATCTCGACGGACTTCGGCTGATCGCGCTCGACACGAGCGTGCCCGGCTGGCATCATGGCGACCTCGACCAGGCCCAGCTGGCATGGCTGCGCGACGTGCTCGCCGAGCCTGCGCCCCACGGCACGCTGCTCGCGATGCATCACCCGCCGCTGCCGAGCCACCTGGCGCTCTTCGACATCCTTGAGCTGCGCCACCAGGACGAACTCGCCGAGGTCATCCGGGGCAGCGATGTCCGCGGCATCCTCGCCGGCCATCTGCACTACTCCGCGCACGGCACGTTCGCCGGGGTGCCGGTGAGCGTCTCGTCCGCCACCTGCTACACGATGAACGTGTCGCTCCCTGCCGCAGATGTCAACGGAATGGATGCCGCGCAGGCGTTCCAGCTCGTGCACGTGCATCCCGACACGATCACGCACACGGTGGTGCCGGTGACCGCTGCTCCCACCGGCGAGTTCTTCTCGGAGGCGTGGCTGGAGCGGATGGCGGCTCTGACGCCGGAGCAGCGGCTCGAGGCGTTCTCCCGCAAGCGTGCTCGCTGAGGACGGAGTCGACCGGCAGTCGTCAGCGCAGGAGCCCGACGACCAGGTCGTCGATCACCTCGTCGGTCGAGGTGCCGGGGTCGATCGACGTCGTGAGACGGTCGAGCAGGAGCCCGTCGATCGCGTAGTGGAACAGCGCGATCTCCCGGGATCCGCCGGGGAGCCCTGCCGCCGCGTTGAACGCCACGTCGCTCTCGAACCCGGCGCGTTGCCAGGCGCCGAGGATCGCGGCCAGCTCGGGGCGTCTGCTGCTCTCGAGGCGGAGCTCGAACAGTGCCAGTGTGACCTCGCGGTCATCTGTGAGGCGCCGCACGATGTCGCGGATGTAGTCAGCGAAGAGCTCTCGGCTCGGCGTGCTCGTCGCGCGGGCATCCAGATCCTCCGGGGTGGGGGATAGCCGCTCGCCGATCCGGTCGACGAGTCCGGCGATGAGCGCATCGCGGGAGCGGAAGTAGTTCGACGTGGTGCCTGTCGGCACCGCTGCCGCTTCGTCGACGGCACGGTGCGTGAGCCCGCGAGATCCGTCCTGCGCGAGGACCCGCAGTCCGGCGTCCGCGATTGCACGCCGCCTCATCTCGTTCTTGGCCATGTGCTGACTCTAGCGCGATCACTACGGCTGTTGTACTCTCGGACCACGACACATGTTGTGATTGGAGTCGCCATGCGAGAACTCGTCTACTACGTCGCCGTCAGCCTCGACGGCTTCATCGCCGGCCCGGGCGGTGAGTTCGACGCGTTCCCGATCGAGGGCGATCACATGGACGCGATCAACGAGCGCTACGCGGACACGATTCCGACCGACCTCGCGCTCGCGCTCGGCGTCGAACGCACCACCCCGATGTTCGACACCGTGCTGATGGGCTGGAACACCTATGCGGTCGGTCTGCCGTTGGGCGTGACGAGTCCGTACCGGCACCTCCGCCAGATCGTGTTCTCAAGCACGCGGCGCGCCGAGACGGACGACGTGCAGACGACCGATGAGGATCCGGTCGCGCTCGTGCGGCGGCTGAAGCGCGAGCCCGGCGACGCGATCTGGCTGTGCGGGGGCGGCGCACTGGCGTCGAGCCTGCTGGGCGAGGTCGACCGCCTCGTCCTGAAGCGCAGCCCGGTCGTGTTCGGCGCCGGCATCCCGCTGTTCGCGCCGGGAGCATACGTGCCGGAACGTTTCGACGAGGTCACCACCACCGTGTTCGGCTCCGGCGTCGTGCTGAGCGAGTATGTTCGCGCCAAACACCCCCTGAATCGCGGGGGACTCAGGGGGCGCCGAGTCCCACCGGCGTAGGATGGTCGCATCCCCCACCCTTCTCACCCGCCACGACCCACGAGGATGTGACATGGCTTCTGCCGCGCCTACCCTGACCCGTACCGAGACCGATTCGCTCGGAAGCATGGAGATTCCTGCCGACGCGTACTGGGGGATCCACACCGCCCGCGCCGACGCGAACTTCCCGATCACGAAGCGACCGATCTCGGTCTATCCGGATCTGGTGCGAGCGCTCGCGATGGTCAAGCAGGCCAGCGCCCGCGCGAACCGCGAGATCGGCGTGCTCGATCCAGAGCGGGCCGATCTGATCGACCGGGCGGCGCAGCGCGTCATCGACGGCGAGTTCCACGACCAGTTCACGGTCGGCGTGATCCAGGGCGGTGCCGGGACCTCGACGAACATGAACGCGAACGAGGTCATCACCAACATCGCGCTCGAGATGGCAGGCCGGGAGAAGGGCGACTACGCCTTCCTGTCGCCGATCGACCACACCAACCGCAGCCAGTCCACGAACGACGTGTACCCGACCGCGGTCAAGATCGGCCTCTCGCTGACGCTGCGCTCGCTGCTCGAAGAGCTGGATCTGCTTCGTCGTTCGTTCCTCGGCAAGGCAGTCGAGTTCCACGACATCCTCAAGGTCGGACGGACCCAGCTGCAGGATGCTGTGCCGATGACCCTCGGCCAGGAGTTCCACGGCTTCGCCACGACGCTCGGCGAGGACCACAGCCGGATCAGCGAGAACGCGTCGCTCATGTTCGAGATCAACATGGGCGCGACCGCGATCGGCACTGGCATCACGACCCACGTCGACTACGCGCCTGCTGTGCTCAAGCACCTCCGCGAGATCACCTCGCTGGATCTCGAGACCGCGACCGACCTCGTGGAGTCCACCAGCGACACCGGGGCGTTCATGTCGTTCTCCTCGACGCTCAAGCGCAACGCGATCAAGCTCTCGAAGATCTGCAACGACCTCCGACTGCTCGCCTCGGGACCGCAGGCCGGTTTCGGCGAGATCAACCTGCCGGCGATGCAGGCCGGGTCGAGCATCATGCCGGGCAAGGTCAACCCCGTGATCCCCGAGGTCGTGAACCAGGTGGCCTTCGCGGTCGTCGGTGCCGACATGACGGTGACCATGGCGGTCGAGGGCGGCCAGCTGCAGCTCAACGCCTTCGAGCCGGTGATCGCGCACTCGATCTTCCAGTCGATCACCTGGATGCGTCAGGCGATGTGGACGCTGCGCGTCAACTGCGTCGACGGCATCACCGCGAACCGCGACCGCCTCGGCGCGATGGTGGGCGCATCCGTCGGTGTGATCACCGCACTGACCCCGTTCATCGGCTACGCGGCCGCTGCGGCGCTCGCGAAGACCGCGCTGCTCACGAACCGCAACGTCGCCGACCTGGTCGTCGAGGCCGGGCTCATGTCGCGCGACGAGGTCATGAAGCAGCTCTCGCCCGCGCGTCTCTCCGGACTCGAGGCCGTGACGGCAGCGATCCCGATCATCTCGCCGGAGGATCTCATCGAGATCTGATCCAGCACGCACGGCAGAGGCCCCGGTGGAATCCCACCGGGGCCTCTCGCGTCGAGCGGAAGGTCAGCTGGAAGACGACGTCAGTCGAGGATGCGGCAGTGCGTCGTGAGCGCACCGATGCCGTCGATCCCCACGGTGACCGTCGACCGATCGCGCAGGAAGATCTGCGGGTCGCGCGAATAGCCGGCGCCACCGGGGCTGCCGGTCGAGATCAGCGTGCCTGGCAGCAGTGTCAGCGACTGCGACAGGTGCGCGATGAGCTTCGCGACCGAGCGCACCATCTGGTCCGTCGAGGCGTCCTGCACGGTGTTGCCGTCGACGATCGTCCAGATGTGCAGGTCCTGCGGGTCGGCGACCTCGTCAGCCGTGACCGCGAAGGGCCCGGTCGGGGTGAAGCCGTCGAAGGACTTGCACCGCGACCACTGCGCCTCGGCGAACTGGATGTTCCGAGCCGTGATGTCGTTGACCACCGTGTAGCCCCACACGTGCGAGAGTGCGTCGTTCTCCGACACGTTCTTCGCCGGCGTGCCGATCAGCACGCCGAGCTCGGCCTCGTAGTCGACGGCTTCGCTGAGCGCGCGCGGCCACGAGGTGGTCTGCTCATGCCCGGTGAGCGAGTTCGGCCACAGCGTGAACACGGTCGGGGCGGTGTCGGTCTTGAGCCCAAGCTCGCTGGAGTGCGCGGCATAGTTCAGGCCGACCGCGAGCACGGCCGGGGGAGCGATCACCGCGGAGTCGTACGTCCAGCCATCGAGCGGATGCCGCGGCGCGGCGCCGAGCGACAGGGCTGCGCGCAGTGCGTCGAGGGTCTCGTCTCCTCCCTCGATGAGCTGCTGCAGGGTGGCAGGAGCGTCGGGCAGGAGGTCTGAGACGAGGATGGCATCGGCGTCCTCCACCACGGCGAGGACCGCGCGGGGGGAGTCGGCACGGCGCAGATGAGCGAACCGCATGCCTCTACGCTACCGGGTGCTGAGCCGAGATCGCGTGGCGGGGATCGCCGGATCGCCGGATCAGCAGCGCCGTGGACCCATAGGCTGTCCCCATGACCTTCGGAGGACCGCCTCAGCCGCAGCAGCCGTCGCCGTACACGCCGCCGCCCGCACAGCCCGCACCGCAGCAGGGTCAGCAGCCGGCACAGCCGTCGCGGGCGCCGGAGTACTCGGCTCAGCAGTACTCCCAGTCGCCGTACACGCCCCCGCAGTTCGCCCAGCAGCCGGCATACGCCTCGGCACTCGCGCAGCCCACCGCGTACACGCCGCCGGCGCCGGTTGCCCCGTCTCCCGCCGAAGCGCTGCCCGCCTTGCCGGTCCCGACGAGGAAGGGCCGCTCGGTCTCGCTCTGGCTGTTCGGATTCCTCGGCTTCCTGCTGCTGGCGCTGATCGGCTACTTCGTGTGGGCGCTCGGTCCGCTCGCGTCGGTGATCGGTCTCGTCCTCGCGCTCATCCCGCTCACGATCGTCTTCCTCGGCATCCGCATGATCGATCGCTGGGAGCCTGAGCCCAAGCGGCTCGTCATCTTCGCGATCGCCTGGGGCGCTGTCGCCGCAGTGGGGCTCACCCTCCTGACGGATCTCGGGATCACGCTGCTGGTCGGCCTTCGCGACGATGCGCTGACAGCGGTCGTCCAGGCGCCCATCGTGGAGGAGTTCTGGAAGGGCTTCGGCGTCTTCCTCGTCTTCCTCGTCGCGCGTCGTGCATTCGACGGGCCGGTCGACGGCGTCGTCTACGGTGCACTGGTGGGTGCGGGCTTCGCATTCACGGAGAACATCCAGTACTTCGCGATCAGCCTGATCGAGGGCGGCGGAGCGCAGCTCACGGTCACCTTCGTGGTCCGGGCTCTGCTCTCGCCGTTCGCGCACGCCATGTTCACCGCACTCACCGGTTTCGCGATCGGCCTCGCAGCGCGACGTCACGCGTCCGCTGGCTCGGCACTTGGGATCGGACTGCTGGGCCTCCTCGGCGCGATCCTGCTGCACGCGCTGTGGAACGGCTCAGCGACCTTCGCCGATTTCTTCGTGCTGTACGTGACGCTGCAGGTGCCCCTGTTCATCGGATTCATCCTCGGGATCATCGCGCTCAAGCGCGAGGAGGCCCGTCTCACGCGAACCCGTTTGGGGGAGTACGCCGCCGCCGGCTGGTTCACGCCGGAGGAGGTCACGATGCTGGCGACCCCGGCCGGACGCAAGGTCGGTCTCGCGTGGGCCGCGCAGCTGCGCGGCGACAGACGTCCGCTCATGCGGGAGTTCATCAAGGATGCGACCGCGCTCGCCTCGGTGCGTCAGCGTGCCGTCACCGGCCGCGACCCGCTCGCCGCCGACGACGAGCGGGCGCTGCTGATCCGCACGCGTGCGACCAGGGCGGCGCTGCTGGCCTACTGACGCGGCATCCGCGGGGAGCCGGGGAGGACGAGTCGACATGATGATGTTCGCGCTGAAGTCCCGATCCATCTGCGCATCAGCAGGGGCCGAACACGCCCGCCGGAGACAGACTCAGCGCCCGGTGCTGCGGCGATGCCTGCAAGTCACCCGGGCGCTGAGTTGATCTGTACTCAGGGTGCTCCTGCTCCCGCGAGGTGTCAAGAGGGTCTTCCTCCGGTCTGTTCGCTGTCAGCGGGTGCGCTCGCGTTGACCAGCCAGCGCGGCTCCGGTTGGATGGACGCATGACTGATCGCACAAAGCCTGAGTTCGACGCACCAGCCGGCCCCGCTCCTTCGGAGCTCGTCATCCGCGACCTCATCGAGGGCGACGGCACCGAGGCGAAGCCCGGCGACACCGTGACCGTGCACTACGCCGGTGTCGAGTACGACTCCGGCGAGGAGTTCGACTCCTCGTGGGGTCGCGGTGAGACCATCCAGTTCCCCCTGCGCGGCCTGATCCAGGGCTGGCAGGACGGCATCCCCGGCATGAAGGTCGGCGGACGACGCGAGCTCGTCATCCCGCCGCACCTGGCCTACGGCCCCGCGGGCGGCGGACACTTCCTCTCCGGCAAGAGCCTGATCTTCATCATCGATCTGGTCGCCGTCGGCTGAACGAACCGCACCGGACGCGCCTCTCTCCTGCACGGAGCGGGGCGCGTTCTGCGTCAGCCGCTCGAGTCGATCCGAGGACGGTCCAGCAATCTCGCATCCGCGGGAATGTATTCTCGTGAATGCGAGTTGTTCTCTCGTATGCCGCAGCTGCGGCCCCCGTCCCGTGAGGAGATCCCATGACCACCATCGACATCCCCGGTTACCGCGCAGGCACCTGGGTGCTTGACCCGTCGCACAGCGAGGTCACGTTCAGCGTCCGCCACATGATGATCTCGAAGGTGCGCGGCACCTTCGGCGTGAAGAGCGCCACCCTGATCGCTCCCGAGAACCCGCTCGAGGCCAGGGTCGAGGCGAGCGTCGACGTCACCTCGATCGACACGAAGGACGAGGGCCGCGACACGCACCTCCGCTCGGGCGACTTCTTCGACACCGAGAACTTCCCCACCATGGAGTTCGTCTCCACCGGTGCCCGCTCTGAGAACGGCGAGCTGTTCGTGGACGGCGACCTGACGATCCGCGGCATCACGAAGCCGGTCAGCTTCGAGCTGGACTTCGGCGGCTTCGGCAGCGACCCGTGGGGCAACTACAAGGCCGGCGCCTCCGCCAAGACGGTCATCAACCGCGAGGACTTCGGCCTCACCTGGAACGCCGCGCTCGAGACCGGTGGCGTGCTGGTCGGCAAGGACGTCACGATCAGCCTCGACCTGCAGGGCGCACTGCAGCAGGACTGATCGCAGCGCTCGCAGAACCCTGATCCGTCAGGGCTGCGCAGAGAACCCCGGGCCTCAGGGCTCGGGGTTCTCTGCGTCATAGGCGCGGAAGCGCGGGGTGCGGCGCGCCACGATCGCGACGAGCGCGATCACCAGGAATCCGCCGAGGATCGGCGGGAACCACAGCGAGGTGACGGTCGCGAGCGCACCCGCATAGAGCGCGCCGATACGAGGTCCGCCGGTGACCACGACGACGAAGACGCCCTGGAGCCGCCCGCGCATGGAGTCGGGCACAGCCGACTGCATCATCGTGTTGCGGTAGATCGAGCTGACGTTGTCGGCGGCGCCGGAGAACGCCAGCGCGATGCACGCCACGATGATGAGCGCGACGTTCGCCGAGGTCTCGGTGGCCGGGGTCGCCCAGGTGCTGAGCAGCAGCACGAGTCCGAAGAGCAGGATCGCGGCGCCATAGGCCTCGACCGCGCGTTCGATGCCTCGCCCGTGCCAGCGGTACTGCACGATGCGACCGGAGAGCAGGCTCGAGGAGAATGTGCCGACCGCGACCGCCGCGGTGAGGAGCCCGGTCGTGACCGCGCCGCCGCCGAGCAGCACGGTCCCGAGCGCCGGGAAGAGCACGAGCGGCTGCCCGAATGTCATCGCGATGATGTCGATCACGTACTGGGTGCGGATGTTGCCGGCGCGTCGGAGGAAGCGCCAGCCGTCGACGAGCGACGCGAGCCCTGGACGCACGATCTCGCCCTCGGGGCGCAGCGCCGGCAGTGTCCAGAGCCCGAGGAACATCGACAGCATCAGGACGACGTCGATCGTGTAGGTCCACCCGTAGCCGGTGAGTGCGACGAGGAGCCCTGCCAGGGCGGGGCCCGCCATCACGGTGAGGCCGAAGGCGACGCCGTTCAATGCGGATGCCGGGGCGAGGAGCTCGCGCGGGATCAGGCGAGGGACGATCGCGGTTCGGGTGGCCATGCCGACCGAGTTCGCGGCGGCTGTCACCATGCTCAGCGCATACAGCCACCAGATGGTCTCGCCGCCGGTCCAGGTGAGAGTGGCCAGCAGTGCGGTCGACAGGAACGTGATGCTCGCCGCGATCAGCGCGACGCGGCGGCGGTCGAAGGCGTCGGCGAGCATGCCGCCGAAGAGACCGGCGAGGATCATCGGCACGAGGCCGGCGACGGCGATCATCGACACCGCGAAGGTGCTCCCGGTGAGAGCGAAGACGTGCAGCATCACGGTCACGAGGGTGAGCTGACCGCCGATGCCGGAGAGGGTCGAGCCGATCCACATCCGTGCGAACGCCGGGCTCTGCGTCAGCGGACGGAGATCGATGAGGTGTCCGCGCGTCCCGCTCACTCGTCGATTCCGATGTCCTGCACCTGTCGAGCGTATCGGAGCGCGGGAAGGCGCGGCCCGATCCGCGGCAGCGCCGGTCGTCGAGGGGGGAGGATGACTGATAGACTCTTCAGGTTGCCGTTTGATCGGCCGCGGATAAAGAGAGCCCTCGCATCAGGCGTCGGGCGCCGCGCAACGAACTGAAAGGGGATCCCATCTATGCCACTCGAGTCTGACGCCAAGAAGGCGATCATGGAAGAGTACGCGACGCACCCCGGTGACACCGGATCCCCCGAGGTGCAGGTCGCAATGCTGACGCAGCGCATCAAGGACCTCACCGAACACCTCAAGGAGCACAAGCACGACCACCACTCGCGTCGTGGTCTGTTCCTCATGGTGGGTCAGCGCCGTCGTCTGCTCGGCTACCTCCAGGACATCGACATCGCGCGCTACCGCTCGCTGATCGAACGCCTGGGTCTTCGCCGATAACGCGAACCTGCGTACTATCGCGCAAAACATTCTTGGAAGGCCGTCCCACGGTGTGGGGCGGCCTTCGTTTTGCGTATGGGGTTGATCTCCGTCCCGCTTTCCCGTAGGAAAGTAGTGAGCTTTCCATCTGGAAAGCCGAGGAGGTCGAATCATGGAGCAGAACCCGGTCCCAGGACACGAGGCACTCGTGCCACCGGATGCCGACATCGCGCGTCGATACCTCGACGAGGCGCAGGCGGTCACCGAGCGTCGTGACCGCGCTGTCGATCGGCGGGCACTGGCCTGGTTGCAGATCGCCAATGCCGTGGTCATCGCCGTGTATCTCGGTGCCTTCGCGTGGGTCCTCCGCAACGCCGCGCCGCTGGTGCCGCAGGTGATCCTCTTCACGTTCCTGATGTGGAGCCAGCTCGCAACCGGTATCGCGCAGCGGAACGGGATGCAGATGCGGATGTCGCGCGCTCGCTGGCCGATCGTGGTGGCCGGCGCCGCTGTGATCATCGTCGCACTCGTCCTCTTCGGCTTCGCGGTCTGGGACGATCGACTTCCCCAGATCGTGATGGCCATTCCCAGCGGCCTGGTGCTCGTCGCTCTCGGCGGGTACGGCGTCGCGCAGCTGATCCGTGCGGCCGGGGATCCGCCTCCGCGACCTCCCGTGCAGGCGCCGCTCTCGCGACCGACCAGGTGGGGAACCGCCCTCGTCGGCGTCGCGATCGGTGTGCTGGTCCTGCTCGGCGGCGCTCCTGAGGGCGTCGTCACGAGCATCCTCATGCTGCTCGTTGTGCTGCTCCTGCTCGCCTGGATCCTGGCGGCTCGCACCGAGCTCGGGCTGCCTGCCATCGGCGCGGTGTGGCGGTGGCCGCACGTGCTGGCGTTCGCGGTGGCCGCTGCGGTCCTGCTCACGTTCATCGGGATCCGCGCGGGCGGCGTCGGGGCGGACCTGCCGGTGACGGCGCTTGCCGGGGCCGGCGTGGTCGCGCTGCTCGTCGCGGTCTCGTTCGTGCGCGGACGTGATCCTCGTGACTGACCCGCACCCGCACCCGCACCCGCGCACGCGTCTGGACGATCACTTCGCGTCGCCGATCCGGTTCTCGCTCCTGGCGTCGCTCGGTGACGGCATCGAACTCGATTTCCCGACCCTTCGCGAAATCCTGCAGTGCGGGGACTCGCCGCTGAGCAAGGCGATCAGCCATCTGGAGGCGGCCGGCTACGTGATCGCACGCAAGGAGCGGTTCGGGAGCCGCCAGCGCACCTGGGTACGTTCGACACGTGCAGGGCTCGACGCGTTCGCCGGACACCTGCAGGCGCTGCGCGAGATCGTCTCGCTCAGCGGCACGCAGGAGCTCTGAGGCGCGAATCGCGCCGGGCGGAGGTCAGGCGGAGGCGCCGACCAGGTCCGCGTGATGGATCGCCGCGACATCGGGGTGTGCGCGCAGTCGTGACTTCAGCGCGTTCTCGCCGTACAGCGCGTGGATCGGGTTTCCCGGGTCATCCGTGACCCCCTTCGCCTCGACAGCGAGCTCCGCCGGCAGGTCGATCAGCGGCAGGCGCTTGTCGAGCGCAGGGTTGAAGAAGAACGGGATCGAGATGCGCTCGTTCGGAGCCTGTGGCGACACGACGCGATGGTTGGTCGCCTTGAGGTAGCCGCCGGTCGCGTACTCGAGGAGCTCGCCGATGTTCACGACGAAGGCTCCGGAGACCGGGGGAGCGTCGACCCAGGCGCCATCGCGCTCGACCTGCAGCCCGCCCTTGCCCGGTTCGACCCAGAGCAGCGTCAGCACGCCCGAGTCCTTGTGCGCCCCGACGCCCTGCTGCGGCTCCGGCTCGTGCGTGCCGGGGTAGCGGACGATCTTGATCAGCGTCGACGGGTCGCCGAAGTGCTCGTCGAAGTATGTCTCCTGGGCGCCGAGGGTCTGCGCCCATGCGCGGAGCAGCTTGCGCGCGACCTCGGACAGCGTGGCATGCCACTCGGCGACCACGTCGCGCAGCTCGGGCTGTGCCTCCGGCCACAGGTTCGGCCCGATGAGCCGGTTGAACGCCGGGCCTCCCTCGATGGCCTCGCGCTCAGGCCCGATGTCGATCTGCTCGCGCCAGTCGACCTTGCCCTGCGTCCGCTCGCCGCCGACGCGCGTGTAGCCGCGGAAGTGCGGGCTGTTCACGTTCTCGATCGCGAGCTTGTCCTCCTCCGGCAGCGCGAAGAAGTCGAGTGCTGCCTGGTGCAGGCGAGCCTCGAGCTCGGCAGCGATGCCGGTGCCGGTCAGGTAGAAGAATCCGACGTCGTGGGTCGCCGCGCGAAGCTCGTCGCGGAACTGCGCGGCGGCCTCGGGGCCGCCGTCGAGCTTGGAGAGATCGAGGATGGGGAGCGAGAGTTCAGCGGCCATGACCCGAGCGTAGATCTGCTCGAACTGCCCGTGGCTGAGTGTTGCGTCGCGTTACCGCAGCGCCTTCTCCGGACGACTCGGCAGATCGTTTTCACGGGAAGGCCTGTGCGGTGTTAGAGTCTCTCCTTGGTAAGGGCTGCCTTACCTTTGTCTTCCTCAGAGAGTCTCTCCGTGCTCGCCACCTTCCTGATCGGCCTTCGTGAAGGCCTCGAAGCAGCCCTCGTCGTCGGCATCCTCGTGGCCTACCTCCGCCGGCTCGGCCGCAGCGACGTGCTTCCGCGGATGTGGGCGGGGGTCGGCCTCGCGATCCTGCTCGCCCTCGGCATCGGCGCGATCCTGACCTTCGGCGCGTATGAGCTCACGTTCACCGCCCAGGAGCTGATCGGCGGTGGGCTCTCGCTGCTCGCGGTGGCGATGGTCACCTGGATGATCTTCTGGATGCAGCGTGCCGGCCGCACGATGAAGGCCACGCTGGAAGGCGGCATCGACCGCGCGCTCACGAGTGGCGGCGTCTGGGCGCTCGTCGCGATCGGGTTCGTCTCGGTCGCCCGTGAGGGCATCGAGACCACGCTGCTGCTGTGGTCGATGGTGCAGTCCTTCGGCGACGCGCCGTCTGCGCTCCTCGGCGCGCTGCTCGGACTCGTCGTGGCTGCCCTCATCGGCTGGCTGATCGCTCGCGGCGCCGTGAAGCTCGATCTCCGCCGCTTCTTCGCCTGGACCGGCGGCTTCCTGGTGATCGTCGCCGCCGGCGTGCTCGCATACGCCCTCATGGACCTCCAGGAGGCCGGCGCCCTGCCGGGCCCGTTCACCGCGGCGGCACCCATCGACGCCGTCACGGGTGGTGTCACGATCGGACTGGCCGGCTTCCCGTTCGGCTGGGCGTTCGACGTCTCCGCCGCGATCGCCCCTGGCGGCCCACTCGCCTCGATCCTGCAGGCCACCGTCGGCTTCATGCCCGCGATGACCTGGCTGCAGGTGATCGCATGGGCGCTCTACATCCTCATCGTCGGATCGTTGTACATCCGCGGACTCCGCTCGCGTCGTCCCTCCACGCCGCGGGCCTCCGCGGGGCCCGAGGGCGAATCGACGGCCTCCCTCTCATCACAAGGAGCAGCATGACCACCTCTCGTCGCATCCTCGGGGCACTCGCTGCCACCGGCACTGCGGTCCTGATCCTCAGCGGATGCGTCGCGAAGAGCGACGCCGATGCCGGGGCAGCGTTCGATGTCTCGTCGACCGACAGCGACTGCGCCGTCTCCGCTTCGACCGCCACCAGTGGCACCCTCACGTTCGCGGTGAAGAACGACACCGACCAGGTGTCAGAGTTCTACCTGCTCGCCGAGGACGGCCTGCGGATCGTCGGCGAGGTCGAGAACATCGCCCCGGCCGCATCGCGCACGCTCACGGTCGTCGCGCAGCCCGGCGAGTACTACACGCTCTGCAAGCCGGGCATGATCGGCGAGGGCGTCGGCAAGACCGCGTTCACCGTCACTGGCGACCGTGTCACGGTCGACGGCCCCGATTCCGAGCAGAAGCAGAAGGCCGTGGATCTCTACGCCGCATTCGTCAAGGACCAGGTCGGTCAGCTCGTCCCAGCGGTTGAGGACTTCGTCACGGCCTACGAGTCGGGTGACGACGAGACCGCCCGTGCGCTCTTCCCGCAGACCCGCGCCTACTACGAGCGCATCGAGCCGGTCGCCGAGGCGCTGGGCGACCTCGACCCTCGCATCGACTACCGAGAGGTCGACGCGGTCGCCGAGGGTCTCGACTGGACCGGCTTCCACCGCATCGAGAAGGATCTGTGGGTACCGGCGAAGGATGCGCTCAACGCCGACGGCGAGACGCCGGCGTGGCAGGCCTGGGCCCCGTCGACGCCGCAAGAGCGCGCCGACTACGGCGACCAGCTGCTCGCCGACGTGCAGGAGCTGTATGACTATGTGCACTCCGACAAGTTCACCACCGCGCTCGACGACCAGGGCATCGGCGGCATCTCGAACGGCGCGATCGCGCTGCTCGACGAGGTCGCGACCGGCAAGATCTCCGGTGAGGAGGACTGGTGGTCCGGAACGGACCTCTTCGACTTCGCGGCGAACGTCGAGGGGTCGAAGATGGCCTTCTCGCTCGTGCAGGACTTCGCCACGGCCCAGGGTGACGACGGGGCTGCGCTCGTCTCCGAGATCAAGGCGGGCTACACGGCGCTCGAGGAGTCGCTCGCGGCCCACGGCTCGCTGACCGACGGCTTCGTCGGCTACTCCGAGCTCACGGAGGACGACAAGCGCGAGTTCACCGATCTGATCAACGCCCTCGCCGAGCCGCTCTCGCAGCTGACCGGCACGGTACTCGACTGATCGCCTGAGCGGATACGATTCACGACGTGAACGAACCAGAGACGGATGCCGCGGCCGACGATGCGTCGTCCGCAGAACACGCCGCGGCACCCGCTCCGACCGGCCTGAGCCGTCGAGGACTCCTCGGTCTGGCGATCGGTGGCAGCGTCGCCGGTCTCGCCGTCGGAGCGGGTGCGGGACTCACCGGCGGCGTGGCGATCGGACGCGCGCGAGCCGCTGAGGAGACGCAGAACCCCTACGCCTACTTCGGCGAGCACCAGGCGGGGATCACGACCTCGGTGCAGGATCACCTGCACTTCGCATCGTTCGACATGATGCCGCGCACGGACCGTGATGATCTGATCTCCCTGCTGCAGGACTGGTCGTATGCCGCATCGCGGATGAGCCAGGGGCTCGAGGTCAGCGCGACCGGCGCGGTCGGCGGGCCGACCGAGGCTCCGCCGGACGACACCGGCGAGGCGCTGGGACTTCCTGCCGCCGGTCTCACGATCACCTTCGGCTTCGGGCCGGGACTGTTCGAGAATGAGGACGGTGATCGCTACGGCATCGCGGCACTCCGCCCGAAAGGACTCGAGCGTCTGCCGGCATTCCTCGGCGACGATCTCGACCCGCAGCATTCACATGGCGATCTCTGCATCCAGGCCTGTGCCGACGACCCGCAGGTCGCGGTGCACGCGATCCGCAACCTCAGCCGGATCGCCTTCGGGCGCGCACGGCTGCGCTGGTCGCAGCTCGGATTCGGCAAGACCTCGCGCACGACGGCGGCGCAGGCGACCCCGCGCAACCTCTTCGGGTTCAAGGACGGCACGGCGAACATCCTCGCCGACGATCATCAGGCCCTCGACGAGCACGTCTGGGTGGCGTCAGATGACGAACCGGCCTGGCTCGCCGGCGGGTCGTACCTCGTCGCCCGCAAGATCGCGATGCTGATCGAGACCTGGGATCGCGTGCGGTTGGGCGAGCAGGACACGATCATCGGGCGTGACAAGGGCGAGGGCGCACCGCTCTCCGGCGGGAACGAGTTCACGGAGCCGAACTTCCACGGCACTGCGATCGATGCGAACAGTCACGTGCGGCTCGCGCACCCGGAGCAGAACGAGGGGATCCGGATCCTCCGCCGCGGCTACAACTACGTCGACGGCAACAACGATCTCGGGCGCCTCGATGCCGGCCTGTTCTTCCTGTCGTACCAACGCGATCCAGCGCAGTTCATCACGCTGCAGCGACGGCTGTCGACCGACCGCATGAACGAGTACATCCGGCACGTCGGCTCAGGTATCTGGGCGGTTCCGGCCGGAGCGACCGCAGGGTCCTACATCGGCGCCGAACTGTTCGCCTGAGCGATCTCGCCGTTCAGGACTGCGGGTTCTCCAGGATCTTGACGACGAACGCCGCGACCGCATCCGCCCCGAAGTGGTCGGATGCCGTGATCGTCACGACCGCGTCGTTCACGAAGATCAGCAGCTGGCCATGGGCGCCGTGCAGTCGCCAGCCGGTCCCAGGGCCACCCCAGCCGGCCAGTGCGTACCGGTCGTAGCCGGGGTTCGCGCCGGCGACGACCCAATCCGAGTGCATCGCGTCGATCCATTCCGGGGACACGAGCTGCTCGCCGTTCCAGACACCCCGATCGCGGACGAGTCGCCCGAGGCGCGACAGCTCCTCGGTGCGGAGGAACAGACCGCCGCCTGCGATGATGCGTCCGTTCGGACTCCGCTCCCAGACGACGTCATCGATGCCGAGCGGCGTGAAGAGCCGCGCCGCGAGGTAGTCGTGCACGTCGCCGACCCGCTCCGCGAGCACACGCATCGCCGTGTAGGTGCTCGCGTTCGAGTACTGGAACACGCGTCCGCGAGAAGGTCGCCCGAGGAACTCGGTCGCCAGATCCGGCCAGTCGGTCATCATGGTCTCGGACCAGGGCAGGTCGATGCCGCTCGACATGGTCAGCAGGTGGCGGAGCGTGACCTTCTCGACACCGGCGCCGACTGCGATGTGCGGCACCAGGGCCGCGACCGGCTCGTCGATCGAGATCAGTCCGTCGTCGGCCGCGAGCGCCGCTGCGAGGACGCAGACCCCCTTCGCCGCGGAGTGCACGTCCTCCCTGATGTCGGGCGTCCACCGGTGCTCGGCGACCTCGTCCCCGACGAGCACATGGAGCCCGTGCGCCGCGAAGCCGGTGTCATCCACCTGTCGCACGATGCGGTCACGGATGAGGTGCGCGCGATTCACGCTTTCAGGCTATCGGGCGCTGTCGGGCCGTGAGCGCGGGCGCTCGGCGTCCCGTGGACGGCGGGAGCCGGTCGGGTCGTTGCGACGGCTCTCGCGCGATGCGAGGGCCGGATCGCTGAAGAGCCACATGGGTCGCGGCTCGACCAGTGGCCGGAACACCCGGCGCACCGGCTTGGTCGCGAGCAGCAGCGCGACGACGACCGAGAGGATCGTCACGAGCGGGAGCCAGATCCAGGTCGGCTCCAGGTCGCGCAGCACGCCGGTCTCACGGAAGGGGTAGAGCACGAAGGAGTGCAGCAGGTAGACGTACATCGTGTACTGGCCGAACGTGGTCCACCAGTACGTGCCGCGGGGAACCAGGACGAAGAAGCTCGCGCTGAGGAGCACGGCGAGCGCCATCAGCGCGAGGCGCACGCCGCCGGCCCACCACTGCCCGCCGCCGAGATCGGCGTAGGAGTCCTCGTAGAACAGCCAGCTGCGCAGATCGGTGGCCTGCCAGATCGGCAGCCAGTTCCAGGCCGCCCAGCCGGTCGCGGCGATCACGGCCACTGCGGCGACGCGGATCCACCACGGACGGAAGTCGAGCAGCCGGAGTCGGGTGACGATGTCGTGCTCGCGGAGCCACCAGCCGAGGGCGAAGAAGGGGAGCAGTCCGAGGGTGCGGGAGAGCGAGAAGGTGCTGTCGACGTTCGGGAGATACCCGGCGCCGATCGAGATCACGACGGTCCACAGCAGCGGCCAGCGCAGCAGTGCGAGGTACGGCAGCACCAGACGGAAGATGCCGAGCGCGAGCAGGAACCAGAGCGTCCACGACGGCTGCGTGATGTTCGGGTTGGCCTGACCCTCGACCAGCCACTTCGTGAGGGTCCAGAGCAGTTCGAAGATCACGTAGGGGACGATGATGTCGGTGATGATCCGCGCCATCTGGGTCTTCGTCGGCGAACCGGACTTCGAGAAGTAGCCGGAGATGATCGCGAACGCCGGCATATGGAACGCGTACAGCGTGAGATAGAAGGCGAACGCGATGTCGGAGTCGTAGATGAGACGCTGGATCGCGTGCCCCAGCACGACGAGCACGATGCAGGCGTAGCGTGCGTTGTCCCAGAACGGAACTCTGCGCCGAGGCTTCGAGACGGCTCCGGTCGGGGGGTCTGCGGTGTCCGCGCCGGCGCTGCTCATACTGTGAGGCTACCGCGGGGAATAAAGTTGCCGCGATCGCGTTGACTCATATACATTCAAATGAATAGAAACGGATGCGGAGTCGTCCGATTCGAGGAGACGGAGCAATCATGAGCGAGCAGTCCGGCGCCCCGGCGATGCAGTTCGGCATCATGTCGGTCAGCGACATCACGCGCGACCCGACCACGGGCGTGACGCCGAGCGAGCAGGAGCGGATCAAGGCGACCCTCGCGATCGCCACGCACGCGGAGGAAGTCGGCCTGGACGTCTTCGCGATCGGCGAGCACCACAACCCGCCGTTCTGGTCCTCGAGCCCCACGACCTTCCTCGGCGCGCTCGCAGCGCAGACCGAGCGACTGATCGTCTCGACATCGACCACGCTCATCACCACGAACGACCCGGTGCGCATCGCCGAGGAGTATGCGATGCTGCAGCACGTCTCCGACGGCCGCATGGACCTGATGCTCGGTCGCGGCAACACCGGACCGGTGTACCCGTGGTTCGGTCAGGACATCCGCCAGGGGCTGCCCCTCGCGATCGAGAACTACGCGCTGCTGCACAAGCTGTGGCGTGAGGACGTCGTCGACTGGGAGGGCAAGTTCCGCACGCCGCTGCAGGGCTTCACCTCGACGCCCCGCCCGCTCGACGGCATCGCGCCCTTCGTCTGGCACGGCTCCATCCGCACGCCCGAGATCGCCGAGCAGGCCGCGTACTACGGCGACGGCTTCTTCGCGAACAACATCTTCTGGCCGAAGGAGCACTACCAGCGTCTGATCGAGCTGTACCGTCAGCGCTACGCGCATTACGGGCACGGCACGCCCGAGCAGGCGATCGTCGGACTCGGCGGACAGGTCTTCATGGCCGCGAAGTCGCAGGACGCCGTGAACCGGTTCCGTCCGTACTTCGACAATGCGCCGGTCTACGGCCACGGTCCGAGCATGGAGGACTTCACCGAGATGACGCCGCTCACCGTCGGCTCGCCGCAGCAGGTCATCGACCGCTACGCCGCGATGCGCGACTACTACGGCAACTACCAGCGTCAGCTCTTCCTGATCGATCACGCGGGCCTCCCGCTGAAGACCGTGCTCGAGCAGCTCGACATCCTCGGCTCCGAGGTCGTGCCGGTGCTCCGCAGGGAACTCGCGAAGAACCGCCCGGCGAATGTGCCGGACGCTCCCACCCACGCCGCTCGCGTGCAGGCCGAGTTCGGCGACGGACCCACCCGTCAGGCTCGGCCCGGTGCGAACCGCGGCGACAACCTGACCGGCGACTCGCCGTACCAGGACACGCCGGCTCCCGCCGGTGCTGCGTTCGGACTCAGCCGGAAGGAGGCGTGAGATGACCACTCGACGCATCGCGGTCGTCTCCGCCGGGCTGTCGAACCCGTCATCGACGCGCATGCTCGCCGACCGGTTGGCGGCGGAGACCGTGAAGGCGCTCGCCGCCCGTGACATCCAGGCGAGCGTCGACGTGATCGAGCTGCGCGACTACGCGCACGACATCACGAACAACCTGCTCACCGGATTCGCGCCCCCGGCACTCGAGACCGCGATCAACACCGTGGTCTCGGCGGACGCGCTGATCGCCGTGACGCCGATCTTCTCCACGAGCTACTCGGGACTGTTCAAGTCGTTCATCGATGTGCTCGACCCCGACGCGCTCACCGGGAAGCCCGTGCTGATCGGTGCGAACGCCGGCACGGCACGGCACTCGCTCGCGATCGACTACGCGATCCGTCCGTTGTTCGCCTACCTGCATGCGGACGCCGTGTCGACCGGTGTCTTCGCGGCATCGAGCGACTGGGGAGGCAACGGCGACGAGGTGGCACCGCTCGCGAAGCGCGTCGAGAAGGGCGCGAAGGAGCTCGCTGAAGCCGTCGCGCGCCGCGACACAGTCGAGGTCGTCGACCCGTACGACCCCTCGACCTATCTCGGCGAAGGCCGCTCGTTCGGCCACATGCTCGGCGGCCTCGCGGGGGAGTGAGCGCGACGCCACGACGACACCCTGCGACTCCCTCGAACACCCTGTGCGATGTCCGAGACGAGTCGTAGGGTGTCGTCATGTCTCAGCACACCGCTCTCGACGCCCTCCGGAGCTCTCTGACCGGAACGCTGCTGCGTGCCTCCGATGACGCCTTCGACGAGGCGCGGCTGCCATGGAACCGGGCCATCGACCAGCGCCCGGCGGCGGTGGCGGCGCCGGCCGACATCGCGGATCTCCGCCTGCTGCTGCAGGCGGCGCGTGACAGCGGGTGCCCGCTTGCCGTGCAGCCGAACGGACATGGCGCATCGGGCGACCTCGCCGGCGCGATCATCGTGCGCATGACGGCCTTCGACGCGCTCGACATCGACCTGACGGACGGTGTCGCGGTGGTCGGTGCCGGCGTCACATGGGGTCGAGTGGTCGAGGCGCTCGAAGGCACCGGGTGGGCAGCCCCCGCCGGCACCAGCCCGGTGGTCTCGGCGACCGGGTACACGCTCGGCGGCGGCCACTCGTGGTTCAGCCGCACCGGCGGACTCGGTTCGGACAACCTCCGTGCCGCATGGGTGCTGCGCACCGACGGCACGCACGAACGCGTTGACGATGACTCCGATCCCGACCTGCTGTGGGCGCTGCGCGGTGCTGGCGGACTGGTCGGCATCGTGACCGCACTCGAGATCGACCTCGTGCGCACACCCGAGCTGTGGGGTGCCTCGTTCGTCTTCGATGCCGCCGACTCCGCCGCGGTGCTCCGCGCGGTGCGCGACCTTGCGGCCCACGCCCCTGCGACGCTCAACGTGTTCGCGAACTCGATGCGGATGCCGGACGCCCCGCAGCTGCCCGAGGAGATCCGGGGCCAGAGCTTCCTCTCCGTGCAGGCGCTCTCGGTCGACGGGGCTGCGGATGCGCTGCTCGATCCGGTGAGGCGAGCCGGCTCGCTGCGGCGCGAGCACACCGGACTGACGTCACCGCTGAGACTCAGCCAGGAGTCGAACGAGCCGACCGATCCGTCGCCGAGTCGTGGTGCCGCGATCGCGGTCTCGGTCCTCGACGACGCGATGATCGAGGCGCTCGCCGAGTTCCATGCCCTGCCGGAGCAGTGGCCCATCGTGGGCATCGACATCCGCATGCTCGGGGGAGCGCTCGATGCGCCGCGCAGGCCCGGATTCGCGTCGCTGCGGTCCGCCGGATGGATGCTGTACGCGCTGGCGCCGCTCTTTCCCGGCGAGCCGCTCGAGGCAGGCGATGCGAGCCTCGCCGAGTTCCGCGAGCTGCTCTCGCCGGCCGCAGCGAGCAACACGGTGCCGACGTTCCTCGCGCCCCGACAGACGCTCGAGCGCTGCGCAGCGCCCGACGATGTCGCACGGCTCCGAGCGCTGCGCGAGCTGGTGGATCCGGAGCGGCTGCTGCACGAGGGACGCCTGCCGCGTTGACGCGATGCACGCGTGGCTCAGTCGGCGCCAGGTGCCGCGCCGCGTTTCCAGTCGTACTCCGTTTCGGGGCGGCCACGCGCGCCGTAGCGAGCGGTCCGGATGAGCAGTCCTTCTGCGGTGAGGTGCTCGAGGTAGCGGCGCACCGAGACGCGTGACATGCCGAGGCGCGTGGCGGCCTCGCTGGCGGAGAGCGGACCCGCCGCGCGGATCTCGGCCGTCACCCGCTCCAGCGATGCCGCGGAGAGCCCCTTGGGCAACAGGATCGAACCCGTGCTGCGTCCGAGCAGGGCGTCGATCTCGGCCTGGGTCGCGTCACCGTCGGTCGAGCTCGCCTGGCTCCGGTACGCACGGTAGTGCTCCATCCGCTCCTGGAACACCGCGTAGGAGAACGGCTTGACGAGATACTGGAACACGCCGAGGGCCGCCATCTGCCGCACCGTCTCGGCATCGCGCACCCCCGTGATCGCGATCACGTCGACGGCTGCCGCGTGCCCGCGCACGGCGCGGAGCACGTCGAGGCCCGACCCGTCCGGCATCGTCATGTCGAGCAGCATGAGATCGAAGGCATCGGCGCCCGGCTTCTCGAGCACCGCGGTCACCGCGGCTCGTGCGCCGGTGCACTCGCCGGTCACCTCGAAGCCGTCGAGTCGTGCGACGTAGTCGCGGTGCAGCTCGAGCGTGAGCGCATCGTCATCGACCAGCAGTACCCGGATCACGGCCGCCTCCGATGACCGGCTGCCGCGGGAAGGACGACCCGGAAGGTGGTCGGTTCAGACGCGAGCGTGACGGACCCGCCGGCGTCGGTGACGACCGAACGGACGAGCGCCAGTCCGACGCCGCGTCCGTCCGCGCCTGCGGGCTTGGTCGAGAATCCGGGATCGAAGATCTGCTCGCGCAGGTGCTCGGGCACCCCGGCGCCGCTGTCGGCGACCTCGAGCACGACGCCACCGTCGTCCGCCGGATGCAGGACCACCGACACCCACCGCTCGGATGCGTCAGCTGCGGCATCCATCGCGTTGTCGATCAGATTCCCGAGCACCGACACGCTGTCGACCGTCGAGAGCGGCGAACGCGGGGTCTCCGGCTCGATGTGCACGCGCCAGTCGATGCCGCGCTCCTTCGCCTGAGAGGCTTTGCCGAGCAGGAGTGCGCCCACGACCGGGTCGCCGTGGCGCCGGGCCGTCACCTGATCGACCAGCGACTGGCTCTGCCGCGACGTCTCGGTGAGGATCTCGATCGCCTCGCCCGTTCGTCCCAGCTCCAGCAGCGCCACTGCGGTATGCATCCGGTTGCCGTGCTCATGCGTCTGTGCGCGAAGCGCCTCGCCGAGTGTGCGGATCGACTCGTACGACGAGACCGCGTCTCGGACCTGTCCCGGCGGCAGGTCGCCAGCGATGCGGCGGGTGACGCGCCGCGCCACCCAGGCGCCGAGTGCACCGACCGCGACGAGTCCCACCGTGATGCCGAGCGACAGGGGCAGCCGGCGCACCAGGGTGTCCGTGATGGTCTCCGTCGTCACACCAGCGGCGACCCAGCCGATCAGGTCGCCGCCGCCGTCCGTGACCGGGACGATTGTCCGGACCGACGGGCCGAGCGTCCCGGTGAACACCTCGGTGAGCATCCTCGGACTGCTCGGGATCGTCCCGAGGTACGGCTCGCCGATCTGGTCGACGTCCGGATGCGTGACGCGGATGCCGTCCACGGTCATGATCGTGACGAAATCAAGGTCCGCCGCGTCGATCACGTCGAGCGCGTACGGTTCCAGCACCCGCGTCGCGGCCGCCGCGTCTGCATCCCCGAGCGCCGCGACGACTGCGGGTGATGCCGCGATGGTGACGGCTGTCGCGGCGGTCACGCGCTCCGCCTCCGCGTGCGTCGCCCGCTGCGCCTCGACGACGAGGAACACCGCGACGAGCGCGCCGATGAGCAGCGACACGAGCAGCAGCACCAGGAACACGCGGGACGCGGCACTGCGGGTGGTGGCAGACGCCATCGCAGCTCCGATCGTCAATGGTCGCGGTCGTGACCAATACGACCACAAATGGCGCCGACATGTGAAGTCGACGACCGTGGGTGCACCGGGCAGCGCTGACGCTGACGGGCATGAGACGAAGACGTTCATGATTCAAGGAGGAGACATGGCCATCACCACGGGGTTCGCACTTCCCGGATTCAACTGGCGACGGGGCAAGCAGTCCTGGGACCGCCACACCTGGCTCTACGTGTCGGTGCTGATCGCGGTCGTGCTCGGTGCACTGGTCGGACTCATCTGGCCGGAGGTCGGTCAGGGATTCGAAGCGCTGGGCAAGGGCTTCGTCGCCCTCATCAAGATGATGATCGCGCCCATCATCTTCTGCACCATCGTGGTCGGCGTGGGCTCGATCGCCAAGGCGGCGACGGTCGGCAAGATCGGCGGCCTCGCGCTGCTGTACTTCATGATCATGTCGACCTTCGCGCTCGCGATCGGTCTGGTCGTCGGCAACATCATCCACCCCGGCGCCGGCCTCGACATGGCCTCGTCGACGTACGACGCCACGACGACCGAGGCGAAGACCACGCAGGAGTTCATCCTCGGCATCATCCCGACGACATTCTTCTCGGCGTTCACGGGTGAGAGCGTGCTGCAGGTGCTGTTCATCGCACTGCTGGTCGGCTTCGCGCTGCAGGGACTCGGCGACCGCGGAACCCCGATCATGGATGCGGTCAAGAACCTGCAGAAGCTCGTGTTCCGCATCCTGGGCATGATCCTCTGGCTCGCACCGATCGGTGCCTTCGGCGCCATCGCCGCAGTCGTCGGCAAGACCGGCATCGCCGCGATCTGGAGCCTCGGGACCCTGATGATCGCGTTCTACATCACCTGCATCCTCTTCATCGTCGCCGTGCTCGGGACGCTGCTCTGGGCGGTGACCAGGGTGAACATCTTCAGCCTGATCAAGTACCTCGGTCGCGAGTACCTGCTGATCGTCGGCACCTCGTCGTCGGAGTCGGCGCTGCCGAGACTGATCGCGAAGATGGAGCACGTCGGTGTCTCCAAGCCCGTCGTCGGCATCACGGTCCCGACCGGATACTCGTTCAACCTCGACGGCACCGCGATCTACCTCACCATGGCGTCGCTGTTCATCGCGACCGGGATGGGTCAGCCGATGTCGATCGGCGAGCAGATCGGACTCCTGGTGTTCATGATCATCGCGAGCAAGGGGGCTGCCGGTGTCACGGGTGCCGGGCTCGCCACACTCGCCGGTGGTCTGCAGGCGTACCGTCCCGACCTGGTGGACGGCGTCGGCGTGATCGTCGGCATCGACCGCTTCATGTCCGAGGGACGCGCGCTCACCAACTTCACCGGGAACGCGGTCGCGACGCTGCTGATCGGCACGTGGACGAAGCAGATCGATCGTGATCGGGTGCGTCAGGTGCTCAGCGGTGCGCTGCCCTTCGACGAGGCGCAGCTCGACGGCGTCGACGAGCACGGCATGAGCACGGAACACGATGCTGCGGACGTGCAGGAGCTCAAGGACTCGGCACTCACCGAGATGGAGGCGAAGGAGGCGAGGGCTCGCGCTCGCGCCGCACAGCAATGACCGCTTCTCCAGGGAGAAGCCGATGAGGGATGCGGGAGTCGAAGCAGTTTCGGCTCCCGCATCCGTGTGGTCAACCGCTCTTGCGTCGGAACTCGCGCCGCGTCTGCGGGGCGGCGGCACCGTGCACGGCGGAGTCGCCGTCGAGGTGGGACTCGCCCTGCCGGTGGTGCGCGTTCTTCTTCTCGAGCGCTTCCTTGAACTTGCGCTTCATCTCCTCGGAGGAGGTGGCGCCTTCTTCGGTGCTCATGCTCGCCAGCCTAGAGCACGGCGCTTGTGAGCGGGCCTTCACCTGCGGGCACGGCGGGTGCCGACGTCGATCAGCAGTCCGATGCCGACCGCGACCACGATGGACACGGGGATCGCCACGAGTGGACCGCCGGGGAGGATCGCGGCGATCGCTGCCCCGACCGCTGCCTGGTAGGCGGCCCAGCCGGTGGCGGCGAGGGCAACCAGTGCAAGGTAGCGAGGGGGATGGATGCGTGACGCGCCGGCGACCAGATTGATCGCCAGCCGCGCGAATGGCACGAACCGCGCCGTGAACAGCACCGTCGCTGTGCCTGTGTCGAGACGCCGTCGCGCCCACGCCAGAGCCTGCCGGACACGCGCTGCGCGCATCCACCGCCAGCGTTCGACGCCGACGAAGCGTCCGATCAGATAGCAGGCGGTGTCGCCGAGCATCGCCGCCGCGGCGGCGCAGAGGATGACGGCCCACAGCGGAGGGGAGCCGGTGCTCACGGCGAGCGCGCCGAGGGCGGTGACCGCGATCTCTCCTGGAATCACGACGAAGAACGCGTCGCCGAGTACGAGAAGCGCCATCAGTGCGAGACTCCAGGGGCCCGTCGGGGTGGCGGCGAAGAGGTCGACTGGCACACGCACACAGTGCCGTCCGCGGGTGAACGGGAACCAACCGGCGGATAGCCGGTGACGGGCGATCCAGCATCCGGTGAACATCTGGTGCAGGGGAGCGGAATCGCGTGTCCGGAACAGGCGCCGCCGTCATCCTGGGGATGTGAGAGTCGCCATCGTGACGGAGTCCTTCCTTCCCCACATGAACGGTGTCACCGGATCCGTGCTCCAGATCCTGCGTCACCTCGAACGCGCGGGGCATCAGGCGCATGTCATCGCGCCCGCCGCCGTCGGCATGCCGAGCGAGGTCGCCGGCGCCGGGATCGAGCCGATCCCGAGCCTCGCGCTTCCCGGGTACCGCAATGTCCGGGTGGGGACGTCCCCCGCGTACCGAGTCGCGGCATCGCTGCAGAGGTTCCGCCCGGATGTGGTGCATCTCGCCTCACCCTTCGCGCTCGGCTGGCGCGGCGTGCTGGCGGCCGAGCGGCTCACGGTGCCGTCGGTGGCGGCGTACCAGACCGATGTCGCGGCCTACGCCGAGCGCTACCGCGTCGCCGCGACCACCGGCATCGCCCAGACACACATCGCGCGCCTGCACCGACGGGCGACGATGACGCTTGCGCCGTCGACGGAATCAGCGCAGCAGCTCGAACGCCTCGGCGTCGATCGGCTGCGCCGCTGGGGGAGAGGCGTGGACGCCGAGCGGTTCCAGCCGACGCGTCGTGACGATGGGCTCCGCGCCGGATGGGGAGCGGGTCAGCGGGGCGGCGACGTCGTGATCGGGTACGTGGGCCGCCTCGCACCCGAGAAGCAGGTCGAGGATCTCGCGGTGCTGCAGTCGATCCCAGGTGTCCGGCTGGTCATCGTGGGAGATGGACCCAGCAGAGGGCGCCTGGAGGCGCTGCTGCCGCACGCCCTGTTCCTCGGACAGTTGAGCGGAGATGCGCTGGCCGCGGCCATCGCGTCCTTCGACGTGTTCGTGCACCCCGGTGAGAGCGAGACCTTCGGGCAGACGCTGCAGGAAGCACATGCCAGTGGGGTTCCCGTCGTCGCCACCGGGCGCGGGGGCCCGCTCGACCTGGTGCGCATGGGCATCGACGGCTGGCTGTATCGACCGGGAGACCTGGAAGACCTGCGGATGCGGGTGGCGGACCTCGCGGGCGACGCACGCAAGCGCCGCGCGTTCGGCGAGGCGGGGCATGCTGCCGTGCAGGACCGATCGTGGGCGAGCGTGTGCGACCAGCTCCTGGGGCACTACGAAGAGGCGCGCACCTTGCACGAGGTCGACGGGTCGCTGCGCGCTCGCCGCAGTGTGCGGCCCGAACCTCCGCAGCCTCCGACGGTGAGCCGGTGGAACCGATATGTCGCCCTGGGTGATTCGCTCACGGAAGGACTGTGCGACCCGGCGCCGGATGGTGCGCTCCGCGGGTGGGCCGATCGCCTGGCGATGCTGCTCGCGGCACGGGGCGGGCTGCACTACGCGAACCTCGCCATCCGTTCGAAGCGGGTATCGGATGTGTGCGGCACGCAGCTCGATCGGGCACTCGAGCTCCGGCCGGATCTCGTCTCGATCCTGATCGGTGCGAACGACCTGGTGAAGCACCGTGCAGACATTCCCACTCTCGCGCTGCACGTCGAGCATGCAGTCGCGCGGCTGCGTGCCATCGGTGCCGATGTCGTGCTGGTGACCCCGTTCCTCCCAGGACGGCGGGCAGCCGGCATCTACACCGCGCGATTCGCGGCATTCGCGACTGCGCTCGCCGGAGTGGCTGCCCGGACGGGTGCGATCCTGATCGACACCGACCTGCACCCGACGCTGCGCGATCGGCCGAACTGGGGTGAGGACCTGGTGCACCTCAGCAGTCGAGGACACCGGTTCCTCGCCTACCGGGTGGGTGAGGTGCTCGGAGTGCCGCACGCGGACGCGCTCGGTCTGCTGGATGCGGCGATGCATGAGCACGAGGCGATCAGCACCGGCGTGTGGTGGCGCCGTCATGCGCTGCCGTGGGTCTGGCGGCGCATGCACGGTCGCGCCGCCGGCGACGGCAGGTCGGCGAAGCACGACGACTACGTGTACCTCGGCCGCTCGTCGGCCGCGAAGGGTGTGTCGGTGCGCTGAGGTCGGTGCGCTTCCTAAGCTGTGAGGCATGGAGCACAGGCAGGTCGTCGAACGGTTCATCGAAGCCCACTTCCCAGCGGCCGCCATCGCGGTCGTGGCCGGGAGCACGGCCCGAGGGACTCGGACGAGCACCAGCGACATCGATCTGCTGCTCATCGGCGAGGACGTGTTCACGGGCAGTCGATTCAGGGCGGACCCATCCGGTGAGGATCGGCAGAGCCTCGCCGGTGGGTTCGAGTTCGAGGACGAGTTCTTGGAGGTGTTCGCGTACACACCGAAGGGGTACGAGGAATGGGCGGGGCGGGGGCTCGCCCAGTTCCGGCCGGTGATCGTGCACATGCTCGTGGAAGGTGTCGAGGTCAGGGGAGGGGCGGCCCTTGCCGAACTTCGGATGCAGTGGGCTCGCGCGCTCGCCGCCGGGCCGGTCGTGGATGCACATGCAGTGGATCTGCGCCGCTACATCATCACGGATCAGTTGGACGACCTGCGCGACTCGTCGGACCCGCTGGAGCGGCAGGTCGTCGCGGGACTGCTCTTCGAGCGGATCGCCGAGCTGATGCTGCTCGTCGAGCGACGCTGGATCGGCGCCGGCAAGTACCTCCCGCGCCGGCTGCGCGAGCTGAGCGTCGAGCGCGCCGACGCGCTGGCGCAGCCCCTGCTCGCTCGCGACTTCGAGACGTTCGCGACGCGGGTCGAGCGCGAACTCGATCTCGCCGGCGGTCGGGTGCAGGCAGGCTTCGTGCGCTGATCGCCGCAAACGGGCGGCTCCGTCGCGCGATCGCTCAGCGGCGCCCCATGCCGCGGTAGTCCCACCCGGCAGCGCGCCACGCCGCCGAGTCCAGGCAGTTGCGCCCGTCGATGATGATCTGCCGCCGCACCAGACCGGCGGCGTGCACCGGTGACATCTCTCGTCGGTACTCGTCCCACTCGGTCACCACGACCACGGCATCCGCATCCCGCAAGGCCTCGTCGCGCCCCTGCGCATAGCCGAGCTGGGGATGCATCGTGCGGGCGTTATCGATCGCCGCAGGGTCCGTCACCACGACGTCGGCGCCGAGTCCACGCAGCCGCACCGCGACCTCGAGCGCCGGGGAGTCGCGGATGTCGTCGCTGAACGGCTTGAACGCTGCGCCGAGCACCGCGATCCGGCGTCCGAACACCATCCCGCCGAGCGCGTCGATCACCAGCTGCACCGCGCGATCCCTCCGGCGGAGGTTGATCTTGTCGACCTCGCGGAGGAAGCCGACCGCCTCGCCTCGACCCAGTTCCTCTGCTCGGGCCGCGAACGCCCTGATGTCCTTCGGCAGGCACCCGCCCCCGAAGCCGATCCCCGAGCCGAGGTATCGGCGACCGATCCGGGTGTCGTACCCGAGCGCGTCGGCGAGGAGCGCGACGTCTGCTCCCGACGCCTCGGCGATCTCTGCCATCGCGTTGATGAACGAGATCTTCGTCGCGAGGAACGCGTTCGCGGCGCCCTTCACCAGCTCGGCCGTCGCGAGATCGGTGACGAGATACGGCGTCCCGCCGGCGATCGCCGGCGCGTAGACCTGGGCCAGCACATCGGCGACGGCGGCCCCGTCAGGTCCTGATGGCACCCCGACCACGATGCGATCCGGCGTGAGCGTGTCGTGCACGGCCCAGCCTTCGCGGAGGAACTCGGGGTTCCACGCGAGCGTCGCCCCGCTCGGTGCGATGACCTCCGCCAGCCGTGCGGCTGTCCCCACCGGCACCGTCGACTTCCCGGCGACCACGTCGCCGTCGCCGAGGTGGGGGAGCAGCCCCTGGATTGCCGCATCCACGAAGCGGAGATCGGCGGCGTGGCCGTCTGCGACCTGCGGTGTTCCGACGGCCACGAAGTGCACGCGAGCGCCGCGAGCATCCGCCATGCTGCTGCTGAATCGAAGTCGTCCTGATTCCAGTCCCTGGTGCAAGAGCTCCGCGAGCTGCGGCTCGAAGAACGGCGCAGTGCCGTCCGAGAGCGCGGCGACCTTCCGCTCATCGACGTCGATTCCGATCACGTCGTGTCCGATCGAGGCCATCGCTGCGGCGTGCACGGCACCGAGGTACCCGCATCCGATCACTGACATGCGCATCGACACAGCACAGCGGATGCTCCGCACGCGGTGTCGACGTACGTCTGAACGGCGGATGTCCGGATGGTGACAGAATCGCGTGGACGCCGGGAACGCTGGATTTCCGGCCCACGCTGGTAGTGTGGACGAGGTTGCGTTCTGTCAACCGAACCAATTTCATATCGACTCATGGAGCGATCGGCGGAGAGCTGGTCCCCTGTGGTGGGTTCCTCGGCAGGTGGTGTCGGGTGGCTTTCTACTGGTGGCCAGCGCAGGTGAGATTCGCGGGAATGCCCGCGCGCCCGTATCCGGCCGCATCCGCTCCTTCATGAATGCGCTCGCGCGTCACACGGATTCGCGAGTCTAAACAAAGAAGGAGAGACCTCTTGGAAGGTCCTGAAATCACCGCCACCGAGGCCGTTCTCGACAACGGCCGCTTCGGCACCCGCACCATCCGCTTCGAGACCGGCCGCCTCGC
>Ga0160430_100192_pt1 | contig 44991 bp, 39 predicted proteins | sample HID1971I_E0MG_FD_108274 | JGI IMG/M metagenome (GOLD analysis project Ga0160430, IMG submission 108274) | Enriched millipede-associated microbial communities from UW Madison campus, WI, USA - HID1971I_E0 MG | ecosystem: Host-associated > Arthropoda: Insects > Digestive system > Unclassified ...
GCTTCTACCACGACCCGCTCAAGACCGACATCGAAGCGTTCCTGAAGTCCTCGCAGGCCAAGGTCAACGGCGAAGTGGTGCTGGAAACCCGTGGCGGCCGCGTCGATGCGGTAGCGGTGAAGTCGCCGCACCTGCTCAACACCAAGGGTGCCACCTATGCGCAGTCGGCCGACTGGGGCGTGGAGGAAGCCGAAGGCTTCATCAAGCTGTTCGGCATGAGCAGCACCCTGTACGCGCAAGTAAACCGCTGAGGCCCGGGCATGTTGGAACAGACGCTCCATCACCTGCAGGCGCTGGTGTCTTTTGACACCCGCAACCCGCCGCGTGCGATCACCACCGGTGGCATCTTCGATTACCTGCGCGCGAACCTGCCCGGGTTCAACGTGGAGGTGATCGACCATGGCGACGGCGCGGTCAGCCTGTATGCGGTGCGCGGTACGCCGCGCTATCTGTTCAACGTGCACCTGGACACCGTGCCCGATTCCCCGCATTGGAGCGCCGATCCGCATGTGATGCGGCGCGCCGATGACCGGGTGATCGGGCTCGGCGTGTGCGACATCAAGGGCGCGGCCGCCGCACTGGTGGCCGCGGCCAATGCCAGCGATGGCGATGCCGCGTTCCTGTTCTCCAGCGATGAAGAAGCCAACGATCCGCGCTGCATCGCCGCGTTCCTGGCCCGTGGCATTCCGTATGAAGCGGTGCTGGTGGCCGAACCGACCATGAGCGAAGCGGTGCTGGCGCACCGGGGCATCAGCTCGGTGCTGATGCAGTTCGCCGGCCGCGCCGGGCATGCCTCGGGCAAGCAGGATGCAGCCGCCAGCGCGTTGCACCAGGCCATGCGCTGGGGAAACCGCGCGCTGGACCATGTGGACTCGCTGGCGCATGCCCGTTTCGGCGGGCTGACCGGCCTGCGCTTCAACATCGGGCGCGTGGAAGGCGGCATCAAGGCCAACATGATCGCCCCGGCCGCCGAACTGCGCTTCGGCTTCCGCCCGCTGCCGTCGATGGACATCGACGCGCTGCTGGCCACCTTCGCCGGTTTTGCCGAACCGGAAGCGGCGCTGTTCACCGAAACCTTCCGCGGCCCCAGCCTGCCGGCCGGCGACATCGCCGAAGCGGAGAACCGCCGCCTGGCCGCGCGTGACGTGGCCGATGCGCTGGACCTGCCGATCGGCAACGCCGTGGACTTCTGGACCGAAGCCTCGCTGTTCTCGGCCGGTGGCTACACCACCCTGGTGTACGGCCCGGGCGACATCGCCCAGGCCCACACCGCCGACGAGTTCGTGACGCTGGAGCAGCTGCAGCGTTACACCGACGCCGTGCACCGCATCATCAGCGCCGGCGCCTGACCGAATGACGCCGTCGTGGCCCCCCACTGACGGATCTCCCACCGCGGCCACGGCCGCCCGTGACGATACTGAAATGCCTTCTTCCCTCCAGCCCCACCGCCAGACCCGCCAGACCATCGTGCGCCTGCTTTCCAGCATGGCCAGCGCGAAGGAGATCAGCCAGTACCTCAAGCGCTTTTCGCAGGTGGATGCCAAGCGCTTCGCCGTGGTCAAGGTCGGCGGCGCCGTGCTGCGCGATGACCTCGACGCGCTGACCTCTTCGCTGTCGTTCCTGCAGGAAGTCGGGCTCACCCCGATCGTGCTGCACGGTGCCGGCCCGCAGCTGGACGCGGAACTGTCGGCGGCCGGCATCGTCAAGCAGACCGTCAACGGCCTGCGCGTGACCTCGCCCGAAGGCCTGGCCATCGTGCGCCGCGTGTTCCAGGCGTCGAACCTGCAGCTGGTGGAAGCACTGCAGCAGAACGGTGCACGTGCCACCTCGATCACCGGTGGCGTGTTCGAAGCCGAATACCTGGACCAGGACACCTACGGCCTGGTCGGCGAAGTGAAGAAGGTCAACCTGGCCCCGATCGAAGCCAGCCTGCGCGCCGGTTCCATTCCGGTGATCACCAGCCTGGGCGAAACCCGCTGCGGCCAGATCCTCAACGTCAACGCCGATTTCGCCGCCAACGAACTGGTGCAGGAACTGCAGCCGTACAAGATCATCTTCCTCACCGGCACCGGCGGCCTGCTCGATGAAGAGGGCAGGGTGATCGACTCGATCAACCTGTCCACCGAGTACGACCAGCTGATGCAGCAGCCGTGGATCCACGGCGGCATGCGGGTCAAGATCGAACAGATCAAGGACCTGCTGGACCGGCTGCCGCTGGAGTCGTCGGTGTCGATCACCCGGCCGGCCGACCTGGCCAAGGAACTGTTCACCCACAAGGGCTCGGGCACGCTGGTGCGCAAGGGCGAGAAGGTGCTGCGCGCCACCGCCTGGAGCGAACTGGACCTGCCGCGCCTGAAGGGCCTGATCGAATCCAGCTTCGGCCGCACCCTGGTGCCCGATTATTTCGACAAGACCCGCCTGCTGCGCGCCTATGTCAGCGAGAACTACCGCGCTGCGGTGATCCTCACCGACGAAGCCGAAGGCGTGTACCTGGACAAGTTCGCCGTGCTCGATGACGCGCAGGGCGAAGGCCTGGGCCGTGCCGTATGGAACGTGATGCTGGAGGAAACCCCGCAGCTGTTCTGGCGCTCGCGCCACGGCAACCCGATCAATCATTTCTACTACGCCGAATCCGATGGCTGCTACAAGCAGGACCACTGGAAGGTGTTCTGGTTCGGTGCCGACGGCTTCGACCGCATCCGCACCTACGTGGACCATTGCGCCAAGCGCACCCCGAGCCTGGAGGGCTGACCCCGATGAATCATGCCGACTGGACCAAGGTCCCCACGCTGGACGGCCGGCATGCACGGCTGGAACCGCTGCAGATGGCGCATATCGACGGCCTGCGCGGTGCGCTGGGCGACGGTTCGCTTTCCGCGCTGTGGTACGCGCACGTGCCCAGCGCCAAGACCATGACCGCCTACGTACAGGCCGCCCTGCAGGACCAGGCCGCCGGCAAGGTGCTGCCGTTCGCCGTGCTCGATGCCGACGGCAACGTGGTGGGCAGCACCCGCTACTACGCGCTGGAAGAAGAGGTGCCGCGCCTGAGCATCGGCTACACCTGGTACGGCCCGCATGCGCAGCGCACCGGGGTGAACACCGAAGCCAAGCTGATGCTGCTCACCCATGCCTTCGAGCGGTTGAAGTGCATCAGCGTGGCCTTTGAAACCAGCTCGCACAACGCCGCCTCGCGCGCGGCCATCGCCCGCCTGGGGGCCACCCAGGAAGGCGTGCTGCGCAACCACAAGCGCCACCCCGATGGCAGCCCGCGCGACACGGTTGTCTTCTCCATCATCGATTCGGAATGGCAGGACGTGAAGCGCACCCTGCAGGACCGCCTGGACGCACACGCATGAGTACTTCCAACAGAACGTTCACCATCGGCATCGTCGGCGCCCGCGGCCATACCGGCGCCGAGCTGGTCAAGCTGATCGCCGCGCACCCGCAGCTGGCCCTGGGCTTCGTGTCCTCGCGCGAGCTGGCCGGGCAGCGCGTGGCCGATACCTATCCCGAAGTTGCCGGCGAGCTGGCGTTTGAAAGCCTCGATGCCGACGCCGTGGCCGCCAAGGGCGTGGATGCGGTGATCCTGGCGCTGCCCAACAACCTGTCGGCCCCGTTCGTGGCCGCGCTGGATGCCGCGCGCCCGGAGACGGTGATCGTGGATCTCTCCGCCGACCACCGTTTCGAAGGCAGCTGGTACTACGGCCTGCCCGAACTGACCCGGGGCGACTACACCGGCCAGACGCACATCAGCAACCCGGGCTGCTACGCCACCGCCATGCAGCTGGCGATCAGCCCGCTGCTGGACCAGCTGGCCGGGCCGCCGCAGTGCTTCGGCGTGTCTGGTTACTCCGGCGCCGGCACCAGCCCGTCGGACAAGAACAACCCCGAACTGCTGCGCGACAACCTGATGCCGTACGCGCTCACCAACCACGTGCACGAGCGCGAAGTCACCGCGCACCTGCGCGTGCCGGTGGAGTTCATGCCGCACGTGGCCCCGCATTTCCGTGGCATCACCATGACCGTGAACCTGTGGCTGCAGCAGCCGGTGACCCGCGATCAGGTCGTGGAGACCTACCGCCGCTTCTACGCCGATGAGCCGCTGGTCGAGATCCTCGACGAAGCACCGTGGGTGAGCCGCATCGCCGGCCGCCATGGCGTGCAGATCGGCGGCTTCGACGTGGCCCCGGGCGGCAAGCGCGTGGTGGTCGTAGCGACCCTGGACAACCTGCTCAAGGGCGCAGCTACCCAGGCCATGCAGAACCTCAACCTGGCCCTGGGCCTGGATGAACTGACCTCGATTCCGCATTGATTGGAGCAAGACATGGCAGACCTTCTCTGGCAGAAGCCCGGCGTAGCGGTGGATGCGAAGATACAGACCTTCCTCGCCGGCGATGACGTCATCCTCGACCGCGAGTTCTTCCTGTACGACGTGCAGGCCAGCAAGGCGCACGCGCAGGGCCTGGAGAACATCGGCATCCTCACCGCCACCGAGCGCAGCGACCTGCAGCGCGAGCTGGACGTGCTGGCCGACGATTTCCGCAGCGGCGCGTTCGTGCTCGATGAGCGCTTCGAGGATTGCCACTCGGCGATCGAAGCGCGCCTGACCGAACGCCTGGGCGATGCCGGCCGCAAGATCCACACCGGCCGCAGCCGCAACGACCAGATCCTGGTCGCCACCCGGCTGTGGCTGAAGGACAAGCTGCTGCAGGTGTCCGCGCTGAGCCGCGAAGTGGCCAAGGTCGCCCTGGACCGCGCCGAAGCCGAGAAAGACCTGCCGGTGCCGGGCTACACCCACATCCAGCGCGCCGTGGTGTCCTCGGCGGGCATGTGGTGGGCCGGCTGGGCCGAAGCCTTCATCGACAACGCGGTGCGCGCGCACGACACCTTCGCGCTGGTCGATGCCAATCCGCTGGGCACGGCGGCCGGTTATGGCGTGAACCTGCCGCTGGACCGCGCCCACACCACCCAGGCACTGGGCTTTGCGCGCATGCAGATCTCGCCGATCTACGCGCAGCTGTCGCGCGGCAAGTTCGAGCTGGCCGCACTGGAAGCGCTCGGCGGTGCCACCCTGGACCTGCGCCGCCTGGCCTGGGACCTGTCGCTGTTCACCAGCGGTGAGTACGGCTTCGTCGCGCTGCCGGCGCAGTACACCACCGGCAGCTCGATCATGCCCAACAAGCGCAACCCGGACGTGATCGAACTGATGCGTGCCACCCACGCCAGCGTGGCTGCGGCGCGTACCGAGATCGAGCAGCTGCTGTCGCTGCCGTCCGGTTACCACCGTGACCTGCAGGGCAGCAAGGGCGCCATCTTCCACGGCTTCGGTCGTGGCCTGGCCGCGCTGGAACTGCTGCCGGCCCTGCTGGCCAACCTGGAATGGCGCGAAGACAAGCTGCGCGTTGCCATCGATTCGGGCATGTACGCCACCGACGTCGCCGTGGAAGCGGCCGTGGCCGGCGTCCCGTTCCGCGAGGCCTACAAGGCGGCCGCGGCGGCATCCGACACTGCCGGGCAGGGACGTACCCCCGAAGGCAGCCTGGCCGCGCGCGTGTCGCCCGGCGCGGCCGCGGACCTGCGGCTCGACGAACTGCGCGCCCGCTGGGCGGCACTGGCGTAACGCAGAACGGCGGCCACTGGCCGCCGTTCCTGTATTGGCATGAATCCACGGAGTTCCGCATGAAGATCTGCTACCTCGTACTCGTTACCCGCACGCCTGAGTTCCGCGATGAAGCGGGTGCCGAACACGCACGTTTTCTTGATGAGGTGCGTGCCCGCGACCAGCTGCTCATCACCGGCGGCTTCACCGACAAGACCGGCGGCGCCTACGTGCTGCACAACGTGGCCGACCGCGCCGCCGCGCAGGCCATCGTCGATGCCGATCCCCTGATGACGCTTGGCAGCGCCACGGCCACCGTCCACGAATGGTCCACCCGCTGAGGCAGCCCCCGCGATGACCCCCACGCCCGTGCAGTCCCCGTTCCCCGAACAGCTGCTTCCCGGCTGGAAGCGTGCCGTGCTCAAGGTCGGCAGCAGCCTGTTGGCCGCCGATGGGGGTGGCCTGTCGCCCCGGCATGCACTGGGCCTGGCGCAGTTCGTCTCGGCGCACGTGCTGGCGGGGCGCGAAGTAGTGATCGTGTCCTCCGGCGCGGTGGCTGCAGGCCGTGCGATCGTGCCGCGCGCGATCGAGGCCGGCGCCGCCATGGCCGCGCGCCAGGCACTGGCCGCGCTCGGCCAGGCGCAGCTGATCGGGCTGTGGCAGCGCTTCTTCGAGCGCCCGGTGGCGCAGGTGCTGCTCACCCACGACGACCTGCGCAACCGCCGCCGCTACCTCAATGCCCGCGCCACGCTCAACGAGCTGCTGCGGCTGGGCGCGCTGCCGGTGGTGAACGAGAACGACACCGTGTCGGTGGACGAGCTCAAGCTGGGCGACAACGACAACCTGGCCGCCACCGTGGCCGCGTTGATCGACGCCGACATCCTGTTCATCGCCACCGACATCGACGGCCTGTACAGCGCCGACCCGCGCCGCGATCCGCAGGCGCGGCCGATCCACGACGTGCCGGAGCTGACCTTGGAGGTGCTGGCCATGGCCGGCGGCGCCGGCAGCGGCGCGGGTACCGGCGGCATGCACACCAAGCTGGAAGCGGCGGCCAAGGCCGGCCGCGTCGGCATCGATACCTGCCTGTTCAACGGCCGCGATGGCGATGTGGTGCGCGCGCTGGCGCAGGGCCGGCTGTTCGGCACCCGCATCCATGCCGGGCAGACCCGTGACGCCGCGCGCAAGTACTGGCTGCGGCATGCGCCGCTGGAGGCCGGTGCGATCATCGTGGATCAAGGTGCCGCTGCAGCATTGCGCGACAAGGGCGCCTCGCTGCTGCCGGGCGGGGTGACCGCTGCCGAAGGCGATTTCCGCCGCGGCGACATGGTGCAGGTGCGGCTGCGTACCGACAGCGGTGAAGTGATCTTGGCGCGCGGGGTCAGCCAGTATTCGGCCAGCGACATCCGCCGCGTGGCGGGGCGGCATTCGCGCGACATTGAAAGCGTGTTGGGCTACAACTACGGTGGCAATGTGATCCACCGGGATGACCTGGTGCTGGTCTAAGCGAGCGTCGGCCGGTTTACGTGGGACACGCATGGCGTGTCTCTACGCGTAGCGACACGCCATGCGTGTCCCACGTGGACCTCGAAGCCAGATATGACGTCGGCCCCGAAGATTTTTTGAAACGCGCCAAAACCCTTCGTGATGAGAGATCCCATGGACATCCGTGATCAAGCCCTCCAATGCCGCGACGCCGCGCAGGTGCTGGCGCAGCTTTCGTCCGAGGCCAAGGCGGCGCTGCTGGATGCCATGGCAGACGCGCTGGACAGCGACGCGGCCACCATCCTCGCCGCCAACGCGCTGGATCTCGCCGCCGCCGAAGCCAAAGGCACCGGCAGCGCGATGCTCGACCGCCTCGCCCTCAATCCTGCGCGCCTGTCCGGCATCAGCGCTGCACTCCGCGAAGTGGCCGCGCTGCCCGATCCGGTCGGCAGCATCACCCGCGACGACATCCGCCCCAACGGCATCCGCGTGCAGAAGGTGCGCGTGCCGCTCGGCGTGATCGCGATGATCTACGAAGCGCGACCGAACGTCACCGCCGACGCCGCAGCGCTGTGCATCAAGGCCGGCAACGGCGTGATCCTGCGCGGCGGCTCCGAAGCCATCCATTCCAACACCGCCATCGCCGCCTCGCTCAAGCGCGCCCTGCGCGAGGCCGGCGTGCCCGACGCCGCCTTGACCCTGGTCGAAGACCTGCGTCGCGAGACCATGCTCACGCTGCTGCAGCTCAACGACCTGATCGACCTGGCCATCCCGCGCGGCGGGGAAGGGCTCATCCGCTTCGTTGCCGAACATGCGCGCGTGCCGGTGATCAAGCACTACAAAGGCGTGTGCCACCTGTACGTGGACCGTGCCGCCGACCCGGCCAAGGCGCTGGCGCTGCTGGTGGATGGCAAATGCAGCCGCCCTTCGGCCTGCAACTCACTCGAAACCCTGCTGGTCCACGCCGAGGTCGCTGCGACGTTCCTGCCGCAGGCTGAAGCCGCCTTGCGTGAACGTGGGGTGGAGGTGCGCGCGGACGCGCGTGCCCGGCAGTGGCTGCCGCAGGCCACGCCGGCCACGGAGGACGATTTCGCGGCCGAATACCTCGACCTGATCATCGCCGTGCGCGTCGTTGATGACCTCGAACAGGCGTTGTCCCACATCCAGCAGTACAGCTCCGACCACACCGAAGTCATCGTCACCGAAGACGCGTCCGCCGCCCAGCGTTTCATCAGCGCGCTGCGCGCCGCCGTGGTGATGGTCAACGCCTCGTCCCGCTTCTCCGATGGCGGCGAACTCGGCCTGGGCGCGGAGATCGGCATCTCCACCACGCGCCTGCACGCCTACGGTCCGATGGGCCTCGAAGCGCTCACCGTGGAACGCTTCGTGGTCCAGGGCAGCGGCCAGACCCGCGCGCCATGACCGGCGCGCGGTTGCGTCAGGTAACGATGGTGGGTCGTTACAACGCCTTGTAGGCAATCCGCCGGTTCGCCGCGCGCCCTGCCTCGGTGGTGTTGTCGCCCACCGGGCGGTTGGCGCCAAACCCGCGTGCCAGCAACCGGTCTGCAGGTACGCCACGGGCAGCCAAGGCTGCTGCTACGGCCTTCGCACGCTGCTCGCTGAGCGTCTGGTTGGTCTCGGCGTTGCCCACGTTGTCGGTGTGTCCTTCCACTTCAACGCGCGCCCCTGGCGGTGCCGCCTGGATTGCTTTTGCTGCACCGTCCAGGATCGACGCACTGCTGCGGGTAATCACCGCCGACCCGGTTTCGAAGGTGATCGTGGTCTGGTTCAACGCCTGGGTCAGGTCGTCACTGCTGAAGCCTGGCGGTAGCGCACCCAGTGCCGCAGCGCCCTTGTCGAACAGGCCCTCCACCTCCAGGTTGCCCAGCTCCTTCTGGAACAGCTGGCTGACCGCCGTGCGTTCGGCCTCGGGCAGCCTGGACGTATCCAGTTTGAGCGAGTCACCGTTCAATGCGAACTGCAGACCGTTCTGTTTCAGGTTGGGGATCAGATCGGCCAACCGGCCCAGCCAGCTGGCCTGCTTGACGCTGGTATCCACCTGGATGTTGGAGCTGACATTGGTCTGTCCATAGGCGCCCGCAAAGGCCCCCAGCAGCTTCGCCTTGTCGGCCACCGATCCCAATGTGCCGTTCAACGTCACCTTGCCGTCGGTGTTCTGGAACGACAGGGTGGGGTGGGTGGACACGGCCGCGACGTTGGCGGCCGGCGCGGTAACCGCTGGCGCCTTGGCCACGTGGCGCGATTGCCAGCCGCACCACGCAAGTGCGAGCAATGCCAGCAAGGGCAACAGCCAGCGCCAGAGGCGGAAGGGAGTCCGCTTCTTCCCCTTCGTGCCCAGCAGACCCGTGAATGCAGCGGGAAGCGCGGTCGGCATCACCCCGCCGGCGGTCACCGCCCGGACGATCGGCGGCAGCGCGGTTGCCAGCAGCGCTGGGGCCACGGCGGGCGTTACTCCGGCCTTGCCGGCGATTTCGTCGATGCTCTGCCCGCCCAGCGCGCTGCGGATCTGCCCGGCATCGACAGCGCGCATGTTGGGTTGGCCTGAGAACCAGGACTTGAAGACATCGCCAAGCCCGGCGGCAGAGAATCTGTCGGCCAGGCCGGCGAGTCCGCCGGGCTGTTTGAAGATGTACTCGATGACGACGCCGATGAATTTCTGGGCGTTCGGTCCAAGGCCGGTGGCCCGGGCCACTTCAGTGACCAAAGTCTCGATAGACGACATGATGTATCCCCTCACAATGAAGTGCGGGATGTCTCCGAGGCGGAGCGTACGCCTGGGCTGGGTCAGGGATGTGAAGGGTTCTACACATCCGGGGCAGCCACGCAGGGCGTGGCTCCACCCGTCATCTCATCTGGATGTTCTGGTTGGTCAGGCCGATCGGCCTTGCGTGGTCATCCATGTGCAAGGTCACCGCTTTGCCGTTGGCCAGCTGCGCGGCCAACGCCGGGCTGGCGCCCAGGTTGTGCGCGATCTCTTCCAGCGACACATCCGCGCGCGCATTGCGCCGGTCCTTGCCGGCGAAACGCATGCGGTTGTATTCCGCCCAGGCGATCAGCAGCACCGAACAGCACACCAGCATCACCGGCAGCGCGATGACGATGAACGGGTCCACGCTCTGCTTGTATTCGTACAGCTGCAGCCACGCCAGCTGCCCACCGAGCAGCCAGGAAAGGGCGGTGATCAGCGGCGCCCAGAGGTAGAAATAGAAGCCCCAGAACGCGATGGTGACAAACCCCCACGCGGTGCGCTGCAGCCGTGGCTGCTGGCGTGTCTTGCGGATCAGGCGGGAGTCGTAGCGGCGGGTCGGCTTGGAAGCGTTCATCGTATACCCCGGTCAGGACTGACCCAGATCGCGCGCTTGCCGCGACGCTTCAACAGCGTCTTGGGCAGTGCCACCAGGGTCGTGAACAGACTGATGAGCCAGTACGCCATCGGGTACCAGATCACCCAGAAGTAATTACGTCCAATATGCGTTTCGTAGCGGCGGTCGATGATCAGGCTGCTCGCGAACTGCAGCAGGCACACCAGCGCCAGGATCACGCCGTGCCATTGCGGCAGCAGCGTGGCGATGTACAGGTCCTGCGGCAGCGGGATGAACTTGCCCAGCGCCCACAGCACGATGATCGCCAGCATCGTGTACGCCCACAGCACGCTGAACATGTATTCCAGCAGCACCCCCCACATGCGCCGCTTGCGCCAGTCGAACAGCGAACGGCCATGCCGCAGCAGCACTTCCACGCCGCCCTGGGCCCAGCGCAGGCGCTGCCGCCACAGCCCCTTGAGCGTTTCCGGCATCAGGATGAAGCACAGCGCGTTCGGCTCGTAGCGGATGTCCCAGTGGTCGATCTGCAGCCGCCAGCTGATGTCGATGTCCTCGGTGATCATGTCATCGGCCCAGTAGCCGATGCGGTGCAGCGCGGTGCGGCGGAACCCGGCGATCACCCCGGAAATGGTGAAGATGCGCCCGTAAACGCGCTGCGCGCGCTTGATCATGCCGATGATCGAGGAGAACTCGGCCACCTGCAGCCGCCCCAGCAGGGTGGAGCGGTTGCGGATGCGCGGGTTGCCGGTGACGGCGCCGACGCGCGGGCCCGAGGTGAGGTGCCAGACCATCCAGTGGGTGGCGTGCTCTTCCAGCATCGCATCGCCATCGATGCACACCAGGTATTCCGAACGTGCCGCCAGCGCGCCCATGCGCAGTGCATTGGCCTTGCCCAGGTTGCGGTCCAGGTGCACCACGCGCAGGCGCGGGTGTTCGGCGGCCATCGCATCCAGGCGGGCCCCGGTATCGTCGCGGCTGCCGTCGTTGATGGCGATCACCTCGAAATCCGGGTACTTCTGCGCCAGCGCCGCGCCCAGCGTATCGGCCAGGTTGTCGGCCTCGTTGTGGCAGGGGATCAGGATCGACGCGAACGGGTAGCTGTCCATCGGCGGCGGATCGTCGCGCAGCCGCGCCTTCCGCTCGCGGCGGAAGAAGTAATACAACCCCCCGGACATCCAGAAGAACGCCATCACCATCGGGTAGAAGAAGGCGAACTGGAACAGCAGGTAGAGGAGCGGATGCATGGCGGCCTCACTTTTCCTCGTACGGGAAGGTGCGTGCCGACATGGCCGCGCGCGCATCGTAGGTGGACGGCTTCCCGGCAATGAAGTCGTCCGGGTACCAGGCGAAATGACGCACGCCCTGCGCCTGCAGGCGCCGGATCTGGGCGCGCAGCACCGTGCCGGAAATCGGCTTCTGCGTGCGCCAGTCCACCGTCTGCAGCTCGAACATCGTCTGTGACAGCTGTGGATCGTGCTCACGCACGGCCTGCACCAGCCGGTCCAGCCATTTCTGCGGGTCGCGGCTGCCTTCCATCCACGGCATCGCCATCAGCGCGGTGTGGTCGTAGGCCTTGTTGAACAGGTCCAGGCGCTGCGCGAACCAGCTCGCGCTCTGCGGCTGCAGCACCGGCTGCGCGTACAGGTTGCGCACCGTGGCCAGCTTCGGCCGCCAGCGCTGCGCGGCGTTGCGCAGTTCCAGGGTGAAATCGATCAGCGCCTGGGTACGCGCGCCGTCGTCGCCTTCCTGCGGCAGGTTGGCCAGTTCGGTGTCGCGCAGGTAGGCATCGTCGTGGAACAGCAGGCCCTCGAAGTACGAGTTGATCGCCAGGTCTTCGTAGATGTCGTCGATGATGTGACGCACCCGGGGATTGGTGAAATCCAACCGGAAGATCCCGTCGCTTTCCGGACTCTCGATCGCCAGCGCCTTGCGGATCGCCGGGTCCTTGAGTTCATAGCCCAGCACCGGCAGCCACGCGTACACCTTCACCCCGGCGCGGGTCTTGAGCTGCCAGGCCACGCGGTTGAACAGGTCCGCGCGCATCGGCAGGTGCCGGTTGGGGAAGTACAGCGCATCGGCCGAACCGTTGCCGTCCGGGTCGGCGAAGGCCTGCAGGAACACGTGGGTGGGGCCGATCTTCTTGACCCGTTCGAGCAGCGCATCCAAGTTCTTCGCCTGCTGCGCCGGGTTGGCGTCGTACACCGCGTCCAGGTCGATCTGCAGGGCGCGCATGCCGTCGCGTTCGACGTCGCGGCGCAGCTCATAGGCCAGCTGGGTCACCGGCGGGTTGCCGGTCACCAGCAGGCGGGCCAGGCCGTGCAGGTCGCGGGTGACCGGCGTGCTGCGGCCTTCCAGGTCGAAGGACACTGGCATGCCCAGTTCTTCGGCGATGCGGTTGCTCATCGCGTTGTAGGCCGCATACGGCCACACGATCGCTTTCGGACTCACGCCTACGTTGTCCTGGATGCGCTTCACGCTCAGGCCCAGGTCGGCACGCAGCCGTGCCTGGTACTCGGCTTCGGTTTCGTAGCGCTGCGTGGCCGGGTTGTAGGTGCGGGTAATCACCGCCGGGGTCGAATTGCCCTGCGGGTTGGACTGCACGCCGTGGTGCAGGTTGTCGGTGTGGCTGGCCAGTTCAACCAGGCCGCTGCGCTGCATCTCGCGCAGCTGTTCCCAGGTGAGGAAGTCGTCGCGGGTGAACGGGCGGTAGCCGTAATCGATCTGGCGACCGGCGGGCATGTCCACGTAATCGGTGATCACCGCCACCAGCGCCGGGTAGTTGTACGCGCGCAGCAGCGGGAACACCTTGCTGTACACGCTGCGCAGGCCGTCATCGAAGGTCAGCAGCACCGGCTTCGGGGGCAGCGGCGCGCCGCCCTGCGAGGCGGTGATCAGCTGCGACAGCGACACCGGGTGGTAGCCGTGCGCCGAGAGCCAGTCCAGGTGCGCGGCGAAGTTCTGCGTGCTCACCGAGTACGCGTCCGGGTCGCCCTTGGTGGCCACGTCGTCGCGGATGTCGTGGTAGCTGAGCACCAGCAGCCCGTTGTCGGCCGAATCCAGCACCGGCGGGGCGGCGTGCGCACTGCCGCACACGGCCAGCACGGCCAGCAGCAGCCAGGAGGTAAAGCGCTTCAAGTCCATGTGTCGCATCTCATTGTCCCCAGCGCAGGCCGGCATCAAGGCCGATGTGTCGTTCACGGTTGCCGTCGTAGACCGGCCGCGACCAGCTGATCCCGTATTCGAAGATCCGGCCATCGGCCAGCTGCCACTCGTGGCGATACTCGGCCGACGGCACCAGCGCACTGCCAAAACCCTGCTGCCAGTAATTGCCCAGCGACACGGTCAGGCGGTGGCGGAAATGCCGCTCGTAGTGGCGCCACAACTGCTGGTCCACGCGCAGGCCGATTTCCGCCGAACGGTCTTCGGACGGGTTGAAGTAGGGCACGTCGTCGCGGCTGCCGCGGCTGGCGTACAGGCTGCCCAGGCCATCCAGCAACAGGGTGGGGCGGGTGAGCAGGCGCTGTTCGATGCTGGTGCTGAGCGTGTCGCGGCGGTTGCCGTCGTCGTAGCGGAACTGGCTGGCGCCTGCGCTCCAGTGGGTGAGCTCGTTGCGGCGGTAATCCACCGCCAGTGCCACGCTGTCGGCGGTGATGCCGGAAATGCGCGCCTGCAGCGAGGCATCGGCGGCGTTGCGTGCCGCCGTCACGCCGGCGTGCCAGGTATCGCTGAACTGCCAGCCGAACCCGGCGCTGAGGCCGGTATCGCCGATGTGGTCATTGGCGCGGTTGACGAACAGTTCGGCGTCGGCGCGGCCGAATCGGTAGCGCGTGCCCAGCCCGAACCACAGTGGGCGGATGGTCTGGTCCTGGAAATCCACGCTGCGGCGGTCGGCGAACGTCACCACGCGCCAGCGGTCATCGATCACCGGCGACTGCAGTTCCACGCCGTAACGCGCATCGTCGTTGCCCAGCGGCGAGGTGCCACCGCCGCCTTCGCTGCGGCCGCCTTCGGCGTACGCATGCAGCTGCCAGCCGCGGTGGGCCTTCCAGCTGCGGTCCATGCGCTGCACCGAGGACTGGTTCGGGTAGCGTTCCAGCAGGGAATCGTGGATCGGCCGCGCCAGGTCATCGCGCTGCAGCTGCACGTAGGCGTCGTACTGGCCCAGGCGCGCCGAGACGTCGCGCGGGTCCAGCGTATTGGCCATGCTGTAGCGCTCCAGCGCCCGCCGCGGCCAGCCGCGCATCATGTAGACGTTGCCCAGCGACGACTGGGTGCCGCCGTTGGCCGGGGCCAGTTCCACCATCTTTTCCAGATCGTGCTGGGCGGTGGCCAGGTCACCGCTGTAGGCGCGGATCATCGACAGGTTGAGATCGGCCTCATAACGCGGCCAGTTGGCGTAGGGCGCGCGTGCGCCCTTGGCCCAGCGCCACGCCGGCTCCTGCGCCTGCCACTGGGTGAGCACGTTGATGGCGGTATCGGCGCGCTCGCTTTCCAGGTGCGCATAGGCCAGTTCCGAATGCACTTCGGAGCGGCCCGGATCGGCCTTGAGCGCCGCTTCCAGGACCGGGATGGCTTCGTCGGGATGCTGGCTGGCCATCAGCGAATCGCCTACAGCCGCCATCAGGTAGTTCGGCACCTCATGGCCTTCGGCGAGCAGGGCGCGGTATTCGTCGCGCAGCTGCTCGTGGCGGCCCAGCCGGTTGAGCAGGATCAGCCGGTCATAGCGGATGCGCAGCGGTGCGGTCTGCACGGTGAGGCCGTCGCGCTGCAGGTAGCGCTCCATCTGCGCGAGCGCGTCTTCGGCTTCGTCCAGGCGGGTGTCTTCGCTGGCGCCATACGCCAGGCTCCAGCCGACCCGCTTGGCCAGGTAATTGGCTTCGAAGCGCTGCTTCTGCGCCTCGTCGAACAGGTCGGGGCGCGCCTGGTACAGCTGCCACGCACGGTGCGCATTGCCGATGTCGGACAGGGTGAGCACCTGCAGGCGATACAGCAGGTCATCGTTGGGCGCATCCGCCCGCGCGCGCTCGATCGCGCCCAGCGCATCAAGCCAGCGCGCCTGGTCACGGTAGGTGCTGATTTCCGCCAGGTGATCTTCCCGCGAGGTGGCCGCCGAAGCAGGCAGAGCGGTCAGACAGAGTGTGGCGCATACCAAACCGACGCAGAGCGCCAGCGGCCGATGCTTGTACATGGAACCCCCGGGAGCATCCCTTCAAAAGAACCTGTTTGTGCGTGAAATGTGACGCACATCACATGCCAATCGTGCCCGAAACGGCGTTTGTTGACAAATTGTTAAGACGCAAGATGGCCTCCGCAGCTGTGGAAACAGACGCGATCAATACTTCAACTGATTGATTTTAAAGACCATCCGGCCGCCGCCACGGCGTTGTTCCGGGGGTCTGGACACCCTGAAACCGTTCATCGGCCCCGGCAGCGGCATGCGCACCGGGACAGACCCAACTTCCCGTTTCGCAGTGCGGGTCAGTTGCTGACACGCTACGTCACAACATGCGCACGGTATGTGACGTGGGTGGCAAACCCGTGGTCACTGCGAACGGATGCTTCTGGATTACCACACGTCTTCCAGCTTCTGCGGCTTGCACGCCACCCACGACGCGCACAGCAACACCACCGCGCACACCAGCAGGAACCCGAACGGCAGGTACCAGGCGCCGCTGACGGCATGCAGCCAGCCGAACAGGAACGGGCCCAGGCAGCTGAAGGCATAGCCCACGCCCTGCATGAACCCCGACAACGCCGCCGAACCGGCCGGGGTGCGGGTGCGCAGGTTGATCAGGGTCAGCGCCAGCGGGAAGGTCGAGGGGCCGATGCCCAGCAGCACGGCCCACAGCCACGGCGCTTTCATCGGCGCGAACAGCAGCCCGGCAAACGCGATGAGGAACGCGCTGAACCCGACAATCACCAGCGGGAAGGGATTGCGCAGCCGCACCGCCAGCGCCGGCATGGTCAGCGACGGCACCAGGCCCAGGGCGGCAAAGATGGCCACCATGATTCCGCCGAACGCCGGCGTCGCCCCGGCTTCCACCACGATGCGCGGCAGCCAGGTGAACATCGAATAGGTCATCAGCGAGGTCATGCCGAACATCAGCGCCATGCCCCAGGCCAGCGGCGTGCGCCAGACCTTGCCGTGCGGCTGCGCGGCCGGGTCGGCGGCGGTATCCAGCGGGTCCGGGTGCGGGCGGCGGCGGGCCAGCGCGATCCAGGGCAGGGCAGCGGCCACCGCGAAGATGGACCAGATGCCCAGCGACACCCGCCAGCCGGCCTGTTCCGCCAGCGGTACCGCCATCAGCGCCGGCACCATCGTGCCCAGCTGCAGCACCGTTATATAAAGCGTGCTCACCGTGCCCACGCGGTTGGCGAAGTAGCGCTTCACCAGCGGCGGTACCACCACGTTGCCGATGCCCATGCCGGCCAGCGCCACCACCGAGCCGAACAGCAGGCTGCCCACGCCGCCGGCCATCGAGCGCAGCAGCAGGCCCACCGCCGCCAGCACCATCGCCAACAGGGCGGTGCGTTCCAGCCCGATCCGGCGGGCCACCATCGGCGTGGTCACCCCGAACAGCGCGAACGAGGCCGTGGGCAGCATGCCCAGCACGCCGGTCATGGTGGTGCCGAACCCGAAGGTCTGGCCCAGCTGGTCCAGCAGCGGGGTGATCGAGGTCACCGCCGTACGCAGGTTCAGCGCGGCCAGCAGGATGGCGGAAAACGCCAGCACGCGTCCGCGCAGCAGGGACGTGGAATGGGGGTCGGCAGGGGTCATGGCAGGAATCTCTTGCAGGTGGCGCGGCACGTGGGGGTGCAGCGGAGTGCGGGCGCTCGGCGCAGGCCGTGAAGGACAAACGCTGCCGCATTGTACGCGCGGTAGCGCCACGCACTGCGTGGCTGCCTGCGGGCGACAGATACAAAAAAGCCCGGAGGACATGTGTCTTCCAGGCTTCAATGTGACCACTTGTATGGTCGGGGAGACAGGATTCGAACCTGCGACCTCTACGTCCCGAACGTAGCGCTCTACCAGACTGAGCTACACCCCGTAAGGAGCCGCCTATTGTATCGATCCCGCCCTTCGGCGGCAAGGGGGACCGTTTGTTCACCTTCGGATGTCGTGTTGCCACGACCTTGACAAAAAAGCCTGGAAAACCATGTTTCCAGGCTTCAATGCGACCACCGGAGTGGTCGGGGAGACAGGATTCGAACCTGCGACCTCTACGTCCCGAACGTAGCGCTCTACCAGACTGAGCTACACCCCGAAGGAGCCGACAAGGATACGGTGTGAAGGGATTATCGGCAACCTTTTTTTACCGCGAAGAGCAGCCGACTGACAGTCGGCTCTACCGGGCGTCGCGGTCGGTGGTGCCGACCTCGCGTGCTTCGAACCACATGCCGTTGAGGATGGCGGCGGCCGAGGCCAGGCCGGTGCCGAGGATCCAGGCGAAATACCACATGGCAAAACCTCCAATGTCACTTCGGTAGGTGCCGACCGTCGGTCGACACGGTGGGCAGTATCAATACGCGTTCGGGTTGTCGGCCATGTCTTCGGCCGTGGTCTTGCCCTTCATCACCCGGTAGACCCAGCTGGTGTAGGCAATGATGATCGGCAGGAAAATCACCGTGGCCACCAGCATGATGAACAGCGTGAGCTGGCTGGACGAGGCATCCCACACCGTCAGGCTGCCGCTGGGCTGGCTGGACGAAGGCAGCAGGAACGGGAAGATCGCAAAGCCCACGGTGAGGATGATGCCGGCAATCGACGCGCCCGAGGCCAGGAACGCGGCCATGCCGCGGCGGGCGCGCAGCAGCACCGCGCTGGCCAGAGCACCGGCCAGGCCCAGCAGCGGGAACACCAGGGTCAGTGGCATGCTGCTGTAGTTGCGCAGCCAGCCACCGGCCGCCGTGCCCACCGCAGCGGTCTTCAGCAGCGGGTTGGTCGGGCCGTCGGTGACCACCTGCGAGGTGATCTCATAGCCCGGCAGGCCGAAGGCCACCCAGGCACCGCCCGCAGCGAACAGCACGAAGCTGAGCAGCGCGGCAATGCTGCCGTAACGCGCCGAACGCTCGGCCACCGGGCCGTCGGTCTTCAGCACCAGCATCGCCGCACCGTGCGACACCATCATCGCCACGCCGACCAGCCCGGCCAGCAGCGCGAACGGGGTGAGCAGGCCGAAGAACGAACCGGTGTAGAAGATGCGCATGCTGTCATCGAAGTGGTACGGCACGCCCAGCAGCACGTTGCCCACCGCCACGCTGGCAATCAGCGCCGGCAGCAGCCCACCCACGAACAGCACCCAGTCCCACGTGTCGCGCCAGCGCTTGCTCGGCATCTTGCTGCGGTACTTGAAGCCCACCGGGCGCAGGATCAGCCCGAACAGCATGGCGAAGATCGCAAGATAGAAGCCGGAGAAGCTCACCGCATACAGCGGCGGCCACGCGGCGAAGATCGCGCCGCCACCGAGCACCAGCCATACCTGGTTGCCTTCCCATACCGGGCCCACGGTATTGATCACCGTGCGCCGTTCCTCATCCGTTTTGGCCACGAACGGGAGCAGGGTGCCCACGCCCAGGTCGAAGCCGTCCATCACCGCCCAGCCCACCAGCAGGATGCCCAGCAGCAGCCACCAGATCACGCGCAGCGTGGTGTAATCAAGTCCAAGAATGTCCATCTGGAATCTCCTGCCTTATGCCTGGCCGGGGGCCGGCGTGGCGGCATGGTGGGGAAGCGGCGTGCGTGAAGGCTGCAGCGACGGAAGAATGTCGGCCGGCCCGGTGCGGATCGTCTTGAGCATCAGCTTCACCTCGATGATCAGCAGCACCGTATAGGTCAGCGTGAACACCGCCAGCGTGGTCAGGATTTCATGCAGGGCCAGACCGGACGCGGCGTAGAAGGTCGGCAGCACGCCATCCACCGCCCACGGCTGGCGGCCGTATTCGGCCACGAACCAGCCACACTCGATCGCAATCCACGGCGCCGGAATCGACCACACCGCCAACCGCAGGAACCAGCGCTTCTCATGGAAGGTGTTGCGGCAGGAGAAGTAGAAGGCCACCGCGAAGAACGCGATCAGGTAGAAGCCCAGCCCGGCCATGATGCGGAAAGTCCAGAACAGCGGTGCAACGCGCGGCACGGTGTCCATCGCTGCCTTGGAAATCTCCTCCGGCGTGGCGTTGAGGATGTCATCGCGGTAACGCTTGAGCAGCAGGCCATGGCCCAGGTCCTGCCAGTGGCGGTCGAACATCTCGCGCGCCTCGACATCGTTCTTGTCCTTGCGCACGCGTTCCAGCGCGCCGTACGCCAGCTGCCCGCCCTTGATGCGGTGCTCGGCGCGTTCCACCAGTTCCAGGATGCCCGGAATGGGCTGATTGAACGAGCGCGTGGCGATCAGGCCCATCAGGTACGGAATCTTGATGGCGAAATCGTTCTGCTGGGTCGTCTGGTTGGGAATGCCGAAGGCGGTGAAGTCGGCCGGGGCACGCTCGGTTTCCCACATCGCCTCGATCGCAGCCAGCTTCATCTTCTGGTGTTCGCTGGCGGCATAACCGCTTTCGTCACCCAGCACCACCACCGACAGCGACGACAGCAGGCCGAACGCGGCCGCCACCGCGAACGAACGTCGTGCCATGTCCTTGTGCTTGTCGCGCAGCAGGTAGAACGCGCTGATGCCCATCACGAAGATCGCGCCGGTCACGTAGCCCGCACTGACCGTGTGCACGAACTTGGCCTGCGCCACCGGGTTGAACAGCACCGCGGCAAAATCCACCACTTCCATGCGCATCGTGTCCGGGTTGAACACCGCGCCGGTGGGGTTCTGCATCCAGCCATTGGCGATCAGGATCCACACCGCCGACAGGTTGGTGCCCAGCGCCATGAACCAGGTCACCGCCAGGTGCTTGACCGGGGTCAGCCGCTTCCAGCCGAAGAAGAACAGGCCCACCAGCGTGGCTTCCAGGAAGAATGCCATCAGCCCTTCGATCGCCAGCGGCGCACCGAAGATATCGCCCACGTAGTGGCTGTAGTACGACCAGTTCATGCCGAACTGGAACTCCATCACCAGGCCGGTGGCCACGCCGATGGCGAAGTTGATGCCGAACAGCGTGCCCCAGAACAGGGTCATCTGGCGCCAGACCGGCTTGCGGGTCATGACGTACACGCTTTCCATGATGGCCACCAGGAACGAGAGGCCAAGCGTGAGGGGAACAAAGAGGAAGTGGTACATCGCGGTCAAAGCGAACTGCAGCCGCGACAGTTCTACGACTGTCGAATCGATCATGGCCTGGCTACCTCGTGGGGTTTTGCCGTTTCAGGTGGCGGGAAGGGGGTCTACGGAGTGAATTCTGTGACCAGCAACTTCTATTAGCCTTGATTCAGATCAATGTACGAACGGGCAGGGAGGGGGATCGTAGGCCTCCGACCTGCGACCGCGCGCCGCACCGGGAGGGTAGGCCGGCGCCCCTTACAATGGTCGGTACCTCCCTGTGGCCGCCAGTGATCCGCTTTGAGCATACCCCCCGACGCGTCCGCCATCGAGACCACCGCCCTGCGCCGGCAGCGCCTGCACTGGCTGAATGGGCTGGCTGCCAGCGCCCGCAGCCGCCAGCGCCTGGCCGCGCTATGCATATGTATGTCCGGCGCACTGCTGATCGGGCAGGCCGCGGCCATCGCCTGGTTGATCCAGGCGGTGCTGGTCGAGCACCGTCCCGTGGCCGCCGCCGTCCCGGTGCTGCTGGGCCTGCTGGCGGTACTGGCGGTGCGGGCCCTGCTGGGCAGCGCCACCCAGGCCGCCGCCGGCGATGTGGCCGATGCCGCCCGCCTGACCCTGCGCGAGCGGGTGTACCGCCGGCTGCTGGGACTGGGCCCGCTGTGGCTGCGCCAGCAGCGTACCGGCGAGCTCGGCGAACTGATGCTGGCCCATGCCGACGCCGTGGAGAGTTACTACGCCGGTTACCAGCCCGTGCGGATTGAAGTGGTGGTCGTGCCGCTGGTGATCCTGCTGGCCGTGGCCTGGGTGGACTGGGTGGTGGCGCTGATCCTGCTGTTCACCGCGCCGCTGGTGCCGTTCTTCATGATGCTGGTGGGCTGGGGCGCGGAAGCCGCCGGCCGTGCCCAGCTCGGTGAGTTGGCGCGCATGAGCGGCCACTTTGCCGACCGCATCAAGGGGCTGGGCCTGCTGCGCCTGTACGGCCGTGGCGAGGCCGAACTGGAAGGCGTGGCCGCCGCCGCCGAAGGCGTGCGCGAGCGCACCCTGAAAGTGCTGCGCATCGCGTTCCTGTCCTCCACCGTGCTGGAGTTCTTCGCCTCGGTCAGCGTGGCCATGGTCGCGCTGTACCTGGGCCTGAGCTATCTGGGCCTGATGTCGCTGCATGCCGCCGTGCCCACCTTGGGCGCGGGCATGTTCTGCCTGCTGCTGGCCCCGGAGTTCTACGCACCGCTGCGGCGGCTGGCCGCGCATTACCACGACCGCGCCAACGCACTGGCCGCCGCTGCGGAAGTGGAGCGCCTGCTGGGCGAGCTGCCGGCCGCTGCCGCCGTCGAAGACGCGGCGCCAGCCGCGCGCGCGCCGGAACTGCTGGAGCAGCATGCGCCGCCGGTGGTGGTGCGCAACCTGGTGCTGCGCCCGGTGGGCGCCTCGCACGATGTGGTGCAGCAGCTGTCCTTCCAGATCGAGGCGGGCCAGCGCCTGGCCCTGGTGGGCCCCAGCGGCAGCGGCAAGAGCACGCTGCTGGAAGCGCTCGCCGGCTGGTTGCCGCCCCGCGAGGGCAGCATCGTGCTGCGCCCGGGGCTGGAGGTCGGTTACGCCGGGCAGCGCCCGTACCTGTTCCACGGCAGCATCGCCGACAACCTGCGCCTGGCCGACCCCGGCGTGAGCGACGCACGCCTGCACGCAGTAGCCGAAGCGGCGCAGGTGATGCGCTTCGCGGCGCACCTGCCCGATGGCCTGGATACCGTGATCGGCGAACGCGGCTTCGGGCTGTCCGGTGGCGAAGCGCGGCGCATCGGCCTGGCGCGGCTGCTGCTGCGCGACCCGCAGCTGTTGCTGCTGGATGAGCCCACCGCCTTCCTCGATCCTGAAACCGAAGCCGCGCTGCTGCAGACCCTGGCCGCGTTCGCCCGCGACCGCGCCGTGGTCATCGCCACCCACAGCGACACCGCGATGCGCTGGGCCGACACGCGGCTGGTCCTCACCGCCAGTGGCCGCGCGCAGACCACGGAGGAGCCGGCATGAGCCTGCACCGCGACAATTCGCTGAAGCAGGTGTTCACCCGCCATCGCGGCCGCCTGCTGCTCACCGTGCTGCTGCTGTGGACCACGATGCTGGCCGGCACCGCATTGCTCGGCCTGTCCGGTGGCTTCCTTACCGCAGCCGCCCTGGCCGGTGCGGCCGGGCTGGGCAGCGGGTTCAATTTTTTCTCGCCCTCGGCCGGCATCCGCGGCCTGACCATGGCGCGCATCGTCTCGCGCTATTTCGAAAAACTGGTCGGGCACGACGTCACCCTGCGCATCGCCCGCGACCTGCGGGTGTGGTTTTTCCGCCGCGCGCTGCCGCTGGCTCCGGCGCGGCTGGCCGGCATCCGCACCGGCGAGTTGCTGGCGCGGCTGATGTCGGACATCGGCGAAGTGGACGGCCTGCTGGTGCGCGCCATCGGCCCACTGCTGGCGCTGGGCGGCGTCTCGCTGGTGGCCGTGCTCTCCGCCGGCCTGATCTACCCGCCGGCCGCATTGTTGCTGGCTGTGCTGGCGCTGGCCATCGGCGTGGGCGTGCCGTGGCTCACCGTGCGCGGCGCCGGCGGGCAGGAGCGCGACCGCGCGCTGCACCGTGCACAGCTGCGCACGCAGGCGTTTGAAGGGCTGGAAGGCGCGGCCGACCTCACCGCACTTCATGCGCGCGAAGACTGGAACCTGCGCGTGCTGGTCGCGGCCAAGCAGCTGCGCTCGCGCGACCGCCGGCGCCGCTGGAGGCTGGTGGGCGGCAACGCGCTGCACGGGCTGTGCGCATCGGTGGGCCTGGTCGGCATGCTGTGGGTGGCGCTGCGCGGATTCGAGCGCGGCGCGATCGATGCGGCGCTGGCGGCTGCGCTGGTGTTCCTCACCGTGGCCCTGATCGAACTGTGGGCCGGCATCGGCCTGGCCTGGCAGTCGTGGCTGTCCGGACGCGTGGCAGCGGCACGGCTAGAAAGCATCGTGGACCAGCCGCCGGGAGTGCAGGATGCAACGGCACCGGTAGCACTGCCGTCGCAGGCGTCCACGCTGCAGCTGGAAAAGATGGCGTTCCGTTGGCCGGGGCAGGCGAGGGCGCTGCTGGAGGGCGTACAGCTCACCGTGGCGCCGGGCGATCGCATTGCCATTCGCGGTGACAGCGGCAGTGGCAAGACTACCTTGTCCGCGCTGCTGCTGCGTCTATGGGACCCCGACGAAGGGCGCGTGCTGTACGGCGGGCAGGACATCCGCAACGTCGCCCAGGACGCATGGCACAAACAGATTGCGTGGTTGCCGCAGAGCGCGCCGGTGTTTGCCGGAAGCATCGCCGACAACCTGCGACTGGGCGATGTGCAGGCCACCGATGAGCGCTTGTGGCAGGTGCTTGCCGACGTGCGGCTGCAGACCTGGGCGGCGCAGATCGGTGGGCTCAACGCATGGGTTGGCGAGAACGGCGCCACGATGTCAGCCGGTCAGGCGCGCCGGTTGGCGCTGGCGCGCGCCTTGCTGCGCGGCTCACCCATCCTGCTGCTGGATGAGCCAACGGAAGGCCTGGATGTGGATACCGCGCATGCCCTGCTGCATGACATGGTGGCGGCGCTGCACGGTAGAAGCCTGGTGATGATCACCCATGACGAACTGCCGGAAGGCATCGTGCACCGCAGCTACCACTTGCGCGAAGGCAGGCTGTCATAGCGCAGCTTCAGGATGGTTGGTAACTGATGCATGGACGCGAAACGCAACCGCCGTTGCTCCAAACGTCATGTCCCATCGCGCGGTGACCCGCCATCGGCGGTCGATAGGGATGCGACCCTACCGCACCCGTCCGGCCAACGAATCGGTAGGGTCGGTCGCAAGACGACCGCCGATAACAACGATCGGCCCATTAACGCACGGACACCAGATCAACCGCGCACTCCATGCCAGATGTGACATCCCATTCCGGCGCCAACATTCCCACGCCGCCACCCATCGCTCAACGCGCAACGTGATGCGGTTCCATCCGGAACGCGACGTGCCGCAAGCAAATGGCGGCGATCAGGCGGATCACGGCATCACGGTAGACAGGCTCAATTGAAGCAAGCCGAACTGAAGAGAGAAACAATTGGAGCTAAGCTTCGCTCCAACGCATGGTGTGCGCTCGGAGCCTGAGAAACTCCTAACAAGTGCAACACGCTCGACGTCCTGCGTCGGGAGGGTGACGGAATAAAATACCCTCGTGGGAATACGTCATGCCCGGATCTTGTTACGGTTCTCAGCCTCCCGACTCCCTCGCCATCCGGCGAGGGAGCCTCTTGTTGGAGGTCCACCATGCACAGTTCCCGGCCTGACACCCCTTATTCCGAACTTCCCAAACGCAAGCTTCACGTGAGCCAGCCCGCCCGCGTCCGCGTCGAGGCCCTGTACCACCCCGGCGGCAATGGCGAATACGATGACATCCCCATCCCCTGCGTAAAACTGCGTGGCCTCTGGATGCGCAGGGCAGGGTTGGACGTAGGCGCCCGCCTGAAGCTGGAACTTATTCCCGGCGGAATACAGCTCACTGTAGAGCCCGAACCTGACCCGGCCATTCCCAAAGTCCGCCAGATGGGCCGCCTGCAGAAAGCCCGCCTCGAGAGACAAGGCCAGCAACCCAACCCGTAGTACCGGGCCCTGCTTTGCAAAGATCTGTCCACCAATCCGACGTACGCACCACACCGTCGCCCACCCCAGCTAAGCTGGGGTGGTCACCAGGACCGGGCCACCCCGTGCGCAACTTCGTATGACCGCGTACGTGATGCCGAATTCGACTCGGCCAAGCTGAACTACTATGAACAACGCTCGCAGCAGCTGCTGGGGCTGCCCCCCTCCCTCGAGAGCGCGCTTGAGGACCCGGCAATTCAGCACGCTGATGGCTACAAAGGCGGCTCCGGGATGAGCTGGATCCAGCGCTCGGCGATGGGAGAGACGATGGCGAAATAGTTCTAAGCTGGGAACCCGTCGTGCCGGCGTGGGTGTTGGCCGCGGCCGGGCGTGGTCGACTCGCCTGCCAGCTGTGCAATTGCTGGCTTGCGGTCAGATGTCCGCCGAGAGCTTCCCCTGCCAAGCGTCGAACTGCTCACGAAGCAGTCCGAACACATTAGCGACACTCTTTGCGGGTGCCTGCTGCTCGAACCCCAGGTCGCCGAATTGCGTTAAACGATATGCAGAAATGGCCTGGTATGCATCTCGAACCGCCCGTTGATCAGGGTGTGTTGCTATCAACGCGTCTAGAACAGCATCCTGCGCGATTTCCGCTGCTAGCCGTTCCATCAGGTTTTGTTCGAGAACTGCCAGCCTCGATTCGATGTCCATTTGTTCCCCCGGTAGATGGTAGGTTGCCTCGGCGTGTCAATCCTATGGCAGGAACCTCTTTGGACCCAAGTTGTATATGCGATTCGCATGCGCAAGGTCTGGCAGAGTCTCAGCTCGTGCGAACTGCCGGGACTCGTCGTTTGGAGCGTCTTTCGGGCTGGGCAACTGGTCCACGTTCACCCTCCCCAGGAGTTCTCCACCGTAAGGCCCATTGTAACGATCCGGCAAACGCCGGTTCGCGTGAGTGGGCTGGCCGGGGGTTCAGTCCCCCGTCTGGCTGTGCGGCGCAGCCAAGGGTTTGGACTGGGGCGAATCTTTCTGGCGCAGGAAGATCGTCAGCACTACCAGCGCGAGGACCGCGAGAAACTCGCTCTGCCAGTTCTGAAAGGATTCAAACCAGAAGCCGCTGCTCCACAGGTGCCCCCAGCAGGTAGGGGCGGGCAGGCCCCGGGCGACCTGCTCATCCACCGCTGCGCGCCAGCTCCCGGCCAGATGCAGGAAGAAGCTCCCGACGAAAAGGATGGAAAAGACGATGGCCAGCGAGTGACCGTAGAGGAGCTTCCAGATACCGCCTTTCCGGACTGCCCAGGGGGGCGGGCCGGGCAGGATGCGTTCCTCCTCCTCCTCCCCCTTCAGCGGGCGCGATTCCGCAGAGCCCTTTTGCCGCAGTCTGACCGTAATCAGCACGTACATGCCCATCTGCAGGAACTCGCTTTCCCAGTTCTCGAAGGTGGCACTTACGAAATGGCCGCTGTGCAGGTAGGCCCACAGGTCCAAGCCGGCGCGGTGGGCCTCGTGCAGTTCCTGGTTATGGCTGAGGAAGCCTGTCCACACCTGGCCCACAAGGAAGGAGGCAAGCAACAGGAACAGCACAATCGAGAGACCGTTTCTCCTCCACATGACTACACAGCCTCAAATCATCCGTATCGACGTTAGTCCTGCGTGTGGGGTGGGGAGGTGAAGGAGCAGCGGGTTGCGCCCCTGGTGAACTCCTCCGCGCTTTTACCCAGGTATCACGCTGCCATGCTCCCGACGTTACATCCGACGGAACACGATGCAGGGGCTTCCCCGGAGGGCCTCCCATGCGTCGATCCATCATTTGCGGTGCCATCTCGCTTGCCTTGGCCGGATGTGGAGGCGGCAACACCGAATCCAACGTCCAGGCGCCTGGCGCGGAAGAAACCGCCAAAACCAAGGTGCTCGAAACGGGTGCCGCGGTGTTGCAGGATCGGCCGCCGATCGAGGCCATCAACGCCTATCTGGATGGCTTTCATTTTTACAATGGCCAGATGAAGGTGCAGATGGAGGCGCACCACTACTGCTCCATCCTCAATGAGGATGTCATCCAGTGCACGATCTACGACGGCAACGTTAAAGACGCCAAGCTGATGGGGGTGGAGTACATCATCAGCGCCAAGCTGTTTGCCGCCTTGCCCGATCAGGAAAAGGCGCTATGGCACAGCCACGTGCACGAAGTGAAATCGGGGCAGTTGGTTGCGCCCGGCATTCCGGAGGTGGCCGAGCATGCGTTGATGGAGAAGCTCATACATACCTACGGAAAAACCTGGCACACCTGGCATACCGATCTGGACAAGGATCTGCCGCGTGGCATGCCGCAGCTGATGATGGGATTCACGGCGGATGGGCAGGCTGACCCTCAGATGGTCGCTGCACGGGACGACCGGCTGGGCGTGAGCAGCCAGGACAAGCGCGAGCGTCGGGCTGATATCGTTGCACCGCCGGTAGATGGCGGCGCGGATGCCTGGCAGAAGGGGCGGCTCATCCAGATCGAGGATTCGGCCGGTGGGCATGGGCACGCGCCCCCTGAGGCGGACAAGAACGCGACGTCCGGGACTGGCCCGGGAGGCTGAAAGGCGCCTAGGGAGCGCGGTGCGTCAGCCATCTTCCGTGTTGCACCGACGATGAGATGTTTCCGCCTGTTCTCGGTAGTTGTACTTAGGGCTACTACGTAGAACGGCCGTGGCTGGAAGGTGGCCGGGTCTGTCAGTGTTGTCCGGGAACGGGATGAAGCGTCCGGGAGCACGATATGCGTGGATGGAAGGCAGGTTCGGTGGCCGCAGTGCTCCTGCACTGCGTGGTGGCTGCGCCCGCACTGGCGCAGCAGGCAGTGCCGGACACCACGGCGCCGGCCCCGGCCGCATCCCGCCACGGCATGTTCAAGGACCCGCACGACGGTCATTTCGACATGTCGCGCTGGCTGCTCGACCGCAAGGGCTTCCTGCCGGTGCCGGTGATCATCAGCGACCCGGCCGTGGGCTACGGCGGCGGTGTGGCCCTGGCGTTCTTCCACCGGCCGGAGGGTGCAGCGCTGGAACGCACTGCTGCCGATGGGCGCAAGCAGATGATCCCGCCAAATATCTACGGCGTAGCCGGGATGAAGACCGAGAACGGCAGCACGGCCTACGGCGCCGGCGCCATGCTGCACTTCAAGGACGACCGCTGGCGCTACACCGGTGGCGTTGCCAAATCCTCGTTCAACCTGGACTTCTACACACCGGGCAACGTGCTGCCGGAAGTGGGCATCGGCTACAGTTCAGACGGCTACATGGCGTTCCAGAAGATTGCCCGGCGCCTGGGCGACCAGTCGCTGTTCCTGGGCCTGCAATGGGTCTACATGGACCTGGACATCGGCTTCGACGTCGATTCGGACCGGCAGTACTTCAAGCCGCACGAGCTGAACCGGAAAACCTCCGGCCTTGGGCTGTCGCTGCAGTACGACCAGCGCGACAATTCGTTTACCCCCAACAGCGGCTGGCTGGGCATGCTGGAAGGCAACTTCTACGACAACGCCATCGGCAGCGACAACGACTTCCAGAGCTACCGCGCGCATGCGTTCGGCTACCTTCCGCTGGCCGACAAGCGCCTAGTGCTGGGCGGGCGCGTGGACGTGCGCTGGGTGGGCGGCGACGTGCCGTTTTACCGGCTACCCTACATCGACCTGCGTGGCATCGGCTCGGCCCGTTACCAGGACACGCGCGCTGCCACGGTGGAAACCGAACTGCGCTGGAACCTCACCCCGCGCTGGGCGGCCATCGGCTTCGTCGGGGCGGGGCGCACCTGGGGCGAGCACGGCAGCTTCTCCGGCGCCACCAGCCAGGTGGCTAAGGGCGTAGGCGGCCGTTACCTGATCGCGCGCCAACTAGGCCTCTACGTTGGCCTGGACTACGCCTTCGGCCCGGAAGACGACACCGTCTACGTGCAGGTAGGCAGCGCGTGGCGTTGACGCCGTACGGACCAACGGTCCGTACCTACCGGCGGCGACACGCCCACGCCACGTACCAACCGTGGGCCGGCACACGGCCCCGGTAGGTACCGCCCGTTGGTCGGCACACGGCCCCGGTAGGTACCGCCCGTTGGCCGGCACACGGCCCCGGTAGGTACCGACCGTTGGTCGGCACACGGCCCCGGTAGGTACCGACCGTTGGTCGGTACACGGCCCCGGTAGGTACCGCCCGTTGGTCGGCACACGGCCCCGGTAGGTACCGACCGTTGGTCGGTACACGCCCCCGGTAGGTACCGACCGTTGGTCGGTACACGGCCCCGGTAGGTACCGACCGTTGGTCGGTACACGGCATCCGCAGCCGACAGACCGACGGGACAGAATTACTTAGTCAACATAAGTAGAAACACGGTGGTCGCCCCCCAGCCCCGCAGGGATCATCCAAGGACCCGCCAAAGCGCTCCCGGAGAACCCGATGGCCACCGCCACCAAGAAGAAAAAGCCCAACATCCTGGTCATCTGGGGCGATGACATCGGCATCTCCAACCTGAGCTGCTATTCCCACGGGTTGATGGGCTACCAGACCCCCAACATCGACCGCATTGCCCGCGAGGGCATCATGTTCACCGATTCTTATGGTGAACAATCGTGCACGGCCGGCCGCTCCTCGTTCATCACCGGCCAGAGCGTGCTGCGCACCGGCCTGTCGAAAGTCGGCATTCCCGGCGCGCCGATCGGCATGAACGAGAAGATCGTCACCATCGCCGCGTTGCTGAAGAACGAGGGCTACACCACCGGCCAGTTCGGCAAGAACCACCTGGGCGACCTGAACCACATGCTGCCGACCAACCACGGCTTCGATGAGTTCTACGGGAACCTGTACCACCTCAATGCCGAAGAAGAGCCGGAGATGTACGACTACTTCCCGGAAGACGAGTTCGGTGACTTCATCGCCACGGTCAAGCCGCGCGGGGTGATCCACAGTTTCGCCACCGACAAGGACGACACCACCGAGCAGCCGCGCTGGGGCAAGGTGGGCAAGCAGAAAATCGAAGACACCGGCCCGCTCAACCGCGAACGCATGGTCACCTGCGACGACGACTTCGCCGAACGCGCCAAGGGCTTCATCAAGCAGGCGACCGACGACGACACCCCGTTCTTCGCCTGGGTGAATTTCACCCACATGCACCTGATCACCCACACCAAGCCCGAAAGCCTGGGCCAGGCGGGGCGCTGGCAGTCGCCGTACCACGACACCATGATCGACCACGACAAGAACGTGGGCTCGCTGTTGGATTACCTGGACGAACTGGGTATCGCCGACGACACCTTGGTGGTGTATTCCACCGACAACGGCCCGCACCGCAATTCGTGGCCGGACGGCGGCATGACCCCGTTCCGCAGTGAGAAGGACACCAACTGGGAAGGCGCGTTCCGCATCCCGCTGGTGGCGCGCTTCCCGGGGAAGATCAAGCCGGGCACCATCTCCACCGAAATCGTGCAGCACCACGACTGGCTGCCTACTTTCCTGGAAGTGGCGGGGAACAAGACCGTGGTGGATGACCTCAAGAAAGGCGTCAAGGCCATCGGGCGCACCTACAAGAACCACATCGACGGCGTGAGCCTGTGGCCCTACCTGACCGGCAAGGCCGACCATTCGCCGCGCAAACTGTTCGTCTACATCTCAGACGACGGCGACACGCTGGGCATCCGCTACGACAACTGGAAGGTGACCTTCATCGAGCAGCGCTGCAAGGGAACCATGGCGGTCTGGGGCGAACCGTTCACCCCCATGCGCATCCCCAAGATCTACAACCTGCGCACCGACCCGTACGAGTTCGCCGATGTCACCTCGAACACCTACTGGGACTGGTACATCAACCACGTCTACATCGTATACGGCGCCATCGCGCTGCTGACTAAGTTCAACGAGACCTTCAAGGATTTCCCCAAGATCCAGAAGCCCAACACCTTCACCGCCGACCAAGCGATCGAAAAGTTGAACGACGCCGTCGCCGGAAAGTAACCAGCCCGCCGTCGCAAGCCCTCCCGGTAGCGCCGACCGTTGGTCGGCCCCGACCATGTCACCCGGCGATGGACAACCCACCGCCGGCAATCCACGCCACCGCCACCAGATTGACCACCACGGCGACCCAGAAGGTGGTCTGGAAAGAAGCCTTGCGGTTCTTGTGGCGCAGGACAGCCTGCGCCAGCAATGCTCCAGGCCACCCTCCGACTAATGCCATCGCCTGCAGTGTGCTCTCTGGCGTGCGCCGCCGATCGTGCTGGGCGGCGCTCTTGTCGTGCCAGTAAAACAGGAAGGTCAGGGCGCTCAGGCCCAGATACGCCACCACAATCCACGGTGGGCAGTAGCCCGCCAAGCTGGCAGCGGCCACGCCCGCCAGGAACAGCAGAGCGATGGTGCGCCGGGGCAGCCTGTCGGGCCCGCCGTTGCCCTTGGTCGTGGTACCAGCCCTGAGCCCATCACGCTGCAGCGCGAAACGTACGTTGACCGCGTTGAGGCGGCCCTGCCCATCGCGCTGTACATCGTAGGTAATCACATCATTCAGGGCAGGGCGCCGGTCGCGCGCGGCAAAGGCGCGGATATGCACGAAACAGCGATCACCCCCACCATTGGGCTGCACGAAGCCGAAGCCGCGCGCGTCGTTCCATTCGCTGAGCCTGCCCTGTTGCCGCATGGCTCAGAGCGCATCCAGGAACGTACGCACCGCCGGCCCGAACCGCTCGAAATCCACCAGGAACGCGTCGTGCCCCTGCGGCGAGTCCAGCCCGATGAACTGCGCATCGGCGCCGCCGGCGCGCAGGCCGTCGGCAATCTGCTGCTGTTGCTGCACCGGGAACAGGATGTCGGTGTTGGCGCCGATGGCCAGGGCCTTGTCCACCTTGATGCTGGCCAGGCCGGCCATGACATCGCCGTCGGCGTATTCGGCTAGGTCGAACCAGTCCATTGAGCGGCTCAGGTAGAGATAGCAGTTCGGGTCGAAGAAGCGCACGAAACGGCGCGCGTGGCCTTCGAGGTAGCTCTCGACCTGGAATTCCAGGCCAAACGGATCGTCATCGGCCTGGTCCGAATCCAGCCGCACGCGGCCGAAGCGGCCATCCCACTCGAGCGCGGAGCGGTAGGTGATCACGCCCAGCTTGCGCGCCATGCGCATGCCCGATTCCGGATAGTGCTGGTCAGTGTACTGGCCTCCGTTCCACTGCGGGTCGAGGCGGATCGCTTCGCGCTGCAGCGAGCGGATGGCGATGGAGAACGGCAACGCCTGCGCACTGCCGGAGATATTGATGTGGCTGCGCGCGATGCCCGGGTGCAGCAGCAGAACAGCAAGCGCGGTCATGCCGCCCATGGAATTGCCGATCACGCAGGCAAGCCGGGAAATGCCCAGCGCCTTCACCACGTCCACGGCGGCGCGGGCGCCATCTTCGATGGACAGTTCCGGGAAGTTGAGCCGGTACAGTTCGCCGGTAGCTGGGTTGATGGTGGCCGGGCCCGTTGAGCCCTTGCAGCTGCCAAGCGAGTTCACGCACACCACAAACCAGCGGTCGGTATCGATCGCCTTGCCCGGGCCAAGCATGCCTTCCCACCAGCCGGCCGCAAGGTTGCCGTCGTTGGCGGCGGCATGCGCGTCGGGCGACAGGCCGGTGACGATCAGCACGGCATTGCTGGCATCGGCGTTGAGCGTGCCCCAGGTCTCGTAGGCCACATGCGCGCCTGGCAGCTGCCCACCGCGTTTGAACGCGAAGGGCGAGGGCAGGGCGTGGTAGCGGGTGCCGGGCGGGATGAATTCAGTCATGGGGCCATTCTAACCGGGCAGGTCAACGGCGCCGTGTCACGGCTGGGACGCTTCGTACCGGCGCTCTACAGTACCAAGCTGATCGTGCCCTTGTGCGGCAACGTCACCCGCACTGCCTCCGAATCCACATCGCCTTCCTGCCGGCTGGCGGTGCCCGAGGGCGACAGCCGCGCGAACACTTCCACGTCCTTCAGCGAGGACAGCTTCGCCGTCGGCATCGGGCTGTCGGCGTCGTCCAGGCGGATCTTCAATGGCAGGGCCGTCGCCGGATGCTTCTCCACCGCCACCGGCATCGGCGGCCCACCGGGTACTCGTGCGATCACGAACACCTGCGTGCCGGCGGGCAAGGCCTTGCCCGCAGAAGCCGGACCCAGCGTCACCTCGATATCCAGCCCCACCGATGGCGCAGCGGCGTCAGCCGGCGCCGGCATGCCCGCCTTCTCCCGTGCAATCGCAATCTGCTCACGCAGCGCTGCGGCCGCCGCCGGCTCCAGGCGGGGCAGCAGTGCTTCCCACGTAGCGGCCGCTTCAGCGTCCTGCCCGCGCTGGCGCTGGGCAATGCCGATCAGCCAACCCGCGCGCACGCTGGTCGGGTCCAGTTGTTGTGCATGCTTCAACCACTGCAATGCGGTGTCATCGAACTGCTTGCCCGCATCGCCCTGTGCACGCGCCTGCGCGGCTTCCACCAGTAGTGGCGCTTCATCGGGGGCGAGCGTAACGGCGCGGGCAAACGCCTGGTTCGCTTTTTCGGTATTGCCCAGCGCCAACTCGGAACGACCGAGCAACGCCCAGCCATCAGCGCGCTGCGGTTCCCGTTCCAGTGCCTGCTCCAGCTCGCGCACCCCCTGCTGCAGCGTGGCCGGGCCTTCGTCGGCGACGACATCCACGGCCTTCGGCGTGCCCACCAGCAGGTACAACGCCACGCCGGCCACGCCGATGGCGATCACCGCCGCCACGAACGGCGCGCGCTTCCCGCTGCTACGCAGCGGCCACAGCACCACCATCGCCACCACGGCGGCACATAGCCCGGCAATTGCCTGCATCCATTCGCTCACCAGCGTTCCTCGCTGTCGCCCATGGGCTGCACTTGGCGGCTGCGCCGGCGTACCACCCACACCAGCACCCCGGCACCGCCGAGGACCAGCACCAGCGGGCCGAACCAGAGCAGGCTGTTGCGCGTGTCCATGGCCGGTCGGTACAGCACGAATTCGCCGTAGCGCTCCACCAGGAACTGCTTGATCTGCGCATCGCTGTTGCCCTGCTGCATCAGCGTGAGCACTTCGCGGCGCAGGTCATGGGCGATCTGTGCGTTGGAATCGGCCAGCGACTGGTTCTGGCACTGCACGCAGCGCAGTTCGGCGGCCAGCGCATGGAAGCGCGCTTCTTCTTCCGCGCTGCGGTACTGCAGCGGGGTCGGGTCGGATACGGCCTGTGCCGGCGCGAGTGTCGGCACCAGCAGCAGCGCTAACACCAGAGCAACCCACAGGCTGAAGAGCGCAGGCGCGGGGCGCCCGCCCCATGCCGGCGTTGCCGGGCGCACGACCAACGGTCGTGCGCTACCGATCCGTAGCCATTGCCCACCGTCGGTAGGCAGCCATTGCCCGCCGTCGGCCGGCCGCCATTGCGCGCCGTCGGCCGGTAGCGCACGACCGTTGGTCGTGCGGCCCTCAGCGCCCGAATCACTCCGCAGGCGGCAACGCATTACGCGGCTGGGCATTCGCACCTTCCAGTTTCTCCAGTTCCGGCAACAACTTCGTATCGATCACGCGCTGGGTGAGGGCGCCGCTGTACTTCCAGCGCACCACGCCGCTGGCATCGACCAGGAAGGTTTCCGGCGCGGCGGTCACGCCCCAGTCGATCGCGGTGCGGCCTTCGATGTCGCTCAGTACCAGCACGAATGGGTTGCCCAGCTGTTCCAGCCAGCGCAGCGCATCGGCCGGTTCGTCCTTCCAGTTGTAGCCGATCACGCGCACGCGCTTGGTTTCGGCAAACCGGGTCAGGATGGGGTGTTCCTCGCGGCAGGCCGCGCACCAGCTGCCCCACACGTTCAGCACATACGGCGCGCCAAGCAGTTCGGTGCTGTGCACGGTGATGGACGGGTCGTGCAGGACCGGCAGCGCGAACGCCGGCGCGGGCTTGCCGATCAGCGCCGAGGGCAGGATGTCGCGGTCCGGCGCGCCGGACTTCATCACGCCGTAGATCATCAGCCCGAGCAGCCCGAAGAAGAACAGCACCCCGATGACAATGGCGACCGGAGGCAGCGGGCGGGAGGCGGGGCGGGGATCGGACACGGTACTACTCCTGGAAACGACGGAAGCGGCGGTCGGCAGCGGTGACGAAGCCGCCCAGCGCCATCAGCAATGCGCCCAGCCAGACCCAGCGAACGAAGGGTTTGATATGCACGCGCACGGCCCATGCATTGTTGCCCAGCGGCTCGCCCAGCGCCACGTACACATCGCCGCGCACGCGCGCATGGATGCCGGCTTCGGTCATCATCTGCCCACCGCTGGCGTAGGCGCGTTTTTCAGGGTGCAGCAGGGCCAGTTCGCGCCCGCCCTGCAGCACGCGCACATGGCCGCGGTCGGACACGTAGTTGGGGCCCTGCTGGTGGTCCACGCCTTCAAAGCGCAGGGTGTAGCCGCTCACCTCCAGGTCGTGCCCGGGGCTGAGCGCCACTTCGCGCTGCACGTTCAGCGCTTCCACCAGCAACGCGCCAACCAGGAACACCGCCACGCCGGTATGGGCCAGCAGCATGCCGACCATCTCGGCGTTGAAGCGGCCGTTGCCACGCAGGCGGGTCCAGATGAAACGTGCGGTGCCCAAGGCCACCCACGCCGCTGCGGCCACGCCGGCGGCGGCCTTGAGCTTGCCCTGCGGGGCCATGAACCAGGCGAGCACGCCCAGCAGCAGGGCCAACCCTGCCCACGGTGCCAGCAGCGCCAGCCGCTTCGAGGCCTGGTCGCGCTGCCAGTTCACCAGCGGCCCGAACGGCAGCAGCGCCACCAGCGGCGCCATCAGCACGATGAACAGGGTGCCGAAGTAGGGCGGACCCACCGAGACCTTGCCCAATCCCAGCGCATCGGCCAGCAACGGATACAGGGTGCCCAGCAGCACCATGGCGCAGGCGCCGGCCAGCAGCAGGTTGTTGGCCAGCAGCAGGGTTTCGCGCGAGGTGGGCATGAAGCCACGGCGTGGATCATCGCTGCCCAGTGCACCGGCCCGCAGCGCATACAGCAGCAGCGCAGCACCAATCACCAGGGCCAGGAAGACCAGGATGAAGGCGCCACGCGAGGGATCGGCGGCGAAGGAATGCACGCTGGTGAGCACGCCCGAGCGCACCAGGAACGCGCCCAGCAGGGACAGTGCGAAGGCGGCGATGGCCAGCAGCAGTGTCCAGCTGGCGAAGCTGCCGCGCTTTTCAGTCACGGCCTGCGAATGGATCAGCGCGGCGCCGGCCAGCCACGGCATGAAGCTGGCATTTTCCACCGGGTCCCAGAACCACCAGCCGCCCCAGCCCAGTTCGTAGTACGCCCACCAGCTGCCGAGCGCGATACCCAGGGTAAGGAAGCCCCAGGCCACGTTGGTCCAGGGCCGGGTCCAGCGCAGCCAGCGCGCATCCACGTGGCCATCCAGCAGCGCGGCGATGGCAAACGCAAACGGCACCGCGAAGCCCACGTAGCCGATGTACAGCATCGGCGGGTGGATGATCAGGCCCGGGTCCTGCAGCAGCGGGTTGAGGTCGCGGCCTTCCAGCGGTGCCGGCAGCAGCCGCGCGAACGGATTGGAGGTGAAGAACAGGAAGGCGATGAAGCCCAGGCTGATGATGCCCATCACGCCCAGCACGCGCGCGCGCACGGTGTCTGGCAGGCGCTTGGACCACAGCGCCACAGCGCCGCCCCACAGCGCCAGCACCAGCACCCACATCAACAGTGAGCCTTCGTGCGCGCCCCATACGGCCGAATAGCGATACGCCAGCGGCAGCAGGGTATTGGAGTTTTCGGCCACGTAGCGCACCGAGAAATCCTGCTGCACGAAGGCGACGGTCAGCAGCGCGAATGCGCCGGCCACCAGCGCCAGCTGCGCGAAGGCGGCCGGCACGGCCACGGCCATCCACGCACCGCGCCCGCGCTGCGCGCCCCACAGCGGCAGCACCGCCTGCAGCAGGGTGGCCAGCAGCGCACAGACCAGCAGCACCTGCCCCAGCTCAGGCAGCACTCAGCGTGTCTCCACGGCCGGCACCGGCACGTCGTGCTTGGTGTGGGCCGCGCCCATCTTGTCGGCTACTTCCTTGGGAATGTAGTTCTCGTCGTGCTTGGCCAGCACTTCATCGGCCACGAACACGCCGTTTTTCAGAGTGCCCAGCGCGACCACGGCCGAATCTTCGCGGAACATGTCCGGCAGGATCCGCGAGGTGGTCACCGGCAATGTGGCATCGCCATCGGTCACCACGAAGTGTGCGTCCAGCGAGCCTTCGGCGCGCTGGAACGAGCCTTTGACCACCATGCCGCCGAGGCGGAAATTGGATTGGGCGCCCTGTTCGCCGCGCAGCACTTCCGAAGGCGTGTACAGATAGGCGATGTTGCGCTGGAGCGCGAACGCCACCAGCGTGGTGGCAAGACCGGACGCAAGCAGGAGCAGCAGCACCCAGATCAGGCGGCGGCGTTGAACCGGCGTCATCGGCTCAGCTCCGTGGCCAGCGGCGTGCCCGGCGTGCGCTGGTCGCGCGCGGCCTGGCGCTGCTGGCGCTGAAGGGCCTGGCGACGCGCGCTGCGCAGCCGCAGCCAGGAACCCAGCGCGTCGGCCGCCAGCACCAGCACGAACACCGCGTACGCGGCGGCAATGAACCCGACATGCGTCATCGTTGCAGCTCCCCAGCAGGCTCGGTGCCCAGGCGTTGCGCCACCCAGGCCTTGCCGGCTTCGCGGCTGAGGTTGTCGGCACGCGCCTTGGCCAGCAGCGAGCCCACGAACCACAACTTGGTCGCCACCACCATCCACCACAGCGGCGCGATAAGCTCCGGGCGCACGGCGTTGTCGCCAAACACGTTCACCGATTGGCGCTGGTGCAGGCCACCCCACCAGTCCACCGAGTAGCGGATGATCGGCAGCAGGCCCACGCCGACGATGGCCAGCAGGCCCGCGGCCCGCGCGGCACTGCGTCGGTCTTCAATGGCGTGGTACAGGCCGATCACGCCCAGGTACAGGAACAGCAGGATCAGTTCGCTGGTCATGCGCGGGTCCCAATCCCACCACGTGCCCCAGGTGCCTTTGCCCCAGATGCTGCCGGTGAGCAGGGTGATGAGGGTGAAGCCGGCGCCCATCGGCGCGCAGGCCATGGCCAGGATTTCGCAGATCTTGATCCGCCAGACCAGCGCGATGGCCGAATACAGTGCCATCAAGGCGAACACGAACAGGCTCATCCACGCGCTGGGCACGTGGATGTAGATGATGCGGAAGGCGTCGCCCTGGGTCTGCTCGGCCGGCACCACGAAGATGCCCTGCCAGATGCCGATCAGCAGCACCGGCAGCGCGGCGATGGTGAACACACGCGACCAGCGCGACGCGAAGCGGTCGAAGGTGGGGGGCGAACCGAGTTGGTGGAACCAGCGGACAAGGCTATTCATGCAGCGATGGCTATCCAGCTAGAAAGCAACAAACACGTAGTGACACGCCATGCGTGTCATGACGAACGAAGCAGCGCAATCCACTTGCACATCAACTCAATGAAATCCTGATGGCCGCAGCAGTTGCCAACGGCGCCAACACCAGCGCCACCACCAACCCGGCACCCAGCAGCAGCAACGCCCCCACCGGATCCTGCCCGCGCGCGGCGGCCGCCACACTGCCTGCACCAAACACCAGCACCGGCACGAACAGCGGCAACGCCAGCAACGCCACGAGAATACCAGAGCGACGAATGCTCACTGTCAGCGCTGCCACCACCCCGCCGATCAGGCTGAGCAGCGGCGTGCCGAGCAGCAACGATGCCAGCAATATCGGCAGTTGGTCATGTGGCAGATGCAGCATTTCGGCCAGCAGCGGTGCCACCACGATCATCGGCAGGGCGGTGGTGGCCCAGTGCACCAGCACCCGCACCAGCACCAGCCAGGCCAGCGGCACCGGCGCCAGCAGCCACTGCTCGAGCGAGCCATCCTCGGCGTCGCTGCGGAACAGGCTGTCCAGCGACAGCTGTCCGGCCAGCAGCACCGCCAGCCACAACACGGCGGCAGCCACCTTGGCCATCAACGGCGGGTCGCGGCCCAGCGCCAGCGCGAACAGCACCACCACCAGCAGCGCGAACAGCAGCGGCTGCAGCGCATCGCCGCGGCGGCGCCACAGCAGGCGCAGGTCGCGCCCGGCCAGGGCGCGTGCGGTCTGCCACAGCCCGGGTTCGGTGCCAGGCGCGATCATGCGCGCACCTCCGGCAGCACCGGGCTCTGCCCGGCCACGGCCTGCCCGGCACCCCCCAGATGCACCAGCCGGGTCCGCACCGGCGGCGCCGCATACGCGCCGTGCGTGGTGACCAGGGCCGCCCCGCCGCTGCGGAGGTGCGCTGAAATCATCCGGTTCACCAGGTTGATGCCGTCCAGGTCCAGGTTCGCGTACGGCTCGTCCAGCAGCCACAGCGGCGCTGGCGACAGCCAGATGCGGGCCAGCGCCAGCCGCCGCTTCTGCCCGGCCGACAGTTGCCGCACCAAGGTGTTCTCAAAGCCAGCCAGGCCCACGATGGCCAGCGCGTTGCCCGGCATCTGCCGCGCGCGCCGGCCATGCAGCCCGCACAGGAAATTCAGGTTCTCCAGCGTGTCCAGGTCCGGCTTGAGGCCGGGCAGGTGGCTCAGGTACGCCACGAACTGGGCGCGCTCGCGGTGCCCGGCCGGGCGCCCATCGATCTGGATCGTCCCGCTGCCCGGGCGCAGCAGCCCGGCCAGCACCCGCAGCAGGGTGGTCTTGCCGGCGCCGTTGTCGCCCTGCACCAGCAGCGCCTCACCCGCATCGACCTGGAGGTCGAGCGGCCCGAACACCGGTTCATCGTTGCGACTGAAGGCCAGGCCATGCGCGGCCAGCAACGGAGGGGTATTCGAAGAATTCAGCATCGGCGCAGTGTACCGGCGGATCGATCCCGAACCCAATGGCCGAGGCCTCGGCCTCCAGATTTCGTACACTTCGGGGTCTCCGCCTTTGATCCCCCGGTTGCCGATGAACCCCCAGACCAAGCTGCCCAAGGTGGGCACCACCATTTTCACCGTGATGTCCCAACTGGCGGCCGAACACGGCGCCGTGAACCTGGGCCAGGGGTTCCCGGACTTCTCCGCGCCGCAGCGCCTGATCGATGAAACCGTCAAGGCCATGCATGGCGGCCTGAACCAGTACCCGCCGATGACCGGCGTGGCCCCGCTGCGCCAGGCCATCGCCCAGAAGTCGCTGGACCTGTATGGCGCCCAGATCGACCCCGATACCGAAATCACCGTCACCAGCGGCGCCACCGAGGCGATCTTCAACGCCATCCACGCCGTGGTCCGCCCCGGCGAGGAAGTGATCGTGCTGGACCCGGCGTACGACTGCTACGAGCCGGCCATCGACCTGGCCGGCGCCCGCGCCGTGCACGTGCCGCTGGACCCGCAGACCTTCGCGGTCGACTGGGACCGCGTGCGCGCCGCCATCACCCCGCGTACGCGTCTGCTGATGGTCAACACCCCGCACAACCCGTCCGGCGCGATGCTCACCGCCGATGACATGCAGGCCCTGGCCGACGTGCTGCGCGGCACCGGTATCTATCTGATTTCCGACGAAGTCTACGAACACATCATCTACGACGGCCGCCGCCACGAATCGGCGCTGCGCTACCCGGAACTGCGCGAGCGCGCTTTCGTCATTTCCAGCTTCGGCAAGACCTACCACTGCACCGGCTGGAAGATCGGCTACGCGGTGGCACCGCCGGCGATGAGCGCCGAGTTCCGCAAGGTGCACCAGTACAACACCTTCACCAGCTTCGGCCCGGCCCAGTACGGTTTCGCCGCGATGATCCGCGACGAGCCGGAACACCACCTGGAACTGGGCGCGTTCTACCAGGCCAAGCGCGATGCGTTCCGCGAGCAGCTGCTCACCACGCGCCTGAAGCCGCTGCCGGTGCCGGGCGGGTACTTCCAGCTGGTGGACTATTCGGCCATCAGCGACCTGCCGGACCACGAGTTCGTGAAGTGGCTGACCATCGAAAAGGGCGTGGCCGCCATTCCGCTGTCGCCGTTCTACGAAACGGCGCCGGAAGGCCAGCGCCTGGTGCGCCTCTGCTTTGCCAAGAACGACGCTACGCTCAGCGCGGCGATCGAACGCCTGCAGGTGCTGTGATGGTGACCGCCAACCGCGCCGATCTGCGCATCAGCCTGGTCCAGGGCGATACCCGCTGGCACGACCCCGAGGGCAACCGCGAGTACTACGGCGCGCTGCTGGCGCCGCTGGCCGGGCAGACCGATCTGGTGATCCTGCCGGAAACCTTTACCAGCGGTTTTTCCAATGACGCGATCTTCCGTGCCGAAGGCATGGACGGCCCTACCGTGGCCTGGATCCGCGAGCAGGCGGTGCGGTTGGGTGCTGCGGTGACCGGCAGCGTACAGCTGCGGGTGGGCGAGGGCGTGTACAACCGGCTGCTGTGGGCCACGCCGGACGGTGGGCTGGAGTATTACGACAAGCGCCACCTGTTCCGCTACGGCAACGAGCACCTGCGCTATGCCGCCGGCAGCGAGCGGCTGAGCGTGGAATGGAAAGGCTGGCGGATCAATCCGCAGGTCTGCTACGACCTGCGGTTCCCGGTGTTCTGCCGCAACCGCTACAACGTGGAGCGTGCCGACGACCTGGACTTCGACCTGCAGATCTTCGTGGCCAACTGGCCCTCGGCGCGTGCGTATCCCTGGCGCACCCTGCTGCGCGCGCGCGCGATTGAAAACCTGTGCTACGTCGCGGCGGTGAACCGCGTGGGCGTGGACGGCAACGACCTGCACTACGCCGGCGACAGTGCGGTGATCGATTTCCTCGGGCAGCCGCAGGTGGAGATCCGCGAGCGCGAGCAGGTGGTCACCACCACCATTTCCGCTGCAGCGCTCGCCGCGCACCGTGCCCGCTTCCCGGCGATGCTGGACGCAGACACCTTTACCCTGGGCTGACCCGCACATCGATCGGCATTGCGGCCGCCGTTGGCGGGCGATAGGTGAATGGCGATTGCATGCCGTGGAAGGGTCTCATGCCGGCGCGACGCCGGCACTGCTAGATTCGGCTTCGTTCCCACTCCGCACGAGCGCACCGCTATGAAGAAGCTTTCCCTGGCCCTGTTCGCCTTCGCCAGCATGGCCGCGGTTCCGGCCGCGCAGGCCGCCGGCAACATCGACTGCGAACTGCATTACTCCCTGGCCGGTTGGTCGGTGATCTACAAGACCGCCTCGGGCACGGGCACGATCACCTGCGACAACGGTGCGCGCATTCCGGTCAAGATCAGCGTCAAGGGCGGCGGCCTGACCGTAGGCAAGTCCAAGATCACCGATGGCAAGGGCAGATTCTCCGGCGCCTATTCGGTCGACGACCTGATCGGCTCCTACGCCGCCGTCGAAGCCCACGCCGGCGCGGACAAATCCAGCAGCGCGCAGGTCGTCACCAAAGGCGACGTATCGCTCGCCCTGGCAGGCACCGGCAAGGGCTGGGACCTCGGCGTAGCCGGCAGCCGCTTCACCATCGAACGCCGCTGACCCATCACGCCCCAAAAACACCCTCCGCACCGACACTATCCCCGCCTGCGGGGGTTACGCGAGGGGTGAATCCATGTCGCTTCAAACCAGCACGCGCGCGAACCGGTTCACGCGCCTTGGCTTCAATGGCCAGCTGCACGAGCCTGCCGCCTACTGGCAGATTCTGGGTAACGGCCGCCGTGTGTACAACCCGGTATTGCACCGCTTCCATAGCCCTGACCGGCTCAGCCCGTTCGGCCGCGGTGGAATCAACGCCTACGCCTACTGTGGCGGCGATCCGCTCAACTACGGCGACCCCAGCGGGAAGTTCGCGCTGCCGGTGATGCTGCTCGGCCTGGTGGCAGGCGTAGGCGGGGCGGGCATCGCGGCGTCGGCCGGCGCAGGCGACCGCGATGACGGCGGCAGCAGCGCGCTTCCGTGGATCATCGGTGGCGCGATCGCAGCGGTAGGGTTGATGGCTGGCGTGGGCATGGCCGGGCGCTATCAGCGGATGCATCTCAACACGCCCGGTCCAGGCACGTCAGCCGCATCCTGGCGGAATCCGGTCGCGCGCACCGCACCGGCGGCGCCGCGCACTCCAGCGCGGGCAACGCCTGCAAGTGCGCAACGTGCGGCGCCGACACTTTCGCCGGCGGACGCCAAGGGCGTCATCCATCGTGACAAGACCGGCATGGTGATGAAGCGCATGGGCGACCTTCCATCTCCGGTCCGGGACAGGATCGTCGAAATCCGTCAATTCGGGCCGCGCGGAACCACCCCGGACCCTTCAAAGGTGGGAATCTCCAAACGATTCGACAACCCCAAAGGGCTGCTTCCGCCCGACCGTACTGGCAACTTCTATCACCGTTATCCGGTGATGTGGGGCAAAGGGCACCCCTACGAAAACTGGCGCATCGTGACCGGTGGCAGCCGCAATGGCGGTATCCATGCCGTCTTCGTCACGCCCGACCACGACGCTACGTACTACAAGATTGCCGATTGGGGCTGGAACCGATAGCGACGAAAAAAAAACCCGGTCAATGACCGGGTTTTTTTCATGCATCAGCCGCCGCGCGGGCCGCCGCCACGGTGGCCACCGCCACCGGGACCGCGGCTGCCACCCGGGCGTGCGCCGCCGGGACGACCGCCGGGACCACCGGGGCCGCGTGCACCGGGGCCACCCGGGCCACGGTTGCCACCCGGGCCGCCGGGACCCCGTGCGCCGGGACCGCCCGGACCACGGTTGCCACCCGGGCCACCGGGGCCGCGATTGCCGCCGGGACGGCCGGCGGGGCGGGGCGTGCCGTACGGGCTGGCGCCCGGATTGGCATGATCGGACGGGAAGCTCGGGGCATTGCCCGGGTGACCGTACGGGTGGCGCTGTGCGCCCTGGCCGCTGCGGTTGCCCGCGCCGGCACCGGCACCGGCCGGACGGCCCTGGCCGCCGTAGCCGCCACGGTTTTCACCGCGACCTTCGCCACCAAAGCCGCCGCTGCTGCGCTCACCGTAGGCGCCACGGCCCTGGCCGCCTGCGCCGCCCGGACCCTTCGGCTTGCCGTACGGACGGCCCTGGCCACCGGCGCCTGCGCCGGCACCCGGACCACGTGCGCCCGGGCCACGGGCTGCGCCCGGACCGGCGTTACGGTGGTTGCTCGGGCCGGTGCTCACGCCATCGGGCACGTACCAGCTGCGGAACGCGGCCGGGTTGCCTTCGGGCAGGGCGCGGTTGCCCTTGTCCGGGCGCTGCTTGAACGGGCGCTGCGACTGCTTGGCCGCCGCTTCGCCGGTGACCGTCAGGCCCCCCTTGAAGCCGCCGCCCTTGCCGCCGCGACCGCGGCCGCGGTCTTCGCGCACATTGTCGAAACGACGCAGTTCGCGGCCTTCGTCGGCCTGGTTGTGGCCATTGACGTAGGCATTGCCACGACCGCCTTCGCGCGACACGCGCACGGTGGTCTTGGCGGCGCGGCGCTGGCCGATCACCGGCTGCAGGGTCAGCGCCGAGGGCGCGCCCTCTTCCAGCTTCAGTTCGGCGCGCAGCGCTTCAACCTGCTTGGCCGGCAGTTCGACCGACTGGCCACGTAGCAGTTCGCGCGGCAGCGAGACCTTGCCGTAGCGGGTGCGCTTGAGGCGGCTCACCTGGCAGCCCTGCGATTCCCACAGGCGGCGCACTTCGCGGTTGCGGCCTTCCTTGACGACCACGCGGAACCAGTCGTGCGAATCGGTGCCGCCGATGCGTTCGATCTCGTCGAACTTGGCC
>Ga0160430_100198_pt1 | contig 44382 bp, 39 predicted proteins | sample HID1971I_E0MG_FD_108274 | JGI IMG/M metagenome (GOLD analysis project Ga0160430, IMG submission 108274) | Enriched millipede-associated microbial communities from UW Madison campus, WI, USA - HID1971I_E0 MG | ecosystem: Host-associated > Arthropoda: Insects > Digestive system > Unclassified ...
GCCGACCTTCGCCAACCACATCGACTCGGGTGACTTCGTCATCATCGTGAACGCAGAGAAGGTCGCGCTCACCGGTCAGAAGCTCCAGAAGAAGCTGGCCTACCGCCACTCCGGTTACCCGGGCGGCCTGAAGTCGGTCACCTACGCCGAGCTCCTCGAGAAGAACCCGGTCCGCGCTGTGGAGAAGGCCATCCGTGGCATGCTCCCCAAGAACAGCCTCGGCCGCCAGCAGCTGTCCAAGCTCAAGGTGTACGTCGGTGCCGAGCACCCGCACGCCGCTCAGCAGCCCCAGCCGTACACCCTCGACCAGGTCGCCCAGTAAGCGCCGTAAGACTTAAGGACATACTCGTGGCTGACATCCAGGACACCACCGAAACCCCCCAGAACTTCTCGACGTCGACTCCCGAGACCGACGTGGTCGAGGCGGCTCCCCGCCCCGTCCTCAGCGTCCCGGGTGCCGCTGTCGGCCGTCGCAAGCAGGCCATCGCCCGCGTGCGCATCGTCCCCGGCTCGGGCACGATCACGGTCAACGGCCGCACGATCGAGGACTACTTCCCGAACAAGCTGCACCAGCAGCTGATCAACGACCCGTTCACGGTGCTCAACCTCGCCGGCGCGTACGACGTCATCGCACGCATCTCCGGTGGTGGCCCCTCGGGTCAGGCCGGTGCACTGCGCCTCGGCATCGCTCGTTCGCTGAACGGCATCGACGAGGAGAACAACCGTCCGACCCTGAAGAAGGCCGGCTTCCTCTCGCGCGACGCTCGCGTCAAGGAGCGCAAGAAGGCTGGACTCAAGAAGGCCCGTAAGGCGCCTCAGTACTCGAAGCGTTAAGGTCAACTGCTCCGATGCCGATCTTTGGCACGGACGGTGTGCGAGGACTCGCCAATGGCGTCCTCACCGCCGACCTGGCGCTCACCCTGGCCCAGGCGACTGCTGTCGTCCTGGGCCAGGGCCGTACTGCGGAGGCTCGCAAGGCCGAAGGCAAGCGACTCACCGCAGTGGTCGCCCGGGACCCTCGGGTCTCCGGACACTTCATCGCCGCGGCCGTCGCCGCTGGTCTCGCCTCCTCCGGAGTCGACGTGCTCGAAGCGGGGGTCATCCCGACGCCCGCGCTCGCGTTCCTCGTCGCCGACCGTGACGCCGACTTCGGCGTGATGATCTCGGCGTCGCACAACGCCGCACCCGACAACGGGATCAAGATCTTCGCGCGCGGGGGCCGCAAGCTCCCCGACGTGGTCGAGCAGCGCATCGAAGAGGCGCTGCATGGCGACATGCTGCGCCCCACCGGTGCCGGCGTCGGCCGCATCGACCGGTTCTCCGACGCCGAGGACCGCTACGTGGTGCACCTGCTCGGTTCGCTGCCGAACCGTCTCGACGGCATCCACGTGGTCCTCGACTGCGCGCACGGCGCGGCATCCGGCGTCTCCCCGGAGACGTTCCGCGACGCGGGCGCCGAGGTCACCGTCATCGGTGCCGACCCCGACGGCTGGAACATCAACGACGGAGTGGGCTCCACCCACCTCGACAACCTCGCCGAGGCCGTCGTGCGTCTGGGCGCCGACATCGGCATCGCCCACGACGGCGACGCCGACCGCTGCCTGGCCGTCGACGCCGCGGGCAAGGTCATCGACGGCGACCAGATCATGGCGATCCTCGCGGTGTCGATGAAGGAGCGCGGTCATCTGACCGACGACACCCTCGTCGCCACCGTGATGAGCAACCTCGGTCTGCACGTCGCGATGCGCGAGCACGGCATCACCGTGCGGCAGACCGCCGTCGGCGACCGTTACGTGCTCGAGGACATGAACGAGGGCGGCTACGCGCTCGGTGGTGAGCAGTCCGGTCACGTCATCATGAGCGAGTACGCCACCACGGGTGACGGCATCCTCACCGGCCTCCACCTGGTGGCCGAGATGGCGCGGCAGAAGAAGACGATCGCCGAGCTCGCCTCGGTGATGACGGTCTATCCGCAGGTGCTGATCAACGTCCGCGACGTCGACAAGGATCGCGTATCCGACGACGAGGTCGTGCAGCAGGCCGTCCGCGACGTCGAGGCCGAACTCGGCGACAGCGGCCGCGTGCTGCTGCGCAAGTCCGGTACGGAACCGCTGGTGCGGGTCATGGTCGAGGCCGCCGACGCGGAGTCGGTGCACGCCTACGCCGGTCGTCTCGCGGAGGTCGTCCAGGAGCGCCTGGCCCTCTGACGGTCGCAGGAACTCGAAACCGGCCGGTCGCTGATCTCAGCGGCCGGCCGGTTCTCTGTCTGCGGACAGGCGCCGGAGACGAGTCGTCAGGGGGCCGCGCAGATCCGGTATCCGCCGCTTTCGACGAGCGTCTCGGTCGTGCACGGCACGGTGGTGAGCCGGGGCACGTCGGCCATGGCCGGGGCGTCGAAGAGGCCGAGGTGCGCACCGGTCAGCACGATCGGAGCGACCGCGTATCCCCAGGGATCCGCCGCCAGCCACTCGACGTCGTTCTCGACGACCCAGTCCGTGAGCGGCTCGACGGCGACGCGCTGGCTCTGCAGGGTGGTGTGGGGTCCGTACGTCGACACCACGTGGCCCACGGCACCGGCAGCGATGACGGCGGCCAGCGCGGAGGCGGCGGTGATGCCGATGACACGCACTCCGCTGCGTCGCGGCAGGGCGGCGACGGCCCACAGGGCGACGGCGCCGATGACGGGGAAGAACGCCAGGATGCCGGGTGCCGGGTGCCGCACCCACAGCGGCAGGCGGGAGGCGGTCGCCCACCAGCCCACGAAGGCGAGCGCACCCACGAGCGCCGCGAGGGCGTAGGCGATGACCAGGCGGTCCGCCGCGCTCGCGTCACGCCAGCGGAGCACGATGCCGGTGATCGCGAGAGCGAGGGCGATGACCGCTCCGATCACCGCGATGACAGCGGGCAGCGACCACGAGTCGGCCAGGGTGCCGAGCTTCTGCAGCACCGTGGTCGCGGCGTCGCCTTGACCGCCGCTGAGGACGAAGCGCGCGAGGTCGCGCAGGTGCTGCACATAGCCGGAGAGCCCGAGCGACAGCAGCGCGCCCAGCTCGAGGAGCAGCGTCGGAACGGCGACCAGCAGAAGGGGGAGCCAGGACCGGCGGAGGGTGTCGCGCACGCGTGCCCAGCCGCTGCCGTCGGAGAGCACCCAGAGAGCGATGGCGAACGCCGGCAGGGCGAGGGCCGCGATGAGCTTCGCCTGGATCGCGAACCCGACGAGGAGCCCGGCCAGCCATGCGCGACGGGGGAGGAGGATGAGCGCCCACACGATGAGCGCGGCCGCGGGGATCTCACCCAGCAGGTCGGCGGGACCCTGGATGGGGGACACCCCGGCGTCGGCGGTGAAGGCGAGCGGGACGGCGACCGCGAGGAGCGCGGCCCAGCGTCCGGCGATGCGTCGACCGAGCACCGCGAGTCCGGCGAGCAGCGCGACCCAGAAGGCCAAGGGGACGAGCCGGGCTGCCAGCACCGGGTCCATGCCGGTGGCGAGCAGCGCGGCGACCGGCAGGAGCACGACCGGGCCGGTGGAGATGCGCGGGTCGAAGGGCGTGATGGTCGAGCCGGAGAGCGCGCCGTCACTGGAGTATCCGAGCCCGGCGAGGAGGTTGCGCGGGACGGTGAGGTTGAACGCCTCGTCCTCCCAGAAGCGCCACACCACGAGGCTGTGCCACGCGACGATGACGTGCCCGATCAGCAGGGCCGCCGCGGCCGCCCAGAACAGGATCGTGCGGGTGCGTGTCATCGCGTGGCGGGCTCCGGTCGGCGGATGTTGCGCAGCGGTGCGGCGGGCCGCAGGGAGAGCGTCCAGGCCTCGACCAGGGCGACGCGCACGAACCGGCGCAGACGCTTCGGGGGCAGTGTCACGGCGTTGCCGCGTCCCCACATCGTGCCGGTGCTCGACTCGCCTCGTCGAGGGATGCTGGCGACGCGCAGGTAGCGGACCGTGAAGCCGGCCCGCGCCTCGGCGAGGGAGAAGTGCACGTGCGGCACCGACGCATCGGCCGGGGTCGCGTCGACGAGCACGCGCAGCGCTGCGGGACGGTAGGCACGCAGAGGAGTGTTGACGTCGGGGATCCGGCGCCCCGCAGCGACCGCGATGAGCAGGCCGACCGCGCCCGTGAGCACCTTGCGGTACCAGGGGTCGGTGCGACCGTCGCGCACACCGTGCACGACGTCGGCGTCCGCCTGCAGGAGCGCGGCGATCAGACGCGGGAAGTCGCTGCCGTGGAACTGGCCGTCGCCGTCGACGTGGACGAGCACCTCGGGGTCGGCGGCGAGGCCCGCGCGATAGGCCGCGAGAGCCGTCGGACCATGGCCGCGGTTGAGCGGCTGCACCTCGACGGTCACATCCGACACGTCGTCGAACACCGTGGCCGTGGCATCCGTCGAGCGATCGTCGGCGATGTGGAAGCTGACGCGGTCGGCCAGCGGAGACACCTGGTCCCGGACCTCGTCGATGAAGCCGCGGATGCCCTCGACCTCGTTGAAGGCGGGCATCACGACGGCGAGGTGGCGGAGAGTCACGGGGTCCTTGAGGTGGCGGGGCGCGGGGAGATCAGCAAGTAGCCTAGTTGAGCCATGAACCCTCCCTCTCGACTGCGCCGCCTCGCCGGCGTGGGCAGCCGCTTCCTCGTCGTCGGCGCCCTGAGCACCCTCATCGAGGTCGGGGTCTTCAACCTTCTGGTCTACGTGTGGGGATGGGACGTCGTCGCGGCGAAGATCGTCGCCTCGCTGGTCGCGCTCGTGAACGCCTACATCGGGAACCGGGAGTGGACCTTCCGTCACCGTGACCGTCGCGGACGCGTGTCCGAGATGGTGCTGTTCCTCGTGACGAACGCCGTCTGCACCGCGATCGGCGCCGCTCTCGTCTGGGTCGGCGTCGAGATCGTGACCGTCATGCTCGACCGGCAGCCGGGCGCGGTCGCCGTCAACATCGTCAACCTGACGAGCATCGTGATCGTCGTGCTGCTGCGATTCGTGCTCTATCACGGCATCGTCTTCCGGGTGTCGCCCACCAAGTAGCGGGGCGGGAACGGACGGGTCAGGCCCGTGCCTTCACGCGCTTCCTGGCGCTCTTCGGCTTCTTCGCGCTCTTCGTCCGCTTCTGGTGGGTCGAGGAGTCGCCGTCGGCGTCGTGGGTCGACCCGTAGGTGTAGGCGCCGTAGCCGTAGCTGTCGGGGCCCTTCGTCGGGAGCATCGTGACGACAACTCCGAGCATCGGCACGCCGGCGTTCTCGAGAGCGCGGAGCGCACCCGACAGCTCCTGCTTCTTCGTCCTGCCGGAGGCGGCGGCGAGGATGACTCCGCGGGTCTTGCCGCCCACCACGGCGGCATCCGTCACCAGCAGCAGCGGCGGCGCGTCGATGAGGACGTAGTCGAAGTAGTCGCCGAGCGACTTCAGGACCTGATCCATCGCGGCCGAGCCCAGCAGCTCGCTCGGGTTCGGCGGCACCTGGCCGCTGGGAAGCACGTAGAGGTCGTTGGTGCCCCACTTCTGCAGCGCGTCCGCGACGTCCACACGGCCGATGAGCACGTCGGTCAGTCCGACCCCGCCCTCGATGCCCAGGTAGTCGGCCACGCGGGGCAGACGCAGGTCGCCGTCGAGCAGGGCGACACGCGCGCCGGTCTCGGCGAGGGCGATGGCGAGGTTGGCGGTGGTCGTCGACTTGCCCTCACCCGGACCCGCGCTGGAGACGACGAAGATCCGCGGACCGGAGTCGAGGTTCAGGAACTGCAGGTTGGTGCGCAGGCTGCGGAAGGACTCCGCGCGCGGGCTGCGGGGATCGGCGTGCACGATCAGCGGGCGCTTGGGAGCGTCCGGATCGAAGGCGATGCCACCCAGCACCGGGCTGTCGGTCAGCGTCTCGATGTCGTGGAGGGTGTGGATGCGGTTGTCGAGCACGGTCCGCAGCATCGCGATCCCGGCGCCCAGGGCCAGGCCGATGACACCGCCCAGGACGATCAGCAGTCGCACGTTCGGGCTGGTCGGGGTGGAGGAGGCCACGGCGGGCTCGGTCACGGTGATCCGCACCGGGCTGATGGCGTCTTCGGTCGCGGGCTGCTCGAGCGTCTTCTGCACCGCGTCCTGGAAGCTCGACGCCACGGCGTTGGCGATGGCGGCCGCCTGCTCGGGGTCGCCGTCGGTCACGCTGATGTCGATCAGCACCGTGTTGAGGGGCGTCGTGGCGGCGATGCGTCCGCTCAGACCCGAGACGGAGTCGTCGAGATCGAGCTGCTCGATCACCGGTTCCAGCACCAGCGCGGTGCCGACGACGTCGACGTAGCTCGTCACCATCTGCCGGGCGAACGTCGTGCCCTGCACGAGGTCGCCGGTGGCGGCCCCCTCGGTGCGGACCGAGACGTACAGCTGCGTCGAGGCGACGTACTTCGGCTGCTGGAGCGCAGCGTAGCCGGCACCTCCGGCGAGACCGAGGATCAGCAGGACCACCATCAGGATCCAGTTCCGATGCAGCACACGCACATAGTCGCGAAGTTCCACGCGGCGATTCCCCCTGAAGCAAAGCGGCCTCAACCGGAAGGGGGCGAGTCGCGAAGATGATGTCCCGGTATTCTTCCACAGCGGCAGGGGGACGACCGGCCGCTGCGTGTGTTCAGCGCGCCGCGGTCTCCGCCGGTGCCGCGAGGTACGCGCTCGCGGGGCGTGGCGAAGGATCCTTCGTGAGCACGGTACCGAGCACCCGGGCCCCGACCGACTCGATGCTCTTCGCCGCGTCCGCCAGACGGTTCGCCTGCGTGGAGCCGGCGGCGGCGATCAGGATCGCTCCCGTGGTGATGCGGGCGATGACCGCCGCGTCCGTCACGAGCAGAAGCGGGGGTGCGTCGACGATGATCACGTCGAACGCCGACGAGAGCGTGCTGATGAGGCGCTCCATCGCGGGGGAGCCCAGCAGCTCGGCCGGGTTCGGCGGCACGGTGCCCGACGGGAGCAGGAACAGCGTGCTGCGCCCCCAGCGCTGGAGGACGTCGTTGAGCTCCGCACGCTCGACGAGCACGTCGCTGAGGCCGACGCCGCCTTCGATGCCGAAGTACTCGGCGACGCGCGGGAGGCGGAGATCGCCGTCGATCAGGGCGACGCGCTGACCCGCATCGGCGAAGGCGAGGGCGAGGTTGGCCGCGGTCGTCGACTTGCCCTCTCCGGGGCCCGAGCTGGTCACCACGAAGACGCCCTGACCGTCCTGGAAGAAGAACCGGACGTTCGTGCGCAGGCTGCGGAACGCTTCGGCGCGGGGGCTGCGGGGCGCGGAGCTGACGGCGAGGGGATGATCGCCGGTGTCGGCATCCAGGGGGATCTTCCCGAGCACGGGCACCGGCAGGGCGGCCTCGACGTCGGCGGCGACGCGCACGCGGCGGTCGAGCGCCGCCCGCAGCAGAGCGAGTCCGAGTCCGGCGGCGAGGCCGAGGAGAGCGCCGAGCGTGAGCGAGAGCTGCAGATTCGGGGCGACCGGCTTCGTCGGCACCTGCGCGGGCTCGAGAGTCACGATCCGGATCGCGAAGGCCGCTTCCTGCTCGCGCTTCTCCAGCGTGCCGGTGACCGTCGTCGCGAAGCTCTCGGCGACGGCGTTGGCGACGCGGGCGGCCTGGCCGGGGTTGCGATCGTCGACCGTGATCGTGATGATCGCGTTGTTCAGCGCCGCGGTGGCCCTGATGCCGGACGGGGTGGCGGGCAGACCCAGCTCCTCGACGACGGGATCGAGCACGAGAGAGCTGGTGATGATCGTGCGGTACGTCTCCACCGCCTGATTGGCATACCCGGTCGCGAGCGAGCGCTCGGCGGGCGTCGCCGTGTCGGCCACCTGCACGGCGACCATCACCTCGGTGGACGCCTGGTAACGCGGGGGAGTGAGCATCGCGACGAGTGCGCCCGTGGACAGGCCGATCACGACACCGGCGACGATGATGACGATCTGCCGACGGAAGACCCGAAGGTAGTCGTGGACGTCCATAGCTCTCCATCGTGGTCCGGGCGATCGGCGGTATCGTCTCCTGAGACTACCGATTCTCCCGAAGGCGACATGACGGCACTGAGCGATCTCTTCCCGGACGGCCCGCGCTCCGGCGACGGCACCGCGGTGCTCGACGATCACCACACCGCGTGGCGGCTGCGCGAGACGATCGGCGAGCCTCGCAGGCACGACGCGTCGGCGCTGCCCCTCGCCGACACGCGCGAGCTCGCACGCATGGTCGACGCGGCAGCCCGCACCGCGCTCCCGCTCGCCGCGGATGCCGGTGCGACCGAGCGTCCGCCCCGTCGCCCGCGTCGACGGCTCGATGCCCTGACGCTGTCCGCGGCGGCGGTGGCCGTGATCGCGCTGGTCACGGCCGGGACCGTCGGAAGCATCCAGATGGCCACGGCCAGTCCGGCGTCGAGCGCGCTGGCGTCGTTGAAGGCCGACGAGGCGGCCGTGCAGAACGCCTACCAGTCGCTGAAGACCGCCCAGGAGCGCCTGGTCGCCGACGTCGAGGTGCAGACCGCCGAGGTCGCGCAGCTCCGGAGCGCGCTGACCTCGACGAGCACCGCACCGGATCCCGCGGGTGCGCCCGACGACACGACGATCCCCGTCTCCGATGAGGCCGCGCGTGCGACCGCGCTCGCCGCGCTGGACACCTACGCCGCCGGACTCGCGTCGCTCAGCGTTCCCGAGCTGCCCGCGGAGTACGTGCGCCAGAAGATCGACGAGGACTCGCTCGTCCAGGTCGGCGGTGCGATCGACGACGTGCAGGAGCGTCTGGTCGCCCTGGACGACGCGACGGCGGAGGCGCGGGCACTGCGCACGCAGCTCGACGCGCTCCGGCCCCCGGCGGATGCGGCGGTGAGCGCGTATGCGGCCTCGTTCGTGCCCGCAGCCGAGGCCGCCGTCGTGCGCTATCCCGACGGCGAGGAGCCTCTGCGCACGGCCCTCACCGCCGCGGCCGCACGGATCGCCGCGGCAGACCTGTGGGGGACCGAAGGGCGCGCGGCGCTGGCCGCCTACCGTGACGCGTTCGTCGCGCTGGCCACCGACCAGCTGCGGGTGGAGATCGAGCGCGAGCAGAGCGAGGAGTCCGGCCCGTCGCAGTGGCCGCAGGACAACGGCACGCAGAGTCCGCCGTCGGACGGCTCGACCGGTCAGAACCCGGGCACCCCGGTGAACCCGGGCACGCCGGTGAACCCCGGCACCCCCGTCGACCCGGTCGATCCGGTGACGCCTCCGGACGACGGCGGAACCCCATAACGCACGGACCTTCTCGTTCCCTGTGAGAACATAACTGCAGGGGAGTGAGAAAGTCTGAGGGGGCTTCTGATCTTGAATCAGCAGGACGGATACATCGATGTGTCGACCGGTGGTATACCAATACTTCCCGAAGTGTCGGTAGAGCAGCGACGACGCCGCAGGCTCGCGGCCGTGGTCGATGGGCTCGCCTGGAGCTTCGGAGTGACGCTCGCGATCGCGCTGCGCTTCGAGTTCGTCATGGACGCGCAGGGGTGGATCTCGACGATCGCGCTCGCCCTCGTGGCCGGCGTGATCCAGGTCGTCGTCGGGTACTCGACGACGCTGTACCGCGGCCGCTTCACCTACGGCTCCTTCGACGAGGTCCGCGCCGTGGCGCTGATCGTCGTGCTCGAGGCCGTCTTCCTCTCCCTGATCGTCATCCCGCTCGGCCCGCTCATCGGCATCCCGCGCGGCACCCTGCTCCTGGCGTTCCCGTTCGTGCTCCTGCTGATGTTCGGGGTCCGCTACCTGGCGCGGCTCCTCATCGAGCGTGCCCGCAAGCCCGGTGAGGACGCCGAGCCCGCGCTGATCTTCGGTGCGGGCTTCCTCGCCGACAAGCTGCTCGCCAACATCACGACCGATCCCTCGTCGCCGATCCGCGCGGTCGGCCTGCTCGACGACGACCCGGACAAGCGCAATCTGCACCTGCGAGGCGTTCCGGTCCTGGGCACCACGCGCGATGTCGCGGCCGCCGCCCAGCGCACCGGTGCGCGCCTCGCCGTGATCGCGATCCCCCGTGCCGACAGCGCGCTGCTGCGCGACCTCAGCGACCGGGCGGAAGCCGCGGGCCTCCGTGTCGCGGTCACCCCGACCTTCGCCACCCTGGCGTCGGGCGAGGAGGCCGTCACCGATGTGCGCGACATCAGCATCGAGGATCTGATCGGCCGGCACCCCGTCGACACCAACGTCGAGCTGATCGCCGGGTACATCACGGGGCGGCGCGTGCTCGTGACCGGGGCGGGCGGATCCATCGGCTCCGAGCTGTGCCGACAGCTGGCGAAGTACGGTCCGACCGAGCTGATCATGGTCGATCGCGACGAGACCGGTCTGCAGGTCGCCCAGCTGGGGACCGCGGGTCACGGGCTGCTCGACACGAACGACGTCGTGCTCGCCGACATCCGCGACGTCGAGACCCTCGACCGGATCTTCGACGAGCGTCGGCCCGAGGTGATCTTCCACGCCGCCGCGCTGAAGCATCTGCCGATGCTCGAGCAGTATCCCGACGAGGCGTGGAAGACCAACGTCATCGGCACGCTGAACGTGATCAACGCCGCGCGCCGCGTGGGTGTCACGACCTTCGTGAACATCTCCACCGACAAGGCCGCCAACCCCACGAGCGTGCTCGGGCACTCGAAGCGCGTCGCCGAGAAGCTCACCGCCTGGGCCGGCGAGGAATCCGGGATGCGGTACCTTTCGGTGCGATTCGGCAACGTGATCGGCAGCCGCGGGTCCATGCTGCCGACCTTCCAGCGGCTGATCGCGGAGGGGCGCCCGATCACGGTCACCCACCCCGAGGCGACGCGGTACTTCATGACCATCCCCGAGGCCTGCCAGCTGGTCGTCCAGGCGGGCGGCATCGGTCGTGCCGGCGAGGTCCTGATCCTCGACATGGGCGAGCCGGTCTCGATCCTCGAGGTCGCCAAGCGCATGATCGCGATGTCGGGCAAGAGGGTCGAGATCGTCTTCACGGGACTCCGCCGCGGCGAGAAGCTGCATGAGGTCCTCGTCGGTTCGCAGGAGAACCTCGAGCGGCCGTTCCACCCGAAGGTCTCGCACACGAAGGCCGACGTGATCACGCCGGACCGGCTCGACAAGGCGGGGTGGGAAGCCCGGATGATGTCCGTCCCGCGGGACAATGACACCGCCATCATCGAGCGGGTCCGCCTCGACGCTCCGGAGACGCAGAAGTGACAGAACGTATATACATGTCCTCCCCCGATGTCGGGGAGGCGGAGGAGCAGGCCGTCGTCGCGGCGATGCGCTCCGGGTGGATCGCGCCGCTCGGTCCCGATGTCGACGCCTTCGAGCGCGAGCTCGCGGAGCGCGTCGGCGTCTCCCATGCGGTCGCACTGAGCTCGGGCACGGCAGCGCTGCATCTCGGGCTGCTCACGGTCGGAGTGGGGGCCGGCGACGTCGTGCTCACCTCGTCGATGACCTTCGCGGCCACCGCGAACGCGATCGTGTACACGGGAGCGGAGCCGTACTTCATCGACGCCGACCCCGCGACCGGGAACATGGACCCGGCGCTGCTGCGCGAAGCCCTCGTCGAGCTGCGCGACGCGGGGGAGTCGGTGGCCGCGATCGTCCCGGTCGACCTCCTCGGCAAGGCCGTCGACTACACCGCGATCCTCGCGATCGCCGACGAGTTCGACGTGCCCGTGGTGGCGGATGCGGCGGAGTCCCTGGGCGCCACGCATGCCGGACGCGCCGCGGGAAGCTTCGGGCGCGCATCGATCGTGTCGTTCAACGGCAACAAGATCATGACGACCTCCGGTGGCGGCATGCTGCTCACCGACGACGCGGACCTCGCCCAGCACGTGCGGTACCTGGCCACTCAGGCGCGCCAGCCCGTCGTGCACTACGAGCACACCGACATCGGCTACAACTACCGGATGAGCAACCTGCTCGCGGCGCTCGGCCGGGCGCAGCTCGCCCGCCTCGACGAGATGATCGCCCGTCGTCGCGAGATGCGCGAGCTGTACAAGCAGCTGTTCGCCGACGTCGACGGCGTCGAGGTGTTCGGCGCCGACGGCGACGAGGCGGACAACGTCTGGCTGACCTCGATCCTCGTGGACTCCGCGGTCACCGGCTGGGAGCCTTCGGAGCTCGCCGCCGCCCTCGCCGTGGACGACATCGAGAGTCGCCCGCTGTGGAAGCCGATGCATGCGCAACCGGTGTTCGACGGTGCCCGCAGCAGGACGAGCGGCGCATCGGAGGCGCTGTTCGCACGCGGCCTGACGCTGCCCAGCGGCTCCGCATTGACCGCGCCGCAGCGCGAACGCGTCGTCACCGCGATCCGCGGCTTCCTGGCCCGATGAGCGCCAGGACCCGCCCGTACGATGTCGTGAAGCGCGGTCTCGACATCCTCGCGTCCGCCGTCGCGCTCGTCGTGCTGTCACCGGTCATCGCCGTGACGGCCATCCTCGTGGCGGTCAGGCTCGGGCGCCCGGTCGTGTTCGCGCAGGAGCGCCCCGGCAGGGACGGGCGGATCTTCACGCTCTACAAGTTCCGCTCCATGCGCTCGGTCGACGAGGCACGCGGATGGGTGACCGATGCCGACCGGCTCACGCCGTTCGGGGTTCGTCTCCGCTCGACGAGCCTGGATGAGCTGCCCAGCCTCTGGAACGTGCTGAAGGGCGACATGAGCATCGTCGGGCCGCGCCCGCTGCTCGTCGAGTACCTTGATCGGTACACCCCTGAGCAGGCTCGCCGTCACGAGGTGCGGCCCGGGATCACCGGACTCGCCCAGGTGACCGGCCGCAACGCGATCTCCTGGGAGAGCAAGTTCGCACAGGACGTGCGCTACGTCGACCGGCGGAGTGTGGGACTCGACCTGCGGATCGTGATCGCGACGATCGGATCCGTGCTCAAGCGCGACGGCATCTCCGCGGAAGGACATGTGACCATGGCGAAGTTCGGTGAACAACATGGCTGAGCGGATCGTGGTGATCGGCGCCGGCGGCTTCGGGCGGGAGACGCTCGACGTGATCGAGGCGATCAACGCCGACGGCGAGACGCTGCACCTCGTGGGCGTGGTCGATTCGGGCCCGCGCCAGGAAGACCTCGGGCGGCTGGCGGAGCGGGGCATCGTCTCCCTCGGCACCGAGGAGGAGTGGCTGCCCGGGGCTTCCGGCGATGAGCGCTTCGTCGTGGCGATCGGCTCGCCGACCGTGCGGGAGGCCGTCGCTCAGCGCCTGTCCGACGCGGGTCTGCGCCCGGTCACCCTCATCCATCCGCGCGCCGTCGTCGGTTCGCAGGCTCGGATCGGCGACGGCGTCGTCATCACCTCGGGCGTGCAGATCTCGACCAACGTGACCATCGGCGACCACGTCCACCTCAACCCGGCGTGCGTCATCGGCCATGACGCGACGCTGGCCGACTTCGTCTCGGTCAACCCCGGTGCGATCGTCTCCGGCAACGTCGTCGTCGAGGGCGGAACGCTGCTCGGCGCGGGATCGGTCGTGCTGCAGGGCCTCACGGTCGGCGCCGGAGCGACCGTCGGAGCTGCGGCGTGCGTGACGAAGGACGTCGCACCGGGAACGACCGTGAAAGGGGTGCCTGCTCGATGACGGTTCGAGAGTGCACACGCTGCATCATGAACTCCGCTGTCGATCCGGACCTGGTCCTCGTCGACGGCGTGTGCAACCACTGCCTCCGGTACGACGCGCTGCTGGAGTCCCGTGTCGTCCCCGTCGAGCAGCGTCCGGCGAAGCTGGCGCAGGTCGTCGAGGCGATCTCCCGTGCCGGCAAGGGGCGGGAGTACGACTGCATCATCGGTGTGAGCGGGGGAGTGGACAGCTCTTACGTGGCGCTGCAGGTGAAGCGACTCGGACTCCGTCCGCTCGCCGTCCACGTCGACAACGGCTGGAACTCCGCCCTCGCCGTCCTGAACATCGAACGGCTGCTGCGGACGCTCGACATCGACCTCCACACCGAGGTCCTGCGGCTCGACGAGTTCTACGACCTGCAGCGCTCGTTCCTCCTGGCGTCGACGCCCGATGCGGACATCCCGAGCGACCACGCGATCCAGGCGACGCTCTGGAAGGTCGCTCGTGAGCACGGCGTGCGGTTCATCATCTCCGGGATGAACTTCGCCACCGAGTCGATCAGCGTGCCCTCGTGGTCGTACGGCCACTCCGACTGGCGCTATCTCAACGACGTGCACCGCCGGTTCGGTCGGGTGCCGCTGCGGACGTACCCCCATTTCGGGTTCGTGACGCTCGCCTGGACGACGTTCGTCCGACGCGTGCGGATCGTCTCCATCCTCAACTACCTCGAGTACGACAAGTCGAAGGCGATGGAGGAACTCGTCGAGCAGCTCGGGTGGGTCCCCTACGAGGGGAAGCACTACGAATCGATCTTCACGCGCTGGGTGCAGGGCTTCTATCTTCCGAAGAAGTTCGGCATCGACAAGCGTCGCGGCCACTACTCCGACCTGATCAACTCGGGACAGATCTCGCGGGCGGGTGCGCTGGCGGCGGTGGCCGAGAGCGACTACAGCGAGCGTCTGCGCGCCGAGGACGAGATCCTGCTGCTCAAGAAGCTGTCGCTGACGCCCGAGCAGCTCGCCGAGATCGTGGACCGACCGGCGTCGAGCTACCGCGCCTACCGGAACTCCTACGGCTTCGTGCAGTTCCTCCGCGGGATGGTCAACCGGCTGCGGAAGCTGGGGCTCTACCCGCGATGACCGAGAGCGTGAACGTCCACATCTATCCCGCGCCCATCGTCAACGAGAGCCGCATCTTCCGGGAGGCGAAGGCGGTGGCGGAGACCGGCCTGTTCGAGGAGGTCGTCGTCACCGGCCAGCGGGCTGCCGGGCTTCCGGATGTCGAGCGACTCGACGAGGACCGCTCGATCGAACGTGTGGGCGCCGTCGTGGACGAGAGGCCCCGCTCGATCGTGGGCCGTATCCGGGAGCAGATCTCCTGGTCGATGGCGGTCTACCGCCGGTGGCGCACGCGCCCGGTGCGCGTCGTCAACGCGCACTCCGTGGCGGTGCTGCCGGTCTGTCATGCGATCGCGCGCCGTCACCGGGCCGCCCTGATCTACGACACCCATGAGCTCGAGACGGAGACCTCGACGTCGAGGGGCATCCAGGGCCGGGTCTTCCGGATGATCGAGAAGCACTACGTGCGCCGGTGCGACGCGGTGCTCGTCGTCAACGAGTCGATCGCGGACTGGTATCGCGCCGCGTATCCGGGTGTGCGCGTGACCAGCGTGCGCAACGCGCCGTCCCGCGGCCGGGAGCCGCAGGCCGTCGATCTGCGTCGGCGGTTCGACATCCCCGCCGACAGTCGGGTCTATGTGCACGTCGGGAACATCGTGGCGCATCGGCATGTGGCGGAGATCCTCCAGGCGTTCGCCGCGCGCGAGTCTTCCGGCGATCACGTCGTGTTCATCGGTGCGGGAACCCTGGAGAACCTCGTGCGGACCGCCGCGGATCAGCATGCGAACGTGCACCTGCTCGGAGCCGTACCGGCGGATGAGGTCGTCGACACGGTCGCGGGAGGGGACGTCGGCCTCTGCCTGATCGAGGCGACCTGCCTCTCGTACGCCCTCTCCCTTCCGAACAAGGCGCTCGAGTACTCCATGGCGGGCATTCCCTTCTTCTATACGGATCTCGTCGAGGTCGACCGTCTGCTCGGCCCGGAGGCGGCGTCGTGGAAGGTCGGAGCGGATGCGGCGTCCCTGGTGAGCGCCATGTCGTCGCTCGGCGACACGGACGTGGCGGCGGGGCGCCGGGCGATCGCCGACGTCGAGCTCCCGGATTGGCCGACCGAATCCGCGCGCATGCTCGATGAGTACCGACGAGTGCGGGGGACCGCATGAAGACCGTCTGGATCGTCAACCACTACGCGACCGACCCGCAGGAGACGGCATCCGGGTCGCGGCACTTCTCGCTGGCACGCGGGCTCGTCGAGCGCGGCTGGACCGTGGTCCTGCTCGCCGCCAGCACCGAGCACCCCTCCGGACGTCGCCGGGCCGGACTCGCGGACGCACGGGCGAGCGACCGCACGCGCGACGGCGTGCGATTCCGATTCCTCCGCACCCCGGAGTACAGCGGGGGGCTGGCCCGGCTCCGGAACATGGCCGCCTTCACGGCGGCGCTCCTGCGCCGATCGAATGTCCGGGATCTCCCTCGCCCCGACGTGGTGATCGGCAGCACCGTCCATCCGCTCGCGGCGTGGGCGGCTTCGGTCCTAGCGCGCCGGGCGGGCGTCCCGTTCGTCTTCGAGATCCGCGACCTGTGGCCGCAGACGCTCATCGACATGGGCAAGCTCCCGCCGCGGGGGCCGCTGACCTGGATGCTGCGGAAGCTGGAGCGTCTGCTCTGCGACCGCGCCGAAGCCATCATCACGCTGCTGCCCTTCGCCTCCGAGTACCTGGTCGCCCAAGGGGTGCCGAAGGAGAAGGTGGTCTGGATCTCGAACGGCACGGACGCCGACGACTTCGACGGCGCCCTGCCGGCCGGTGGCGACGACTTCGTCTTCATGTACCTCGGATCCGTCGGCCGGGCGAACGGTCTCGGAGCGATCGTGGAGGGCTTCCTCTCCGCGGCCGCCTCCGAGCCGAGGCTGCGGCTGGTCATCGTGGGGAACGGTGCGGAGCTGCCGGCGATCCAGGGTCGCGCCGCCGGTTCTCCCCACGGCGAGCGGATCGCCTTCGAGCCGCCCGTCCCCAAGGACCGGGTGCCCTCGCTGGTCGGACGGGCCGACGCGATGGTCATCAACATCCTCGACCTCGACGTCTACCGCTTCGGGGTGAGCATGAACAAGATCTTCGACTACGCCGCCGCCGCACGCCCGATCCTCGTGGCGAGCAGTGCGCGGAACAACGTGGTCGCCGAGGCCGACGCCGGCATCGTCGTCCCCGCCGACGACGCGTCGGGACTCGGGGCGGCGATGATCCGGATGGCGTCGCCGGATGCGGCAGATGACCGGGCGAGGTGGGCGGCGAATGCGCGCGCCCACGTCATCGCCAACTACGACTATCGGGCACTCGCCGAGCGGCTGGATGGACTGCTCAGCGGATGCATCGCGCGCAAGGGAGACGAGCAGGGATGATCACGATCGTCGACTACGGGGTGGGGAACATCGGATCCCTCCTCAACATGGCCCGCCGGATCGGCCAGGAGGCCGAGCTCTCCGCGGACCCCGAGCGGATCGCGAGCGCCGAGCGGCTGCTGCTGCCGGGTGTCGGCGCCTTCGACACCGCCACCGACAAGCTCCGCTCCGGAGGCTTCGATGCCGCGATCCATGAGTTCGCCCGCACCGGCCGTCCGCTCCTCGGGATCTGCCTCGGGATGCAGCTGCTGCTCGACTCGAGCGAGGAGGGCACGTCGGCCGGGTTGGGGCTCATCCCCGGAGGCAGCGTGCGCTTCGATGACTCGAGCGGGATCCGTGTACCGCATATGGGGTGGAACCAGTTGATCGTGCGCAAGCCGGCCGCGATCGTCGAGGGACTCCCGACGAATCATCGCTTCTACTTCGTGCACAGCTATCGCGTCGTCGTCTCGGACGAGCGCGATGAGCTGGCGCGGAGCGACTACGGAGGAGAGTTCACCTCGATGGTGCAGCGCGAGAACGTCACCGGGGCCCAGTTCCATCCGGAGAAGAGTCACGCCTTCGGCATGCAGATGCTCGACCAGTGGGCGCGCTCGTGATCGGCCCGCGGGTGATCCCCGTCCTCCAGATCGATGAGGGCGGCTGGCTGGTGAAGACGCGGCAGTACCGGAGCCCGCGCTATCTCGGCGATCCCATCAACGCGGTGAAGATCTTCAACGAGAAGCAGGTCGACGAACTCGTGGTCGTCGACATCGCGGCCAGCCGCTCGCATCGCGATCCGGCGTACGACGTCCTCGCCGACATCGCATCCGAGGCCTTCATGCCGGTGGCGTACGGCGGCGGGCTGCGCTTCGTCGATCAGGCCCGACGTGTGGTCAACCTCGGCATCGAGAAGGTCATCGTCAACTCCGCCCTGTTCACCGCACCGGCGGCCGTGGAGAAGATGGCGGCGGAGCTCGGATCGCAGAGCGTCGTGGCGAGCATCGACGTGCGGCGCGGCGCCGATGGTGCCCTCGTGACGACGAGCGGTTCCGGAACGCGAGACGAGCCGGAGACGGCGGACGCGGCGGCCCTGCGCGCGGTGTCCATGGGCGCGGGGGAGATCCTCGTCTCGGCGACGGACCGGGAGGGACTGCGCGGGGGATACGACCTGGACGCCATCCGTGCCGTCGCCTCGGCCGTTCGGGTCCCGGTGATCGCGCTCGGCGGAGCCGACGGCATCGACGACTTCGCCGACGCGCTCCGAGCCGGTGCCAGTGCCGTCGCGGCGGGCAGCCAGTTCGTCTTCTACGGACGACGCGAGGCTGTGCTGATCACGTACCCGGATCCGGGTGTAGTCGCGTCCTTGGTCGGCCTCAGTGCGGGCTAGGTCGGAGGCGTGGTGGCGGCCGATATGCTCTCCTGTATGCGGGCGAACACGAACACAGTGCGCGGATGCGGCGTGTTCGTGACCTCCGCCTGGATCGACACGCACGTCACGTGCGCGGACGAGCAGAAGTGATGCGCGTCGAGAAGAAACCGCGTCCAGCCGGCGTCGTCGGCCCCGTGGTGCTGGCGATCTTCGTCCACTCCGGCTCGCTGAAGTCGAACCCGCTCCTCGCGTGGGTACCGGCAGACCTCACGGTGCTGCTGGGCGTCCTGCTGATCGTCCTGATGTTCGCCGAGATCATCCGGACGGGATACATCCCCCGCGCGATCTGGGTGCCGCTGATGATCGCGGCCACCATGCTTCTCGGTGTCGGAGCGATCCAGACGTCGTATGGTGCGGACAAGGCGGTGTCGTTCTTCACGATCACGATGCTCGCGCTCATAGGCGCCGTCATCCTGCTGCAGGAGGACCGCCAGCGCCGCGCCTTCCTCGGTGCGCTCGCCGGATTGGGCGCCGTCGTCGCGCTGCTCGTCACCATCGCCCCGGAACGCACCGCGGAATGGAGCGAGGTCGTCACGCTCGCCGGGACGAACACGATCTCGACGTCCCAGATGATCGTCGCCGGTGCCGTCATTCTCGGCATGTATGCCATCGTCGGCCGCAGCTCGGCCTTCCGTCGCATCCTCGCAGCTCTCACTGCCGGCCTGATGCTCTTCATCGCCCTCGACACCGGTTCGCGGGGGCCGATCGTCGCCGTCGCGATCAGTATCGCGATAGCTCTGCTCGTCGCGCCCGTCTTCAAGCGGCGCCGAGCCCGCTCCATCATCGCCATCTGCCTGGTCGGCGGAGTCGGCCTGTTCGTCGCCCTGCAGCAGGGCGGCGAGGGACTCTCTCGAGTCCTCGGATTCCTCGCCGGCGAGCAGGACACGTCCACGACCGCACGAACCGTGCTCTGGTCGACCGCCTGGAACCACATCACGCAGCTTCCTTTCGGAGGCGGATGGGGATACTTCGGCACCATTCCCGAACTGGCCGTGAACGCGGTCAACGGCGGGCAGGCATATCCCCACAGCGTGCCCCTCGAGATCGCGCTCGAAGCCGGGTGGGTGACCGGCCTGTTCTTCGTGATCCTCGTCCTCGTCAGCTTCGTGCGCCTCGTCCGGCGCGCATACGACCCCACGTCGGTGATGTTCCTCGTGCTGTTCGTCTTCACGATCACGAACGCGCTGCTCTCCGGCGACATCAACGACAACCGGTTGATGTGGGTGCTCATCGCATCCGCCTGGGTGATGCCCGCACGCACGGCCCCGGACGATGAAGGTGCCGCGAGCGGAGGCAGCGCGGACCGGGCGGGCGCGGCCCGGAGGACGGTCCGCTAGAGGGCCGCTCCTCAGGGGCAGCGGGGCGCGGGGTCAGCCGGGCAGCGGCGAGAGGTCGTGGCGCTTGGTGTAGACGAGGCTGCGCCCGACGACGACACTCGTGGTCGGGGCGACCTCGGTGAAACCCGCTCGTCTGATGCCCTTCTGGGAAGCGACGTTCTCGGAGGACGTGTCGACCGTCACTCGCGTGGCGCCGTGCTCCCGTGCCCAGGCGGCGGTCTCATGGAGCATCTGCGCGTACAGCCCACGGCCGCGCTGCTCGGGCGCGACGTAGCAGTAGTGGATCAGGCTCTCGCCCGCCGCGAGCTTCGCGTAGGTGTTCACGACCTGCGGCCTGTCCGTGGGACTCGTGACCCACGCGTGGCCGACGGCGACGCCGTCGACGACGGCGAAGACGCCGAAACGACCGGAGTCGATGAACCGACGGAACGTCGTGGCCACCGCGGCGCTCCGGAGTTCCTCTGCCTGCATGACGTTCTCGAGGTCGATCGGATGGAGTTCCACGGTGCGGGCGGGGAGCTGCACATCGTCCGGCCAGACGTAGTTGCGGTTGCGGTAGACCTTCAGCAGACGACTCATGGTGTTCCCCCTCGAGACACGATGCGGAGCCCGTAGGCCCAGGTGGCGATGTAGTTGAGCACCTGCGCAGCGTAGAGGGCCCACACGGCCTCGACGACACCGACGCCCGTCGCGGAGACGATCGCGGCGGCGATGCCGATGAACGCTATCCGCGAGCCGTCGATCGCGAGTGACGCAACGGACTGATGGACCGCGTACACGGCGCTGAGCGGCGAGACGACGAGTCCGACGCTTGCAGAGATGGCCATCGCCTGTGCGAGCTGCCCGCTCTGCTGCCACTCCTCGCCGAGCAGCCACGGCAGCAGCCAAGGGGAGGCGACGAGGATCGCGACGCACATGGGCACGGCCACCGCGCTGATCCTCAGCGTGGCCTTCAGATAGAGCCCGCGTGAACTGCCGGTCCGATTACGCAGACGGTCCGCGATCTCCGCCCCGAACACCTGGGCGAGCGCCGCTCCGAGCAGCGCCGCCGGGAGGAACACGAGTCGTTGGGCCATGCCGAGCTGGCCGGCTTCGGCTGTTCCGAACCATGCGGCGACGATGACAAGCGGGAGCTGACTCCCGAGCGCGTTCAGAAGTGCCGAGGGGGCGAGGACCGCCGGGCTCCGCCAGTACCTCCGGAACAGAACGCGCTGAGTCGCTCCGCCACGCTCGGCGAGCAGAGGTTTCAGGCCGCGGTAGAGGGCTCCGAAGCCGAGCAGCCGACCGAGAAGAGCGCCACCCAGCAGACCCGTCGCGCTCGGGCTGAGCAGACCGAATCCGAGCTGGCCGATCGTTATCCCGACGGACTGGATGGTGGATCGCCACCCCACCAGTCCGTAGCTCTTGGCGCGAAGGGCAGCCTGCACCAGGCTGGTGAACAACCCCGTCGTCAGAACCAGCCCGAAGATCCACAGGGGCGCGAGCGGAACCATGGCCCAGGCGTCGGCGAACATGATCGGCCCGAAGAGCAGCGCTGCGAGCCCCGTCAACGCCGAGACCACGAGCGTCGAGGTGAGCGACAAGCCGAGGACGCCGCGCGCGTCCTTCTCCTCCTCGGGCAGAAGGATCGCAGAGTCGAACTTCAGCGCCGCCGCCGGTCCGATCGCGCTGGCGATGGCGAGGATCGTCGAGAAGGCACCGAACGCCTCGGGCGGATACATCCTCGAGAGCACGGGAGTGGCCAGCGCCACGATGAGCTGCCCGAGCAGTGTGCCCGATGTGATCGCCACGACGCCTCGAGAAGCAGAGCTCAATCGGATACGTCGGACTTTCACAGCTTCATTGTGTCGCATCGCACGCGACGAAGTGGCCGCCGACCTCCAGTAAGCTCGGCGCGATGGCCACAACGACCTCGGGAGACTTCCACGCAGTCTCGATCACGCGGAGCATCGCGCCGAACAAGGAAGTGGACCTCGGAGCATCCGACGCTCAATCGGCCGAATGGCAGGGGATCGACTCGGACATCGAGATGAACGTGCTGGCGGTCTGGGCGGCCGACGACTCGCTGCCTCTGCTGTTCGTCACGCTCGACCTGCTCTACCCCGGGGAGCGGGTGCGATCCGCGGTCGAGAGCGCAGCCCCGGAGGTCCCCGCTGATCGCATCGTGGTGGCTGCGAGCCATACGCACCGGGCGCCGATGACGGACAGCTCCAAGCCGGTGCTGGGCGCGCCGGACGAGGAGTACATGCAGTGGTTGACCGGGGAGATCACCGAAGCTGTGCGGAACGTGCTCACGTCGCCGCGGCAGCCGGTGTCCATCTCTGTCGGTGACACGTCGGCAGCGCACAGTATCAACCGGCGTCTGCGGAAGAGGGTCGTCGTCGCGCGGCGTCCGCGACTCAACGACGTCGTGAACGCGCCGAACCCCGAGGGGCCGACGGACGAGCGGCTGACCGCACTGATCGTTCGGGACGTCGCGGGACGACCTCTCGCCCTGGTCTGGAACTACAGCTGCCATCCCGTCGGCGGGCCGGTGCGCAACGCCGTGAGCAGCCACTATCCGGGCGTCGTTCGCGAGAGCATCCGCGACACGTTCGGTGCGCCGACGCTGCCCGTCCTGTTCTTCCAGGGATTCTCCGGTGACGTCCGTCCGAATGCCAGCACGAAGGTCCACAGTCTTCGACGCCGAATGCGGCGGATCATCTCGGGGCGACTGTTCGAGGACATGACCTGGGCGGCGTACAGCGAATGGTGCCGCGGGCTGTCAGCGGCTCTCCTGCGCGCGCTCGACGGTGCCGTGCCGGTCGGGCCTTCCGATCTCACGGGCCGACGGCTGCTCGTCCCGGCGGACCGGATCGCCCGGGGCCGGGATCTGGGCACCATGAGCTTCGGGCGGCTGACCATCGGCGACCTGATCACGATCCACACCGCCAGCGGCGAGCTCGTCGTCGACTACGCGCTGCGCGCTCGGGAGGCCACAGCTACGCGCTTCGTCCTCTGCGTGGGATGCACGGACGAGGTCCTCGGCTACATTCCGAGTCATCGCGTGCAGGCCGAGGGCGGCTATGAGGGTGGCGGGTTCGCCCGAGCGTTCAGCCTCGAAGGCCTCCGGGACGACGTCGAGGGAGTCGTCGACGGTGCATTCCGCGCTCTCGACGAGAACGGCGATAGTCCGTCCGAACACCGACCCCGCTCGACGAAAAGCCCTTAGCCGTGGAGGCCAACGACATGATCCCTCACCACGAGTCTTCCGGGGGAGCCGAGGTTCTCCTCACCCCCGGCCTGGTGGAGTGGAACGAACGCCGGTGGGGACTGACCGCGCGCCGCGTCGAGTACGTCTCGGAAGGGCGATCGCCCGCGCGCCTGCGGGCGGTGCTGTACACGGACGCGCGAGGTCGGGTCCGCCAGCCCCGCCTCGATCCCTACCTCGCCCTCTCCTTCGAGTCGTCGGCTCCGAACGGCGGTCCGCAGCGCGAGCGGCAGTGGCTCAGTGCCGCCGCCCAGCTGGCTTCCGACCTCGCAGAGGGACAGCTCCTCGGGGCGTCCAACCTCCCTCCGGGGTTGCTTGACGCGCGGCCCTTCGCCTGGCGGGGACTGTCGACCGCCGTCCGCTACACCTACACCGGACCGCTCCCGCATGAGGCGTCGGGCGCAGAGGCCGCCGTGCGAAAGCGCATCGCGAAGGCGACCCGCGCGGGCTACTCCTTCGAGTCGAGCGCCACACCCGAAGATCTGCAGCGCCTGCTCGACAGCACGGGTGCCCGCCAGAACTTCTCTTACGGATTGAGCTCGGGCGATGTGGAGCGGCTGGCGGAGCTCGTCGGTCCGGACGTCTTCAGAAGCCACGCCGTGCGGGATTCGAGCGGGGCGGTGGTGAGCGCCGGTGCGCGCCTGGTCGCGCCGGGTGGCGTCGCGCTGGACTGGGTCCAGGGCACGGACCCGGAGGCGCTGAACGACGGCGCGGTGCAGCTGATGTACGCCGGCGTCATGCGGGATCTCGACGAGGTCGGTGCCGCCCGTTTCGATTTCGGTGGTGCGAACATCGCGGCCGTCGCCCGCGCGAAGTCGTCCTGGGGCTTTGCCCTCACACCGTACGTCGCTCTTTCCCGCCCCTCCTTGAAACAGCTGGCGATACAGCTCCCTGCCGTCAGAGCGCTGGCACTGCGGCTGCGGAGGTGATGCCTCCGCGACAGGGCGGGGGCGGGGCTGGCGGAGGCTCGCAGACAACCATGATTGAATCGCCAAGTGACTGATCCCAGCCTTCCGCCTGCGACGCGGCGGGAGCAGCGTGCTCTGCGCGCGTCTTCCTCCGACGCTCCGACGACCGCTGCCGCCGACCCCGAATCGCCCCGCCCTCGACGCCGTCGCCGCGTCTGGCTCTGGGTGACGATCGTGTGCGTGCTCCTCGTCGCCCTGGCCGTGGCCGCGGTGTGGGCGGGGAGCCGGATCTACTCGCAGGCGACGCAGGCGCGATCGCACCTGCTCGCGGCCATGCCCCACGTCGCCGAGGTGAAGACGGCGATGCTCGCCTCGGACTCCGAAGCGGCCGCCACGGCCGCCGCGGCGTTCCGGACGGAGGCCGCCGGAGCGCAGTCAGCCGCATCGGGGAAGGTGTGGGACTTCTTCGAGTCCATCCCGCTCCCGCCGTTCGAGAACCTCCGTGCGGTGGGCACGGTCGCCGATGTCGCCGTCTCCCTCGCCGACGACGTGCTCGTTCCGGCGAGCGGTGTCAGCATCGCCGCTCTCGCCCCTTCGGGCGGGAAGATGGATGTCACGGCGCTGCAGTCGCTCTCCGGTCTGCTCGATCAGATCGTCGCGGGAACCGACGCGGCGGACAAGCGCATGGCCGCCCTCGATCAGGACGCGCTGCTGGACGAGGTGCGCTCCGGTGTGCAGCAAGTCGACACGGCGCTCACCGAGATCCGGACGGTCGCGGAGCCGGCCGGCGATGTCGTCGCTCTGCTCCCGGATGCGCTCGGTGCCTCCGGGCCGCGCAACTATCTCGTCATGTTCCAGGGCAACGCCGAGGTCAGGGCGAGCGGGGGCGGTCCCGGATCGTTCATCCTCCTGAGGGTCGACAACGGCGCCCTGTCGATCGTGGGCGAGGCGGCCGCCACCGAGTTCGACTTCGACATCCCCGAGCCCGTCGTCCCCATCGACGGCGAGACGGAGGCGCTGTACTCCGACATCATCGCCCGCTGGATCGCGAACCTGACGGCGACCCCGGACTTCCCCACGAGCGCCGCGCTCGCGAAGGGCTGGTGGTCGACGCTGCACGACGATCAGATCGACGGCGTGATCTCGATCGACCCGATCGGTCTCTCGTACATGCTGAATGCGACCGGACCGATCACCCTGCCGACGGGCGACGTGCTCACGAGCGAGAACGCGGCCCCGATGCTCCTCAACGAGGCGTACTTCAAGTACCCCGACGGGGCGGACTCCAACCGGTTCTTCTCCGCCGTCTCCCTCTCGGTCTTCGGCGCCCTCACCGGCGGCAGCATCGAGCCCCTGCCGATGGTGGCGGCGCTGACCAGGGCCACGGAAGAGGGGCGCCTCAAGCTCTGGAGCGCCGACGAGGACGAGGCCGCGCTGCTCGGCGAGTCACCGCTCTCCGGGCGTCTGCCGACGACGAACGACACCGAGAGCGCGGTCGGGGTGTTCTTCAACGACACCACCGGCTCGAAGATGGACTACTACGTCGACGCCGCGGTGGACGTGAAGGCGGACCGGTGCACCGCCGCCGTCCCGACCTGGACCACGACGGTCACGCTCGAGAATCAGATCACCCCCGATGCCGCCCGCGACCTTCCGCGCTACATCACGGGGCCTTATTTCACCCCCGGCAACATCGGCACCGACTTCATCGTCTACACGCCGGTCGGCGCCACGATCGAGGGATGGACGCTGAACGGCAAGGCGTACGACGCCGTCGCGCACACGACCCACCTCGGACGTGACGCGGTGCGGCTGAACGTCGTCCTCGCGCCCTCCACGACGGCCACGCTGCAGGTCACCATGTCGGGTGCCGAGGGGAGCACCACGACCGACTTCGCGCCGACCACGGTCCATCACACCCCGATGGTGCGCGACACCCCGGTGACGATCGACGAGCCGAACTGCAAGTAGTCGTCGCACGCTCCGCGGAACGCGACGATCGACCTGACAGAATTGGCGAATGCCGAGTTGGACAGCTGTCGCGTTCGGAGCCCTGGACCTTCGAGGAACCGAGCTCGAGGAGCAGGGCTTCGAACTCGTCGTCGTACCGGTGCATCCGGCCTCGCCCGTGTTCCTCATGGGGGCCGGCGCCGAGGTGTGGCGGACACTGGTCTCTGCCGACGCGAGCGGACTCGACAGCGACCCGGAAGCCGAGGGGATCCTCACGACGCTCGAGGAGATGGGCGTGGCGACGCGCGACCCGAGCCATCCCGCTCGCATCGAGGAGCTCGGGAGACCGTGGCTCACCTCGCCCCTGCATGAACTCGTCTACGCCCTGATCGCGCGGGTGGCGGCGCAGCACTCGATCGACGTGTTCTTCATCAAGGGCCCGACTCTCCACGCGCAGGGACTGCGCGATCGGGAGCACTCGGGCGACGTCGACTGCTGGGTGCGACCGGGCGATGACCTTCGTCTGGCGCAGGCCATGCGGGAATGGGGCTGGACGCCGCTGCTCTCGCCCTTCACCGGCACCGGCGTCACGCACTCCCTGACGCTCGCGGCCGGCGAGTGGGGGTGTGCCATCGACGTGCACACCCGCTACCCGGGCATCGACGTCGACCGCGGGGAGGCGTTCGACGCGGTGCTGGCGGAGTCGGAGCCGCGCGTCTTCGCCGGGACGGTGTGCGCGACCCCGCGCCGCGCCGCGCACGGGATCATCGCCGCGCTGCACAGCGTCCGCCCGTTCATCGGTACGCCCGCCGGGGAGCCGCACTTCGAGGAGGCCGCATCGGTCCTGGTGGCGGCGGGTCCCGAGACGGTCGAGATGGCGGAGCGCCTGAACGCGGTGTACGCGCTCGAAGCCCCGTTGCAACGGGCCTTCCCCGACCTCGACCTCGCATATCCCGACGCGCGGCCGCCCGCGGACTGGGCCTGGCGGCTGACCGGTTCGGCTCCGCACCGGCACCTCCGCGCGCTCCGCACGGTGCCGCTCCGGCAGCGTCCCGCGGTGCTCGGCCGACTGATCTGGCCGAGCTCCGAGGTGCTCCGCGCCGCGGGGGAGGAGCCGAGCGCTTCGTGGGCGAGCCGCTCCCTGTCCAGGGTCCGGCGGGTGCTCTCAGCGGCCGTCACCCTCGCGCGGCGCCCCTGACGCGCCCGCTACGGGCCGCCCCAGCGTGACACGGGCCACAGGATCGGTCCGGCCCGGCCGAACACGTCGTCGCGGGTCATCCAGCGCCAGCAGCTCTCATCCGCATCGACCGCGCCGCGGCAGCGGAAGACCGAGTCATCCGAGTTCGCACGGTTGTCGCCGAGCACGAGGTACGCGTCGTCGGGCACCGTGACCTCGGGGAAGCACCGCGCCGACACCGGCGTCGACTCGCAGTCGAGAGCCTCGGCCGTGAACGGCAGGTCCTTCACGACATACGGCTCCTCCAGGGGCTCGCCGTCGACGAGGACCCGTCCCTCGGCGTCGCAGCACTCCACGGTCTGCCCGGGGCCGGCGATCACCCGTTTCACCAGCACGTACGGCCGGATGCCGGTCGTCTCGCCCACCCACTGCAGCGCGCCGGAGAGCCAGTTGCCCGCCGTGGGCTTGTCGCCCCAGGCGTCGTCGGGGCGGAACACGACGATGTCGCCCGGAGCAGGGTCCGAGCCGATGTAGGCCAGGCGGTTCACGACCAGACGGTCGCCGGGCTCGAGGGTCGGAGACATCGACCCGGAAGACGGCTGGCCGACGAAGGCCACGATGATCGCGGCGAGGGCCAGGGCGAGGCCGACGTTGATCCACAGCCCCCAGGCCCGACGGCGACGGCGCGGCGCGGCGGCCTCTCCAGTCGTCATCTCGGTCTCCTGGTCGCGCGGACGGCGGTCCACCCAATAATGTCAGGGAATGGTCCATGAATCCGAGAGCACGCTCGTGCCCCCGGGGGAGCGATCGGTCCGGCAGCGGCCGGAGTCCGAGCGCCTCGTCATCCCCGACGTCCTGCGCGGATTCGCCATCATCGCGATGCTCATCGCGCACGCCGCCTCCTTCCTGCCCGACATCCCGTGGGCCGCGCATTTCGTCACCGCGATGTTCAGCGAGGTCGCTTCCCCGCTGTTCGCCCTGGTCATGGGGATGTCGGCCGAGATCGTGTGGCGCCGCGGCGGCCGGCGGGGCATCACGCTGCTGCACCAGGTGCTGCGGGGGCTCTTCCTCATCCTCCTCGGCGTCTGGATGGCCACCTGGGGCTCCTGGGTCGCCGTGGTGCTCGCCTATCTCGGCGTCCTCATCATCATCGGCGCGCCGATCCTGCTCGCCCGCACGCCGGTCGTCATCTCGGTCGTGGCGGTGCTCTTCGTCGCCAGCCAGCCGCTGCTGGAGCTGGCACGGTCATGGACCTGGGTCTACACGGCACCGGCGCCCGTGCGCGAGCTGATGACGTGGCTGTTCCTCGGGCCGCAGTACCGCGTCGTGAACCTGCTCCCGATGTTCCTGATCGGCGCGCTCCTGATCCGTCACGGCCTGCAGCGCGATCGGCTGCTCTGGGTCATGGCGGCGGTCGCACCGCTCGCCTACCTCGCGTGGGGGATCGGCCAGCGGCTGGGCAGCGTGCAGTCGGGCGACTACCTCGACACCCTCAAGGACATCGGCCTCGTCTTCGCCGTCTACGTGATCGTCGTGTATGCGGCGACGGTCCGACGCGAGGGGGCGAGACGCTTCTGGCACCCCGTCTTCGTGCCGCTGATCGCGTGCGGCCAGGTCGCCCTGAGCCTGTACCTCCTGCACGTGGGCCTCATCGCGCTGTGGGCGCAGGCCTACGGGCGGCCGACGGAGAACTTCCTCCCCGGATGGCTGGTCATCGTGCCGGGGATGATCCTCGTCGGCTGGCTCTGGTGGCGCTTCGTCGGCACCGGACCGGTGGAGTGGGTCATGGGGTGGCTCACCGGTCGACGCAAGCCCCTGCTGCGCGCGCGCTGAGCGCACCTGCGGCTGGTTCCGCTCGTGTGCGGCCGTGTGCGTGCGCTGGAGGACCCGGGGCGCCCTCACACGGAAGGAATGTCGACCAGTGCCCGGATGCTGTCGATGAGCATGTCGATCTCGTCGCTGCCGACTGCCAGCGGGCCCGTCTGCCTGCCGTCGGTGCCGATGAGGGCGGCGACGGGGGTCGCGGGGCCGATCTCGAGGGTCGCGCCGACGGATCCGCCGACGTCGAGGACGAAGCGCGCCGACGCCGGGAGGTCGTGGGTCCACTGGGCGGTCGCCGAACCGTGGGCGACCCGCTGGATCACGTAGATGTCGACGACGGCACCGAGCGGGGTCTCGGCGCCGCGGAGCGACTCCAGCGCGGCGGCGCAGGCATGGCATCCCGGGGCGACGAACACGAGAAGCCGGGCGCGTGCGGAGGGGGCGAGGACATCGATGATCTCGGCCGTGTCGACGCGGAGCACGGCTCCCGAACCGCGCGTGGGCGATCCGCTCGTCGACGTCTCCGGGTTCGACGCCCGGACGAGGGACCACACCCCGACGGTGATCAGCAGCCCGGAGCCGACCGCGCCCAGCGTCGTGAGTATGGACGTCGTGGATACCAGCGCCGACGGGACTCCGACCGGGACCGAGGCGGCGACGCCGAAGAGCGTGACCGCGAGCAGACAGCCGGAGATGACGGTGAGGATGACGTTGCGTGCGATCAGCCGGGGGCCGATCGCGGCGGGGAGCCAGTCGCCGAAGCAGCCGCAGTCCTCGGCGGCGCCGAGCCGATGCGCGCGCACCACGGCGACCAGCAGGGCCGCTGACAGCACCAGCGCTGCGGTGGCGAATCCGACGAAGGCGATGCCGGTCGTGGTGATGAGCCCGACCGCGACGATCGCTTCGACGCCGATGAGCCCCGTGGCGGCCGCCGTCGCGTGGCGCGCGGGAATCCGCAGGGCGGTGAAAGCGGCACGACCCCGGTCGGCGGCCCGCAGCTTGCCGAGCGCGCTGACGGCGAACACCGCCGCGAGGAAGACCGCGACCGGAACGAGGAACACGCTCATGGGGCTCTCCTGGATCGGCAGAGCGGCCGGACCCGTGCGGGGCCGGCCGCTCTGCGCGGCGATGCTGTCGTCGCGGCGTCCGCTCAGGTGGCCGAGCAGAGGATCAGCGTGGAGCTGACGCCACCCGCCGCCTTCGCGCCCGTGCCGACGTAACCGGCCGGGACGGTGGCGGCGGCGTTCAGGGTGAATGCGACCGAGATCGAGAGCGTCGTGCGGAAATCGATCGTCGCGCCCGCGGGAAGTGCGGACGTCAGCGTGATCTGGCGGCTCGTGCCCGAGAGGACGTTGACGTTCGCGGTGCCGCCGGTGACGCTGAAGACGCCGATGTTCGCGACGCCGGTGCCGGTGACGGTGACGGTCGTGCCGACGGGCAGCGGGGTCGTGGGTCCTGCGGTCAGCGTGAAGCCGGGGCCGACGACGCCGAGCACGCCACAGGTCCCGTTGAGAGCGAATGCGCCGACCTCGATGTCGCCGGATGCGGCCGCGAGCGGCGTTGCCACGGCGGCGGCGATGACGGGGACGGACCAGGCCGCGCCCTTGACGATCGTGCGGCGCGAGATTCCCTTGTCCTGCTTGATTTCTTCGGTCACGTGAGTGCCCCTCCCTGTTGGATGCAGATGCGGTTTCCCGCGGTGTCGTGAAGAGGCGACACGTTGTCTGCATCCCCCAGGAGCCCCTTCGTGCCCTCAAGCTAGGGCGACGGGAAAGGCATCCGAGGGGCGATCGGCGAACTACGCGCAGGGTGCGCTCAACCTGCGCGAACTGTGCTTTCGCGGGCGGGCGGCGTCAGGCGCGACGGTTCGAGCGGAGGGCGCGCGGAGTGCACGCATACGCATCGTCGAGCGCTCGCCGCAGGCTCATGGGGGAGTGGAAACCGGCCCGCTGCGCGATCTGGTCGATGCTCAGCACGTCGTAGCGGCTGTCCATCAGGAGGGAGTGCGCGAGGCGTGCGCGCTGGCGGCGGATCTCCCCGGCGACGCTACTGCCGGACTCGGAGAACACCAGCTGCAGCTGGCGCAGGGAGGACTGGACCTCGTGCGCGACACGAGCGGGGTTCAGCGCGGGGTCGCCGCACTGCTGGGCGATCACGGCGATCGCCCGCTCGCGGAGCACCTCGTGCGGGGTGCCCTGACCGGTCGCAGCCCCGACGCGGTCGAGCAGCAGCGCGCCGCTCATCTCCATCACCAGCTGCTCGATCGCGTACTGCTCGATCGCGGACGCCTGGCTGTCGGCATCCAGGAGCCCGGCGACGAAGCGCTGCATCGACGCGTCGAGCAGCCGTCGTTCCGGGTACACGCTCGCGTCCGGACGCAGCGAGGGCGTGAACGACGCGATGGCCGAGCGGGGGACGAGCGCCGCCGTCACCCGCCAGTTCCCCGCCCAGCGCAGCCGTCGGGTGATGCCGTGCGGTGCGATGACCAAGCCGCCCTCTGTTTCCACCCACGGCTCGCCGTCGAGCCTGGACCACAGTGCCTGCGCCTCGACGAACGCGAACACGGAGTGGTCGGGGTAGGCGGTACCGGTGTCGATGCTGAGCTCCGACGTCCCGCCACCCATCCCGAGCAGGAGGACTCCGCCGGACGTGCGCACCCTCGAGCGCAGGCCAGGTCGATCTCCGATGCGACGAATGCCGTGCATCGAGAGTTCTCGATCATCGATCGAACGTGCGATCTTGCTGTTCACGAAACGTCCTCTACAGGAGGTCGGCCCCCGCGAAATCGACGCGGCAGGGGAGGTCCTCTCCACCGCCGGTCGTCCTCGCTGCCGAAAGGATATAACTCCGCCGACGCGGATCGGGGATTGATTGAACCGATGTTCAGGTGGCGGATCGGGCGTGCCGCGGAGGCCGAGGATTCCGGCGCGAACGGGCACGGCGATCGCTGTCGTCGTGGTGCACGGAGTGTCGCCCCGAGCCGCCCGTCAGCGTCGGCGGGAAGCCTGCGACCGCGCGGACGCACGCGTCCGTGGAGGCGCGTGCCGGATCGGGGCCGACCGTGGGGCACCCTTCGTGGGAGGGCGGCGCGAGAGGCCGGTGTCGTGGTGAACGTCTTCGGTCATCCGTGGTCTCCTGATCGATGCAGATGGTGTTCCGTGCGTGATCGGAGAGGCGACACGAACTGTCTGCATCCCCCAGGAGCCCCCCGTGCGAGTCAAGCTAGGGGCCGCGCGATCGGTCGGTGCGGGGAAGCGGGGAAAAGCGCGCAATGTGCGTTGTTTCTGCGCGGAATGTGCGTTTCGTCCGCGGCGACCCCGACCGCCGAGACGTCCGTCGGCTGCGTGCCCGGGCCGTGGGGATGCTGGATAGGCTTGCGCCATGTCCGACCGCCTCCGAGTCGCCGCGATCGGCGCCGTCATCGACATCGAGCTGACAGGCCGCGGCGAGCGATTCGCGGACCGGGCGCGGCAGGCCTGGGCGGACGCGCTGCACGCCGGGGAGGGCGAACCGGACGCCGTCGTCGCTGACCGCACCGGCCTCGACGACGAGGGAGCGCTCGCGATGCTCTCCACCGACGTCACGCTCGCGGCGCTGGCCGAGAAGCGCGGGACGGCCCTCTGGATGCTGCACGCCGCGGGCCTCGCCGACGAGACCGGGCGCGTCGTCGTGCTGAGCGCGCCTTCGGGCACGGGGAAGACCACGGCCGCCCGGCACCTCTCCCGCCGGTTCGCGTACGTGAGCGATGAGACCGTCGCGATCGCGGCGGACGGCGCGGTCGTGCCCTATCGCAAGCCCCTGTCGGTGATCCAGGCGGATGCCCTCCACAAGGTGCAGGTGGCCCCCTCGACGATCCACGGAGGCCATCCGCTGCCCGAGCGCCTGCGCGTCGCCCGGATCATCGTGTTGGATCGACACGACGACGGCCCCGAGGTGCCCGAGGTCGAGCCGCTGGACCTCGCCTCCGCGCTGGAGCACCTCGCACCGCAGACGAGCTACCTCAGCGACATGCCCGCGCCGCTGCACGTCATCCGCGGCCTGCTGGACGCGACCGGGGGCGCGGTGCGCGTGCGCTATCGCGAGGTCGACACCCTGGACGCGGTCGTCGACGGATTCCTGGCGCACGGGTCCGTGCAGGCGCCCGTGCCGTCCGACGCGGATGTCGCCGGGCCGGAGAAGCCGGCGGCGGACGCGGAGCCGGGAGGGCTCGCCGCCACGCCCCGGATCGGCGCGTACGAGCGCACCCCGGTCGTCGACGTGCTCGACCTCGACGACGGGCGTCTCGCCCTGCTGCGACGCTCGGACGCCGGCAGCCGCCTGCACATCCTCGACGGCATCGGACCTGCCGTGTGGTCAGCGGCGCCGGATCGCACGATCGCGGAGATCACCGACGAGGTCGTCGCCGTGCACGGCCGTCCGGACGGCGACCCGCAGACGCTCGTGAGCGCCGCCGTAGCGCGCCTGGTGGCCGACGACCTGCTGCGCCCGGGCGACCGTCAGACCTGAGCGGTGCCGCGTCGACGGACGCCGGGTGCCGCCTGCTCGTCACCGGCCTCGTCGTCCTTGGCGTAGCGATCGTAGGCGCCGTAGTACTCGCGGCCGTAGTACGCCGACTCCGCGCCCTTGCGGGGGACGCGGTTCAGCACCACGCCGAGCACACGCCCGGTCGTCCGGGTGATGTTCGCGATCGCGCGCTGCAGCATGTCGAAGGTCGTCTTCCCCGAGGACACGACGATCAGCACGCCGTCGGCACCCGCGGCCAGCACCGCGGCATCCGTCACCGGCAGCACCGGCGGGGAGTCGAGGATCACGATCGCGGACTTGCTGATCTCCGCGAGGAAGTCGCGCATGCGCTGCGAGCCGAGCAGCTCGCTGGGGTTCGGCGGGATGCGGCCGGCGCCGACGACGGCGAGCGGCACGTCGCGCGACGGGCGATGCGCCACGTCCTGCAGCTCGGCACGACCGGCGAGCACGTCGGTCAGGCCGACCTCGTGCGACATCCCGAAGATGTCGGCGATGACCGGACGCCGCAGGTCGCAGTCGATCAGGATCGCCCACTGACCGGCCGCGGCCAGGCTGGAGGCGAGGTTGACCGACACCGTCGACTTGCCGTCGCCTGGCACCGAGCTGGTGACAACGATGACGCGCGGCGGGTTGTCGACGTCGATGAACTGGAGGTTGGTGCGCAGCTCGCGCATCGACTCGGTCGTGTGGTGCGACACCCCGTGCTGCGACTCGAGGGAGAAGTCGATCACCCGACGCTCGTCCGCCATCGATTTCTCGAGGGGGAGCGTGCCGATCACGGCCACGCCCGTCTCGCGCTCGATGTCGCGCGGATGGCGCACCCGACGGTCGACGGTGTGCCGCACGAAGGCGTAGACGAGGCCGAGGGCGAGCCCGGCGAGAGCGCCGATGATCACGTTCAGACGGGTGTTCGGCGACGACGGGGAGCTGGGGAGACGAGCCGAGTCGCCCACGATGAGGGAGATCGCGGCGGGAGTGGTCTCGGTGCCGCCCTCGAGCTTCTCGATCTCGATCGCCATGCCGTCGAGCCACGCCTGCGCGAGCGCTTGCGCCGCCTCCGGTGTCGGGCCGGTGGCGGTCACCTTGAGGGCCGTGGTGTCGATCGGATTCGTCACGGCGACGCGGTTCACCAGCACGTCGGGAGAGGAGTCGATGTCGAGCTCCTCGATCGCGTGCTCGGCGACGGCCCGCCACGATCCGAGGTTGAGGTACGACTTGACGCGGCTCTGCGCCAGCTGGTTGCCCACGAGCGCGGAGCCGCTCGTCCCGTCGCCCCCCACAGCCGTCACGATGCCGGTCGTGTCCGCCGAGTACACCCGCGGCTGCAGCGCACTCCACCCGAAGGCCGCCGCGGCGCCCACGAGAGTGGCGACGATGATGACGATCCAGTGCGCCCGCAGGATGCGCGCGTAGTCTCTCAGTTCCAACTCTTCATCCCCTCGCACATCCCACGGGGAGCTCGGGATGCAGACATGATGAGCATACGGCGAACATCTGCTCGCGGTGGGCGCACACGGTTCAGGTCAGAGCATCGCGCACGATGCGCTCGACCTCGACCAGTGCGGGGGTCAGCTCCGCCGCCGATCGGGCGTAGGTCTCCCGGGACCGTCGGTAGGGGTCGATCACGTCGTCCTCGTCGCCGGAGGAGGGAGTGATGCCGCGCTGGTCGTTGACCGCCCGCAGCACGGCGGCGAAACGCTCCCGGGGGGAGTCGCCCGCCGCCTCCGCCGCGGCACGAGCCTCCTCGTCGGTCAGCGTCGACGCGAGGCGTGCGAACTCGCGGACCGTGAACGTGCGACGAAGCCGATTCGGCATCATCTTCACCACGTGCGAGCGATGCTCGCGAGCCATCGTCAGGATGAGGTCGGCGTCGGCGAGAAGCGGCTCGACGAGATAGCGGGCCTGATGAGCGGCCGCCACCTCGGGGTCGGCGCCCTCCTGGACCGCGAGGTCGAGCGCGGGCTCCGGCATGCCGTGGCCGACCAGCGCGTGCGTGCCCGCGCTGTGGACCCGTACGCCCAGCGGCTCGAGCTCGGCCCGCAGCAGCACCTCGGCCAGCGGCGAACGGCAGATGTTGCCGGTGCACACGGTGAGGATGGTGAGTCGCGACGACGGCTCCGTCGAGCTCGTCGAGCCCAGGAGGTCGGCGAGGGGAACGGGGGCGTCGGCGGGCGACGGCGTGGATGGGGTCGTGGATGGCGGCGTGGTCTCGGCGTCGGCGGCGGCGTCGGAGCGCCCGCGATCCCGCCACTCCCGGCGGCTCATTCCGGCCGGAGGCCCCTGGTCAGACTGCGCGTTCACGCCACCAGCCTAGAGCGCCGGGGCGGCCGTCTCGTGAGCAGGAGCACCAGCAGGGCGGCGAGGATCCCGCCGATCAGGGCGCCGAGAGTGTTCGCGATCACATCCGAGATCGTGGGGAAGCGTGAGGGCATGAACCCCTGCACCGTCTCGATCAGTCCGCTCAGGAGCGCGCCGATCACGACCACATGCCAGAGCCGCAGACGTGACCAGGCGAACGGCAGGAGCAGGCCGATGGGCACGAAGAGCGCGACGTTCGCCAGGAACTCCAGCACGACGGCGCTCTGCTGGTAGGGAGCGATCCCCGCCTCGGCCACCCAGCGGGCGATCACGCCGACCAGGCCCGTGACCTTCGCCGAGACCGTCGCCGGCAGCCACACGGTGAACCCGACGAAGAAGAGGTAGCCGATCAGGGCCACTCGAGCCGACAGGGCTCCGGCGCGGACGGGAGCAGCGGCGGAGGACATGCCGTCATGCTAGCCGCGACGCCTTCGCCGGCCCCTCAGCTTCGGGTGCCGCTCCAGTTCAGCTGCTCGATGTAGCGCAGCAGCACGCCCTCGCGGAGGGCCCACGGCGACACCTCGAGCTCCTCCACATCCAGGGCGGTCATGGCCGCGTGCAGCGACACCGCCGCGGCCACGATCTGGAACGTCCGGTCGGGCGTGATGCCCGGCAGCTCCTGCCGTGCCGAGGCGGGCAGTCGAGCGAGCCGGGGGATCCAGGAGCCGAGGGAGGCCCGCGGCAGCAGCATCCGCTCGCTCCCCGACCAGCCGGGCGCCGGGTAGCCGACCAGTCGCGCCAGTGAGCGGATGGCCTTCGACGACCCGACGACGTGGTCGGGGCGGGGGAGGGCGAGGAAGCGCGGCAGCACCGCGGAGAGCGTCGTCGCCGCGTGGGCGCGCAGGCGCTCCACGTCGGCCTCGCCCGGCGGATCTTTCGGGAGGAACTGCACGGTCATGCGCCCGGCTCCGAGCGGGACGGACGCCGCGGCATCCGGCATCTCCTCCGCGCCCGCCGCGACCTCCAGCGAGCCGCCGCCGATGTCGAGGAGCAGGATCTGCCCGGCCGACCACCCGAACCAGCGCCGCACGGCCAGGAAGGTCAGCTCGGCCTCGGTCTCGCCGTCGAGCACCTGCAGCGGCTGCCCGAGCGCCGCTTCGATGCGGGCGATGACCTCGGCGCCGTTGCGCGCGTCGCGCACGGCGCTCGTCGCGGTGGCCAGCAGCTCGTCGACCCGCTCGTGCTCCGCCACGCGGCGGGCCTGCGCGACCGCGGCCTCGAGCGCGACGACGCCCTCCTCCGAGATCGCCCCGTCGGGTGTCAGGTAGCGCATCAGGCGCAGCACCGTCCTGTCACTCGTCGTCGCGAGCGGACGTCCACCGGGGCGGACGTCGGCCGCCAGCATGTGGACGGTGTTGGATCCGATGTCGAGGACTCCCAGGCGCACGGGAAGAGAATACTCGCACACCGGGCGTCGCCCTCGCGTATCGGATGGCCCTGGCGCGGGACAGGCGGATGACACGGTTCGTCACACATGGCAACAGATCGACCTGCCCGAATACGACTCACAGCAGATCGATAGCGTCGGCGTCATGCCAGACAGCACCGTCCTCCTGCCGCTCGCAGCGCTCGCGACCACCGCCGTCGCGTTCGTCGGCCTCGCGCTGCTCCGTCGCCGCGGTGCGGGATTCACCACACTCGTGCTGCTCGCGCTCGGCGTCGGCATCGGCGTCGGCATCGGATTCCGCGACGGTCTCGACTACGTCGCCGTGCTCGGAGACCTCTACGTGCAGGTCATCACGGCGATCGTCGCGCCGCTCATCTTCATCTCCATCCTCTCCAGCGTCACCTCGCTGGGGTCGGCGGTGAAGCTGCGCACGATCGGGCTGTCGAGCGCGTTCTGGCTGCTCCTCACCAACGCGATCGCCATCGTGCTCACGCTCGCCGTCGCCCTGAGCGTCGGCCTCGGGCAGGGCGTGCAGCTGGAACTCAGCGAGGGCAGCGGCGACACCCTGACCGGATTGATCAAACCGCTCGACGAGGTGCTGCTGGGCCTGTTCCCGTCGAACATCGCCGGCGACTTCGTCTCGAACAACATCACCGGCATCATCCTGTTCGCCCTGCTCTTCGCCGTCGCCTATCTGGTCGCCAACCGGACGGACGACCCGAACCTGCGCTCGTTCAAGAGCGTGATCGACGGCACCAAGAAGGTCATCATGACCGCGGTGGGCTTCATCATCGAGCTCACCCCGTACGCGGTCCTCGCCCTCGTCGCCACGACGACGGCCACCGCCGTCACGCGCATCGAGACCGTGCTCGCGCTGGTCCTGGTCCTGGTGCTGGCGCTCGGAGTCGCGTTCATCGACGCCTACGTCGTGAACGGCGTGCTGCTCCGGGTGTTCGCGGACGTCAATCCGATCCGGTGGTTCCGCCTGCTGACCCCCGCCCAGTACACGGCGTTCACGACCCAGTCGAGCGTGGGGACGCTCCCGCTGACCATCCCCACCCTCACCCGCAAGGTCGGCGTGCCGGAGGACGTCGCCGCGTTCACGGCCCCGATCGGCACCACCATCGGGATGCCGGGGTGCGCGGGCATCTGGCCGATCATCGTCGCGGTCTTCTCGATCAACGTCCTCGGCATCCAGTACTCCGCGTGGGACTACGTCGCGCTCGCCGGCCTGTGCCTGCTCGTCTCGCTCGGCACCGCCGGTGTTCCCGGCACCGCCATCATCACCGCCACCGCGGTGCTCAGCGCATCCGGACTCCCGGTCGAGGTGCTGGTCGTCCTCATCCCGATCAGCGCGATCGCCGGCACCGCATCCACCATGGCCAACGTCACCGCGGCGGCCACGGCGGCGACCATCGTCGCCCGACGCCTCGGCACGCTCGACGACGCCGTCTTCCGCGGCGAGCGTCCGCCGCTCACGAGCCCCGCGGAGCCGGCGTCGCGGCGGGAGCGCCGGCGCGCGCAGACCGCGCCGACTCCCGTCGTCTCCGACCTCGGCATCCCCGCCGACCTCCCTCTCGGGCAGTGCGAGCTGCCCGCCCCCCGTTCGACCCACGAGAAAGTCTCCCGATGAAAACTCCCCGCCGTTCCCGCGTGCTCTCGGCGCTCGCGGTCTCCGCCGCCTTCCTGCTCGCCCCGATCGCGCTCCCGACCGCCGCGCACGCCGCGGGGGACGTCTGCGACCTGTGCTCGATCAACTTCGATCTGGGGGCCTGCGAGAAGCTCGGCGGATACCCCTACGACTCGACGGTGGAGGCGCCGCCGGCCGCGGTCGGCGGCGGCGCGCAGCCCGCACCCAAGCCCGCTCCGGCGCCCAAGCCCGCGCCGAAGCCGGCTCCCGCGCCCGCTCCGGCGCCCAAGCCGGCGCAGCCGCCCGCGACGGGCAACGACAAGCCCGCCACCGGCACGTCGACCTCCACGACGACTTCCACGACCACGGTGCCGGAGAAGGCCGCGACCGTCGCGGCGACGGCCCCGACGGCGCCGGCCGGTCTCACGCACGAGATCGACGGCACCAGCCTCTCGCTGGCGTGGAAGGCACCGGCCGACGGCGGCTCCCCGCTCACCGGCTACAAGCTGATCCTCAACGAGGGCACCCCGATCGAGCTTCCGGCCGATGCGACGGACTACGAGATCGAGCTCGGCGAGGGCACGTACGACCTCACGCTGATCGCGACGAACGCGGTGGGCGACTCGCCCGCGTCCGAGTCGATCGAGGGCGTCGAGATCGCCGCCGAGGAGCTCGAGTCGGCGGAGTCGGCGGAGACCGTCACGGCCGACGCTCCCGCGGAAGCCGGGATCCCGCTGGCGGCACCGCTGACGCTCGGCGGCATCGTCGTCGTCGCCGGCGGACTGCTCACCTGGTGGTGGCTGCGTCGTCGCGCGACGGCCGGCGCGACCGTCCCGGCCGCGGCCTCCGACGACGGCACCCCCATCCTCTGACCCGAACCGCCCACGCACCGAGAACAGGAAACCTTCATCATGTCCAGCACAGCACGAGGCAGACGCCTCGCCGCGGGCTCCGTCATCGCGGCGCTCGTCGCGGGCGGAGCCGTGGGCCTCACCGCCCTTCCGGCCGCAGCCGTCCCGGCCCCGGCCCCGTCGTTCGACTACTTCGCCGACACCATCCCCGGCCTGCGCGCCGGCTCGGTGTTCGAGTCCGTGACGTTCGAGCGGTTCGAGAGCCTCCTGAACAGCGACGGCACCTACGCGTTCCTGCTCGGCGGTCCGAGCGATCCGACCACCGTCGCGACGGCGGCGGAGATCGATCGGGTCGCGCAGCAGTACGGCGTCGACGCGATCTACACGTTCGACCCGCTCCTGGACGGCGCCTCCGTCGACATCCGGACCTTCGTCACGGGAGTCGCCGGTGAGGCCGCGGGCGCCCTCTACACGCGCCTCGTCGACGGGTACCTGAACAAGGACACCACCCCCGAGTTCGGTGCGGGCACCGACCCCTACCTCTTCGTCTACGACGGCGACCGTCGCGTGGAGGGTGTCGAGGATCGCATCGTCTCCTCGCTCGGCGGCAGCGAGGACGCCGGCTCGGCGACGACGGACGGCTACCGCCAGAAGGTGGCATCGGTGTTCGACGCCGTCGCCGTGAACGGTCAGGCGAAGCTGGACACGCAGTCGCAGTACGACTTCTTCTCGACCGCGGTCAACTCCCGCCACCGTGCGGCCTACAGCACAAACCTCACCGCCTACGGCGAGACGATCTTCACGGCCGCGGACGCCGACGACTTCGTGCTCCAGTCGATCACGTACCCCGAGCTCGTCGACCTGCTCGAGTCGGACGGGGAGCACACCATCCTGTTCGGCGGCACCTGGTGCCACAACACCCGCGCCGTGATCCGCGACGTGAACCACAAGGCCGCGCAGTCCGGCGTGCAGACCGTGTACGTGTTCGACCTGCGGCTGGACGGCTGGAGCGGGGCGAACGCGCACATCCGCGACACCAACTCGTCGATCGCGCACCTCTACGGCGACCTGGTGCAGAAGCACCTCCCGAACCTCAAGACCCAGTACGTCCTGAACGGCAGCGCGGGCCAGCGGGTCGACTACCACCCGGGCGGCGACACCGCGGCGGAGAAGGTCGCGGCACGCAAGCTGCAGGTCCCGTACCTCTTCGACTACGACGGCTCCGACACGGCCGCGCCCATCACGAAGAACTGGATCCAGGACAACGGCGAGGCCGGATTCCGCGAGTACATGACCGAGTGGTGGTGGATCTCCGACCTGCAGGGCCCCGCGAAGCGCCCGAACCAGACCGACGAGCAGTACGAGGCCGGTCGCGTCACGAACCTCGCGTTCGCGGACGAGGCGCTCGCGAAGCTCGACGAGTTCTTCGGCCTCGGGGTCGAGCCCGTCGCGACCGCTCCCGCCGCACCGTCGGCTCCGACCGTGACCGCCGCGGGCGATGCCGTCACCGTCAGCTGGACCGCTCCGGCGTCGGACGGCGGATCGCCGCTCACCGGATACTCCGTCACGCTCGGCTCGACCACGGTCGACACCGCGGCGGGGGTCACCAGCCACACCTTCACCGGTGTCCCGGTCGGCACCCACACCGCGTCGGTCACGGCGCAGAACGAGATCGGGCGCTCGCCCGCTTCCGGCACGGCCTCCGTGACCGTGGGCGGCGACCAGCCCGGTGGCGGCGAGCCCGGCGGCGGCGAGGAAGGGGAGCTTCCCGAGGCGGGAGACGCCTCCGTCACCGTGACCGGCGACCTGCGTCCCGGCGGCGAGATCACGGTCCGCGGTGAAGGGGTCGACCCCGACTCCGACGCCGTGCGCGTCGAACTGCACTCCACGCCCACGGTGCTCGGCAGCACGACCGCCGCGGCCGACGGCACCTTCGCGCTGCGGGCCACGATCCCGGCATCCGTCCCGGCCGGCGGCCACGCGGTCGTCGTGTTCGTCGACGGTGTCGAGGTGGCCCGTGCCTCCGTGACGCTGGGCGCATCGGGCCTGGCGAACACGGGAGTCGACACCGGGCTGCTGATCGCGGGCGGCGTGACCGCTCTGGTCCTGCTCGGTGCCGGTGGTCTCCTGGTGGCCCGCCGTCGCGCGACGTCGGCATCCTGACGGACGTATGCCGCAGCCGGACGCCCCTTCCCTCGCACCGGGGAAGGGGCGTCCGGCGCGTCCCGCCCGCGAGCACGCGGATACGATGTACTCCGTGACCACCGCCGACCCCACGCTGCCGCTGTCGCCCTATCGGGAGATCGGCCGAGCGGAATGGGCACGGCTCGCCGCCGGCCTGGACCAGCCGCTCACCGAGACCGAGGTCGTCGAGCTCCGCGGCATCGGGGACCGGCTCTCGCTCACCGAGGTGCGCGAGGTGTACCTGCCGCTGAGTCGACTGCTCAGTCTCTACGCGACCTCGACGAAGCGTCTCGGCGCGGCCACGTCGTCCTTCCTCCAGGAGGACGACACCACCACGCCGTTCGTCGTCGGCGTCGCAGGATCCGTCGCGGTGGGCAAGTCGACGATCGCGCGACTGCTCCGCGAGCTCATGAGCCGCTGGCCGGGCACGCCCCGCGTGGAGCTGGTGACCACGGACGGCTTCCTCTATCCCAACGCCGAGCTCGAGCGCCGCGGGATCATGGACCGCAAGGGCTTCCCGGAGTCGTACGACCGGCGCGCGCTGATCGAGTTCCTCACCGAGGTGAAGAGCGGCGCGACCGAGGTGCGGGCGCCCTTCTACTCGCACATGCACTACGACATCGTGCCCGACGCGAACGTCGTGGTGCGTCGCCCCGACGTCGTGATCGTCGAGGGGCTGAACGTGCTGCAGCCGCCGCCCGCCCCGAACGACGTCGCCGTGAGCGACCTGTTCGACTTCTCGATCTTCGTCGACGCCGACACCTCGCACATCGAGAAGTGGTACGTCGACCGCTTCCTCGCACTGCGCCAGGCCGCGTTCAGCAACCCCTCCTCCTACTTCAACGTGTTCGCGCACCTGACGGACGAGGAGGCGATCACCACGGCGCTCGGGTACTGGAACGAGATCAACATGCCCAACCTCGTGGAGAACGTGATGCCGACCCGTCACCGCGCGCGTCTGGTGCTGCGCAAGGGCGCCGACCACGACGTCGAGACCGTCCTGCTGCGCAAGCTCTGAGCGCCGTTCGGGGCGAGAGAATGTACGGACGACTCGCAAAAATCCCGCCTTACTCTTGTTCCCATGTGTGGAATCGTCGGATACGTGGGCCCGCGCCCCAGCCAGGACATCCTTCTCGCCGGGCTCGCCCGCCTCGAGTACCGCGGGTATGACTCCGCGGGCGTCGCCGTGATCGACGGCGACGGCTCGCTCGGCATGCGCAAGAAGGCCGGCAAGCTCGCCGTGCTGCGCGACTCGCTCGCCGACGCACCGCTCCCCGACGGGTCGACCGGCATCGGTCACACCCGCTGGGCGACGCACGGTGGTCCGACCGATGTCAACGCCCACCCGCATCTGGCCGACGGGGACAAGCTCGCCGTCATCCACAACGGCATCATCGAGAACTTCTCCGCGCTGCGGGACGAGCTGCTCGCCGACGGCGTGGTGTTCCGCAGCGAGACCGACACCGAGGTCGCAGCGGCGCTCCTCGGTCGCGAGTACGCGGGCAACGGCGGCAACCTGCAGCTGGCCTTCCGCAGCATCGTGAACCGCCTCGAGGGTGCGTTCACGCTGCTGGCGATGCACCAGGACCACCCCGGTCTCGTGGTCGGCGCCCGCCGCAACTCCCCGCTCGTGATCGGGCTCGGCGAGGGCGAGAACTTCCTCGGCTCCGACGTGGCCGCCTTCATCGAGCACACCCGCAAGGCGCTCGCGATCGGGCAGGACCAGATCGTCTCGATCACCCCGGACGCCGTCGAGGTCACCGACTTCGCCGGCACGCCGGTGCAGCCCGAGCCGTTCGACGTGTCGTGGGACGCGGCCGCCGCCGAGAAGGGCGGATGGTCGAGCTTCATGGCCAAGGAGGTCGCGGAGCAGCCGGAGGCGGTCGCCAACACGATCCGCGGCCGCATCCAGGACGGTCAGGTCGTCATCCCCGAGCTCGACGGGCTCGACGAGCTCTTCACCGGCATCAACCGCGTCATCATCACCGCGTGCGGCACGGCCTCGTACGCCGCGCTCGTGGGCAAGTACGCCATCGAGCAGTGGGCGCGCGTCGCGGTCGACGTCGAGCTTGCCCACGAGTTCCGCTACCGCGACCCGGTGATCGGCGCCGACACCCTCGTCGTGTCGATCAGCCAGTCGGGCGAGACCATGGACACCCTGATGGCCGTGAAGTACGCCCGCGAGCGCGGTGCCCGCACCCTCTCGGTGTGCAACACGCAGGGCGCGACGATCCCGCGCGAGTCGGATGCCGTCGTGTACACGCACGCCGGCCCCGAGGTCGCCGTGGCCTCGACCAAGGCGTTCTCGGCGCAGATCACGGCGCTGCTGCTGCTCGGCCTGCACATGGGCCGTGTCCGCGGCACGGTCGCCGACGCCTCCACCGACGTCGAGGAGCTCGCCGCACTGCCGGAGAAGATCGCGAAGGTCCTGGAGAGCGAGCAGGAGCACGTCACCCAGCTCGCCGGCTGGATGGCCGACACCCGCTCTGTGCTGTTCCTCGGTCGCCACGTCGGCTACCCGATCGCCCTCGAGGGCGC